>WNFO01000043.1_pt1 | contig 104893 bp, 88 predicted proteins | sample 5400251 | NCBI WGS metagenome assembly WNFO01 (sample SAMN13153354, study PRJNA577476) | soil metagenome | isolation source: 100 cm saprolite under Madrone tree | place: USA:California | collected 2016-06-14 | reverse complement strand
TCGACACAGGTAAAGAGAAGGGATATCTGACCTATGACCAGGTCAACGACCTTATCCCGCACGACGTGCATTCTCCCGAGGACCTGGACGATCTGCTGACCACCATTGGTACGCAAGGAATCGATGTGCTGGAGGGACCCAAACTTCCCTCCTCCGCGCTCGATAAGAAGTTCGAAGAGGAAGGAGAAGCCGGCGAGGACGTCGAGCTCGACCTCACGCCCGGCGCTCTGGAAAAAACCAACGACCCCGTCCGCATGTATCTCCGCGAGATGGGGACTGTTCCGCTGCTTACTCGCGAAGGCGAAGTTGAGATTGCCAAGCGCATCGAGCGCGGGCAACTGCGGGTGCTCAAGGCTCTCTCCCGGTCTCCCATTGTCATTAATGAGCTTCTGGAAATGGGGGAGGATCTCAAGAAGGGCGTCCGGTCCATTAAGGAAGTGGTCACCTTCGACGAGGAGGAGATTACCGATGAAATCCTGCAGAACCGACTGAAGGAATTCACCGGGAAGATTGACGATCTGGCCAAGGCTTATAAGAAGGCCGGGCAGTTGATCGAGAAGTTCGCCGCGGTTTCGCAGAAGAAACGTCCCAAGGACTATCGCCGCTATCGCTTGAGTCTGGCGCGGGCGGTGGTGCATGTGTCCTTGTGCGTTCGCAAGCTGGGTTTCACCAACGCCGAGCGAAAGCGGTTGATCGACCGTGTGAACAAGACGGTCGATACTTTGCGGTCGCTCGATCGGCAATCCCAGAATCTGGAACGCAAAGCGGAAGCCACCCGCAGCGAGGACCAGAAGAAGGAATATCGCCGCCAGTCCCGCTCCGTCCGCTCTGAGCTGGAAAAACTGGAGGCCGAAGCCGGGGTTTCCTTTCAGGAACTCAAACGAACCCAGCGCGAAATCATCCAGGGGGACATGGATGCGGAGCAAGCCAAGCGGGAACTGATTGAGGCCAACCTCCGCCTGGTGGTTTCCATCGCCAAGAAATACACCAATCGTGGTTTGCAGTTCCTCGATCTGATTCAGGAAGGCAACATCGGGTTGATGAAAGCGGTGGACAAGTTCGAATACCGCCGTGGCTACAAGTTTTCGACCTATGCCACGTGGTGGATTCGGCAGGCGATTACTCGTGCGATTGCTGATCAGGCGCGTACGATTCGTATCCCCGTCCACATGATCGAGACGATCAACAAGCTGATCCGCACCTCGCGGCAGCTAGTGCAAGAACTTGGACGTGAGCCCACGTCGGAAGAAATCGCCAAGCGCATGGACATTCCAGTCGCGAAAGTGCGCAAGGTGCTGAAGATCGCGCAGGAGCCGATCTCACTCGAAACGCCGATTGGCGAAGAGGAAGATTCTCATCTGGGCGACTTCATCGAGGACCGCGCCGTGGTCTCGCCGGCTGAGGCCGTGATCAACGTCAATTTGAAGGACCAGACTTCGCAGGTGTTGCGCACGCTGACACCTCGCGAAGAAAAGGTCATTAAGATGCGTTTCGGCCTGGAAGACGGATCGGAACACACGCTGGAGGAAGTAGGCCAGTCGTTTGCCGTGACTCGCGAACGCATCCGCCAAATCGAGGCCAAGGCGTTGCGCAAACTGCGTCATCCGTCGCGCTCGCGGAAACTGCGGGCGTTTCTGGATGGAGTACGGGACTAACATCTAGCCACGGATTTGCACGGACTGAGGGCACGGCTTCGGCTGTGCCCTTTGATTCGTAACAGCAGATCAGTTTGACCACGGTTGACCGTATGCCGGGATATAGGGTTGACCATAGGAATTATGCAGATTGTACGTTCGCTTTTAGGAGTGGGAACGGATTCTGCGGGAGCCACCTCGAAACGCTTCGGGTTAGCGCTCGTATGGCCAGAGTGACCTTGAGGACAACAGGACCAGGGCAGTACACAAGAAGACCCGGGTACGGTTGGTTTTTGAGAAAGCGGCAGAATTGTTTGCCATGATGATTCTCCTCTGATTCAAATGTGCGGCTGGTCCCATGAAATTTGGAGCTGCCTCGGCCGGACACGCTCAGTTCGAGGGCGCTCAAGCCTGGAGACTCGGCCAAGATTGTGCTGGAGGTTATGGATTCGTCCGCCCAGGGATCATCAAGGGAAACTTCTCGAAAAGCAAACCGGAACGCCTAGATCCGTGGGCCCGGATTTCCACCGCGTTTTCCATCGCTTTCCACAAAGAAGTCCCATCCTCCACAGTTTCTGCACAACGTAACATCAGTTTTCCGTTGCGATCGATTCGGTCTTCGCGCAAAGTGCCCACAGTGCAAGCGTGAGACGCATTGAGCCTGCTGGCGACTGCGGCAGAGCTGGCGGTGACCGGCGGTTCTCGAGGGTGAACCGGCGGGAGGGTTTTCAAAGACGCGCTTCGGCACGTTTCGGGAAACTCGGGCGTTGCGGCCTCCTCAGACGGTCCTTCCTAATAGGCTGGACTTGCGCCGCCCGCTTCCGCAGTCACTGCAGGCCAAAATCTGCGGACCAAGGTCTTCGGATCTGGATTCGTGGATGGATCGCCTGCAGCGTGCGCCAGGAACGTGCATTCCTTCGGGAACGCGGTTTCGTGAGCGTACACCTCGCCGCCTAGCGCGGCGTCGACAGGCGCGGCACTCACGAGCAATGCGGCCCAGGTGGCTGGCCTGGGCCGCATTTATTTTGGGTTTCTCTTGCCACGGATTTTCACGGACCCACGCGGATCAGAAGAAATCACAGGATGCCGAGCACCGGCCAGTGTCTCTGGCGGGATTTAAGCTTCTTGATTATTCGCTTTTTATTCCCCATACTAGCGAGATAGAAGATGGTGGCAAACGTCTTCTGGTCAGAGCAACTGTGGGACCGAAAAAAATCAGTTTGGCCTGCGTTTTCCGAAGACGTCGCAGAGCGTCCACAAGTCGTTCGCGGCTAATATCGCGGTCACGCTACGGAGTTGATTTTCCCGACAGATAAGAAGGCCTTGGCTACTACGGATTACAGTCTCGCGCACAGTCTTCCGGCGAACGTTGAAGCCGAACGCTCCATTCTTGGCGCCATCCTGCTGGACAATTTTTCCTACAATCAGGCAGCCGAGCATCTCAAGCCGGAGGACTTCTCGCTCGACTCCCACCGCCGTATTTATTCGCGCATGATGGATCTGGCCGAGTCCGCCCGGCCGATCGACATGATCACGTTGGTCGAGGAGTTCGACCGGCGCAAGGAACTCCAGGCCATTGGTGATGTTGGCTACATCTCGGGTCTGGTGGATGGGGTCCCCGACCGCCCCAGCATCGAGCACTACATCAAGATTGTTCGTGATAAAGCGCTGTTGCGGGGGCTGATTCATGCCGCCAATTCCGCCATCGCCCGCGCCTCCGACCAGAGCGATCCGGCGGAGGAAGTGCTCAACGACGCCGAAGCCGCCATCCTGCAGCTCTCCGAAAAGCGGATTGGCCGCGGCTTCATGGGCGTGCAAGAGATCGTTAAGGAGTCTTTCGGATCGGTTGACGCGCTGTTGCAGCGGGGTCAGCGCATCACCGGTCTGGCCACGCACTACCCCGATCTGGATGAGATGACCAGCGGCCTGCAGCGCTCCGATCTGATCATCATCGCCGCCCGCCCTTCCATGGGAAAGACGGCCTTTGCCATGAACATTGCCGAGAACGCCGCCATCGAAGACCAGAAAGTGGTCGGCATGTTCTCTCTCGAAATGTCCCGCGAGGCGCTGTTGCTGCGCCTGCTGTGTTCGAAGGCCCGGGTTGACTCGCACAAGATGCGCACCGGTTCGTTGTGGCGCGATGATATGGACAAAGTGGTTCACGCCATGGAGCAACTGGCGCACGCGCCTATTTTCATTGACGACACGCCGGGCATCAGCCTTAGCGAAATGCGCGCCAAGGCGCGGCGCCTGCAGCAGTCACAGGGCAGCCTCGATCTGATCATCGTGGACTACCTGCAACTGATGTCAGGAGGAGGCAGGCGGTATGAAAACCGCACCCAGGAAGTGTCTGCGATCTCGCGAGGCCTGAAAGCGCTGGCCAAAGAACTCAAAGTGCCGGTGGTTGCCTTGTCCCAGTTAAGCCGCGCTCCGGAAAGCCGGGGCGGCGACCACCGTCCGCAACTCGCCGACCTGCGTGAATCCGGATCAATCGAGCAAGACGCGGACGTAGTGGCGTTCATCTTCCGCGAGGAAGTTTACAAGCCCGATGAGCCCGAACTGGAAGGCAAAGCCGAACTGATCATCGCCAAGCAGCGCAATGGCCCAACCGGCAAGGTCAAACTGGCTTTCGTAAAGCGATCCACCCGGTTTGAATCCAGAGTTCCCGACGGCACCGAACCATCGGAGGGTTAGGGGATTTTTGCCCGCCGGCCAATTACAACTCGCGTTCCACATCCTGTGGAAACCTTGTGGAAGCGTGGGCCGTTCTCATTTATTCTCGAGAACTACGAACCGGTGAAGGATTTTTTACAAATGCGGGAGTCTCCTAACCCGCGTGGATGGTGCAACTTAGTCGAATACCGGGTGGGAACTGCTGGAAATCCGCCGCAGCTACAAACCTTGTACAACCTTTGGGATTTGCACATCCAGAAGGACACTGCCCTAATATCCTGTTGGCTTTTGGTGGGTAAACACCGGGGGGGTTTTGGTCCGAACTCCTTAACGGGGCGCCAAAAACGAAAACGTCCCAGACCCAGGTTTGAGTCTTGGGACGTTCCTCGAACAGCCCTCCCCCAGAACTGCTCAAGGCCAGCCTAGATTCCTTGCCAAGAAACGTAAATGGCCCTATAGTGCCAGCCGGTCCGGCACTACAGAGCCATGTAGATCTAGGGTAGCGGGTACGGGGTCAAGAGTCAGGAACTGGACGCAAAAAGCGTTATCTTGAGGCTTTGATAAGCTGAGGCCCCACATCTCCCAGCTTCTTTCATGTAGAGCCTCAGACAGAACCACTGACTCATTGTGACACTGCGCGAGCACCTGCGAAAAAAGACAGCTCATCGTCGGTTTGCCGACTTAATAGCTCTAGTTTTGGGCGGGGCAAACTGACCCACTTGCAACCCTCCGCGAAGTGAATTTCCAGCTATGCGCTGGCAGTGGTCTTGGACAGAGGCAATTCGCGAATCCTTCTTCCTGTTGCCGCAAAGATTGCATTGCAGACTGCAGGTGCAAACGGCGGCACACCCGGCTCGCCCACTCCAGCCGGCGGCGCGTCGCTATCTACAATGTAGACATTGGTTTTGTAGGGAGCTTCGTTCATGCGAGCCACGGGATAACTGTCGAAGTTCGACTGCTCAATGGCTCCATCCTTGGCTGTAATTTCCCCGCTCCGAACAATGCTGGTTCCGAATACCGCCGCACCCTCAAACTGAGCGCGCGTGGCTTCCGGATTCACCACCAGGCCCGCGTCTACGGCGGTGTGCACGGATGGAATTTTCACTTCGCCCTTATCGTCCACTTCTACTTCGGCGACGGTGGCGACGTAGGTCAAGAAACTCCGATGTACCGCGATGCCCATCCCGGCGCCCTTGCCCAACTTTCGCTTTCCCCAGCCCGCTTTTTCCGCCGCCAGTTCAACCACCCGCCGCACCCGGGTCGTGTCCAGTGGATAGAGGCTAGGAGACTCGCCATAATTCTCATATTCGGGCGCGGAAGCCTTGACGTCGACGATTCGCGCGGGTCCGATCAGATCGAGCAGATATTCGAGAGAATCCCGGCCCGACTCATGTGCAAGCTCATTAGCAAATGACTGGGCCGCGAAGGCGTGGTAGATATTTGCGACTGACCGGAACCATCCGATACGGACATGGTTTTCCGCCGGCCCGTTCTCGGCGCGATGATTGGGAATGTCGAAGGGCAAGTCCGTCCACCCCAGTCCCAATTCGCCCGCGCTGCCGTAGGTAGTGTTCAACGCGAACGTGGAACCGATCGGCGGAAACACCGAGCGCTGCAACCATGCGGTTGGCTTTCCCTTTTCATCCAACGCCGCCTTCATATACATGGCCGCCACGGCGTGGTAGTAACCGAACTTGATGTCATCTTCGCGACTCCACACCACCTTCACTGGTCGGCCCACTGCTTTCGACAGGATCGCCGCCTCGGCTGCGTAGTCCGGTTTCGACTTGCGCCCAAAGCCGCCTCCTAACAGGGGTACGTGGCATATGACGTTTTCCTTGGGGATGCCGAGTTCACTGGCGACGGTCTCCTGCACCGCCTGCGGGTTCTGGGTGGGAGCCCAGACCGTGACTTTGCCGTCCCGGTAGTCGGCGAGGGCAACAGGCGGTTCCATGGTGGCGTGCGCTAACAGGGGAACGTAGTACTCTGCTTCCACGATCTTTCCACCCTTGGCAAACGCGGCATCCACATCGCCGATGTTCCGCGCCACCTTCCCCGGTTTGCGGGCGGTCTGCTGCAACTCTTTCTTGTATTGGTCCGAGTTATAGCTGGCGTTTACGCCGTTGTCCCACGCCACATTCAGCTTCTTGCGTCCCTGAAATGCGGCCCAGGTGTTGTCGGCGATCACTGCGACCCCACCGAGCGGTTGGAAATGATGCGGCGGAGTGAAGGGCTTGATGGGGATGGTTTGCTTCACTCCCTTCACTTGCAGCGGCGCTTTTTCGTCATAGGATTTGACCTTGCCGCCCAGTACGGGAGGATGCTCGACCGAAGCGTAGACCATGCCGTCCAGGCGGGCGTCCATACCAAAGCCTGCTTTGCCGGTGCAGATATCCGCCAGGTCGTAGCTGGAAGCGCCTTTGCCAATGTATCGCCAGGCGCTCTTTGGCTTGAAGTGCAGTTCCTCCTTCTTGGGAACGGGCAGAGCCGCGGCTGCAGCTGCCAACTCTCCATAGCCGACTCTGCGATTGCTAGCCCGATGAACGATTACGTGCAGATCAGATTGGCACTCCGATACCGGCACTCCCCACTGCTGCGCCGCAGCTCGAGTCAACATCAGGCGCGCCGTGGCTCCAGCCTCGCGCATCACCTCGTAGAAACTCCGAACGGAATGCGATCCATCTGTGTCCTGATCTCCGTATCGCGGATCGCCGATCGCCTGTTCCAGTTTCACTCGCTTCCAATCCGCATCCAGTTCATCAGCCAGTATGAGTGGCACGGAAGTGCGGCTGCTGGTGCCCATCTCCGACCGGTGCGCCACAAGATAAACCGTGCCGTCCGTGTCGATTCCAACAAACGCGCTGGGGTGCAGGACGGCGTGGTCGGCGTGCGTTCCGGACGCGGTCTCCGCCGCCCACAAGAAGTCCGGAACCAGCCGCACACTCAGGATCAGGGCGCCAGTGGAAGCTACTCCCTGTAGAAAACCGCGCCGGCTGATGTTCAGAATGTTGTCGCTCATACGTTCTCTCCCGCGACCGCTTTGATCGCCGCCCGAATTCGCTGGTAGGTACCACACCGGCAAATGTTCCCGGACATGCTTCCCTCGATGTCCTCGTCACTGGGCTTGGGTTTTTCCTTTAACAAGGAGATGGCTTGCATGATCTGCCCCGACTGGCAATAGCCGCATTGCGGCACGTTGAACTCGATCCACTTCTGCTGCACCGGATGCAGGCCATCTTTGGAAATTGCTTCGATGGTGGTGATTTCTTTCCCCGCCACCTTGCCCACACCGGTTACGCAGGATCGAATCGCTTTTCCGTCCAGATGTACAGTGCAAGCTCCACACAGCGCCATGCCGCAACCAAACTTGGTTCCGGTCAATCCCAGAACATCTCGCAAGTACCACAGCAGTGGCAAATCGGGATCGCCATCGAAGGAGCGTTGCACTCCATTCACTTTTAATGGGATCATGTTTTGCGCCTCCATGTCGTGCTTCGGCAATATTGTTCCAGAGAGAGCGTTGCAAGTCCAATCGATTGTCGCTCCAACATCCTGTTCATCTTGCGCAGCAGGGCCTTAATGAAGGCGGATTTCTCCCTAAGCATTGCCATTCGTCGAATGGGCGCTCACTTCCGAGGGGAACACCTTGTCACCCGGAATTTTCAGGCCCGGTCGAGAAGGATGCACATTCTACATCGGCTCTCCTCACCGGGGCGGGCTGATGAAACAATTCCCATCAGTACCGAGCACCACTAAAACTGAAACTGTTGTACACGACCCAGAACCCAGGGAAGCGATTCAGCCGGTTGGTCGACGTGGCGTTAGGGCTGAATATCGCAGTTTCGCCAGGAATGCGCAGTGGCTTGTTTATGAGATGAGTTCTACAATCTCCTGCGATGAAAAGGCACTTCGGATTTGTTCTCCTGATCGCTTTCGCGGAACTTCTTTTTGCGGCGCCTCTGCCGAAATTCGACCCGCTACCCGCTCCGCTCTCCAACAATGCCGTGGCCAGTGTGAAGAGCCGCGGATCGCTGCTGCTATTCTCGCTGATGGGCTTGGGGCCAAAGAAGACCTGGGATGCAACCACCAACGCCGCTTATTCGCTCGATCCGGATACGGGAAAATGGGCCGAGGTGCATGCGGTCCCGGGAACAGTTGGGCGGCTCGCGGCGGCGGCGGCGGGAGCGCGTGAACACATTTTTCTTTTCGGCGGCTACGTCGTCGACGGGCAAGGCGGGGAAACCACCTTGCCGGACGTCAACGTGTACGAGCCGCTCACCGATCGCTGGTTCCGCGCAGAAGACATGCCTGTTGCGGTAGACGATTCCGTCGCCGGGGTCTACCACGACCGGTACGTCTATCTGATAGGCGGATGGTCGAAGACGGACACGGTACGCGACGTCCAGGTGTATGACGGCCAAAAAAACACCTGGTCGAAGGCCACACCCATTCCTGGAACCGCAGTGTTCGGTCATGCCGGCGCGGTGGTGGGCGACACGATTGTCTACGTCGACGGCGCCCACAAAAACCCCGCGGGAGAGCAGCCGAAGTACGTCGCTTCGGACGAATGCTGGATGGGCAAGATTGACCATCACGATGCCACGAAAATTCAGTGGAGCAAGTTGCCCAACCATCCCGGAACCGCGCGCTACCGCATCGCCGCTGGAGGCTCGGAGAAAGATCAGAGAATTTATTTTTCCGGCGGAACCGACAAACCCTATAACTACAACGGAGTGGGATACGACGGGCAGTCGTTGGAGCCTTCACCTGTGACTTTTGCTTTCAATGTGCGCAGCCACCAGTGGGAAACCCTCAGCTTGAACACGCCTGACCCGACCATGGATCATCGCGGGCTGCTGGTCATACAGGAAGGACTAGTGATTGTCGGAGGCATGCAAAAGGGACAGCAGGTGACATCCCGAGTGGCGGTTCTGCCGAAACAGTCGAAAGCGAAATAGACGTGGCGGGCTGTCTTGTGGATGGTGTAGCGCCGCCGTCCTGGCGGCTGGCCGGTGGGCGTCCCACCCACCGCCCGCCGGCAAGATGCCGGCGCTACGACCATAACGACCATAAGCTTCAGTTGACAGAGAGCGTGGAGGCGAGTAATTTTTGGTTGAGTTGTGTTGGTCCCATGAAGCGCTGGCAGTTCGTGGTCCTCATTTTCGAGCTAGCTCTGTTCGCCGCTATCCTGGTTTTGCCCCAGGTGGCGCTGCCTGACTTTACTTTCCACGGGGGGACCGCGCCGGTGGCGGCGCATTCGCGTATCTGTCACCCGGTGCCCGGGCCTGCGATTGCGGCGATCCCGCAGACGCTGTTTCCGGACCGAACTGCTCAAGGGCGAAGCGAGATTGCCACCGGTTTTTCTCCGCAGCCGCTTCAATCCCGTCTTTCCCGGCTGCGCGTTCTGATCTGCTAGCCGACCCTGTCTTCTAGTTCATCCCTTGCAAAAGCTTGCTCCGCGCTGGGCGTGCCTGGTCTTTACTTCGGGTGCGCGGAGCTTCGGGGGTGGCGGCTCCGGCGTGTTGCCGGGCCTTGTGGAAAGGGTCAGGGCCAGCCGTTCCGCCGCCTCCGAATACGTGGTCCAGCTGATCGTTCTCACCCTCGCCGTGAATCGCCAGTCCTGCACGAACGGACGCTCGCGCCCCATCGAAACTATCGTCCTCGTGCCAACACTAGCGTGATGTCATCGGGTTGCTCGTTGGCGCCGATCCAGTCGTCTACGGCAGCGGTTACGGCGTCGCAGATACGTTTCAAGGGCAGATTGCGATTTTCCCACACCAGGTCAATCAGCCGCTGCTCGCCGAATTCGCCAAAATCATTTTCAGGTTCGGTCACACCATCGCTGTAGGCGAGAAAGAGTTCGCCTTGGCGCAACGCGACGGAGCCCTCCTCATAACTTCGGTGGTCAAACAAACCGATTACAGTGCCTCCGCGCTCCAGCCTGCGCAGAGATCCGTCTTCAGCCAGAATGATCGGCGGCAGGTGGCCACCGTTGCTATAGGTAAGCTTACGTTCGTGACCATCGTAGACGCCCAGGAACAGAGTGGCGTATTTTTCCGCCGGCGTGCTCTGGTAAAGCTGGTGATTGAGCAGCGAAAGCAGCGTGCCCGAGGACACCTCGGCCCCCTCCAGCCCGGAAGCCAGCGCCAGGGTGGAACTTGTAGTCTCGCCCACCGCCACCGGCAGGCGCAGGCTGGGGATGCCCTCCAGACTGTAGGCGCGGACGGCCGAGTGAATGGTGGCCATTAAGAGGGCTGCGGAAATTCCTTTCCCGCTGACGTCACCCACCGCCAGGATGAGCTTGCCGGAGTCCGCGGTGAGAAAGTCGTAGTAGTCACCACTCACCGTGCGCGCGGGACGGCAGAAACCGTAAACTTCCAACGAAGCCAGCTGAGAAATATGCTGCGGAAAGAGCTGGGCCTGCACTTCCTGGGCAATAGTCAATTCGTTCTCCAGCCGCTGCTTTTCTTTTTGTTCCTCGATCAGGTTCTCGATCGATGCGGTCATGGAGTTGAACGAGTTGGCCAGGGTTGCGAGCTGGTCGTTCGAGCGCACTGAAATGCGATGGCTGAAGTCTCCACGATTGACGTGCGTAGTGGCGTCGTAGAGCTCGGCTACAGCCCCAGTCACGGTGCGGGTCAAGCGGTATCCGATAAGCAGCGCCACGCCCTCAATGATGGCGAAGATGACTAAGGCGAAGAACAGTACGTACTCCACGCCGGTGGCAAAGTCGCCCAGCGCGGCAAAGAGGCGGGCATAAAGTATTGACGGACGAGTCTGGACCTGGAGCAGTGCGCCTGTTTTCGTCAGCTCCCCGGTGGCCCAGTCCACGAAGGGAAGCGGGGTTCCGAAGGTGATCACACGATCGAAACCGTTGCTGGCCGAGGGCAGGGAGCCTGCAGTGAAACTCGGATGAAGGTCCTGCTGGCCATTATCTGCCGAAGTGACCGATGATGGTGAGTAGGCCTTGAAAGTGAAGCCTTGTGTATAAAGCGTGATCTCACCCAAATCGGCCGCAACTTGTTCCAACAGGTTCCGGTCCAGCAGTTCGCTCGAGACCACAGTCAGGTTCTGAGACTCAGAACCCATCTCGGTTACCGCCCGCAAATAAAGCTTATCGTGGTCACGTACGATCGCCCCCAACTTGAGATTCAAGGAAGAGGGAAACGCAAACGGAGTTTCTCCCGGCCTGGCGCCGTTGCAGAGCGCGAGCGGTTTCCCGCCTTTCCAGGCACAAATCTGGCGAGTCGCCCATGCCGGGTCGCGCCGCTTTAATCCTTCCAGCGATTCCGCGGTTGCCGGTTGCCCTCGTTCCAGGCGAGCCGCCAGCTCATTGGCTATGGCCCCGTTTACCGATTGCAGGCTGCGAAGGCGCGAATCCAGTTCGGAAGTCACTATGAAGTTGGCAAACTGCCCGGCAAACAAATAGATAGTGATGGACGCCATTGCCATCACCAGAACCACGGGAATCACGCCGATAAATACATAGGTGACGATCAGCCGGTTGCGCAGACGCCAAAGCAGCTTAACCTTGAGCCAGCGGATGCCCAGAAGAGTTAGCAGAACAACGACGAGAAAACTGAGGATGCCTACCCACCCACTCAGAGCCTGGCCCCATGAAACCTTCCACAATCCGAACAGCCTTTGTAGCGCGAAAAGCAGCAGATCAAGGCCCAGAAAGTAACAGGCGGCACGGGCCAGCCGCGTGGTTGGCATTAGACCCGCTGCTTGCAGTCGAAAACGCAGTGTGCGGAGGGAGAGCTCCATGGCGAAGAAAGGATTATAGATCGGCGGGCGGGCTTCGGACCTCGGACCTCGGACCTCAGGCCTCGTATTATGTGGAGACGTACTTGCTAGGTCTCGTCTCTAGAGTGGAAGACATAGCCAGCTAGGTTTCTACGCTTGAAGTCCGAAGTCCGAGGTCCGCTCTCAGATCTCGGGATAAAAATCGAAGAATGCTTCCAGGCTGGTCTTCAATTGCTTCTCGATTTCTTCCTTGCTGCCTTCCAGCACATGCATGGTGACGTGGGCCTCGCGTCCGTTCTTCAGTTTGAGCGTGGCGTCTCCCACCTCGGAAACTTCTTCCGACGGCAGCAGGCGCATTCCGTAAACTAGAGTCAGATTTGCCATGAAGTGATTCTAAGCCCGGACCTTGGGCGTTGGGCGTCAGACCTCGGACTTCGGACCTCGACGGCTTGGGGGCATCGGCTGACGCGGCGGAGGGCACGATGCCCTCCGGACAGCGGGCGGGACGCCGCTGCTACGTTACCTCAGCTCTAATGCCCGACGGCTGACCTTTGCCGTCCCAGGTTTGGCGCCTGTGCCCGGCGCCCGAGGTCTGTCCTGCTAAAATCGCACTGTGCTCCGAACCCTTCTCGTCGTGCTGATCTGTCCTGGCCTGGGTTTGTTGGCGACCGCGCAGCAGCCGTCGCAGCCGCAGGTCAAAGTGAACATGCTGAATGTGTGTTCGCCTTCGCCGGAGGAGCAGCAGGAAATTGCCTCCGCCCTCGCGCGCGTCCCCAAGCAGCCGCTGTTTGCGGCTGACTTCGAGATTGATCGCGGCAGATCGAGCCTCGACGTAGGGCCGGGATTTTTGCAGCCTGGGTCTGGCTCGCAGATGTCTTCCGATCCGGGCGTGGCCAACTGGGTGCGTATCCGGCGCGAGTTTTCCGTGCAGGCGTTGTTTTCCACGGTGCAGTACTCGTTCAGCAGCGACCCCAAGAATATGGTCGAGACGTTGGTCTTCCGCGTGCGCGATCCGAAAGACCTGATGCAGGTTTCGATTGAAGACAGCGCCTCGGCTGTGACTTCGCCCACCATCATGCTCTCGACCAGCACGCCCGCCAGCCGGGTTAAGCTGGAACGCTTCGGCAAGTCGTCGGTTGTGCTGGCCCGGTGTTCCGCGTCGGAGGCAGGCCCGGCGCCTGATCAGAGCGCGTATGAGCCGGTGTTTCAAAGCGCGTCGGCGGTGCTGTCGAATTATCGCGGTCTGCTGGGTGCGAGAATCACAGTGCCGGAAGAGTTGGCGCGACTTGGCGGAGTGACGGAGGCCAAACCGAAGCCGTCTTCCGTCCAAACGCCTGCGAAGAAGCCGGCGGTCAAAAAGAAGTAGAAATATTGTGGCTGTTCGGCGGCGTCGTCACCCAGCGGTGGGCAGGATACCCTCCGGACAGCTGGCGAGACGCAGGCGCTACAGTTGCATCCAAATCGGGATTCGACAATCTAAAGTCTGCAGCAATCGTTTGACACAATCTTATGGAGAATACTCGCGACGTCCTTATAATCGGGTCTGGCTGTGCTGGTCACACTGCAGCGCTCTACACCGCCCGCGCCAACCTGAAGCCTTTGGTGCTCGAAGGTCATGAACCCGGAGGCCAGCTGTCGCTTACCACGCTGGTGGAGAATTTTCCCGGATTCCCCGAGGGCATTCAGGGTCCCGAACTGATTGAGAACATGCGCAAGCAGGCGGGGCGCTTTGGGGCGCAGTATCAGCTTGGCCACGTGGTCAGTGCAGATCTGAGTAAACGCCCCTTTGCCCTGAATCTGGGCAAGGAAACCATCCACGCGCGGACCCTGATTATCGCAAGCGGAGCCTCAGCACGCTGGTTGGGATTGGCCAATGAACAGGCGTTGATCGGGCACGGGGTTTCGTCGTGCGCTACCTGTGATGGCTTCTTTTTTTCCGGAAAGGAAATTACGGTGATTGGCGGAGGCGACTCCGCCATGGAAGAAGCGATCTTCCTCTCCCGATTTGCCACCAAGGTAACCCTGATTCATCGCCGCGATCAGTTTCGCGCTTCCAAAATCATGCTCGACCGCGCCCAGCAGAATAAGAAAATTCAATTTCTGACCGATACCGTGGTTGAAGACGTCTACGACATTTCCCAAAAGGAAGTCACGGGTCTGAAGCTGCGTGATATGAAAACGGACAAGGTCCGAGACTTCCCCACCAGCGCCATGTTCCTGGGTATCGGCCACATACCCAACACCAAGATGTTCGAAGGCCAGCTCGAAACTGACGCCGACGGTTATCTGGTCACGACCAACAATATCTTCACGCGAGTGCCCGGGGTCTTCGCTTGCGGGGATGTGCAGGATCGCCGTTATCGCCAGGCCATTACGGCAGCGGGTACGGGCTGCATGGCGGCGCTGGCCGCGGAAAGATTTCTGGAAGAAGGGCAGTAATTCGGCGCGCTGCCGTCCTTACTTTTTGAATCGATCGAAGGGCCAGCCGCGTCGAAAGGAAAGTCCGCTCCGCGAGGATGTTTCCATGCATTATTCCCGTCTCGGCAACACCGGTCTTATTGTTTCCCGCCTGGCTTTTGGAGTCATGACCTTCGGCCAAGGCGCAGGCGCTATGGCGGCCGTGGCAAAGACCGGTGCCGAAGAGGCTGAAGCGATGGTTCAGCGCTCGCTGGACGCCGGTATCAACTTGTTCGATACCGCGGACATGTACGCTGACGGTCAATCCGAAACCATCCTGGGACGGGCCCTCGGCACCAATCGCAAAGACGTTATTGTCTCCACCAAGGTGGGCTTCCGTTCTGGCGAAGCATTGATCCACGCCGGAGCTTCATACGCCTACCTGATAGCGGCTACTGAGGCTTCCCTTCGCCGTCTGGGCACCGATTACATCGACCTGCTTTCGATCCATAAGCCGGACCCGTGGACGCCATTCGAGGAAACTGCCCGCGCCCTTGATAACCTAGTGCAACGCGGGATGGTGCGCTACGTTGGCTACTCCAATTTGAGTGCTTGGCAGTCTGCCAAGTTCATCGGCATCCAGGAGCGGCATAACTACGCGCGTTTCGTGGCGGCGCAGATGTACTACTCCTTGCTCGGCCGTGATCTCGAACACGAAGTTGTTCCGTTCTGCATGGATGCAGGTATCGGCATAGTGGTATGGAGTCCCCTGGCGTCAGGGTTTTTGACCGGTCGATACAGTCGCAAGGACCCAACCGGTGGGAAAGGGCGCATCGAAGGTTTCGATTTTCTCCCTCACGATCGCGAGAAGGGGTATGCCCTAATCGAGAAGATGAAGATCGTGGCTGATCGTCACCGGGCGAGCATCGCTCAAGTCGCTCTGGGATGGCTGCTGGCCAAGCCTTACGTCACCACCATCTTGCTGGGCGCCAGCAAGATGTCGCAATTGGAAGATAATCTAGGCGCCGCTGACTTGGAGCTAGCAGCAGAAGAGGTGACGGAACTTGACCAGGCGACCGCGCCTACGCCGCTCTATCCCCACTGGTTTCACGAGCGCACCGCGGATGCAACGGTACGCGACGCGCTCAAGCAAGGACTGCCGGCTCGTACCAGCGAAGTGAAGGCATGATTCGTGCGAGCGGTCGAGAGCAGGAAAAGCTTTCCCGGAGGTGAACCGATGCAGCGTGCACAATCGCCTTGTTCCCACTTAGGAGAAATCCGGAAGGTGAAGCCGAGTGGCCGGGGCTGCAAGGAATGCCTGGAAATGGGCGATACATGGGTCCATCTGCGGGAATGCCTGAGCTGCGGCCATATCGGCTGTTGCGATTCTTCCAAGAACAGACACGCCACCAAGCACTTTCAGCAGACTAAGCACCCGATCGTGCAATCATTTGAGCCGGGCGAGGACTGGCGCTGGTGCTACGTGGATGAAGTGTTCCTGACCTGACCTCGGGCATCAGACCTCGGACGCCTGAAATCCAGGACCTTAGGCCGAGGTCCGGACATCAGTTACCTTCGTCATCTTTTCACTCCTCGCGCAGACTAATAAGCTGCCTCTCATGAAGCACGCCCCAGCAGCCCTGTTTCTGGTCTTGCTTTCAGCCCTGGTTCTGGTTCCGGGGGCGTTCGGGCAGCAGGAGCAGACCGAAAGCAATCGCAAGATTTTGAACCGCGTCACGCCGCAATATCCCGAAATGGCTCGTACCATGAATTTAAGAGGAAACGTTAGGGCGGAAGTCCTGGTGCAGCCCAATGGCGTGGTCAAGTCCGTCGAAGTGAAGGGCGGACATCCGGTGCTGGTGCGGGCAGCACAGGACGCGATCTACAAGTGGAAATGGGCGCCGGCGTCGCACGAGACCCGGGAGCCAATCGAAGTCAAGTTCGATCCGCAGTAATGCAGCAGCGTCCTACGGTTTTCGCAGCCCACCTCAAATTCTCCGCCGTTGTGATACAAAATTCTGTGATCTTCATGCCCGCGCAAGGCGACAGCCATTCCGGTTTTTGGTTTCAAGGAAGGCCGTGCTGAGGGCGCTTTTCATTTCATTGTCCGAGAGCCGCTCTCTACGCGGGGTGGCCGAGCGGTCTGCCTTCGGGCAGCGCTTGTCCAACCGCTTTGTGGCTGGTACGGGAGTCGAAGATGCGCTCCGTGCGGCGCAATCGGTCAACCAGTCGGGGATGAGCGTGTCGGTGGATAACCTCGGCGAAAATGTCACCAACGCCGAGGAAGCCCGCGCCAGCGCCCAGCTTTACCACCAGTTGCTGGATGAGATCGCCAAGCGTCGACTCGACGCCAACGTCAGCCTGAAGCTTACCCACATGGGTCTGGACGTGGACGAAAAGCTGGCTTGCGAGCTGGTCACCGGACTGGTGGCGAAAGCAGCCGCCATACAGCCGCGTAATTTTGTGCGGGTGGATATGGAAGGCTCACCCTATACCCAGCGCACGCTCGATTTTGTGCACCAGCTGCACCGCACGCCCGGTCATGAGGGTTCGGTAGGCGCCGTGATCCAATCTTATATGAAGCGCGCCGAGGATGACGTCGAAAAGCTCCTGGCCGACCGCATTTGTATTCGCCTGTGTAAGGGAGCTTACAAGGAACCGGAGGAAATAGCCTTCCAGAAAAAATCTGAAGTGGACGCCAACTACGTCAAGCTGTTGAAAATTCTGGTGAAGAGTGGCGTCTACCATGGCCTAGCGACGCACGACGAGAAAATCATCAACCAGGCGAAGATCTTCGCCACGCAGGAAAACATCCCCCGCCATGCCTTCGAGTTTCAGATGCTCTACGGCATCCGCCGGGATCTGCAGCAGCGGCTGGTGCGGGAGGGATGGCGAATGCGCGTCTACATCCCGTTCGGCACCGAGTGGTATCCCTATTTCATGCGCCGCCTTGCGGAACGGCCGGCTAATGCCTTGTTCGTCGCCAGAAATCTGCTGCGCCGGTAGTGCCGGAAACTATTCGGTCGGGCATGTGCGGTCAGGCGGCTCGTTGTCGCGCGCCATTCGCGCTTCCTCTACCCGTTTGGAAAGTACGCCTTCGCCTTTTCGAGTTCGGCTCGCCGCGTCTCAGAGAGCCCGCGCCCGACTCGATTCATGAAATAAGTCAACATCCGCATGCCCTTGCCTGGGCCTTTCGATGGTAGCCGCACGCTTCGGCGGCGCCCAATCGCGCAGCGCTGCAAGACCGGCAGCCTTACAGTTTCAATTCCCAGACTTGCGACACCAGATCGTCGCGCCCCCAACTGCGATGAGGCTTTTCCTGCACCAGTCGAAAGCCGGCTTGTTCGTAGACATGCCGGGCGGCCGGGAGTTCGCTTTGCGTCCATAGCACCATTTTCCTGTAGCCCACCTGTCGGGCGAAGCGCACACATTCATCGACCAGACGCTTGCCAAGGCCCAGTCCGCGCGCCGATGGTTCCACCAGCAGCAGGCGCAGTTTCGCAACTGTCTTCGATTTCTTCACCAGGAACACGGAGCCAACCATCTCGCCGTCTTTCTCGGCGATCCAGCAACGCTCGCGCTTAGGGTCGAAGTGTTGAATGAATTTAGCCGCGATCTCCGCCACCAGGGCTTCGAAGTGCTCATCGTATCCATACTCCTGCGCGTAGAGGACGCCGTGGCGATGAACCACCCAACCCATGTCCCCGGGTTGATGCGATCGCACAATGTACGGTGTCTTAGGTTTGGGGCGGCCGCCGAGCAGCGTCTCGATGACCTGCATCGCCTGAACCAGCCGGGATTGTCCGGCGGGTGGGACCAGGCGCAACATGGCCGCGACTTCCGCACTCTGGCGGGCGTCGAGCGTGGCAAAGGTTTTTCTGCCGCGAGTGGTCAGACCGAGGAGGCTTTGGCGGCCGTCGGATTCCGATACCTCCCTGCGAACCAGGCCGTGCTTTTCAAGTTTGCCCAGAATACGGCTGAGATAGCCGGGGTCGAGTCCCAGTTCCTGGCAGAGTTCAGTAGCGGTGGGCCGCTGGCGATGCGCGATCTCGTACAGAACGCGCATTTCTGCGAGCGAAAACGGGCTCTTGAGAAGACCTTCGCGCAACACGCCGATCTGCCGGGTGTAAAAGCGGTTGAAGCCGCGAACAGCGATGATGTTCTGATCGACTCGAGTTGCGGGCCAGGTTGCCATATTGTGGGATCTCCGATTAAATGACCAAGTCAATTATATAGTTGATATAGTCAACTAAAGTCATAATAATTGGTGCCCCGCTTTCGAGGATGCTGACCCGGTGCTTGTCTCAGGCTTTAGTTTTGGTCGACACTAGGAGAGCGAGGATCGTGCCGATGAGGCGGCTGTGGGCAGGCCTGGGATCTTTATTGTTTTTCCTATTGGCGCCAGGATTTGTTGCCGGGCTGGCACCCTGGTGGATTTCCCGCTGGCACATGCAGCCGCCGCTTCTTGGGCTAAGTCTGCTTCGCGTTGCTGGCGCCACGTTGATCGCGCTGGGGACGCCTTCGCTTCTGGACTCGTTTACGCGATTCGCCTTGCAAGGGCTGGGCACGCCTGCCCCAATCTTTCCAACCAGGCATTTGGTGCTCACGGGCCTTTACCGCCATGTGCGCAATCCCATGTACGTCGGAGTCGTGTCGGTCATAGTCGGGCAGGGTCTGCTTCTAGGGAATGTGCGCGTCCTGGGCTACGGAGTGCTGGTCTGGCTGGCTTTCTATCTTTTTGTGGTTGGCTACGAGGAGCCCACGTTGCGCCGCACTTTTGGCGCGGAGTACGAGAGATTCTGCGCGCAGGTTCCACGCTGGATTCCCCGCTTACGGTCGTGGCGTGGAGAGTGAAGGACCGCCAGGAAACTTGTCAAGACCCCAAAATCGTCGGAATCCAGCTAACCTGCTCTGCTTAGGACGAACTGTATTGTCGCGAAGCATGTCCCATTTATCCCTGGCGAGTTGCTAGGCTGGAAGTAGCGAGTAAGAACCGAGTAAGAACGAAGAAATCAGGCGTGCCGCCGTCCCGCCTGGCTTAACCGCGCGTAGCGGAAGCAATCCACGCGATGGTCGTTCACTATGCCGACGGCTTGCATGAAGGCGTAGCAGATGGTGGAGCCGACGAAGTTAAAGCCTCGCTTTTTCAGATCTTTGCTCATGTCGTCGGACTCCGCGGTGTGCGCCGGAACCTGCTGGTTTGAGCGCCAGGCGTTCAGGCGGGGCTTTCCGCCTGTGAACTGCCATATGTAATGGTCAAACGAACCGAACTCTTTCTGGACACTCAGAAAAGCCTTCGCATTTTGCGCGGCCGAAGCGATCTTGAGTCGGTTGCGGATGATGCCGGGATTGCGCAGTAAGCTCTGCATCTTGCGGCGGTCGTAGTGGGCGATGCGTTCGGGATCGAATCCATCGAAGGCGGCGCGGTAGTTTTCGCGTTTTTGCAGAATCGTGTCCCAGCTCAGGCCGGCTTGCGCGCCTTCAAGCAGGAGGAATTCAAACAGGATGCGGTCGTCGTGCTGGGGCAGACCCCACTCTTCATCATGATAACGGATGGAGAGCGGGTTGCTGGCCCAACTGCAGCGGATGAGATTGGGAGATTTTGGCTTCATGCTGACGGCCGAGCTTGTTCGGCCCGGCCGGGTCCCTTCGACTTCGCTCAGGGCGGGGCTCCGACCCGGCCCCACACGGTCCACACCAACACGGCCCCCTACTGCAGTGACTTGGGCTCGGATTTATTCTTGGGCGACTTGCGGTTCAGCAGGGCAATCAGTTCGCTTGCCGATGGCGGGGCTTTTACCTTGCCGCCGCGGATGATGTCTTTCGCGTTGAGCTTTTGCCCGTACAGTTTTTCATTGGCGCTTCCATCCGAGCGCAGGGTTGATCCTTCCAGCGAGACGCCGGCGAACAGGCCTTTGGAGCGCGAGTAGGAGAGAACTTCGGCCTTCATAACTACGTCGGTGGCGGTCTCGGCGGTGCGTCCTTTTGGGCCCGCTGCTGCGGAGGCGTCTGCGCCCAACTTAACTTTGCTGGTCAGCAACGATTCGGCTCCCTTGGGATTCATCACCAGCAGCACGAAATCGGTGGCCTGGCCGCCTAACTGGAAACCGATGTTGATGCCTTCGAGAGCGTAGAGAGCAGGTGCGCCCCAACGTCCAGTGTAGTGCTGGCCGTTGCGGCAGATCATGACCCCGCGGCCGTAGCTGCCGCCGATTCCGAACGCGCCTTTTTTGACCGAGGGCAGAATAACCACGCATTCAGCTTTGTCGAGCAAGTCCTGGGGGATGTCGTCCGGGATATTGAGGATCTCTTTCAGAACCACTCCCGATTCCTTGACGCGATCTTCTTCTTTTTCGTCGTTCGCGGCCAATGCGGGGAGCACAATGGTACAAGCGAGGAGCACTGCCAGCAGGGTCTTCATGAAGCCTCCATTTTGGGACGCCCTTTATCCTATAATCGGGGGAATCCAGTCAAGGGTACCGCTCCGATCGGATCGAATGCGCTCGCAAAGTCAACCCTAGGACCCCAAAGCAGGAACGTGTTTTGTTTTCATGACCAAACGTGTGCTCCTTTTGTAACTTGGCACTCCCTCAGGAAGTCCCCTAGAGTCGGACATTAGAAGCCGTAGGTTCAGCAACCGGGGTTTTAGGCCCCACACGTGCACTTATACGTGCATCTAATTGATTGAGCACGCTGTTGGCGGTGTTAGGCGTGAAAAATTTGGATGGGATGGGAATGAACTACACGAAGTGGTCTGTGTGCCTGTTCGCGGTGGTTGTGACGATGGGAGGATTGCCGGCGCGGGCGCAGACTCCATTTGTGGCTTCATCTTCGTCCTCCAGTATGGCCCCACCGTCGTCCAGCATGGCCCCATCCAGTCTGGCTGCGCCCGAAGCTTCCGCCACCACGGGCACAGATCCTTCAGATACGATCCTCACCATCAAGAAACGAGTGGATGAGGTCAATGTGCTGTTCATTGCCACCGACCATCATGGCAAGTTCGTGCGCAATCTGAACCAGGGTGATTTCAACATCCTTGATGACCACCAGCCGCCGCAATCGATTGTGAATTTCCGCCGCGAAACCGATCTACCCCTCGAGTTGGGACTTTTGGTGGATACCAGCGGCTCGGTGCATAGCCGCTTCGATTTTGAGCAGGAAGCGGCGGTCAGCTTTCTGCAGCACACCCTGCGGGCAAATTTCGACAAAGCTTTTGTTATGGGTTTCAGCAGTCACAGCCAAGTCACACAGGATTTCACCGATAGCGTCCGGCTGTTGGAAACGGCCGTGAGGAGTCTGCACAACGGCGGAGGCACCGCGCTTTATGACGCCATTTATCGCGCCTGTCGCGAAAAGTTGAGCAAGGACCGGGGCGACCATCCGGTGCGGCGTGCCATCATCGTGATAAGCGACGGCGAAGATAACCAGAGCGAGGTGTCGCGGGCGCTGGCTATTGAAATGGCGCAGCGCGCCGAAGTGATCGTCTATGCGATTTCCACGGATGACAGTGGCTTGATTCTGCGCGGCGACAAGGCCTTGCAGCAGCTCGCGGATGCGACCGGCGGCCGGGCATTTTTCCCCTTCAAGATGAAGGACATCAAGAATTCTTTCGCCGCGATCGAAGATGAATTGCGCAGTCAGTATGTGGTTTCCTACCGTCCGGCCAACTTCGACGCCGACGGCCGTTACCGCTCGATCGAAATCACCGCCCTGAAGAAAGACCTGCAGGTCCGCGCCCGCAAAGGCTACTACGCGCCCCGGCAGTAGCGTAGACCAAGTCTCTAACCTGCATTATTGACGACCGCGAAAAAATCTGGGACTGACACGAATACAGCCTTACCGCAACCGAACCGCGAAGAAATCGGGCAGGGCACGGCTTCAATCGTGCCACAACGGCGGATCTGGCGGCTTCCAGCGGCTGAGGGACTGTTTCCCAGAAGAGGCTGTGGAGTACCTGAGATGGATGGAAAGCTAGCTTGTTTCTACAACCTAGAAGCTACTTGGCTTCGTGTCCGGCATGTTCATCTATCGGCGGCACGGTGAGCGGGGTGTCATGGTCGCAAATGAAATATGCGATCAGCTTGGCTGGTTGCTTGTCGCTCGCATTCGCGGATACCTCGTGGACCCCGTTCGGGGCCTCGTAGAAGCTTTCTCCAGCCTTGTAGACGGCTTCGGGTTCGCCCTTTACCTTATGGCGAATGGCGCCCTGGGCAATGTATCCGATCACGGTGCAGGGATGGCTGTGCGGCTTGGATTCCTCCCCCGGCGCATAGACCACTTCGACGACAATGGCACGCAGGTGGCTGCCATCCATCGGTGGCAGAGAATGAGAGAATGGGGCAGCATGGTTTCCTCCTGGACTGGATTGAGCGTCGGATTGGGCGGAAGATAAGCGTGTGCTCAAACTCAGGACTCCAACTGCCGCACCGATCACTAGCAACGCCGCGATGAAGAGTGATACCAGCTGTGGTCTCTCGTTCGCTCCGTTCATGTCAATTCCTCCCAGAACGGGGACAATCATAGCGCCAGAGGCAGAAGCAGGGAAACTCGATCTTGGGAGCGCGGTGGCGCAGGCCAATGGGTTGGCCGGTGGAATGTCCCAGGCGGATGGGTAGTCTGCCGATGCTACAATCAGGTAGGGCAGGATCGGCATCCAAGCCTCTGGGTGGCCGCGAAGCAGGTGCCGTTGGTGTTCGTTCATGCCAGCCCCGTATTCCAAAACCGTGTTGGTCCATGCTTTACTGCTTTCGCTATTCCTGTTTCACGTGGTGAATGCGGCGAATGCAGCCCAGCAGCACGTGGCGCGTAAGCGTCCCGTCAAGCAGGAGCAGCCTGCGCCGCCGCCTCCAGATGTGCCGCCACCGCCGCCACCCACGCTGCAGCAAATGCCGGCGGTCCCCCCCCAAGTGAGCTTCAGCAATGGACTGCTGACGATTGTGGCGGAGAATTCGACCCTGAGCGACATTCTGCGCGCGGTGCGAACCCAAACCGGAGCGGCGGTGGAGATTCCGTCCAACGCGACCGAGCGAGTGGTAACCCACCTGGGCCCGGGGGCGCCACGCAACGTGCTGGCATCGCTGCTGAATGGATCACACTTTAACTACGTCATGCTGGGGTCGCCGACCAACCCCGACAAGGTGGACCGGGTTATTCTGACTTCGAAGTCGGGAGGTGCGCCGGATGTCGGTTCGGCGCCGATGCCACCGGGGCAGAACAATACTGCCGCGGTTCCGATGGAGGAACCCGATGCACAACCTTCCGTGGACATGTCTGAACAGCCAGCCGAAGACGGGGCGGAGAACTCTGCCAACGAAGAGGGCCAACCGCAACCGCCCAATGGCCAGCCTCAGGTAAAGACTCCGGAGCAACTGTTGCGAGAGTTACAACAACAACAGCAACAACAGCAGCAGCAAGGTCAGGGCGCTCCTCCTGGACAGGCGCCGCGCTAATCGGGGGTCAAGCTCGACTTCAAGAGGGTAGGGCGCCGAACCTCGGGCGTAAGACGAAGCTGGCTACGTCTCTACCATACAAAACAAGATCTGAGGTCTGGAGCCCGACACCCGAGTCAGTCTCCGCTGGCTTGGCTCTGGCTGGGTACGAGCATGGTGGTGCGGGTGGTGCGTTGGCGTGAGCCGTAGGCGAAGGCGTGCAGGATGCCGGTTACGGCGGCGTAGGCGGCGAAAATGCCTACCAGTACGACCGTGACGGCGGTAAAGGAAATTACGAAAGCGACCAGCAGCGTACCCAAATTTGGCCTACTTTCCTGTAAGTACCGGAGAATCGCTCCGGAACCCGTTTTGCGCGATCCGTTGCTTCGGGATCAACCACTCTACTCGCGTTGACGCTAGTCGCTGTTAGCAACTAGGATACATGGGTAGAGTTGCGCAAACCCACTTTCCAACATTTCTGGTGACCCGTCCATATTACGGAAGGACAGTCTTTACTTTCGCGAATTCATGCCTATTACCAAGATTTCGGTGCGTGGGGCGCGCCAGCATAACCTCAAGAATATAAACGTCGAAATCCCCCGCAACACCCTGACAGTGATTACCGGGCTCAGTGGGTCAGGCAAGTCTTCCCTGGCGTTTGACACCATCTATGCCGAAGGACAGAGGCGCTACGTGGAGACGCTTTCCGCCTACGCCCGCCAGTTTCTGGACCAGATGGAGCGGCCAGACGTAGACGCTATCGACGGCCTCAGCCCCTCGATCTCGATTGAGCAGAAAACTACCAGCCGCAGCCCCCGTTCCACCGTAGGGACGATTACCGAAATCTACGACTATCTTCGTCTTTTATTCGCTTCGATCGGAGTGCCGCATTGCCCCAAATGCGGGAGAGCGATCGCGCGTCAGTCGGCGGAGCAGATCGTGCAGCGCGTCATGAGCCTGACGCCCGAAGACCGGGTGATGGTGCTGGCGCCCATCGTGCGCGGACGCAAAGGCGAGTTCAAGAAGGAGATGGAGAAGTTAGTGCAACACGGTTTCACCCGGGCGCGAATCGACGGCGAACTGGTAAATCTGGATGACGACATCCCGCTCGACAAGCGTCGGAACCACACCATCGAGGTGGTGATTGACCGGTTGCTGGTGAAGCCCGGAATCGAGCATCGGCTGGAATTGTCGGTGGGGTTGGCGATGAAGCTGGCGGGCGGGCTGGTGCAAGTTGCGGTGGTGGGCGGCGACGAACAGCTATATTCGGCGAAACTGGCATGTCCAGATTGCGCGATCAGCGTGCCGCAACTGGAGCCGCGGTCGTTTTCTTTCAATAGCGCCTACGGTGCTTGCCCGGAGTGCCACGGGTTGGGCAGCCGCTATGAATTTGATCCGGCCAGGGTGATCACCGATTGGTCCAAGCCGCTGCTCGAAGGCGGTTTGGGGCCAGGCTCGGCGTCGCAGAACCTCATCCGTCAATTGCAAATCACCGCAGTGGCCCACGGATTCGATCTGGCCACGCCGTTCGAAAAATTTCCCGAGAAGATCCAGAACCTGCTGCTGTACGGCGAAGCGGGCAAGAACGGGACAAACGGGAAACCTGGAAAGACCGGCTTCCGCGGGGTTCTGGGTTATCTCAAGCAAGCCGTGGAAGAATCTACATCCGACACTTATCGGGAATTTCTACTGGACTACATGTCTGCGACAACTTGCCCAGCTTGCCAGGGCAAGCGGTTGCGTCCGGAAAGCCTGGCGGTGAGGGTGAATGGAATGTCCATCGCCGATTTCACGGCGCTGCCGGTATCACGCGCGCTGGAGACGGCCCGGAAGATCAAGCTCAACGGACGTGAAGCGATCATTGCGGGGCGAATCGTCCACGAGATTGTGGAGCGCCTGCAGTTTCTGGATGCGGTCGGCTTAGGCTACATTTCGCTCGAGCGGTCGGCGAGTACGCTCTCCGGCGGCGAGGGACAGCGCATCCGCCTGGCCACGCAGATCGGATCAAAGCTGCGCGGCGTGCTCTATGTGCTCGATGAGCCTTCCATCGGATTGCACCACCGCGACAACGGACGGTTGCTGCAGGCGCTCGAAGAGTTGCGCGACCTGGGGAATACGGTGCTGGTGGTGGAACACGATGAAGAAACCATCCGGCGGGCCGATTATGTGATTGACCTTGGCCCGGGCGCAGGCCGACATGGCGGTGGCCTGGTGGCGCATGGAACTCCGGAGGAGATCGTACAGGTCTCCGAATCGCTCACCGGCGCATACATTTCGGGCAGGGCGCGCATCGAGATGCGGTCGGAGCGCCGCCAGCCCAACGGAGCGGCAATCACGGTTCTGGGGGCGCGGCAGAATAATCTCAAGAGTCTGGACGTGACCTTTCCCCTGGGCGTGATGACGGTTGTGACCGGAGTCTCCGGTTCAGGTAAATCCACGCTGGTGAATGATATTCTTTACCGCGCCCTGGCCCAGAAACTCTACCGCTCGCGCGAAGAACCGGGGGCGCACAAAGCCATCTCGGGTACAGAAAATATCGACAAAGTCATTCGCATTGACCAGTCGCCGATTGGCCGCACGCCGCGCTCCAATCCGGCTACCTACACCGGAGTCTTTGCCCAGATTCGCGATCTTTACGCCATGCTGCCGGAATCGCGCGAGCGGGGCTACAAGCCGGGGCGATTCTCCTTCAACGTATCCGGCGGACGCTGCGAAGCCTGCCAGGGAGAAGGGCAGCGCCGGATTGAGATGAATTTTCTGCCGGATGTGTATGTCCTGTGCGAAGTCTGCGGAGGCAAACGCTACAACCACGAGACGCTGGCGGTGAAATACAAAGGGCAATCCATCGCCGATCTGCTGGAAATGCCGGTCTCCGACGCCCTGCCAATTCTGGAGAATATCCCGCAGGTCCGGCAGAAGCTGCAGACGCTGGTGGATGTGGGCCTGGGATATATTCACCTGGGACAATCGGCGGTCACGCTTTCCGGCGGAGAGGCACAGCGCATTAAGCTGGCCCGCGAGTTGAGCAAACGGCAAACCGGAAAGACCATGTATCTGCTGGACGAGCCGACCACCGGCCTGCATTTCGCGGACGTGAAGAAATTGCTGGAAGTGCTACACCGCCTTACTGACCTCGGCAATACGGTTATGATCATCGAACATAATCTGGACGTGATCCGCAACGCTGACTGGATCATTGACCTCGGTCCGGAAGGCGGAGAGGAAGGCGGACGGATCGTGGCCCAGGGCACACCTGAGCAGGTGGCACGGAACAAGAAGTCTTACACCGGGCAGGCGCTGGCCGGATATTTTGCCAACGGCCAGGGCATGGCGCTGCGGGAAAAGAGTTCGATTGCGTAATTCGAATGAATAGAGTGGCGGAAGCGGCAACGAGCATCTAATGGGCTGGGTTCCACCAGGTACACAAACCAATTGCCTTCATCAGATCATCTTCTTCCCGAAATGCAGATCGAGCCACCGGGGGAACCGGTAGTCACGCCGCCTGAGATTCCGATCAATCCGGGGGCTGAAAATCCGCCGTGGAGCGGTATCGATCTCCTCCTGATCGGGCTGGTACTGCTGGTATCGCTGTTCTTTTTCAGCTCGTTATTTTTCATCTTCGCTTTGCATGGCCCTCATTCATCTTCATCAGCCATTTCCCCCGCCGAGCTGAGCAAAAACCCTGGACCGCTGGTGATTGTTCCCAGTATGACACTGGCGTATTTTGCCATGCTTGCAGCCATGTATGTGGTGGTGACGCGTCACCGCCGGCGCCCTTTCTGGCAGGCTGTGGCCTGGCGCTGGCCAAGCGACTGGTGGCTCGGATACGTGGTTGGCGGTGGCTTACTGGCTCTGGGATTGGGATTACTTTCGCGGCTGCTGCCGATTCCCAAGTCTCTCCCGATGGACCGTTTTTTTCAGGACCGGCAAGGCGCGTACCTTATGCTGATTTTCGGCGTGGCGGTGGCGCCATTCGCCGAAGAGATGCTGTTCCGCGGTTTTCTCTACCCGGTGCTGGATCGATGGCTGCAGACCCTGTTTATGACGCCGCGCCAGCTTCGCCGGGGCTGTGTGTGGGTTCTGATTGTTGCGGGGTGGGGATTGCTCGAACACCGCCTTCCACGGGCGGAGTCGGTGCTGCTAGCGGTCTTGGTCTTTCTGGCTACAGCGGCGCTGTTTGTGGCGCGAAGCATGAAGGCCGGCGGGCAAGCGCATCTCGTCCTGCTACCAGGAGCGGCGCTGGTGGCCTGGGGGGTGGCGTCGCAATCGCTTGGCCATCAGGCCTTCGAATCGGCGACGATCGCCCTTGTGGTTCTCGCCAGCCTGCTTGGGCTAATCGGCATGGCGCCGCCCGTCGACGCCTCGGTAGCCGGACGTTGGGGCAGGTTTCTGGCGGTGTTGATTACCAGCGGCGGCTTTGCCATGGTTCACGGTGAACAACTCGGCCAAGCCTGGGGGCCTCTGCTGGTTCTGTTCATGGTGGGATTAGTCCTGACCCTCACGCGCGTGGTGACCCGGTCCATCACGCCAGGTTTGCTGGTTCACGTGGGTTACAACCTCACACTCTTCACTCTCCTTTACCTGGGCACCGATCACTTCCGCCATTTGGAGCGCGTGACCCAATGACCTTTTCAGAAATGATTCCCGAAATGAAGCGGGCAGAAGTGTCCACACCAAGCGTGATATGTTGGCCTTCTATGTCTTCCGCGCGTCAGGCTCTGCTACGTCTGCTGGCGGCCAAGTCGTTCCGGCTGGGGCAGTTCAAGCTCTCGTCCGGCACCACCAGCGACTACTACATCGACTGCCGTACTACTACTCTCGCCGCCAAGGGTGCGCGCCTGACTGGGCAGGTCTTTCTGGACGAGATCCGGGCTCACGGATGGAAGCCCAAAGCCATCGGCGGCCTTACCATGGGCGCCGATCCAATTGTGGTCGCGGTCAGCGTGGCCGGCGGCGACATAGATGGATTTCTGGTTCGCAAAGCCGAGAAGCAGCACGGTACCGGACGGCGGATCGAAGGCTTCCAGGAAAAAGGCGCGCGGGTAGTGATTGTAGATGACGTTTGCACCACGGGATCATCGACCATTCAAGCGATTGAAGCGGCGCGCGAATTCGGCTTTGAAATCGTCGGCGTGATGTGCCTGGTGGAACGGCCTGAAGCCGGAGGACGCCCGAACGTAGAGAAGGCGGCTGCCCCGGCGCCATTTGTTTCTATCTTTACCGCAACCGACGTCCGGCAAGAGCATCTACTGCAAAACGACGAGACCTCTCCCGGTATGCCTGTGGCGGGCGCGGGCTGCGAGATCTGCGGACGACCGGCCGTAGTGCACAACCCCCGCATTCGTTGCGAAACCCACAGAGCTTGACCAACAACTGAAAGTGGAAGACTAACAACTGAAACTGCCTCATGATTCAAACTCTCGAATGGACCGATTTAGGCGTGCGCTTCATCGATCAGACCAAGCTTCCCATGGAGGAGACCTACGTTACCTGCAAGACTTACGTTCAGGTCGCCGACGTGATTCGCAACATGGTGGTGCGAGGCGCGCCAGCCATTGGTGTAGCGGCAGCCATGGGCATCGCGCTGGGCGTAAAAAATTCCAAAGCTGAAAATGTCGGCGGTCTCAGGCAGGAGTTTGACCAGATTTGCCAGGTTATCGGCAAGACCCGGCCCACCGCGGTGAATCTTTTCTGGGCAATCCGGCGGATGCAGGACAAGTTCGAACTGCTGCGAATTCGGCCTTTGCCGCAGATCAAGCAGGCGCTGATCGAAGAAGCTCAGCGCATGCACGCCGAGGACATTGCCGCCAATCAGGCCATGGGCAAGCACGGCGCCACTTTGTTGCCCGCCAGCGGAAGCGTGCTCACCCACTGCAATGCGGGGGCTCTGGCCACCTGCGGGTACGGCACAGCGCTGGGAGTGATCCGCGCTGCGGTCGAGCAAGGGAAACAAATCCACGTCTACGCTGATGAGACGCGTCCCTTCCTACAGGGTTCACGATTGACTGCGTGGGAGCTGATGAAAGATGGCATTCCGACCACGGTGATCTCCGACAATATGGCCGGCGCCATGATGAAACAGGGCAAGATCAGCGCGGTCGTGGTGGGCGCCGACCGCATCGCGGCCAACGGCGACGTGGCCAATAAGATTGGAACCTACACGGTAGCGGTACTGGCCAAAGAGCACGGCATCCCGTTTTACGTGGCCGCGCCGTTTTCAACCGTGGACCTCGAAACCCCTGACGGCAGCGGCATCCCAATCGAGCAGCGCGACACCAAGGAAGTCACTCACATCGCCGGCAGGCAGATGGTTCCCACAGGTGTGGAGGTGGAGAATCCGGCGTTCGATGTCACCCCGGCAAAGTATGTAACGGCGATCGTGACTGAGAAAGGCATTGCGCGGGCGCCGTACAGTGAGTCATTACAGAAGCTAGTGTAAGCGCGGAAAAGAGTCCGGCATCGTGGAATCTTCAGCATCGGTTGCGTCTTCACGCTACAGCAGCCGCCTGTAACCCTATTCGCACGCGGAATCTGGCGCTTCAAGCGGCTCATGTTAAGGCCGCAACGTGGTCGCTGGGTGGAAAAAGGGCGTTCTGGTTACTCGCGGACGCGGCCCAAACTCTTCCCGGTCAGAGGATTGGAAACTAGAAAAGATTGCAAGTCTCACCATCCGTTTTTTGCAGGCTGCTACAGAACTTTTCCCGTTGCATTTTCGTAAACTATCTCAGGAGCGATTAAGGGGGCTTCCGCCATGTTGGCATTCCTTCTCTGGTGCATTCTCTTTGTGGTGTGCTGGCCGCTGGCCCTGCTGGCGCTGGTGCTCTACCCGTTCATATGGATCCTGCTGCTGCCCTTCCGGCTGGTGGGGATTGCCGTCCACGGCGCGCTGGCGCTGGTTTGGGCCGTGGTCATGCTTCCAGCGCGGCTGCTGAACGCACCGTTCAGGATTTAAAGAAAGCCAGCAGTTGGCACCTGGCATTTAGCATTTGTGTCGGCCCGCCACCGCGAGGTGGGTCCTAAAGGGGCTGCAGAAAAACCTCAATTCGCCGTAGAGAGGTCGCTTGCTACGTCTCCCACCGTGAACCCAGATGTAGGCAGCTAAGTCTCTCCGGAAAAGGTTCAGGCGTCGCTTCGGTTTCGTGACCTGCCCAAGTGCTAATTGCCAAATGCTGCCTTCTCACTCTGGCCCCTGCATTCCCGCCTTTACGGCTTTCAACTCCAAATTGCGGATCAGCCGCAACAGAGAGTTGGGATGCATCCCCAGGGCCTTTGCGGCTTCGATGTAGCTGCCGTTGGCCTGCTGAAGCGCTTGCAGGACCAGTTGTTTCTTGGCCTCTTTGATGGTGCCATGGTATCGATCGGTTGAAGCCGGAGCCGTGGAACCAGCTTCGAGGATCGCTTCCGGCAGATCGTCGGGAAGAATCGAATCCGTAGAGCCCAGCACCAGCGCCCGCTCGAGCGCGTTCTCCAGTTCACGAACGTTGCCCGGCCAGTCGCATTGCATCAGGCAGGCCAGCGTTTCCGGCGCCAACGACTTGATCCGCATGTTGCATTTGCGGCTGGCCTTGGCCACGAAATAGTTTGACAGCAACGGTATGTCTTCGCGCCGCTCGCGCAATGCGGGCACGGTGAGGGTGACCACGTTGAGGCGATAATATAGATCATTGCGGAAAGTTCCTGCTTTAACCGCTTCCGGCAGGCTCCGGTTGGTGGCAGCGATCAGGCGAACGTCCAGTTTGATGGGGTGCGTGCCGCCCAGCCGCTCGAATTCCCGCTCCTGCAAGACACGCAGCAGCTTGGCCTGCAGGCCGGGCGCGAGTTCGCCAATCTCGTCCAGAAATAGCGTGCCACCTTCAGCTACTTCCACTTTGCCTTTCTTCTGCGAGGCGGCGCCGGTGAACGCTCCCTTCTCGTGGCCAAACAGCTCACTTTCCATAAGAGTCTCGGCGATGGCGGCACAGTTGATGGCCACAAAAGGGCGATTCGCGCGTGGGCTGTTTCGATGAATAGCGTGCGCCACCAGCTCTTTCCCGGTGCCGCTCTCTCCCTGGACGAGGACAGTGGAATCGGTGGGCGCGACCCGGCGGATGAACTCGAACACTTTGCGCATGCCGGGACTGGTACCGACCATGTTGTGTTCCAGTTCGATTTCGGCGCGCAATTCCTGATTCTCCAGCCGCAACTGTTCCCAGTGACGAACGTTTTCAAATGCCAGGCTGGCGATACCCGCCACTGCCGCCATGACCTGCAAATGGTTTTCGTCGAACTTCGCTGCGGGATTGCAACTGTCCACATAGATGGCGCCCAGAACTTTGCCCGCAGCCATCAGCGGTACGCAGAGCAGGCAGCTTACTTTCAATTCAGCCAGCGTCTTGATCTGACGAAGCGCTTCATTGCCGGAAACATCGCCCACCACCAGTCCGACGCGATCCCGCAGAACGCGCTCCACCACGGCGCGGCTGACCCGCACCGGATGGCCCGGCCCGCGCACCCGGTCCCAGGCGGCGGTGGAAGTGAATTCTTCCGGGCGATCGCCCAACAGAACGGCGCCGCGCTCGGCGGGCACGACATCGAAGATGAAGCCCAGGAGTTGCCATTGCAGCGAGTCCTGGTCGCGAATGCCGCCGATTCCGGTGGCGATTTTCAGTAGTGAATTCAAGTCACGGGCCCAGCGGGCAGTGGGAGGCAGGCTGGCCACTACTTTGTCGGGCCGCAGGTAAAGGGAGTCTTCGGCGCGAAGCAGAAGCGGAGAACCGTCGAATGCAGTCGTGTCCGCGAACTCCACCGGGTTTCTGTCGAAGTGGCTACCGCCTTCCTCGATCAGGAAGATGAGCACCGAGTCGCCGATAAAGATCTGGTCTCCGTGCCGTATCTGCTGCTGCTCCACGGGCACGCCATTCACCAGGGTGCCGTTGCGGCTTCCCAGGTCGCGGATGGAAAACTGCCCGCCGTCCTGAACCAGCAGGCAGTGCCGGCGCGATAACGCGGGATCAGCCACCCAAAGCTGGTTCGATGAGTCTCGTCCAACGGATACCTCGCCCTCCGCCAAAGGGAAAGCAGCACCTTTCAATGGTCCACTAATGCCTAGAAGCCGGGGATTCGTCTCCTTCGCCATACTTCGCTGTTTAGCACAGATTGGGCCGCTGTGTACACGTGGCCTTGAAACTCAGTGCTTGGAGACGTGTCTGTTGACGGTATGGGACCGGGTCGGAGCTGGCATTGAGCGAAATCGAAGAGACCCGGTCGAGCGGCCCAAGGGCCGCCGTCTGACCCGGTCCCACACGGGCAAAGCCAGCACCCATTTCCGAACTGCAACTCCCTGGAAATTAACCCAAGGGATTGGCGCCGCTAACAGTTAGGTTAGCGGAGAAGTGCTCTAGACCCAAATCAGAATCCGACGCTCTCAGGCCGTACTACCACAACGTCAAGGTAATCAGCCAGTTGTGAACCGCAAGCGGTTAGAAGCTGACGAACCCTGACTGCTGGCAAGCCGCGTGCATTCAACCTTTGCGGCAACGGTTTTCAAAAGCCGTTGCGGAAAGTTGGAGACGGCCGATCGCGAAACAAGGCAGTACGGCGTTGGCGAAACAGGCTGATCCTGCGTGGTTTCACCGTCTCAACACGAGGAGGTTTTATGAAAAACCAACTGTTTGCTCTTATCGGCCTGGGCCTGCTGCTAGCCACTGCATCGGCATACGCTCAGACCGGAGTGGTGAAGGCGAATGTTCCGTTCAACTTCATCGTCGCGAAAACCCAGATTCCCGCCGGGGAATACACGATCCACCGTGTCGCCACCGCCGGCTCGGCCATGACGATCGAGAGCTCGGACCGGAAACTGATACAGGTGGTTCTGCCCAATGCCTGTGAATCGATGCAGGCGCAGGAGAAGACCAAACTGGTTTTCCACCGCTACGGCGGACAGTACTTCTTGGCCCAGGTCTGGACCGCGGGGAATAACAGAGGCGTCGAACTCCCCAAGAGCCGCCGCGAAACCGAAGTCGCGATGGACTACCCGGCCCAAAATGTTGTCGTAGTAGCGACGCTGCGTTAGATGCGCTCTCGGGGGAGGCGCACCTCTCGCGCAGCCGAGAAAAAAGGGGGCACACATCGCGTGCCCCTTTTTTATTTTTGCGCAAGAATCATGAAACCCGTGGCGACCGCCCTGCAACCCTGATACAACTAGCGAGCCAAGGCGGTGCCTGCTAACATCGCAGCACATGGCCCGCCCCACACCCAAAGAGAAGGTCAGGACTGGATCGAAGAAAGCGGCCCGCAAGGCCGTTCCGGTGAGTGGGCGTCCGCGCGAACTGGTCATCATCACCGGCATGAGCGGATCCGGCAAAGCCTCTGTCCTCAAGGCTTTCGAGGATTTAGGCTTCTACTGCGTGGACAACCTGCCGGTGGAGTTGATTCCGCGGTTCGCGGAACTCGTCGGGCAATCCTCTGAGATCACCCGCACCGCTTTGGTGGTGGACGTTCGTGAAGGCACGCAACTGGATGCCCTCCCGGCGATCGTGAAGTCGGTCAAACGCCTGCTGCCGACCAAAGTGATTTTCCTCGAAGCCGATGAATCTATCCTGCTGCGCCGCTTCAGCGAAACTCGCCGGCCGCATCCCCTGGGCGCCCACTCGCCGGTAAAGGCCTCCCTGATCACCGAGCGCCGTCACCTTCGTTCCATCCGCGCGATCGCGGATCTGGTGATCGATACCTCCAGATTCAACGTCCATGAGCTCCGGGCACACATCACCGACCGCTTTCGTCAGCAGGAATCGGATAAGAACATTCTCGTGTCGTGCGTCAGTTTCGGCTTCAGGCATGGAGTACCCGATGATGCCGATTTGCTCTTCGATGTCCGCTTCCTGCCCAATCCCCATTTCATCCCCGCGTTCCGGCCTCTCACCGGACGGGATCCGAAAGTCGCCAGATACATCCGGTCGTTTCCCCAGACCAAGGAGTTCGTCCAGCGCATCTCGGAGCTGCTCATATATCTGCTGCCACACTACATCCAGGAAGGCAAGAGCTACCTGACCATCGCCTTTGGCTGCACCGGTGGGCAGCATCGCTCGGTCATGATTGCGGAGGAGGTAGGCAAACGTCTGCGCAAAGCAAAGTACCGGGTGAAGGTTGTGCATCGGGATAGTCCGAAGTAAAAGGTCGGACGTCGGACCTCGTACTTCGGAGCGCGCGTTGGGCGACGGCGTTCCGCTTTCATGGCTAGATTCCGGTTGCAAGCAACCCGTTGCAAGCAACCCATGGAGAGGTGGAATTTGGAGAGGTGAGATTCGACAGCAGAAGTGCCGCGGCCGAGGTCTGACGCCCGACCCCCACCGGCAGTAGCGATTTCAGTACAATAGGACCTTGCAACCTATGCTGATTCCACCAGGCGCGGGCCCTGACCGGCTGCGCATCGCGAGCCCCAGATGCAGCAACTGACCCGCCTCATACGGTACGTAGTTCCGTATTGGTGGCAGTTGCTGTCTTCGATCTTGCTAATGGCCGGCGTGGGGTTGCTCGACGCCTTCCGGGTGTTGCTGATCGGGCCCATTTTCGACCGCGTGTTGAACCCAGGTTCGCCCGAGCGCGAAATGCAGCTGTTCAAAGTACCCTACAGCGGCCACACCATATATCTGCAGCAATTTGTTCCCTCACACCTCCGCAATCCCTGGAACGTGGTCGCTTTCGCCCTGGTTGCCGCCACCGTATTGAAAGGAATTTTCGACTATGCCGGAACTTACCTGGTGAACTACGCCGGGTTTGGCATGATCACCGACCTGCGCAACCAACTGTATAACTCCATCCTGCGGCGTTCTTCGGCGTTTTATCAGAAGCACACCACCGGCACCTTGATTTCCACTATCGTGAATGACATTGAGCGTGTGCAGTTCGCCATGTCCAGCGTGCTGGCGGAGTTCCTGCAGCAATTGTTTACCTTGCTCTTTACCGCGGTTGTGGTCGTGCTGCTAGGCGGGAAACTGGCCTGGGTCCTGCTTTTATTTGTACCCTTCATCATCTTTTCCGCCGGACGGATCGGACAAAGAGTGCGCCAGACCACGCGAAAAGGGCAGGACAAGCTGGCCGACATCCAGAACATCCTTCATGAAACCATCACCGGCAATCGGATCGTGAAGGCGTTCAGCATGGAGTCCTGGGAAATCGCGCGTTTCGCCAAAGCGGCGCAACGCCTGTTCCGCGCCAACTTGCGCTCGGTGGCCGCGGCGGCGATCAGTTCTCCGCTGATGGATATTTTTGGTGCCATCGCCATCGCTCTGCTTCTACTGCTCGGCCGCCAGCAGATCAATCACCACGTCTTTACCGCAGGCACGTTCCTGGCCTTCATCATCGCGGTGTTCAAGCTCTACGATCCCGTCCGCAAGTTTGCCCTCTTCAATAACAATTTTCAGCAGGCCATGGGAGCATCATCGGAAATTTTCAAGTTCATGGACACTGAAGACGACGTAAGAGAGAAGCCGGGCGCGAAGCCGCTGCCACCCTTCGCCGGCAGCATTCGCTTCGAGAATATTTGCTTTTCTTACCAAACTGATGGCGATGAGTCGCGAGAAATCCTGCGCGACATCAATCTGGAAGTGCGAGCCGGAGAAGTGGTGGCGGTGGTGGGATCGAGTGGCGCCGGCAAGAGCACTCTGGTGCATTTGATCCCGCGATTTTTTGATGTGACCGCCGGCCGCCTGCTCATCGACGGCCGCGACGTGCGCGATACCACTCTATCCTCGCTGCGTTCGCAAATCGGCGTGGTCACCCAGGAGACCGTGCTTTTCAACGACACTCTGCGCAACAATATCGCCTATGGACAACCCTCCATCTCGCAAAAGCAGGTGGAAGCCGCGGCTCGCGCGGCCCTGGCGCACGACTTTATTATGGAATTGCCGGCAGGCTACAACACCATGATCGGCGAGCGCGGCGTGCGGCTTTCCGGGGGCGAGCGCCAACGCATCGCCATTGCCCGGGCGCTGCTGAAGAATGCGCCAATCCTGATTCTGGACGAGGCCACGTCGGCGCTCGACAGCGCGTCCGAGGCGCTGGTGCAATCGGCGCTGCAGAACCTGATGACCGGCCGGACCGTGTTTGTGATCGCCCACCGCCTCTCCACCGTGCGCCGCGCCGACCGCATCGTCGTGCTGGAAGGTGGAACCGTTGCCGATATCGGCCCCCACGAAGAGCTCATGCAGAAACTCGGAACCTATCGGCGGCTGTATGATCTTCAGTTCGCGGACTCGGAGCCGCCGAAGGTGAACGCCGCTAGGTAACCGGAAGTAAGGCGGGGTCGGGCGGCGGAGCAGAACGGGAAAGGGACGAGTTTACTCGGGCTTGTCATCCCGACCGGAGCGTAGCGAAGCGAGCGGAGAGCAGGGATCTGTTTTTCCGGCCGCTTATACGCCCCGAGGTAACACATATTTACCCTCGGACTTCAGTTCGCAAGGAAAATCAGTGGTCTGAACGACAACTGGCTCGGAAAGAACCAATGCCGATACGTTCCATGACCGGTTTCGCGCAAGTGAAGGGCCAAGTCGCGGGTCCGCGAAACGAAGCGCCGAGCAAGAGCCAATTGGGCTTCACCCTGTCGTTGAAATCGGTGAACCACCGCTTTCTCGACGTGCACTTCCGTCTGCCCTCCGACAGCGACTCGCTGGAAATGAAATTGCGCCGCCTGCTCAAGGAAAAGCTGGCCCGGGGCCACGTGGAGCTAACCCTCAATCTCGATCGCGGCGGTGGCGAGGGCATCGCGCTAAACCGGCAGATCGTAGGTGGGTATGTTGAGGCATTTCGGGTCGCGGCGGCCGAGTTTGGTTTGGCGGCGGTACTGGACTTGAACGCGGTTCTGCGCATGCCCGGCGCCCTGGAAGCCGCCGCTCTTCCTGCCGAGGGCGCGCTTGAGGCCTCTGTCCTGGGCAAGATGGACGACCTTCTCAACCGCCTCGACCAGATGCGCGAGGAAGAGGGTCGCGGCATTGACCGGGAGTTGCGGCAGCGTATGGCCCATGTCGAGGAGGCCGCCAAGGCAGTGGAGAAGCATCGCCAGGCGGTGTTGCAAACTTACGTTGGCAAGCTCAAGGCGCGCATGCATGAAATGATCGGGAGCCAGGTGGAACCGGAACGGCTTCTGCAGGAAGCGGCGCTTCTAGTGGACCGCAGCGATATCCAGGAGGAATTAGTTCGGCTGGACACCCATGTGAAACACTTCCTCGGCCTGCTCGAGCAAGGCGGCGAAGTGGGTAAGAAGCTGGACTTTCTGCTTCAGGAAATGAATCGTGAGGCCAATACCCTGCTCTCCAAGACTTCGGGCTTGGCCGGCGAGGCGTTGAACATCACCGAGATGGGTCTGGCCATCAAGACCGAACTCGAGAAAGCCCGCGAACAGGTGCAGAACATCGAATGAGTGGCGTGTACATCATTTCGGCGCCTTCGGGTTCGGGCAAGTCCACGCTGGTAAACAAGGTGCGCCAGATTGTGCCCGGACTGAAATTTTCCATCTCTTACACCACTCGGGCGCCGCGCGCGGGCGAGCAGAACGGCCGGGAATATTTTTTCGTATCGCGCGCTAAATTTGAAAATATGATCCGCCAGGATGACTTCCTCGAGTACGCCGAGGTGTTCGGCAATTATTACGGTACCGCGCGCAGCTTTCTGAGCCTGGCCGAGCAGGAAGGAAAAGACCTTCTGCTGGACATCGACGTCCAGGGTGCGGCGCAGATCAAGAGCAAAATTTCTGAGGCGGTAAGCATCTTCATTCTGCCTCCCAATCGCCAGGAACTGGAGAAGCGGCTGCGCACGCGCAGTCTGGACGCGGAAGCCGTGATCCAGCGCCGGTTGGTCACGGCCTCCCGTGAGATTGAGAATTACGAGAAATACGACTATATTTTGGTGAACGACGACCTCGACGAATCGGTAGACGCACTGAAGTCGATCCTGCTCGCGGAGCGACGGAGGCGATCGGGAGCCCAAGGACAAAGACAGAAATCCGCTGACGACACCAACCTGATGGCCAAGGCTGAACGCTGCCGTCTGAAGAACGTACGGGAGCGGTTGCAACCGATTCTGGCCTCGTTTGTGCAAGCGGCGAGTGGACGCTAGCGGCAGGGGAGAACACAATGAAGTTGATCGAAGGCTTTGACAGCAATTACCGGTACATCCTGGTAGCCGCGCGGCGCGCACGGCAGTTACAGGGTGGTGCGCCTCCAGTGATCGAAACGCCTTCCCGCAAACCTTGCCGGATCGCGCAAGACGAGATCAGGGCAGGCAAGGTGAAGTGGGTGATCCCCGAAATGCCCCGCTCCGCCGCGGAACTAGCCGGTGAGATGCTGGAGAAGGCGCTGGCCAAAGAATCGTAGTTGTGGATTTCAGATTGTTGATTTCAGATTTCAGATCCAACCCGGAGCCCGTCTGCCGGGCGTCGTGGATCTGAAATCTTCAATCTGAGGTCTGCAATTCATCATCAAATTAGCGAGACCCCTCGCATGAAGGTTGCTCTCGGAGTCAGCGGCGGCATTGCGGCTTACAAGGCGGCGGAAGTGGTCCGCCTGCTTCAGGACCGCGGCATCCGCGTGCAAGTGGTCATGACCCAGGGAGCGCAACAGTTTGTTCGCCCACTTACCTTTGCCGCGCTTTCCGGCGAAAAGGTCATTACCGAAATGTTTGCCGCTGGCGGAGCTGAGAGTGCCGCACCCAACATCGACTCCGCCATCGAACACATCGTCGTAGCTCAATCCATCGACGCGTTGCTGGTCGTGCCGGCCACGGCGGATCTGCTCGCCAAGTTCGCGCAAGGTATCGCCAGCGATTTCCTCACCACGCTCTATCTCGCAACCACAGCGCCGGTGGTGGTCGCTCCCGCCATGAACGTCAATATGTGGAACCACCCCGCCACCCAGGCGAATCTGGAAATCCTGCGCAAGCGCGGCGTCCGGATTGTCGAGCCCGGGAAAGGTTACCTGGCTTGCGGCATGACCGGGCCCGGCCGGTTGGCGGAGAACGAGCTGATTATCGCGGCCACCATGGAAGCGCTAGGCGCTTCGCAGGAACTGGCCGGCGAAACCGTTCTGATCACGGCTGGGCCCACGCGAGAGAAAATCGACCCGGTACGCTATCTCACCAACCGCTCGAGTGGCCGCATGGGATACGCGCTCGCCGAAGCTGCGTTGCGGCGAGGAGCGCGAGTGCTGCTGGTGAGCGGGCCTACTGCTCTCACACCGGCGGGCGGCGTCGAGGTAACAGGTGTCGAATCCGCGGAGCAGATGCGTCAGGCGACTTTGAGGCTGCTGCCCGAAGCCACCATCGTAATCAAGACCGCGGCGGTCGCCGATTATCGCCCTAAGATCGCTGCCGAACAGAAGATCAAGCGCAAAGGAGCAATGTCACTGGAACTGGAGCCGACTACCGACATTCTGGCGGAATTGGCTCGTACCAAGACTTCGCAAATCATCGTAGGCTTTGCCGCTGAAACCGAAAACGTGCTGGAAAATGCACGCAAGAAGCTGGTGGCCAAAGCGCTCGACGCCATCGTGGTGAATGATGTCTCGCGCCAAGGCGTAGGCTTCGATTCCGACCGCAACGCGGTTACCATCATCACCCAAAGCGAAGTGATCGAGGTCCCCGAGACCACTAAGTGGGAGGTCGCCCAGCGCCTGCTCGACCAGGTAGTCCGCCTACGCAAAGTACCACAGCCCACCTAGCGGCACGCCCTGGTCCACCGGGCAGAGCGAGGCTCGGCTAGCCAGAAGCACAACCGCGATCGTCGATTTCAGACTGCCGATGTTAGATATCAGATCTGCACAGCAACTCCGCCAGCCAAAGGAAGGAACTTTAATCTGATATCTTCAATCTGCAATCGCTTTTGGAATTTTCCCCATGCCCCCAACCCTCAGCCCGCAACTCAAACGTGCCCTGGCCGACCGCATCCGCTACTACAACGAGCTCGGCATCTACGATTTCTACCGCCGCGAGATTCACGCACAAATTCAAATCCAGCCAGAACAGCGAGAACCATTGCCCAAAGCCAAAGTCGCAGCAGTAATTTCGGAATCAGAACTCTTCGAAGTAGCCACCAAGCCGGAGTCGACCCTGTCCGATCCAGCTCAAGGCCTGCTCGCCATTCGCGAAGACCTTGGCGATTGCACCCGCTGCCGTCTGCACAAGCAGGGCCGCAAACAGATCGTCTTCGGCGTGGGCAATCCTCGGGCGGAGTTAATGTTCATTGGCGAAGCCCCCGGAGCCGATGAAGACGCTCAGGGCGAGCCCTTCGTCGGCCGCGCCGGACAGCTTCTCAACAATATGATCAAGGCCATGGGCCTGCGCCGCGAAGAGATCTACATCGCAAATATTATCAAGTGCCGCCCGCCGGGGAACCGCACTCCGGAGCGCGACGAGTGCGAAACCTGCTCTCCGTTCCTGATGCGGCAGATCGCCACCATCAAGCCCAAGGCGCTCGTCGCCCTGGGCGCGGTCGCGGCCAAGACGCTGCTCGCCATCAACGCCCCGATGACTGAGCTGCGCGGCCACTGGTACGACTTCCGCGGCACCAAGCTTGCTGTGACCTACCACCCCGCCTTCCTGCTGCGCGATCCGCGGCAGAAGAAGGAAGCCTGGAAAGATCTGCAGATGGTGATGAAGGAGTTGGGGCTGGTGGCACTGACGAAGACCCCTGAGTAAGAACTCGTCTCGTTAGTACTACTTGAATTCTGTTCTTAACAATACGACCTTAGCGTTCAGAATGCGCGACGCGTCAATTGCCTCGAGTACATCCTGGTAGGCCACATTCGGATCTGCCTCAACATACACCAGCGATACCGAGCGCCGGCTGAGTTCCGCCTTTAGCCTGCTGTTCAACTCCACCCACCGCAAAAGCTTCGAGTTCAGACATAGCCTTGGTGGCAAGCCTGGACCGACTGTACTCTGAGCATCAAGGGCTGCGTCCAAGGGTCCTCGGCTGCTGAGGCATGATTCATCACAGAAACCGTGATTCCTTTGGATTGGAAATGGCCCCACTGATAGAACTGCATGTGGAACATGACCAGCCAGCCCAGCACCAAGGTGCACACCAGCCCGAATGATGGCAGACCGGAAAACCCTACTTTCGCGGAAACCGTGCCAGCACTCTTATTATGACTCCGGCACAAACGCCGAAGTTCCCAAGGAGACGCTGATCGCCTCAACGCTCAGCTCCTCCTCTCCCCCAACATTACCGCGCGCAGCGCCCGGTTGATCCGCGTCTGGTAGCCTCGACCCTGGGCTTTGAACCAGGCGATCACATCGGCATCCAGCCGCAGCGTCACCGGCCGCTTGATCGGCCGGTACATTTCGGCCATTTCGGGAGAGCGTCTCAGCTCATCGGCCGCAGCCCTGAGCCGGGCAATCCTCCCACTTTTCGCAGTTTTCGTTCGCCGCTTCTTCTTCATGGACATCCCCATATTGTACATACAGTCGAGCCAGTACAAAATGCTCCACCTGGAACATTAGTCCGATTTGTCAGACCCACATTTTGGGATGTTACGATGCCATCACGCCGTTAAACAGAGCCGGCGTCATTCCCAATGCCTGAATTCTGCGACGTAGCCCTTCCGGTGCCTCTGGATATCGTGTTCACCTACAGCGTTCCCGACGGGTTGCTGCCGGTAGTCGGCGGACGCGTGCTCGTGCCCTTCCGCCAGCAGCGCCTGTCGGGGTTGGTCACCGATTTGCATGACCGCAAGCCAAAAGTCGCGACCAAGAACCTCATCGGTGTGCTCGACCCCGCGCCCGTGTTCGACGAGCAACTGATCCGTCTGGGTCAGTGGATCGCGAACTACTACCTGGCGCCGGTCGGCGAAGTCTTCCGCGCCATGCTGCCCCTGGGCGCCGAATTTAAGCGAGCCGTCGGATACCGCATCACGGAAAAGGGGCAGATGGCACTGCACCTCGCGGGGATGTCGGGATCGTCCGCTCGTTCTCAAAAGACTCCCGAGGATCAATTCGTGGAGTTCCGCGTGCTTGACTACCTGGCCGAACGCGGGATGACTCGAGAAGAAAGCCTGCGTGCTGCCACCCGCGCGCCAAAGGCGCTGCTGGCCGGCATGGTGCGGAAGAAGTGGATCGCTCGGGAAGATTTGTCCGAAGCGCGCGACGCCGCCCGCATGGTTAAGGTTGCTGTGCTAAAGAGCGTCGAAGGCAGGCTCAACGCCAATCAGCAAACGCTGATCGATACTCTCGCTGCCGCAGGAGGGAAGGTCCCCGTCCATGCCCTCCAGTCGTTAGAAATCCCGCGCACCACGCTGAGTACGCTGGCAAAGCGTGGCGTGGTGGATATTCTCCAAGAACCAGCCCAGTTTGCCGTCTCCGGGCTGAAGCCTCGGCCCAGATTGTTTGATTTTCAGTTCAATCCCGCGCAGCAGGCGGCCCTGCAATCCGTTCAGGAGCGTGTGAACGCGCGCAAGTTCGCCGGCATGTTGCTGCACGGGATTACCGGATCGGGCAAGACGGCTATTTATCTCGCGGCCATGCGAGCCGTGCTTGAGGTTGGCCGCTCGGCCATTCTGCTGGTCCCCGAGATCGGGTTGACTCCGGCGGTCGCGGCCGACCTGCATCAACTGTTCGGAGAGGAAGTTGCCATCCTGCACTCAGGGTTGTCCGACAAAGAGCGAGCCGAGCAGTGGCACCGCATCAAGCGCGGAGACGCGCGTATGGTGGTCGGCACGCGGTCGGCTGTGTTCGCTCCGGTCTCCGATCTGGCGCTAATGATCGTGGACGAGGAACAGGACCCCTCGTACAAGCAGGAAGAGATGCCGCGGTATCACGCGCGCGACGTGGCGGTTATGCGGGCCAAGATGGCGAATGCAGTGGTGGTGCTGGGATCGGCCACGCCGTCGCTGGAATCATATTTCAATGCGAAGAAACATAAATACACTTTGCTCGAACTGCCCGATCGGGTGGAGAAGCGGCCGCTACCCGCAGTCGAGATCATCGACATGCGGCAGGAATTCCAGGAAACCGGAAGCGAGCAGGTGATCTCACGCCGGCTGACGGAAGAAATCGGAGAGAGGCTGGAACGCAAGGAGCAAGTGATGGTCTTGCTGAACCGCCGCGGGTACTCCCCCGTGGTGTTGTGCCGCGCCTGTGGCAAGACGCTGGAGTGCAACAACTGCGCCATCGCGATGACGCATCACAAGCGCTCCCACCGGATGGAATGTCACTATTGCGGCTACACGACGCCGGTGCCGAAGGTGTGCGGGCAGTGCGGCAGCGAATACATTTATTTTCTCGGTACGGGTTCGGAAAAACTGGAAGAGTTGCTGCACGGCATGTTTCCTCAGGCCCGCATCGGGCGTCTGGATCGTGACACGGTGCGCGGCCGCGAAGACTTCGAGCGCGCGCTCAACGCGCTAGATGAAGGTGAACTCGATCTGCTGGTGGGCACGCAGATGATTGCCAAGGGGCACGACATTCACGGAGTCACATTAGTGGGCGTGGTCGGAGCCGACATGGCTCTGGGGCTCCCGGATTTTCGGGCCGCGGAGCGCACGTTTCAATTGTTGACCCAGGTGGCGGGACGTGCGGGACGTGGGCAGACTCCGGGAAAAGTTGTGCTGCAAACTTATTTTCCCGACCACTATGCGGTGCAGTACGCGGCGCAGCACGACTTTGCCGGGTTCTACGACAAGGAACTGCGATTTCGCAGCTGGATGCACTATCCGCCGTACAGCGCACTGGCCAACGTGCTGGTGCGCAGCAACAAACTGGACGAGGCGCTGCGCTGGTCGGGTGTGCTGGGAAAGTGGTTTGAAAAGACGCGGCACGAAGGGATTCGAGTGCTAGGGCCCGCGGCCGCGCCGATCCTGCGGCTGAAACAGGATTACCGATATCACTTTGTATTGAAGTCGGCCAGCCGCGAGAAGTTGAACGTGCTGTTAAGATCGATTCTCGCCTATGCGACGGAGCAAAAGATTCCGCGCACCCAGGTCATCGTGGATGTGGACGCGGTTTGGTTGATGTGAGTTCTCAGTGCTCAGCTTTCCGTTCTCAGTTGTCGGAACAGGTATGCAGTGATTGCTTTCGTGGCGCTGCAACTATAGCCCCTTCTTGCTTAGAAACTGCCTCACAACTTGCTTTACGTCGCGATGCTGGCCGTCCACGGCGTAGTTGAGTTGGCGCATGTCGTCATCGGAAATCCTTCCTGCGAGTTCATTCAGCGCTTGTCCCACTTCGGGGTGATGAGCAAGCATCTCTTGCCGGATAATGGGTACGGCCTCGTAGGGTGGGAAATAGTGCTTGTCATCCTCCAGGACGAATAGATCGAGCGCCGGGATGAGGCCATCCGTTGTGTTTCCTGCAGCCAGGTCGACTTGCTTGTCCTTGAGAGCGCGGGCGAGCAGGCCCAGATCCATGATGCGTGGAGCCTCAGCGAAGCGCAGGCCGTACGTTGCCGCCAGTCCCTTGTAGCCGTCGGGGCGTTCCATGAACTCGTAGCCGAAGCCGGCGCGCCATTTCGGCGTGTAGGCAGGCGCTTGGGAGAGGGTCTTCAGGCCGAGCCGGCGCGCATCTTCGCCACGGATCTCAATGGCGAAGGTGTCATTGAAGCCGAACGTCTTGCCGACCTCTAGATTAAACTGCCTGGCGTATTCGGTCTTGACCTGGTTGTAAACCTGTTCTGGATTGTTTGAAGGTTGTTGTTTCAGGATCGCGGTGAGGGCGGTGCCGGTGTATTCGGGGTAGATGTCGATGCGGCCGCCTAGAATTGCCTGATGGCAAATGTAGCTGCCGGCAAGATAGAAGCGGCGTTCGACGGGGAGATGAGTTTTGTTTTCGATTTGCTGGGCGATGATTTCGCCGAGGACGAGTTGTTCGGTGAAATTCTTGGAGCCGATGACGATGCGGTTTTCGCGAGCGGGGCCGCAGGACGCCAGAAGGAGCAGCGCGGCGAGAGCGCCAGCCAGTCTTAGCATCGCTGTGGACACGCTCATAGTTGGGTTGACTAAAGCCTGAGGCATTTGAGGTGATGTTTCTTTCGCCTTTTCGGGCCTGGCTCGTTATCGGCTGCCCACCCGCGGCTTACGTCGTGGGCCGCATTCTGGCCCCGCGTCACGGCTGTCTTCCCGTATCACCTAAGTCGGCCGCGAACAGGGGTCTAGCCCGGAGCCAGGCGTTTCTCTAGCCATCCCAGGCTCACGTCGGCCAGGAGCGCCAAGGCCGCAGCCGGTATGGCACCGGCCAGGATGACCTGATTATTGACCATCGCCAGGCCGCGAAAAATGTATTCGCCCAGACCGCCCGCGCCAATGGCGGCGGCGATGGTGGCGAGGCCGATCGAAATCACGGCGGCAACTCTTACGCCGGCGATGATTACGCCCAGCGCCAGCGGGAATTCCACCTGCCAGAGAAGTTGGCGATCCGTCATGCCCATGCCGCGACCGGCTTCGACTACGGCGCGATCCACACCTTTGATGCCCGCGTAGGTGTTGCGAATGAGAGGCAGGAGCGCATACAACGTGAGCGCGAGAATGGCAAGGCGGTCGGCGCGGGCGCCGATCCAGGGCGCCGGCAGCAAAAATCCGAACAAGGCGAGGCTGGGAATCGTCTGAATGATGTTGGCTCCGCCGAGCACAGGCCTTTTCAGCACCGGCCAGCGCGTGATCAGAATGCCGAGTGGGATTCCGATCAGCACCGCGAGCACAATGGACGCACCCACCAGCCAGAGATGCTCGGCTGTGAGCTCCAGGACTTCGGCATGGTTCTGGGCGATGAACTGCAAGACATTCATGATGGGCCTCGAAGAAATCCGGGAATGCTGTTTCCGGCGGCTGTAATGGGGGAGTTTTGCTTGCGGCTCCAAGGGCAGGATGCCGCCCTCGGGATAGCCGGCGGGACGCCGGCGCTACTTTGGCTGGGCTTCATCGTGACCTCTTTGCGGTGGTAAGACTTCGGTTTTGAACGCGTCCACGTAGGCGGCAACCATTGGATTGGTGGAGTGCATAAATTCGTCGGGCGTGTGCGTGGCCACCACTTGACCGGCTTCCATGAGCGCGATTCTTGTACCGAGCAACAGAGCTTCGCGGAGATCATGGGTGACAAAGACTACTGTTTTTCCCAGGCGTTGCTGCAGGGCCAGGAACTCGCGCTGCAACTCAGCGCGAGTGATGGGGTCGAGCGCGCCGAAAGGCTCGTCCATCAGGAGAAACGATGGATCGGCGGCCAGGGCGCGGGCTACGCCAACCCTTTGCCGCTGTCCTCCGGAAAGCTCTCGCGGATAGCGTGATGCGAGTCGGGGCTCAAGCCCCACCAAGTGCAGCAGTTCCTGGACACGGTTCTGAATGCGATCGGCGGGCCAGCCTTCGATCTGCGGAACTACGCCGATGTTGCGGGCGACGGTGAAGTGCGGGAATAGGCCGACTTCCTGGATCACATACCCGATCATGCGGCGCAGCCGAATTACATCCCATTCGGCGATGGAGCGGCCGTCTACATGAATCTCGCCTTGACTTTGCACGAGTAGGCGATTGATGAGTTTGAGGGTAGTGGTTTTGCCCGACCCGCTGCGGCCCAAGAGCACGCGGGTTTCGCCGCGCTGGACTTCCAGATTCAGGCCGCGCAGAAGTTCGTAGCCGGTATCCAGGCGATAGGAGACGTTGCGGAATTCAATGGCTGGACGGTTATCGGGAGAATCGGTCATGGTTCAAGCCGAGTCGTTCTCGCCGCCAGTATGAAGGCGATACTGTGAGGGCAAGATGCCCTCACGACAGCCGGCGGGAACGCCGGCGCTACTCAACCTCGTACGCTTTTGCCGGCAGGCCTGTAATACGAATTCCGGAGTGGCCTTTGTGTCTGATGTTGAGCCCAATCAAGAGCGCGGTGATCTGCTCCAAGATGCGCGCGGTCTCCAACTTGCCGCCGTCAATCGCACGTACGCCAGGAATCTTCGCAGCCAGAGTTCTTACTTCCTGGGTGGCGTTGGCGTCGTCGCTGCAGACGATCACGTCGCAGTCGATCGGAGCATCGGCATTCAGAAGTTCGGCTGAGGCGTTGTGGAACGCGGCTGCTACGGAAACTCCTTTGGGCACGAGTTCCGCGGTTTGCTGCGCGGCGGAGCCTTGCCAGACCCCTAGGGTGCGGGTTGCGCGACCGCCGACGCTGGCCGCCAAGGGCACGGTGGTGTCAATAACGATACTGCCAGGTCGGATCGCTGGCTTGATTTGTTTGAGCAGTGCGGCGTGGCCCTCAAACGGGATAGTGAGCACAAGCAGGTCAGCGGCGGCACAGGCGTTGACGTTTTCGTCGCCCGAGACTTTTGCGTTGCTGACGGCTGCCTTGATTCGTGCCGCGGCATCCTGAGCGCGGCGGGCATCACGCGATCCGATGACGACGCTCTCGCCAGCACGGGCCCAACGCAGAGCGAGCCCGTAGCCCTCCGGGCCGGTGCCGCCGAGGACAGCAATGGTGCGGGGCATTATCTTGCCGTCCCCACTAAGCGAACTCCGGCTGGAGCGATTCTTCGAAGGTGAAATGCTCAGGCTGCAGCTTGATATTGATTCGCGTGTAGGTGGTATTACGCTCGGCGGGAATGCGTCCCATCTCCAGAATCAGGGACTGGAATTGTTCCGCGCTGGTATATTGCCCCGCCGTGGCTCCGGCTTCACGCGAGATGTTTTCTTCCATCAGAGTTCCGCCGTAGTCGTTCGCGCCGGCGTGCAGGCAAAGCTGCGACAGGCGGCGGTTCAGCTTAACCCAGGACACCTGAATATTATTGATGGCGCCGGCCAGCAGGATTCGCGCCAGGGCGTGGATCTTGAGATGCTCGGCTAAGGTTGGGCCGGGGCGCGCGATTCCCTGATGAAAGAGCAGCGTGTTCTGATGCACAAAGCCCAGAGGCACGAACTCGGTGAAGCCTCCAGTCTGCTCTTGAATCTCGCGGAGCAGCAAGAGTTGATTCACCCAGTGAGCCGACGTTTCCACGTGCCCATACATCAGCGTGGAGGTGCTGCGAATGCCGCATTGGTGGGCGGTACGAATGACCTGCTTCCACCGTTCGGTGGAGAGCTTGTTGCGGGAGAGCACGAAGCGCACGTCGTCATCGAGAATTTCAGCGGCAGTACCGGGCAGAGTGTCAAGACCATTGTCGCGCAGCATCTGCAGATAGTCTGGCAGCGACATTCCGGTGAGTTCGACGCCGTAAACGATTTCCATGGGCGAGAAGGCATGAATGTGCATGCCGGGCACAGCTTCCTTGATGGCGCGCAGGATGTCGCGGTAATAGAAGGGGGGCAATCCGTGCGGCAGGCCACCCTGAATGCAGACTTCAGTCGCGCCCAGATCCCACGCTTCGACCGCCTTCTGCGCCATGGTTTCCAGGCTGTGAAAGTAGCTGTCGGATTCCCGCGGGCCGCGGCTGAAGGCGCAAAATTTGCAGCCGACGAAACACACATTGGTGAAATTGATATTGCGATTGACCACGTAGGTGACCAGGTTGCCGACCAGATCGCGGCGCAGCATGTCTGCTGCGACCAGCAAGGCGAGAAGGTCATCGCCTTCGGCATTCGCCAGAAACAGGCATTGTTCGCGAGAGAGCACGCTGCCATCCTGTGATGCCATGACCAGCTCAAGGGCATTACCCAGCTCCGACGAGGTGTTCGCGGCAATTCCAGACCACTCTAGGGCAGGGAAATTTTCCAGTTCGGAATCGCATAGCACTCGGGTCACAACTCCTCCTTGCAGCAACAGCTCAACGAAACAGGTCGTTCGCGGCCGGGCGAATCAAGTCGCGGGCGGTGCCTCCGCCGGGCTGGTAAGCGAATCCTCGAATGATACACGCCGGCGTACGAGCTAGCTTGCCGCAGCCCAGGCCGGCAGCGCAAGCCAGCTGGTCGGCGTCAGCCTCGATGCTGGCCTGTAGCGTGTAATCATGCGGGTCGCGACGGCCGCGATAGTCATGCAGAGCTTTCATGCCGGCCACGCCAATGGCAACCTCGGTGAGCCCTTCGCGCCAAGGCCTGCCGAAAGTGTCAGTGATGATCACGGGGATGGAAAGGTGCAGAGTTTTCTTGAGCTCTGCGTGGATTTTTGCCGCAGAACGGTCGGGATCTTTCGGCAGCAGGAGAGCGTGACGGCCCCCGTCCACGTTGGAGACATCCACAGCACTGTTGGCGCAGATCAGGCCGTGGCGAGTCTCTGTGATCAGGACGCCGCGTTTGCGGCGAACGATGCGACGGCTCTGGGCGATGGCCAGTTCGATGACGCGAGCGTCCAGGCGATAGCGGCGTGCCCAGCGCCGGGCAGCGGCGGAGGGTTTGGTCGCTTTCAGGTCCACGAATTGACCCTCCGCTTTGGAAACGATTTTATGCTTAATGACGAGGATATCGCCTTTGCGCAATCGTTGCTTTTGATGCTCTAGGGCTTCTAGGAGCAGTCCGATCAAGGAATTTCCGGCCTGGACTTCGCGCTCCATGGGAAGAGGGACGATGCGGAGCTCTGGCGGGCGGGGATGGGAACCCTTCTTTTGCCCCGATGGGGCTTGCTCGTCTGGCCGCGTCCACTCACGGCGTGCGCCTTGGGCAGCATTCTTGCGCCCCTGCGGGGCTGGATTCGTTTGCCGGGCTGAAGATGATCTGAGCTTGGGCTTCACTTGCGATTTGAGGGATGGAGTTCGCACGGGTTCTCGGGCGATTGACCAGTTAGTCATTCGCTGCCAAAGGCAGATCGCAAAGTTCCCATTGCCGGATCAGGCGTTGGGCGCGGGTTTCGCCGGGAGCAGCCACGAGCGTGCCCAAATCCGCAGGATTGTCGACATCGAGCGCAATGCCTGGCAGTGAAAGTACGATGCAGGGTTTACCCGTTGACGCTGCCGCGGCCTGGTGGGGCCTGAAGCTGTCGTTGCCGAACCGGGCGGGAAACAGGCCTGCGGGGCGTCGCCAAATGGCGTTGGTGCCGCGGCCGTCGGCAGCGGGAACCAGCACGGAGCCTTCGGTGGGCGCGACTGCCATAATCTTTTCGAGTTCCCAGGACTGGATCAGGGGAATGTCCCCCGGAATCACCAGCGTGCTATCCACGCCCTGTGATTCGCAGAAGCGGGTTGCCATTTCGATGGCATCGGTCTCGCCGCCATTGGCGTTGTCGGCGATCACGGAGAAATGAAATTGACGGGCCAATTGCAGAGCGAACGGATCGCTGCTCACGATTCCAACTTCGGGGCGATGAGGCCACGTGGCCAGGATCTCTAGCACGTCGAGCAGCATGGCTTGGGCCAGTTCGGTGCGAGCAGGCTGATCGAGTATGGCGGCCAGGCGTTGCTTGGCCTCAGCGAGGTTTTTAACCGGGAGCAGAATCATGACAGATCCGAGCCGGCGCGGGCTGCACCTTCGGTCGAGAATAGCGATAGAACCTGGCGAGCGAGATCAGCTTTTTCTTCCGAAGTACTCATGATCGTTTTGCCACAATGGACACGTAATCCCGAGTGCTGCAACTGTTCGGCCGCCTTGGCGTCGCGGGCGTCGACTATCAGAATATCGAGAAATTCACGGTAGGCCTGGGCTACGCCTGCGATGGACACGGGCAAACCTTGAGCGGCCATAAGAATACCGGCAGGTCCTGAAACCGCGGTGCCGCCGACAATCGGACTGATGGCCGCCACCGGCGCGTGAGTTTGCTTCAGGGCGTCCCTGATGCCGGGGACGGCGAGGATCGGACCAATGCTGGTGATCGGGTTGCTGGGCGCCAGTAGTACCGCCGTGGCCGACATGATGGCATCGATCACCCCCGGAGCGGGTTCGGCCGTCTCAACTCCGGCGAAACGGATTGAATTGACTGGATCCTGATACCAGCGCTGCACGAAATATTCTTCGAAGCTAAGTTCGCCGATAGGCGTGTCTACCCTGGTTTCCACGCGAGCGTTGCACATGGGGAGAATGCGGGCCTGAACGCCCATTCGGGTTGCGATTTCGGCGGCAACATCGGTTAAAGTCTTGCCCTCGCGGAGCAATTTCGTGCGGAGCAGATGGACTGCGAGATCGCGGTCGCCGGCGTGAAACCAGATCGGCTCTCCCAACTCGCCCATGGCTTGCAGGCAAAAGAAAGTATCACCCTTCACTCCCCAACCGCGCTCTTTGCTCAGCAGTCCGGCCAGGACGTAAGTGATGGAGTCGAGGTCGGGCGAAACGTAAAGTCCCCACCACTCCAGATCGTCTCCAGTATTGACGATGATGGTGAGGTCCTTGGTGGGAACGACCTGGCGCAGGCCGTCTATAAACTTGGCGCCGCCCGTGCCTCCGGTGAGCACGACGATCATGCAGCCTTTGCCCTCCCGGCGTAGCCCTCGCGATCGGCGGCGGCCTGAACTTTTTCCGAAAGCAGGCCGGGACGTTTGGTAATCTCTGTCAGGAATTCAGGATAAACTGGCAGCCGCTGGCGCAAAATGTATCCTTTTGATTCTGTGCGTGACTGCAGTTGCGCCAGGTGCGGCCAAGGTTTTTCCGGATTGATGAAGTCCGGGGTCAGCGGCGAAACCCCGCCCCAGTCATTAATTCCGGCGTCGAGAAGTTCGTCATAGTAGGGCGCGGAAAGATTCGGCGGCGCTTGCAGGTTGACCTCCGGCATGAGGAGGCGGGCTACGGCCACCGTTCGCAACATCTCGCCGCGCGTGGGTTCCGGCCAGTCGCGCATCGGGATGTCGGGTTTGGCGCGGAAATTCTGCACGATCACTTCCTGGATATGGCCGTAACGACGGTGCAGTTCGCGGATGGCGAGCAGTGTGTCCACGCGATCTTCGGTTGTTTCTCCGATTCCGATCAGCAACCCGGTGGTGAAGGGAACCGATTGCTTCCCCGCTTCTTCAATGGTGCGCAAACGCTTGGCTGGGACCTTGTCAAGGGCGTTGTCATGGGCGCCGCCGGGCCCCAGCAGAGCCGTGTTCGTGGTCTCAAGCATGAGGCCCATGCTGGGGGAGACGGCGGCCAGGCGGGCGATCCACTCCGCGCTTAAGAGGCCGGGATTGGGGTGGGGCAGCAAACTGGTCTCACGCAGAACCCGCTCGCACATGGCTTCCAGATAGTGCAGGGTTGAGTTGTAACCCAGGTGGCGCAGGGTTACCCGCATTTCGGGGAAGGCAAGCTCCGGCTTGTCGCCCAGGCTGAACAGAGCCTCGGTGCAGCCCATCTTTTCGCCGGCTCGCGCGACCTCCAGGACCTGGTCCGGCGTCATGGTGTGCGCGCCAGGTTCGCCGGGATCGCGGCGGAAAATGCAGTAGCCGCAATAGTCGCGGCAGAGGTTGGTCAGGGGGATGAAGACTTTACGGGAATAGGAAATCACGCCGGGCTTGAAGCGCTGCTTCATCGCCAGGGCGGCGGCAAGGAGAACGGGGAGTCCGTAGTCAGGGCAGCGAAGGAGTTGGCAGGCGCCTTCGCGCGAGAGTGGGAGCCCGTGGCGCAGTTCGTCGAGAAAAGTCGTCAACGAACCGTCTTGCTGTCCGATGTCTTCTTCTGCTGTCAAAGCTTGCCAACCTGGATAACTCGCGTTTTTGATGCGAAAAATCAGCGCAAACAACAAGCCAGATAGGAGAATGATACATGAGGCGGTTCAGAAACGCTGCCCCGGCGGAAACCGCCCATTTTCACTGAGTGTTGCCTGGGTGATATAAGACGATAGTGAAACCAAGGTTCTCATGAGCGTTACGCCAGCAGAATTCCGCCAAGCTCTGGGATGTTTTGCGACCGGAGTAACCGTCATCACGGTGGACTACGCGGGTGAAGTGCACGGCATGACCGCCAATGCCTTTGCCTCGGTTTCGCTCGATCCGCCGCTGGTGTTGGTTTGTGTAGATCATCGCGCGCGCACTCATGCCCACCTGCACGCCAAGAAACGTTTTGGCGTGAATGTGCTGGCGGAAGATCAGCAAATTATTTCGGAATACTATGCCGGCGCGACCCAAGATCATGGGCACGCGGAGCGGGACGCGGGCGCGCGCTTTGACCGTACGGCGCATGGCACTCCGGTGCTCAACGGCGCTTTGGCCTACCTCGAGTGCCGCCTGCATACGGCGCAGGACGCGGGCGACCACACCATTTTTATCGCTGAGGTCGAGGAAGTAGTGGTGCGCGAGGGCGATCCGCTGCTCTATTACCGGGCCGAGTATCGGACCATTGAAGGCTCTGAATCACGAAGTTTTTCCGGGAGCACGGAGGCCAACCCAGCCACCCGCAAGCGCTAGCAGAAAGACCGGGGGCAAAACGCCCCCGAGACTGCCGGCGGGATGCCGGGGCTACGCTATAGAGTTTCCGTTGTTAAAGCCATTTCGCCTGGCTTGAGGATAATCAGACTGATGTACCCCCGAGCTTTTCACTACCACCGCGCGGGCTCGCTACAGGAAGCGGCGGCTATGCTTGCCGAATTTGGTGATGGAGCCAAGCTGCTGGCTGGCGGACAAAGCCTGATTCCTTTGATGAAGCTGCGTTTCGCAAATCCCAGCCATCTGGTGGATTTGACTTTCATTTCGGACACGTCTTACATCAAGGAAGAAAATGGAACCCTGCGTTTCGGAGCGCTAACGCGGCACGCGGAGATCGAGGCCTCATCCCTAGCCTCGAAAATCCCGATCATTCGTGACTGCGCGGCCGGCATTGCCGACGTGCAGGTGCGCAATCGCGGCACGATCGGGGGTTCACTGGCGGAGGCCGACCCCAGCGGTGATTGGGCGACGGCCCTGATGACCCTTCCGACTGAGATCCGATGCCAAAACACCCAGCTGGACCGTCGGGTGCGGCTTGCTGACTTCATTAAGGACGCTTACACTACCGCGCTTGCGCATGATGAGTTGGTGAGCGAAGTAGCGGTGAAAATTCCGCCCGCAGGCAGCGGAGGAGCCTACCTCGCGTTCAAGCGCTCCGCCCCGGTGTATCCGACGGCCAGTGCGGCCGTACAACTCACAATGGATGGCGACGTCTGCAAAGATGCGGCCATCTCGCTGGGTTGTGTCGGCCTGACCGCAATTAAGGCCCAAGATGCTGAAGCCGCGTTGCGAGGGCAGCGGGTGACGGAAAGAACAATCGCGGCTGCGGTCGAAGCCGCGCGGGCCGCGGCCGAGCCGCAGTCTGACATGCGGGGTTCGGCGGATTACAAGCGAATACTTGTTGGCGCATTGGTCAAGCGCGCCATTGATACCGCGATGTGCCGCGCCCGAGGGGAGCAGGTCGAGGTGAGTCATATTTATGCCTGAGACGGCGCTGGACACTATCGAGAAGGTCGCAGTCAGGCTAACCGTGAACGGGAAACTGCACTCGTTGAAGGTTGAGCCGCGCATGCTGCTAGTGGAATTGATTCGCGAGCAACTCGACCTCACCGGAACCCACGTGGGCTGTGACACGACCTATTGCGGCGCCTGTACCGTGCTGATGAACGGCGCCGCGGTGAAGTCGTGTACGGTATTCGCGGTGCAGGCGGACGGCTCGGAAATCGTCACGGTGGAGGGGCTGGAGAAAGATGGCCAGCTTCATCCCATCCAGAAAGCGTTCGGCGACGCTTACGGACTGCAGTGTGGATACTGCACGCCAGGGTTGATGCTTTCCACATACCAGTTGCTCGCGCAAAATAAGCAGCCCAGCGAAAAGGAAATGCGCAGGGCGATCGCCGGCAACACCTGCCGCTGCACTGGATATCAAAATATTTTGAAAGCGATCCACTTGGCGGCGCAGGGCATGAAGGGAGTCTGAGGCATGGCGATCAAGTTTGACGGCGAGTTTGAAACTGAACGCACGCCGGAAGAGGTATACGATTTCCTGACTGACCCGGAGAAATTCGCTCCGCTGCTCCCCGATTTCCAAAGCATGACGCGGCAGGATGCAACTCATTTCACGGTGAAGGTGAACGTTGGCATCTCCTATATCCGGGGAGCGGCCGACATGAAGATGGAGCTGACGCGGGCTGATCGCCCCACGCGCGCGCAATATAAGGGACAGGGCAGCGTGTCGGGCGGCAACGTCGCGCTGACCGCCGGCTTTGATCTGTTGGCTGCAGGTGCTGGAACGAAAGTGGCCTGGCAGGGTGAGGCGCAGATCTTCGGAGGTCTGGCATCCATGGCTGGTGGGCTGTTGGAGCCGCTGGGCAAGAAGAATGTGCAGAAACTGATCGATGGGCTGCGGGCTGCGCTGAAGTAGCCGCACTCAAGTGACAACCCGGAAGGCAAGATGCTTCGGACCGCCGGCGGGACGCCGGCGCTAAACCTAATTGACCATGAGGACCAAGCGGTGACCGCGACCAAGAACAACCAAGCTGAAGGCTGGGTGGGCAAATCACTTCCGCGCAAGGAAGAGAATCGTCTGCTGCGTGGACGGGGCAAGTTTGCCGACGACATCAAGCTGCGCGAGATGCTCTATTTGCGATTTGTGCGCTCGCCTTATGCTCACGCAAAGATCGTCAGCGTTGACGCCTCGCCTGCCGAAGCCCTTCCTGGCGTTGTCTGCGTTCTGACGGGCGCCCAGATCGCGCAGCAGACCCAGCCATTCATCGAGATCGGTCCCGATCCTTTTGCCAAGATCAAAGACTACCCGCTGGCGGTTTCCAAAGTCCGCTACCAGGGTGAGCCCGCGGCGGCTGTGGTGGCCGAGTCGCCCGCGGTGGCCGACGACGCCGCGGAACTCCTGCAGATCGAATACGAGGCGCTCGATCCGGTCATTGATGCGGAGCAAGCGTTGCAAGACAAAAGCCTGTTGCACGACGAAGCCGGAACCAACCGGGTATGGAATGGCGTGTTCGAGTACGGCGATGTAGAGCGCGCATTCAAGGAAGCGGCCTACGTTGTCGACATCGATCGTTTGCATTTCCATCGTTTCTCCAGTACGCCACTGGAGAACAACGTCGTAATTGGCCAGTGGAATCCGAAAGATGAGCGCATCTACTACCAGTGCAACAATTCATTTCCCTCGTTCGCCATCCAATTTCTAGCGGCACACCTGAACGTCCACATTGACCGCATACGGGTCGAGACCGCCGACATTGGCGGCAGTTTCGGAATCAAGATCACCAGCTATCCGCAGATGGCGGTCTGCGCGCTGGCTTCGAAAAAGGCTGGCGGACGTCCCGTCAAGTGGGTGGAAACGCGCTCCGAGCACATGACTTCGAGCGCGCACGGCAATGAACGGACGTTCCGCGATACCCGGGTAGCGCTGGACAAAAATGGCGTCATCACCGCCATCGCGTCGCGCCATATCGATGATTGCGGCGCTTATCCTCGCTATGAGCCTTTGGGGTGTGTCATCTGGTCGCAGGTTTTTCCCGGAGTCTATCGCTTCAAGAATGCCCGGATCGACTTCACCCAGGCGGTCACCAACAAGTGCCCCGTCGGCCCGAACCGTGGCTATTCCCGCATGCAACATTTATGGTTTTTGGAGCGCGTAATTGATATTTGCGCGCACAAATTAGGTTTTGCAGCTGACGAGATGCGCCTGCGCAACTACATCCTTCCCGAAGAATTTCCCTATACGACGCCCAATGGCTGCGTGTACGACTCGGGAAACTATCCCAAGATGCTACGGGTAGCGAAAGCCCTAATCGGCTGGGAGGAGTGGAGGAGCAAGCAAGCCGCTGCCCGCCAGGAAGGCCGCCTGATCGGAATCGGGATTGGTACCACGCTCGATTCTGGCACCAACAACTTCGGGCAGTCTCAGATCGTTAATCCTTTCCTGCCCTATTCCGGCAATTCGCAGGGGGCGAACTGCAAACTCGATATCTACGGAGAAGTCGTGGTTGCGATCGGCTCTTGTCCGCAAGGTCAGGGGCACGAAACAACTGCGGCGCAGGTGGTCGCCGACGTGCTGAATATTCATCCCGATCTGATCACGGTACGTACTGGCTTCGATACCGAACGCAACGTGCACACCGGTTTTTCCGGAACCTATGCTAGCCAGTTTGCGGTTTCCGGGCTTTCCGCCGTGCACGGCGCGGCACAGAAATTGAAAAGCGAAATGAAGCGGCTGGCCGCATTCGCGCTCCATACCAAGGAAAAGGACCTCGTGTTTGACACCGGCGCGCAAGGTCCCGAAATCCGCGCCAAGAGCAGCGCGAAGTCGATCAACTACTGGGGGCTCGCCAATCTGGTCAATGCCAACAGCGCCGGCCTGCCACCCGAACTTTACGAAATCACGCTGAACTGCCGCTACATCTGGCGCGCACCCTTCAAAGTGCCTGACACCAAGAAGAAGTACGGCAGCCTGACTCTTACCTACGCATCACAGCTGCACCTGGCCGTGGTTGAGGTGGAGCGGGATACGTTCATCCCGCGCATCCTGGACTACGTTGCCGTGGATGATTGCGGCACGGTGATCAATCCGCCCATTGTAGAAGGGCAGGTGTACGGCGCCACCGCTCATGGTATTGGCGCGGCATTGATGGAGAACTGTGTCTATGACGCGGTGGGCAATATGCTGACCAGCACCTTCAGCGATTACATTCCGATCACTGCGATGAACATGCCGAAAGTGAAATACGGCCACATCGAGACTCCGTCGCCGCACAGCTACAGCGGCGCCAAGGGGATGGGAGAAGGCGGAGCCGCGCCGATCCATACCATTTCGGCGGCGTTGCAGGATGCCTTGTTCGCAAGCGGCATCATCATTGAGGATTCGTTCAACAACGCCGACAGCTTGTTCCGTGCGCTGGAGGCCAAGGAGACTGGGCAGCTGGTGAGGGTGGAGAAGCGAATATGAGCGTGCGGCGCCGCTTCGGCTTCGCTCAGGGCAGGTCTCGCCCGTGGGGTGGGGCGGCGGGCGGAACGCCCGCCGGACAGCCGGCGAGACGCCGGCGGTACCTATGAAGCGTGTCTGTGTGATCGGCTGTGGAGCCATCGGGAGTCTTTATGCGGCGCACCTGGCGCGGGTAGCCGAGGTATGGGCTTTTGTCCGTCGCGAAGAACACGCCCGGGCTCTCAATCGGGAAGGACTGCGGGTCTCAGGCGCAAACGCCTTTCATGTTTCGCTCAAAGCTACAACGCGAGCGGATGAACTGCCTGACTGCGACTTGGGTATAGTTGCGACTAAGGCCACGCAGGTCGCTGGCTCCATCGCTCCAGTGGGTCATCGCGTCGATCATGGCGCGGTCATTTCGGCGCAGAACGGATTGGGCAGCGAGGAAATTATTGCCCAGCACACGCGCGGAAGAGTGATCCGCGGCACAACTTTTATGAGCGGCACCAGGCACAGCGACACTCACGTGCAATACGAACTGGCGACCGCCACCTGGCTAGGACCGTACGAGCCTGGGGGCACTCCGTATGGGGTGGTGAAAGAGGCGGCAGATCTGATCGTTGCCGGTGGTTTGAAGGCGGAAGCCTTGGCGGACGCCCGACCGGCGCAGTGGTCCAAGCTGATTTTCAACGCCTCGGTGAACGGAGTATCGGCCCTGACCGGGTTACCTCACTCCCCGCACTTCGCGGGCGAATTGCAATTTTCCGATCTAGGCCATTTGCTGCACGAGTTGATTGACGAAGGAAAGCGGGTAGCGGCAGCCGTAGGGGTGCAATTGCACGATGATCCGTGGGAGATGAACAAGATCGGCGCCATGACCAATCACCCACCGTCAATGCTCTACGACATCCGGCATCAGTTGCCAACGGAAGTGGACTTTCTCAGTGGCTGGATTGCGCGAGAGGCCAATCGCGCTGGTGTGCCCGCGCCAATGCATACCGCCGTTTACCGTCTGATCAAAGGCCGGGAAGCATCGTGGACGTTTGCCGACGAGAACCTGGCAGTCGTGGCCCCCGGGAAGGTTGAGTAACAAGTGCCCTGGCCGGTTGACCAAGCGAAGCTCGACCGTGTGCGTGCCCTGATGAAGGGCCAGGATGTGACCGCGTTGGTGGTGCGCGCCCCCGACAACCTGGTCTATCTGACAAATTACTGGTGCATGAAGGGATACGACGCCGCCATTTTCCCCTGCGAGGGAGAGCCCACCTTGATCGCACTGGAACCACAACTGGCTGACGCGCAGCGCAACTCTTGGACAACGGATATCCGCTTATTCAAGAGTTATGACGAACACGATCCCCGGCCGCCTCAATTCCGTGCGCTCGATTCGGTGCTCGACGTTTTGAAGCAACGTGGCCTGACCGACAGCGTCCTCATCGAGCTAAATATGGGAACTCAGTCGGCCGACCGCATGGTGGGCGAGCCCACTACTCCGACGCAGTTTTATTTTGATGCATTCCGCAAAGTTGCCGGCAATGTCATGGACGCCACTGCCCTGCTCAATGAAGCTCGCTCCATAAAAACTTCTCAGGAAATCGAGCGTATGGGTCTTGCCAACGAGCTTGCCGCGCTCGCCATGGATTACACTCGCGAACACATGCGCCCCGGGATGAGAGAAAGCGAGGTGGGCGGCATGTATGAAGGTTTCGTGCACGGCTTGGGGGTGGGCTACAAGGGCAAAGTGGAAATGGCTCGCGCCTTCACCCTGGTTTGGTCGGGCAAGGGCATCGCGACCTTTACCGCCACCGGCGACCGTCCCATTCAGAAGAATGAACCGACTCTATTTGAAATCTGGGTCTGTGTGGACGGCTACTGGACCGACCTGACCAAGAACGCCTGTCCCGGCGAATTGACACCCGAATATCACAAGCTGCTCGATCTGCTGCTGAAGGTCTTCAGCGAGGCGGTGAATCACGCCCGCGATGGCGCCGGCTTGCCGGATCTCGATCGGTTGATTCGCGCTCGCATTGCCGAAGGCGGATATCCGGGCCAACCTTCTCATGCCATCTGTCACGGCGTGGGAGCTCGGGCCCATGAATATCCCTATGCGCATCAGGCGGGAAGCGGCACCATCAAAAAGAACATGGTCCTGGCGATCGAGCCTGGTATTTACTGGCCCGGTGGCGGCGGCTTGCGCCTGGAGGATAATTTCCTGATTACCGAAGCGGGCAATGAAAAGCTGTGTTCGTATCCCGACGATTTCAGACTACTAAAGAATGCATAGTGTGGCGCGGGCGCCTCGCCCGCGTGATCCGGAGGCGTGAAAGCACTTGAAACCCACAAAGAAAGCGGCCGGTCTGGACCCAAAGGTCATGGATTTGAAGCTCATCGAGAAAATCCTCGCCGAGATAGAGGAAAAAGAAATCGTGACTATGTGCTGCGACGTCATCAACATTCCTAGCCCTACCGGCGAAGAGCTACCGATGGCGCACTACATGCAGTATGCGCTGCAGCAGCTTGGCCTAAAAGTCACGTGGCAGGAAGTGGAGGAAGGTCGCGCCAACGTCGTCGGCCGCTGGCTCGGGACCGGAGGCGGTAAAAACCTGATGTTCAACGGCCACATGGATACTTCAAACACTGGCAGCGAAGACTTCCTGACCGGCGTCGGGTACAAGCCTCAGGCTGTGGTTAGGAATGGGTTCGTTTATGGCCTCGGTATCTACAACATGAAGGGTGCGCTGGTTTGTTATACACACGCGGTCCAGGCCCTGCAACGCGCCGGAGTCAGGTTGCGAGGCGATGTGATTATTGCCGCGGTTGCGGGCGAGATTGAAAAGACGCAGTGGGGCGAGTTCAAAGGAAAACAATACCGCGGCTACGGTTTTGGCACGCACTACCTGGTCAACCATGGAGTGTTACCCGACATGTGCATCCTGGGAGAGCCGACGGATATGCGCGTGGTTCTCGAGCACTTCGGCTCGCTGTGGGTGCGCATTTCGTGCACCGGCGTCTACGTGCATACGGCGTTTTGTGAAGGCCGCGAGGAGATGAACTCCATTCGCCGCATGCACGAGTTGATGAATGAAATTATGAAGTGGATCGCGGTGTGGCAGAACAAGGCCGCCTACGGAGGGAAGCAAGCGATGGTGAACTTCGGGGGCATTCGCGGTGGCCACGCCTGGCGCGCCAGTCGCACACCGGAAAGGACGGACTTGTTTCTGGACCTGCGCGTTCCGCCTAGCATCCCGATGAACGAGGCCCGCCGCGAGGTTCAGCGAGTATTCTTCGATTTGGAAAGGCAGCATCCCGACTGGGGATTGGAGTTTGAGACTTACGTTTCCGTGCCCGGTGCGCGCATCCGCGAAGATCACGAGATGATTAAGGCGATCGACACCAATCATAAGCGCATCATGGGCAGGCCACCGGAGCGGGAGGTCGTCTGCTGGTGCTCGGATGCCAGCGTGCTCAGCCGGTATGGCATCGATACCGTGAATTACGGACCTTCGAGCGGGCCGCGCGACGCCGAAGGCGAAAAGGTGAAAATCAAAACACTGGTGGATATCACCAGGATTTACGCACTCACGGCTGCGGAGTTGTGTGGGGTGGGATCGTAGACCCCGCATCGCCCCGGCCAGAGACGCCAAACCCTGAAAGGTGGAGAGACCGGTTGCCAAGTCAAAAGGAAATCGACCGCCGTTACAAGAACATCCGCTCCCGTATGGAGCGTGAAGGTTTGGATGCGCTCATCGTCTGTGGCAATCAATACGCCGGCTTTGAGGGCGCCACATTTTACGTCTCTGGCTTCGAGATCGTGCACCGCTATGTCTACGTTTTACTGCCATTGGTGGGTGAGCCCACGTTAGTGTTTCCGCGAGAAGCTCGCTGGATTGGCGACAAGACCAAGCCCTGGGTGAAGGACCACGTCTGGCCAGACGTTCCGGGACACTGGATTCTTGAGCGAGGGCGGGAGCGCAACTGGAAGCGCGTGGGCGTTTACGGCATGGACTTCATCATGGCCGTGCGCGACTACGTTCAACTGGGGCGCGCTTCGTTCGAACTCGTGCCTTTCGATCGCCAGTTTGATATTGCGCGGGCGGTCAAGAGTGACGAAGAACTGGCCGAAGTGCGCGACGCCATGGACATCATCGTTGACGGTTTTTGGGCACTGGTCGCCGCCTACGAACCGGGAAAAACCGAGGCCCAAATCATGGCGCCGGCGGTGGAACGATTTTTCGCGCGCGGGGCCGGCCCGCGCATGATGAATATCCTGCTTTCCGGCGCTCATGGCGAGGCGGAGGCATCCTTCAAGGTACCGGGCCATCGCTTGGTTGCGGCCGATGACCTTCTGCTCTATTCGCTGGAGGTCACGGGGGCGGGCGGCTACTGGGTGGAGTTCTCCCGTCCGCTGATTCGCGGCAAGGTTAGTTCGCGTACCCAGGCCATGGCAGACGCTTATCCGCAGGCGCTGGAAGCAGCACGAAAGCGGATGCGCGCCGGCGAGTTGGCCAGCACCGTTCACCGCGCGGTTGCAGAGTCGTTCGCAAAACACGGCTTCGCCTTGGGGCATCTCTCCGGCCATAGTATCGGAGCGACCATGCTGGAATACCCTGCAATCGGGGCCAACAGCGATGCGCAGCTTGAGGAGAACATGATTTTCTCGCTTCATCCCCAGGTCGTCGATACCGACGGCAAGGTCTGTCTCTACACCCAGGACACTTATCGCATCGGTAAGACTGAGGGCGAGTGCCTGGCCGGCGTCCCGTGGAAGTTTTTCACCGGCCAGGAATCTCGGAACACGACTCCGGAATTAAGGACGATCACAACATGAGGGTTTGCGTGATCGGCTGCGGAGCCGTAGGCAGCCTGTTTGCGGCGCACCTGGCCAAGGCAGGCGAGGTAGAAGTCTGGGCCTATGACCTCTGGAAGCAGCACACGGACGCAATCCAGAAGATCGGCCTTCGACTCTCGGGCGCAGCTGAGTTCACTGCCCGGCTGAACGCCACCAGCGATCCTAAGGCATTGCCGCGCTGTGACTACGGCATCGTCGCCACCAAGGCGATCCATACCCGGAACGCAGTCGCGCAGGCGGCGCACGTTTTCGACGATGACAGTGCGGTGTGCTCGGTGCAGAACGGCGTGGGCAACGAAGAGATCATCGCAGAGCATGTGAAGTACGTGATCCGGGGCACAACGTTTCCTGCCGGGCACACGATTGGTCCTGGACACATCGGCTACGACATCAAAGGCGACACCTGGATCGGTCCCTTCGAGCCAACCCACACTTCCATGAGCAAGGTAGAAGAATTGGCCGGACTGATGGCCCGTTCTGGCATGAACACAATCGCGCTCGAAGACGCCCGTGGGGCACAGTGGACGAAACTGATTTTCAATGCGTCCACTAACCCGGTGGGTACGCTGACGCTGCTGCATCATGGTGCTGCGGCGCGCTTTGAACCTACCGGTGAACTGTTCAATGATCTGATTGCCGAAGGCGAGGCGGTCGCAAAGAAGTTGGGAATTGCGCTCCACGGCGACCCCCGGCAACTGGTACAGAAGGGCGCCAGCGCGCCCGGCCAGCACCGGGCCAGCATGTTGCAGGATGTCCTGGCTAAGCGCCAGACTGAAGTCGACTTCATGAACGGAGCGATTGTGAAGTGGGGCGAGAAGTTTGGGGTGCCGACTCCGTTGAACAAGGCGATGTGGGAGCTGATTAAGGGATTGGAGCATTCATGGAAAGACCCAGACTGAGCGTCTGAGAACTGAGAACCAGATTCGAAGAACTGGGGTTTTCAAACCCGAGGAGTCAGAGGCAAGCAGTTCGATCCTCATGCCAATCTCTTTCGATATCGGAGTTCTACAACTCAGCATGGAGCCGGTGCGGGAAACCGTCGCCATGGCCAAGGCCTGTGAGCAAGCGGGTTTCGACGCCTTCTGGATTGCGGAGGCGTATCCCTGGTGGCGCAAGCATTCTTTTGAGGCGCGTTCATCGACAGCCGTGTTGGCTGTAATCGCAGCTCAGACCACGCGCATTCAGTTGGGCTGGGGCATCATCTCTCCGTACACCCGGCATCCGGTTCAGATTGCAATGGAAGCGCGGGTCATGCAGGATCTCGCCGGTGACCGTTTTCTGCTGGGTCTCGGCGCCTCCAAAATCTTCATGAAAGAGATCGGCGAAGGGGAAGGCGAGAAAATCGGCCCGGCGACGGTAATGCGCGAGAGCATCGAGGTGGTCAAAGGTGTTCTGAAAGGCGATGCTTTTCAGTATGAAGGCAAGGTGTTCCAGGCCAGCGTGCCACCGCTGAAGCCGGATGCGCCCACAGCGCGCGGCATTCCTCCGATTTACGTCGCCGGAACCGGTCCGGTGTTACAGAAGATGTCGGGTGTAGTGGGCGACGGGTTGCTCACTGCCAGTATTACCACGCCGGCCTTTGTGCGTTACTCACGCAAGAACATGGAAGAGGGTGTGCGCAAGGCAGGAAAGGACTCATCGCGCCTGGTTCTCGGCTCGGTCATTGTGGGCAGCATTGCGCGCGACTCGGCCAAAGGCAAAGAAGGGGCCCGCGAGCAGGCTGCGATGTATCTCGCTAACAAGGTTCAGAACATCAAGGGATCCGCCGACGTCTTGCTGGAGTGTGCGGGACTGACCTTCGATGAGTTGCGGCCGGTTGCCGACGCCATGGAGCAAGGTGGGCGCAAGGCGGCGGCCAGAGCGGTAACCAATGACATCTTGCGTAAGGTCTGTGCCATTGCTGGGACCCCAGAAGAATGCATCGAGCAAATTGAAGAGTACCGCGATGCCGGTTGCACTCACATCATGCTGGAGATTTGGGGAGACGATCGAATCGGGCAGGCCAAGTTGTTCGGAGAGACCGTGCTGCCGCATTTCAAACGCTAAGAGTATGTTTGATCCCTCGGGAAGATGTAGCCACCTACATTTCCATGAATTTGCGCGTAGGGACGTTGCTGGCAGAGTCTGTATGACGGCGTTCGCTAATTGTGCGTTTCCTGCTTTGCCATGGCCGCGGTCTTACCGCCGTACGCTTCTTCCCATGAAATGACCTGATTGCGCAGAACTCCGATGTTCTCGATCTCGCATTCCATAACGTCGCCGACTTTCAAATACCAGGCCTTGGGATCACCGCTGAAGGCGGCCACTCCGGAAACCGTGCCGGTAGAAACCACGTCGCCCGCGCTATAGCCCATGGGGGAATAGTAGGACAGAATTTCCGGAATCTTCACCGACATTTTGCTGGAATGCGATCGTTGTCGGGATTCGCCGTTTACCCGCAGCTCCATGGCCAGATTATGTGGATCGGGGATTTCGTCGGCGGTCACGATCCACGGCCCCAGCGGACAGAAAGTATCAATCCCTTTGCAGAAGCTGAATACGCCCGACTTCATCTCGCGGCGCTGAATGTCGCGAGCGGTGATGTCATTGAAGATAACGTAACCGCCAATGTAGCCGGCAGCTTCTTCGGGCGTGAAGTGTTTGCCGCCTTTTTTCAAAACCACCGCCAGTTCCAGTTCGTAGTCCAGCTCCTGGGTGAGGTGCTCAGGATAGATGACCGGCTCGTCGTGGCCAATGATGGCGTCCACATTCTGAAAAAACACGATCCACGGCATCACGGGATGCGAAAACCCCACCTTGGTGGCTTCCTCATGGTGCTCGCGAAAATTGCCCGCCGTATGAAAAAACTTCTTGGGCACAATCGGTGCCTTCAGGCTAACTTCGCCGGCAGAATAGAAGATGGCCTCCCCGCGCGGCCCGGGAGCTCTGTCGTCATGCAACATGTAGTCGAAGGCTTTGCGGGCGGCTTCCAGGCTGGTATCGCCTCCTCGGAACAACGCGCGCATGTTGGGTGGAACCAGCGCGTCGGCCAGACGGTAGAAGGCGCTTTCGTGCTCCACATCGCGCAGGTAGAGGGCGCAGGCCGAGTGCAGGTCGACAATCCGTCCGTCGGGTGTGAGGGCGCCGATGCGGGACTGGTGCACGGGATCTTCGAAGGTGACAAGTCGCATGGGGATGGCTGGTCGAATGCAGCCACTGAAAGTGTATTAATCAGCGGAACCCTTGTCCACCAGGACGCCAGGCGGGCGGATAGGCTAAGATATTTTTCCTACCTTCCTTCATGTTTTCGGTGCGACGAATCAGGTGCCGGCGCATCTCATGACAAGAACATCTTCGGAGAATGGAATGGCAGACAAGATTGCTAAACCGGAAGCAGAATGGCAAAAACAGTTATCGCCCGAGCAGTATTACGTGACCCGCAAAGCGGGAACCGAGCCGGCGTTTACCGGCAAGTACTGGAAGACGAAGGATGCCGGGATCTATGCATGCGTCTGCTGCGGGCAACCACTGTTCAGCTCGGAGACGAAGTTTGAGTCAGGCACCGGCTGGCCAAGTTTCTGGCAGCCGCTGGCCGAGGATGTCGTGGTAGCCGACACTGATCAAAGTTACGGCATGGTTCGAACCGAGGCCCGTTGCTCGCGCTGCAACGCCCATCTGGGACATGTTTTTGAAGACGGGCCTGCGCCCACTGGACAGCGCTACTGCATGAATTCGGCGGCACTGGACTTGAAGCCCAAGCCGCAAGAAGAGAGCAAGAAGAGAAATGATGAGAAATGAGAAGAAATAGGGGCACGCAGGAACACGTACCCCTCTGAATCTCTCGGCAACCGATTAATTGCCTGCGACCGCGGCTGCCGCTTTCGGCGGCTCGGTTGCGGCAGACTTGCCGGGCTCAGCCGACGCCGTCTTGGTCTGGCCCTGAGCATGCTTCTGTTCGGCGGCGCGGACCTGCACGCTCCCTTTCAGAATGGCTCCATCCTCAACGCTGATCCGCTGGGTGATCACGTCACCCGTCAAGGCGCCTTCGCTGCGGATGTCCAGGCGATCAGTGCACTGGATGTTGCCGTGCACCTTGCCCAGAATTACGACTTCGCGTGCGCTGATGTTGGCGGAGACGCTGCCGTTGCGGCCGATGGTTACACGGCTGTCGGAAAGTGTTACGCTCCCCTCGACCTTGCCGTCAATGTAGAGTGATTCGGAGCCGCTGATTTCACCCTTTACGACCAGCGAGCGTCCAATGGTGGCTTGCTCTACCGGGACGCTGACTGCCTTGGATTGTGTCTGATTGGGGTTCGAAGGAAACTGCGATTTTTGAGAATCTGATGGCTGCAGCATCGGTTCCGGTGCTCCTTAAGATTTTCCGCGCGGCGTGCTATGGGCGCTGCCGCATGCGGTGGGTGTCTGGATTTCGGACAATTTCTAATCTGACTATCGCATGGGAGCAGGGGATGGAGCAGGTTACGGAAGAACCTGTACGGGTGTCAAAGGTATGGGGGACTGGGCGGGCCGCGATGTAGGTACCTCAGGGGTAAAGGCACTGCTGAAAATATGGATTTAATGCAGCGTTGAAGCGCCTGTTCCACCCTAAACTGGCATGCCCGGACTCACCCGAACCGGCGTGCAGGATCTGAAGATCTGCCTCACCCGAACCATGCTTAGGTTTGAAGTGCCTGGCCCAACTGTTCCCATTCGGCCATCCGGCTTTGCAGGTCCGTTCGGGTGGCGCCTAGTTCCTGGGTAAGGCGTTGAGTTTCCTCGGCGCTCACGAAGGTCTGCAAGGCTGCTTCGCGCTCCGCGATGGCATCCTCCAGGCGATTGATTTCGGCCTCGAGTTTCTGGATGCGGTCCTCCAGTTGCTTGCGCTTGATGGGGTTTAGGCGTTTTCCCTCGGATTCCTCGGAAGTCGACGTCTGGGCGCTGGAATGGCCATTGCCTGCATTCGCGGGCTGAGAATTCGCCGCCGACGTGACCGCTTTTTGCAATTCCGCGGCCCCACCCTCTTTCCGCCAGCGATAGTCTTCGTAATTGCCGGGATAAACCTCAACCCTCCCATCGCCTACCTCGAATACCCGGGTGGCCAGCTTGTCGATGAAATACCGGTCGTGCGAAACGAAGACCACGGTGCCGGTGTAGTCGCTCAGCGCCTTCAGCAGCACGTCTTTGGCGCGCATGTCGAGATGGTTTGTGGGTTCGTCCAACAGCAGGAAATTTGCCGGGTGCAGCAGCATTCGGAGCAGGGCATAGCGATTACGCTCGCCGCCGGAGAGCACGCCGATGCGCTTGAAAACGTCATCGGCAGAGAATAGAAAGCAGCCCAGAAGGCTGCGCAGCTCGGTTTGCGTGGAGCGGGGGGAAATGTCGCCGAGATCGTCGAGGATGCGCGCATCCGGATTGAGTTCCTTGTATTGATCCTGCGCGAAATAATCCGCTTGAACGTTGTGGCCCAGCTTGTACTCGCCCTTGGTGAGAGGTTCGGTTTCTGACAACAGTTTAATCAGAGTAGATTTTCCTGCCCCATTTACGCCGACGAGGGCAATCCGGTCACCACGTTCGATCATGAAACTGACATCGCGAAACACTTCCTTATGGCCATACGACTTCGCCACGGCGACGAACTCAGCGACAATCCTGCCGCCGGGCTTGGGTTGCGGGAAGGAGAAGTGGATGGTCTTCTCTTCTTCGGGCAGCTCGATTCGCTCGATCTTTTCCAGTTCCTTGATCCGGCTTTGCACCTGCTTGGCTTTGGTCGCCTGATAGCGGAAGCGGTTGATGAAGACTTCCAGTTGCTCGATGCGCTCCCGCTGGTTGCGATAAGCCGCTTCGAGCTGCTCCAGCCGTTGTGTCTTTGCGCCGAGATACTTTTCGTAGTTGCCGTGGTAAAGATGAACCCACTTGTTCCAGATTTCGACAATCTTGTTGATGGTGACGTCGAGAAAATAGCGGTCGTGCGAGATCAGCACAAAGGCGTAGGGATAATTGCTGAGGTATTCCTCCAGCCAGTTGCGGGCTTCGAGATCAAGATGGTTGGTGGGTTCGTCCAGCAACAAAAGATCGGGCTGTTGCAGCAGTAATTTCACCAGCGCAATGCGCATCTGCCAGCCGCCGGAGAATTCTTCTGTCTGCCGGGTCCAGTCTTCCTTGCGGAAGCCGAGCCCGGCAAGCACGGCGCCGACTTGCGCTTCGATGGCGTATCCGTCGCGGGTAGTAAATTCGTGCTCCAGGCGCTGGTAACGCTCCGCGACCTGTGCATACTCCGGAGATGAATGGTCGAGCTCAGACATGCGCCCAGTCAGCTCTTCCATCTCCTGTTCCATGGCGCGCAATTTGGAAAAAACCGACATGCACTCCGCGAACACAGTCCGTCCGGAGAGCGCCAGCCCATCCTGTGGCAGGTAACCCGCGCTGATGCCTTTAGCCCTGCTGACCGAGCCATAGTCGAGGCTTTCTGACCCAGCCAGGATCTTCAGCAGCGTGGATTTGCCGGTGCCGTTTGCCCCCACCAGGCCGACCCGGTCGCGGGAAGTAATCATCCAGTCGGCTCCCTCGAACAGGAGCTTGTGGCCATAACGCTTGCCGGCTGAGGAGAGTTGGATCACAGATGCAATCGTCTCATGAGAAGGGCGGTTTGATGAAGACCAGTAGCGCTGGCCTGTGGCCGGCCGTGGTGAGGGCATCTTGCCTCGCCGGTGGGGGCGCGGGACGGCCGGGGCTACGTTTTTCGAGGAGACTATTGCTCAGCCATCTATTGCTCAGCCATCACCTTGGCTGCGCCAATCTTTTCCATGGCCCGGTCAATTACCGCTTGCAGCTCACGCGCGTATTTCACCTCGCGGCCTTTGGCCAGGGTTTTCTTGGCCTCGTCGGGACTGAACCAGGTGGGATTCCGCGCGGTTTCCGGCGGATGCGCTTCCCGCTCCACCTCCAGCAGAAACGCTTTGATCACATACTCCCGCACACCTGGAGGTTTCCAGAAGACGCCCTTAGAGTGAAGGTAGAGGCAAAAGTGGCGGGGCTCGATGCTGCCGCTGACTCCGGCTTCTTCCCAGGCTTCGCGTTCTGCAGCCTTGCCATGGGAGAGAGACAGTTCGGGATCACCTTTGGGAAACGTCCACTTGTTTCCACCGTTCGTGTTGACCAGCAGGAACTCAACGGCTGGGCCTCGCCGCCGGTAGCAAACAGCCGCCACCTGCAGGGGAAGTGCGCGTTGTGGATTCCGTGCCGCACCCATCTTCGAAGCCTCCGCCGAGCTGTTTTCCGTCTGTAATGCTAATCCGAAGATATTTCAGGAGTGTTAAAGTGCAACAAAAAAGGTGCAGCCCAATATTACCTAAGAGTTACGAGCAGTTGCAGGCGGGAGGCAAGGCTCAGATTGCCGTAATGGCTTGCTTTCTAATTTGTGCTTGCTGTCCAGAATCATCGAAATGACATTCTCATCCCCGACCGCGGTGTTGATCATCATGTGGTAGAGGCAGCGGGTGGGCCAATCAGCGCCGAAGTAGTGTTTCACAAATTCGACACGATCGCGATCCACCGTATCCACCAATTCTTCGGCTTCTTTCTCACTGTGTCCGATCAGCCGCAGGCGTCGCAGCTTTTCGGTCCGCGGGGCATAGAGGAAGACGTGGAATGCATCCGGCTGTGTGCGCAGGAAATAAGGAGCGCCGCGTCCGACGATCACGCAATTTCCGGCGGCGGCCGCCCGGGTCATCACTTGCTGCCCGATCGAAACGAAGCGATCCGCGTCGAAGGGCTCAGTGCCCTTCAGAGGTATGCTGCGTTCGTAGCTACCGCGCCAGAATGTTTTGGCGAGACGATGAAATGTGCTGTCCAGTCGCTCATCGCAGCACATCACGGCGGACCGGTCTACGTTGGCTTCCCTGGCAATCTCCTCGGTAAGGGCCTGATCCCAGAGCTTCCAGCCGAGGCGGCTGGCAATTTCGCGGGCGATCTCGGCGGCGCCGCTTCCGAATTCCCGTTCGACGGTGATGATTCGAAACACGGTGCGCCCCCAGTGAAGAGTCTAATGTACGGCAATTGCGCCGCCAGTGCGCGGTCGTTTCATCAGGAAAACCAAAGGAACCATCACCAGAATAGCTACTCCCAACAACCAGAAGTTGTCAATATAAGCCAGCATGCTGGCTTGGCGTAAGACGCTGCCCTGCAACAACGCGTAGGCCCGGTGCATAGCCTCCGAGGCGCTCAATCCCCGCGTCTCCAGGGCTCGGGCTGTGCCCTGAAGCATGGCCTGCACTGGGGGGTTGGCAGCCGACAGATGACTCGACATCCGGTTCAGGTGGAATTGCTGCCTGCGGTCCAGCATGGTGGTCACAATTGAGATGCCGACACTGCCTCCGATGTTTCGGGCCAGGTTCATCAACCCCGAGGCTGCGTTGTTCTTTTCCTTGGGCAGGAATGCATAGGCGGCGGTGTTGATGGGGACGAACAGGAAGGCCAGACCCATCGTCTGGATCATCCGGGCAAACACCACCGTCCGGAAGTCGACTCCTAAGGTGAAGTTGGTCATGTGAAACAGGGAAAAGGAAAGCGCTAGCAGCCCGAACGTCATCATTTTGCGAGGATCATACCGGGAGAGCATAAAGCCCACCAGCGGCATCAGCAACATCAAGCTAAAGCCACCCGGCAACAAGGCCAGTCCCGACTGTTCGGCGGTATAGCCGAGCAGGGTCTGCATGAAGAGCGGGAGCAGAACTGTGCTCCCGAGTAGGGCGAACCCCAGCATGAACATCAGGAGATTGGCCGCGGCGAAGGTCCTATTGGTGAACAGGTGCAGGTCGATCACCGGGTCTTCGCGCGTCCACTCCCAGTAGATCAGAAACAGTAGGGAAGCGGCCGCGATGACCGAGAGCACAATGATGAAGTGCGACTCGAACCAGTCATCGCGCTGGCCTTTATCGAGGACCACCTGCAATGTGCCCAAGCCTAAAGCTACCAAGCCCAGGCCAATGTAATCGATCTTGGTTTCTGAAAGCTTCTTGCGCTTGAGGTAGGGCGGGTCCTGGATGAGGCGCGAGGTCAACATCAGGGAAAGAATGCCGACGGGGATATTCAGCAGAAAAATCCAGCGCCAGGTGAAGTTGTCGGTAATCCAGCCACCCAGAGTGGGACCGATGGCCGGCGCCAGCACGACTGCGAGGCCGTACACTGCGAAGGCCATTCCGCGCTTGGCGGGAGGAAAGGTGTCCGCCAGAATAGCCTGCTCACTGGGTTGCAGCCCGCCTCCGCCTGCCCCTTGCAGCACACGAAAGAAAATCAACATACCCAGGTTCGGCGCCAATCCGCACAGCAGAGAACTAACTGTAAAGATGGCCACGCAGCTCATGTAGAAACGCTTGCGCCCGATGATGGAAGAGATCCAGCCGCTGAGCGGCAGCACGATGGCGTTAGAAACCAGGTAGGAAGTCAATACCCAGGTGCTTTCGTCGGTGCCCGCCGACAGGCTGCCGGCGATGTGCGGCAGGGATACGTTGGCGATGCTGGTGTCCAGCACCTCCATGAACGTGGCCAGGGTGACCGCCAGCGCGATGATCCAGGGATTAACCGCCGGACGCGGGAGGGCGGAGCCATCCGCGGTCAGTGCCGCGGTGCTCATCGCACCCAGACCTTGGGTTCGACCGACATACCCGGCCGGAGAATATGCTCTTTGGTCTCTCCCGGGTCAAAGGTGATCTTGACCGGGACCCGCTGCACTACTTTGACGTAGTTACCCGTGGCATTTTCCGGAGGAAGCAGGCTAAACAGCGCGCCGCTGGCACCAGCGATGCTCTCCACGTGGCCGTTGTATTTCTTGCCGTAGGCATCGACTGAAATAGTTGCCCGCTGGCCGGGCCGCATCAGCCGGAGTTGGCTTTCCTTGAAGTTGGCCGTAACCCAGATATCATCCAGATTGATGATCTTCATCAATTCCTGCCCGACCTGAACGTTCTGGCCGACTTCGACAGTGCGGTTGCTGACGATGCCGTTGACCGGCGCCACCAGCCGGGTATATTGCAGATTCAGCATGGCCTGTTCCAACTCGGCTTTTTTTTGCTGGGCTTGGGCTTGCGCCGCCTGGGCGCGGGCACGCATGGACGCATTCTGTTGCGGGGCGGTTTCTGCGGCGCGCAGGTTGGCGTCCAGCTGGTCCCGTTTGGCTTGTGCCTGGGCCACTTGTTGCTCGGCCGCCGCCACTGAAGCTCGGGCGGCAGCCACACCAGCGGCGCTCGACCGGGCCGCAGCTACCGCCTGGTCGTACTGCTGATGCGAGATTTCCTGCTTATCCACCAACTGTTTATAGCGGCCCACATCGTTTTGCGCCTTGATATCATTGGCAATGGCCTGCTCCAGTTGCGCCCGTGCGGCCTCCAGTTGCTGGCGCGCCATCGCGACTCCCGCCCGCCCGCTTTCCACCTCGGCCTGAGCGGCGGACAGTTGACTGCCCGTGTTCACCGTGGTGATGGGAACGTTCACTTGCGTGGATTCTGCCGTGGCAAGAGCGTCCTGATATGCAGCCTTGGCGCGAGCCACCGCCACCTCATAGTCCCTGGGATCGATTTCCACCAGGGGCGTGCCCGCTTCTACATACTGGTTATCGTTGACCAGCAGTTTCACCACGTGCCCGGAGACTCGGGCGCTGATGGCGTTCAGGTGCCCATCGATCTGGGCGTCATCGGTGGATTCGTAACTGCCCAAATAGCGCCACAGGAAAAAGCCCGCCACCAGTACCACAATCCCGCCTACGATCAGCGCCAGGCGAAAACGAGGATTCCGCGAGGCTTGCCGCCATTGGAGATCTTTCTCCGAAGCCGGCAAAGGAGGGTGTTCTCGGGTTTCAATCTCAGGCGTATCGTTCACTTTCGTATCTGTGCTGGATTCCATATATCACTTGCCCTTTAGATATTGCATTACGCCCTGCTCCGCGTAGCCCATGGCTCGTACCAGTTCAATTTTGGCCAGATTGTGGGCATACAGGCTGGAAATATAGCTTTCATGGGCTCCCGCCACCGATTCCTGAGCTTGCACCACTTCCAGGTTGTCGGTAACCCCGGCGGCGAAGCGGTCACGAGCCTGGGTGAGTGTCTGCTCCGCCAGTTCGACCGAACTGCGCGCCACCTGTACTTGTTCGTCAGCAGCTTCCAGATCCAACAGGGCCGTGCGGATCTCGTATTCTATCTGGCCGCGTAAATTTTCCAGCCGAGCGCGGTTTTGCCATAACGTGGCCTCCGCTTGCAGAACGTCCGCGTGGACCTTGCCACCCTGAAAGATGGGGATATTCAACCGGCCAGAGACCTGAAAAGTACCGTGCGAGTTTCCTGGATTAATTCCCAGGTCACCATAGTCGGCGGTCATGTCAACGCTGGGGAAGTATTCCGCGGACGCGCCCTTACGATAGTGCTCGGCCGCCCGCACCTGTTGCACAGCGGCCAGATAGTCGGAGCGTGACCCATACGCGCGCTGCAAACTTTCCTCAATTCCAAGCGCGGTCAGGGAATCGTACGGCGCTTTGGAAGTGAGCGCAATTCCCTGGCCGACCGGCAAGCCGATGGCACGCACCAGCACCAGTTTTTGCTTGGCATAGTCGTTCCGCGAGACAATCAACTGCTGCTGCCGGTTTTGCATCTCCACGCGGGCGCGAAGCGTGTCAATTGCCGGGCTCAGACCTGCGTTCTGCTGATCCACCGCCTTGTCGTGCAGCGCCTGAGCGCTTTTCAGCTGGGCTTCGGCGGTTTCCACTCGAGCCGCTCCTGACAGAGCTTCAAGATACGCATTGCCGGTGGCCAGCACCACCATGTCGCGGGCGTCTTTGTAGCTGTATTGGGCAGCGCGCTCGTCGTCGGCCGCTCCCCGTTGGCGGTTCAGGGCCTTGAGATTCAGAACGGATTGACTGAGGTACACCCGCGCATCGCTAAATCCGTAGGGCCCAACAATGGTTGGAAATCCGGGAAACCGCAGTCCGCGGGCCGCCAGATTGTCTTGCACCACATTTACGGTCACCCCGCCGTTCACATTGGGGAGAAGGGCGCTCAACTCTTTCCATTTCTCTCCACGAGCTGCGATGGTGTTGTAACTCTGCAGCAACACGCCGAGATTGTTCTTCAGTCCGAGGTCGATGGCATCCTGGAAAGTAAGTGGCAACGCTTCCGGGGTGGCCTTACCCTGCGGAACACTGCCGGAGAACGGGCTCTGGCCGGCGGGCAAGCTGATCTGGGCAGCGCCCGAGCCTGATTCCGAAGTTGCCTGCGAGTAACCGCCGCTTTGGCCAACCACGCGTCCGGATAACACGACCAGACACAGGACGGCGGCGACGGAAGGGGCATTCCGCCTTCGTTTTTGGAGGGATGGTCTCTTCGGGTTCAGTTCTTCCATATCGAACAGGGGCTGAAGGTGTCAATGCAATAAGTCATCTTGATTACCGGTGTCGCATTATAGATGCAAACCATTGCTTGCAGGGCGTGGCGTAGCGAGCGCTCGGTGATCATCGCAACGGGTTCACAAAATTTTGCTTTTCGCCGGGCGATGCCGTTGCATCTAAACCATTAATATCATTCCCTTGCGGAGGGTCATTTGAGAAAGTTCAGCCTAATCGTGGCGTTGGTTCTGCCTTTCCTTACCCACAGTGCAGTTCATGCGCAGGAATTTGATGCTGCGATCGGCGCGGGCACGATGATCGCGCCCTCGGCCTCCAGTGCCTCCGGAAACCACGCGCCGGTAACCTTAAGCGGTGGGACCTACCCAGTCTTCAGTGCAGATCTTCTTTTGAAGCGCCGCTTTGGCGTGAGCGGCGAACTCGCGTGGAGAGCCAGCCGCAACCTCTACGGGGGTTTCCAGCCTGAGCGGCCACTTTTTTACGACATTAACGGGATCTACGCCCCTAAACTTGGTAAGCACGCAGCGGCTGAACTCATGGCTGGCGTTGGTTGGGCGAGCATCCGCTTCTACCAGGGCTTTACCACCTGCGGCGCCATCACTTGCACCGACTTCGTCAGCAGCAATCATTTCATGGGTCACTTCGGGGGCGGCATCCGTTACTACATTCACGGCCACTTCTTCGTTCGCCCCGAAGCGCACCTTTACCTGATCCGAAATAACCTAGAGTTCAGCTCCCCGGTGGCGACGCGAGTCGGCATCTCCCTGGGCTACACCTTCGCTCCGGGTTTCTAGGTAGCGCCGCCGTGAACGGTGTACATTTTGGGGGTACCGTCAGCCGCCGAGCCAGCCTTGTCACGATGCTCTTCGCAAGAACCGGCGAATACCGAGATCATAGAGCGCGGCGCCAGCTATCCCGCCCAGCAGCGGGGCCACTATCGGAACCCACCATATCCGGATTCCGTCTGTGATGCCGTTGTTGCGAAAACCGGCCACCGCGGTGAATAGGCGTGGACCGAAGTCGCGGGCTGGATTGATGGCATATCCGTGCATCCCTCCGAAGCTCATGCCAATCGCCACCACCACCAGCCCAATCATTAGCGGACCCAGGTTGGCTCCCGGAGGCGAATTGAATTCATCGGTGATGGCGAAAATGAAAAGTAGCAGCAAGCCAGTGCCGATCACCTGGTCCAGAAATCCTGCCTGCAGCAAGGACGGAAAGGCAGGGAACGTCGTGAAAACTCCAGCCGTTTTTTCCAGTTGCGGGTCGACCTGGTGGAAGGCCGGTAGATAATTTTGATACACGAGCGCCGCCGCCAGGAATGCTCCCGCAACTTGCGCGATCGAGTAGGGCAAGACCTTGCGCCAGGGAAATCCTCGAAACACCGCCAGCGCCAAGGTCACGGCTGGATTCAGGTGCGCCCCTGAAATTTTCCCCGCAACGTAGATTCCCATGGTCACGGCAAGTCCCCACCCCAGAGTGATGTTGGTGTAACCGCCGTGAATTATTTCGCCGGGCGTGTGAGAGGGAAACAGCACGACCATGGCGACGACTCCGGTTCCCAGCAAGATCAGCACGAACGTTCCGAGAAACTCGGCAATCAACTCCGCCACCAGCGGGAACTTAGCATTCATCAAGCCGCTCCTCTATGTGACCTGGCAGGCTGAAAGGTCGCGAGGTAGTCTAACAAGAATGGCCAATTGCTACGAATGTCATGGTGAGTGGTTAGCCGTGCGGTACTATCGCGGGGCTTTCCGCGATGTGCTGCCAACCCGCATGCGGTCGAGAGCGAGCAGGGTGCTAACCCAGAGAGACGCGGCAAGATATCCCGCGAGCACATCGCTGGGATAATGCACTCCCAGATAAATTCGCGACAGGCCGATGCTGGCCACAAGAACAGCCGCCCCCGTCCAAATCAGAGCCCGCGCCAGCCGGGAGCGAGTACGCCCCGCCAGCAATCCCGCGAGCACTCCATAGAAGCAAAATGAAAACAAAGCATGTCCACTGGGAAAACTATAGGAGCGCGGCACGGCTGCAAAAAACGGAGTAGGGCGGGCACGGTGAAAAGCATATTTCAGAGTCAGGTCCAGCACCAGCGCGCCCAGTATGGTAACCACCAGCCACAGCGTGGCACGGCGCCAGTGAAAAAAATAGAGAAACAAAACAGCCGCAAGGATGGCGCCAAGCGTCAACCCCGCTCCGCCCAAAAAGGAAATTGCAATCATTATCTTGGTTAGACCGGGAGAAGCGTACTCGTGGATCCGCATCCGCACGGCAAAATCGAAACCCCCTGTCTGGCCATGAGAAACACTTTCCGCAATCCACGCAAACAGAAAAAGCGAAAGCACCGCCACCGCCAGGCTAATGAGGACGGCGGTCTCAATCACGGCGGTAGATCTTGGGGCGGTTTCCAGTTCGGGCAACTGGGAACTATCTGCCATGGTCACTTTCCTCGTCGCCCTGCGGGCGCAGTGCTCGACGATGTGTACTCCGCGATGAGAGCATCGAGCTTTCCCAGAAGCGCCGCATTTCCTTTGCGTGGATACGCGCTTAACTGTTGGCTGTAACGCGGCAGATTAAAGAGGAACGACTCGACACGCTCCTTGTTCAGATCCTCCCAATACGTCCCGTATCCCATCTTATCCAGCCAATACGCGTTAAAGATCTGTTCGAACTGATGCTTCATTGGAATCGCCAGGTACGGCTTACCCAGGTGAAGCGCCTCGGTCATCAGAGAAAATCCGGCGTTGGCGACGATCGCTTTCGCTCCGCTCAAATCTTCCAAGAATTTACTGACGCTGGGCTCTCTGAAAAGGATATTGCCATTCTGCCCTTCGCGGCTGAAACCATAGGCGATAAACGGGCAGTGCACAGAATTCAGCAACTTCGCTAGGACTGGCGCCGGGGAAGTCACGTAGACCAGCACATGCTCTCCGGCGGTCGGCGAAGCCGCGAGGACCTCGTGGCGCAGAATGGGTGGAAACAAGAACGTTCGGGGCCGCTTGACTTGGGCAGTGAAGAACGACGTCACCAGATACGCGTCGGCCTGCGGCGTCATGATCCGTGTAACCAGCTTCGCAACCGCGGCGTCGCGCCGGTACTTTCTGGGATAGGAAACCTCGGTATTGGTCAGGCAGTGCTGATTATCGATGGAAATAATCGGAAGACGCTTGCGATGGCCCAGATGACAGCAGAGAGGCTCAAAATCGGTGATGACCACTTCGATCTTCCAGGCTTCAGCTAGCTCAGACAAAACCGCAATACTCTTGGCACGCTGCCGCAGGGCGAGCAGATTTTTTGTCACGGTACGCCGGTAACGCACCTGATTATTCACGTAGGCCAGGCGCAAACCGTGGATTTCCGTCACCTCAAAGTTGTCGCGGAGGTTATGCAGTCCGCGATCGAATGAAGCCACATGTAGCCTGTGTCCCCTGGCTTTCAGATGAGAAAGAACTTCCTGCGCCCTGGTCGAATGGCCAGAGCCCTCGCCATTGACCCCATAGAGTATGTTGGCCATGAGCTGTCGAAGTATAGCGCGCGTTTGGCAGGCTGCGGGGAAGGGAGAAATTAGAGAAAAGCGGGATGGCCCGTTCAGATCAGTAGGTGAGACATGGTTCGCAACTTCACTTCCGGCGCAGAACTTTCTTGGCAGCGCGCGCGACAATCGGCGGACAAAAAGCTCGTGCGATTCGAAGCACTGTCCTCTTGTCCCCCAGGGGATTGCTCGACTTGCGAAGGCTGGAGGGAAAGACCGAGCTGTGAGGGACACTGTTCAGGCCCTGCGCGGTATGGTAGTACACCACAAAAGAACTACGGCACCGGCCTCCTGGGCAGGCAATCGGCGACGGAACGCCGTGAAAGTTCTGGTCGGCAATTTCAAAAATCACCGTCCGGTTGAACAGCGGTTCCACTGCGGCCTCGCGGCGGCTTCCATCGTGGTTCCACAATTCGAACTGTCCGCCGTACTCATGCTTCCAGGATTTGTTGAGGTATGTGATGAGCGAAAGGCGCCGGGTCAAGCCAGTTTCGTAAGCCATATTACGGTCGGCATGAACGTCAAACTTGCCGCCGGGCGGCATCACATGATATCCACCGCCTTGCAGGTATGGATCCGGCAACAGCTCCCGTATTCCGGTGATCTCCGAAAGGAAGTATAGGAAAGCGGCCGAGTGCAGGAATGCAATCAGCTGGAAGCCGGTTTCTCCAAGTTCTACCGCGGAGCGCAGACCGTACTGGGTGAGGTGCCCATCCTCGTAGTACAAGAATTTTTCTGCCGTGAGCGATGGCATTTCGCCAACCAGTTGATCGAGCAACCGATCCTCAAACATGTTGTCGATGACGATGTGCGGGAAAGGCTCGGCAGATTTATACTTTGCGGCCATCTGCTCAAGGCTCTGATCGACCATGATTTTATGGTTCAACAGAGACATGACATCAATAGCGTAACCGTGTGCCATACGCACCAGAACTCGCCGGCTCCGGAGAACCAGCGCTACATTTATGATGCATTCCTTTTAGAGAACAGCTACTGCCGTGGCCAGGTTATCGGCGTAGGAATGAGACGAACTGGACGTACTTAAGCATATATGATCAGGGCCTGCCGGATCCCTGTTTTATAAAACTGAACTCTGGGGTGGGAGATGGGAATTGAACCCACAACGTCCGGAGCCACAGTCCGGTGCTCTGCCAGTTGAGCTACTCCCACCGTGTCTTACGATTATAGCAATTAGGGCGGAACCCCGCCCATTCCTGGTCGCCGCTGGTTGCAGAGACGTAGCTTGCTAGGTTTCCACACCTGTCCGATGTGCTCTCAAAGATTTGTATTTGGATGGCCGGGTAGAGCTCAGGCAGATAGCCGGACGGCTGTCCCTCGGTGGTTCGGCTTAGGGACGTCCGATACCCACGTATTCAAAGCCCATGGCTCGCAGGCGTACTGAGTCGAGAAGGTTCTTGGTGTCGACGATCACAGGACGCTTCAGCAAATGCTTGATGCGATCGAAATCGAGGCCGCGGAATTCGGGCCAGCCGGTGCCGACCACCAGCGCATCCATGCCTTCGGCCGCGGCGTAAGGCGTTTCGCAGTAGTGGACGGTGCCATTCAGTTCCATGCGTGCTTCGGGAATAGCTACCGGATCGTAAGCGCGAACTCGTGCGCCCTTGGCGACCAGGTTTTTCGCCAGGTGCAATGAAGAAGAGCCCGCCACCGAGTTGGTGTTGGGCTTGAAAGCCAAACCAAGTATTCCGACGTCTTTGTTGTGCACGGAGTGAACCACGGTCGAGATTTTTTCCATTATGCGGTCAGCCAAACTGTGGTTCACTTCCCGGGCCGCGCTCAGTACTTTGAGGGAAACGCCCTTGCCGCGCGCCAGTTCGCTCAGCGAATCCATGTCAGACTCGGCGAACAGCCCGCCCATGCCAGCTCCCGGCTGCAGACAACGAGGCGCGATTTTCTTGTCAAGCCCGAGCGCCAGCGAGAGGCTGACCGCATCGGCGTTCACGTGCTCGCACAAGCTGGAGAGCTCATTGATGAAAGAAATCTTGGTGGCGACAAAAGCAGTGGCCGACTCCCGCACCAGCTCCGCGGTTTCGTGATTGGTCACGATGACGGGAACGCCGCGCATCACCAACGGGTGAAGGATCTGTTTCAGCGCCAGCACGGCATCGTTCGAAGGAGTACCCAGGATGATCCGGTCAGGCCAATTGAAATCTTCCACCGCGCAACCCGGAGTGATAAAAACCGGCTGCGACACGATGGTCGCCTTCAGCCCGGCATCCTTCAAACGCTTCTCCACCACGGTGGCGGTTCCGACCCCCACGGGGGTCATGATGGAAAGAATGGGGGGCTTGGGCGCCAGACGGGCAATTCGAATCGCGAGGTCCGCCAGGTGCTCCGGCGTATCCTCAGCCAGAAAAATCACCTGCGCTTTGCGCGCAAAGGACTCAATGTCGGTAGAGTAGGCCAACCGCCCGGAGCGCACATTGCGTTTGATGACCTCGGTGAGATTTTTTTCAAAGAAGGGCACGTTGCCCTGTGCCATTTCGACCATGCGAGAACTATCGGGATGGCAGCAGGTTACCGGCGTTCCAAAGTCCGCCAGACAGGCTGAAACTATGGTTCCCAGATAGCCTGACCCGTACACCCCTGTCTGCATACGCCCCCCGGCCAAGATGTCCCACAACCCGCATGGGAAGCGGCGTTGACGCAGCAACCCAACATCTTATGTACGCCCGGGAGTAAACCTTGGCAATAGACGGGAAGGTCATGTACCACGGGGAGGGAAAACGCGCGTCTGCCGTCAGACTTCGGACTCCGGATTGTAGCCGTCTGCCCACGCCACAATTTGAGGTCCAAAGTCTGCAGAGCTATCCGGCGTCTGAAGTCCGACGTCCGCTATCGCGGGGTGACCAGTTGGCGGCCCAAACGTACTTCTGCCAGGTCTGCCCAGCGATTCGGTTCTTCTTCGCGCACGAAGATCAGTTCGCTTACCTGAATGTCGCGGCTGCCTTCGAAGTGGTTCCAGCGCTCGCTGGCCACCCGATAGGCCTGCTGCGCTTGCGCCTCGACGCTCATCTTGACAATGGTCAAGTGAGGCATATAAGGCCATTCTTCCGGCGACGCCAGGACTCCGGTGTTCAGCCGGTCGTGAAGTTCGCGCATACGATAGGCCGCGTGGGCCACACGGATAAAAACGGTCGGGGTGAGCGGGCAGAAAGTTTCGACGTCTCCCAGCGTGACTGCAAATGGTTCCACCTGACTACAAACTTCTTCCAGAGCTTCACGCGCGGCTAATTCGGTACCCTGCAAGACGCGTGGCGGAAGTACGGTCAGGTGAGCAGCGAGATGTGGGTGCTCGGGATGCAAATGGCGGCGGAGGTGTTCGACAAATTCCCCAACCGGATTTCTGAGGTAAGCCACCAGAGCGTAGCGCGGAGTCGGCATCATCCAAAGCAAATTATACGCCGTGGCCGTTAACGGAAGGGGGATTGTAGGTGAGACTTGACGAGAAGGGCGTCGGATATAATCGAAACGGATGTTTTCAAAGTCGGGGCGTAGCGCAGCCTGGTAGCGCACCTGCCTTGGGCGCAGGGGGTCGTAGGTTCAAATCCTATCGCCCCGACCAATATCCTTCGCGGCCTCAGAAAATTCTGCAAGCGGCAACCTCTGGAATCCTAAACCCTGTTCCACGCGGAGCAGCACGGCTTAGAAGGCGACAGGACGCCGCCATATTCCCGAAACGCCGTCCCAACACATGGGGCGCAACCAGCCACAGCCGCGAATTGCACCATCGCCCGGCGAAACGTTAGGATTCGAAACTGTGGTTCTCACGCGGCCAAACTCCTGGCGATTCGCAATCCGGCTGATTCTGGGTTCGCTGATACTGGCTGCTGGCACTGCCGTCTGGGCACAATCGCCAACCGTTCAGGCCCTACTCCGAAGCGGTCACGCCGCGCTGGACGCTGACGACTATGCCGGTGCCGCCGCCAGCTTCGAACATGCCCGGCAAATCGCGCCGGACAATCTGCAGGCCAACCGCGGCCTGGTACTGAGCTTTCTCCAGTTGGGCCGGCTGACTGAAGCAGAGCAGATCGGAGAGGAAGCCGTCGCCCGCTGGCCGCGCGACGCTCAACTGCAGCATTGGCTCGGGCTCGCCTACTTCAAAGCCGGACAAACCGCCGCGGCGCTGGCGGCGCTGCAACGGTCCGAAGGGCTCGACGGCGCCCGGTTCGACATCCACTTTGACCTGGCGCTCGTGTTGCTTCAGCAAAATCAATCCGCCGCGGCTGTGGAGGAGTTGCAAAAGGCCGTCAAGCTGCAGCCTTCGCATGCGCTGGCCCACGTGCTGCTGGGGCGGGCGTATCAAAACACCAATCGCACCTTGCCGGCGGTCCAGCAATTTCAAATCGCATTGCGTAGCGATCCCAATACGCCCCTCGGGCACTATCATCTGGCATTCGCCTACGCCAGCCTGGGGCGCAACCAGGAAGCGATCGCGGAATACGAGAAGGAACTCACGCACTCGCCGGAAAATCCCCAGGTTCTCCACCAACTCGGACACTGCCTGCTGGAAACCGGAAAGCTGGAGGAAGCGATCACCCACCTGAAAAAAGCGATGGAACTTGATCCTGCCAACAGCGCCTCTGCCTATGACCTGGGCAAAGCTCTGCTGCTTGCTGGGAATGCCGAAGCCGCGGCGACCGCACTACGGCACTCGATTGAACTCAAACCCTCCGATCCTAGCCCGCACTACCAACTGGCTCGGACTCTGGAAAAGATGGGAAAGGCCGATCAAGCCCGCCAGGAATGGCAACGCTTCGCCGAGCTGAAAAAAGAGCAACCGGAAGTAGGAGGCATGGCCACGGGCCGACCTCAGTGACGCGGGCTCTCCGATCTCTCCCCGCAGGCATTTTTATTGCAGGCGTGATGGCCGCGGCCACGTTTTTAACGGCGAGTGCCGCCACCGGTCAGCGTCAACCAGCTCGCGCAACTTCCCCCACCCGCAAAGCCGCATCCACCAGCGCCGTGTCCTTCGCTGACGTCACCCGCGCCTCTGGCATCGATTTCCATCTCACCTGCGGAGGTCGGGAAAAGCGCTACATCATGGAGTCCATGTGTGGCGGCGTCGCCGTCCTCGATTATGACAACGACGGCTGGATGGACGTCTTCCTGGTCAATGGTTCAACGCTCGAGGACTTGCGCGCCGGCAAGTGCCACCCCGGCAAGCTATACCGCAACAATCACGACGGCACCTTCACCGACGTGAGCGCCAAGGCTGGAATCACGCACTGCGGCTGGGGCTTCGGCGTGGCCGTGGGCGACTACGACAACGACGGATGGGAAGACCTTTACATCACCTATCTCGACGGCGCCGTGCTCTACCACAACAACGGCGATGGATCGTTCACCGACGTCACCAGTAAAGCCGGCGTAGGCAACGCAGAACGCTGGGGCACCAGCGCGGCTTTCGGCGACTACGACAACGACGGCAATCTCGATCTCTACGTAGCCAACTACGTGGATCTCGACCTGAATAACTTACCCAAGTTTGGCCAGGGCCCCTTTTGCACTTATCGCGGAATTGCGGTTTCCTGCGGGCCGCGCGGACTAAAAGGCGGCCGCGACCGCCTCTACCACAACAACGGAGACGGCACCTTCACCGACGTCACAGAGAAACTGAACATCGATCCCGGAGGCTACTACGGGCTGGGCGTGCTGTGGCTGGACTATGACCTCGACGGCTGTCTCGATCTATACGTAGCCAACGACTCCTCGCCCAGTCTGCTTTACCACAACGATTGCAGAGGCAATTTCACCGAAGTGGGCGCTGAAGCCGGTGTCGCCTACAGCGCGGACGGCCGCGAGCAAGCTGGCATGGGCATCGACTCCGCCGACTACGACCACGACGGCTGGCCCGACATCGTCAAAACCAATTTCTCCGACGACACCAACAACCTCTATCACAACGACCACGACGGCCAATTCACCGATCTCGCGGGAAGCACCGGCTTCGGTCCGGTCAGCGTGCCCTTCCTCGGCTTTGGGGCAAAGTTTTTCGATTTCGACAACGATGGCTGGAGCGACATTTTCGTCGCCAACGGGCACGTGAATCCGCAGGTAGACCTGCACTCGTTTGGCGTCACCTATGCCGAGCGCCCGCTGCTGTTCCGCAATCTTCAGGACGGGAAATTCGCCGAAATTGGCCTCAGCGCCGGAGCACTCCTGTCCCGCCGCTATGTGGCCCGGGGCACCGCCACAGCCGACTTTCTCAACAACGGCAGCGAAGATCTATTGATCACTGTGCTGGACGGTTCTCCCATCCTATTGCGCAACCAGTCAACCGGTAAGGGCCACTGGCTGCGCCTAAAGATTGTAGGCAAAAAGTCCAATCGCGACGGCTTCGGTGCGCGAGTAGAAGTCAAAGCCGGCAGTCTGAGACAAAGTGCCGAGGTACGTGCCAACAGCAGTTTTGAGTCGGCGGGTGATCCCCGTCTGCACTTCGGCCTGGGCGCAGCCAGCCAGGTTGACTCCATTACTATCCACTGGCCCTCCGGCAGGGTAGACAACATCGGAAGCCAGGCGGCTGACCAGGAGCTGTTGATAGAAGAGGGAAACGGCGTCGTAATCCGTCCAGAACAGCCCGAGGGCCCGGCCAAACCCCCTCGTTAGCAGGAACAGTCCCGATTCTTCCAGGTTACAACATACATTTACACCTCCAGATAACCTTACACGGCACAAAGAGCTGACAATATTCCAAATTTTGTAGCGTTGTTGTTTAGTGTCTACTGTTCATCATAGCCATAATCACTCTAGGCGCCCCTAAGTGATTGAAGGCCATGTCCTAAAGTTTTGGAGAGCTACGTGCCCATTGACTAAACAGGTTCCACATCCGGACGGGTGCTCCCGTTCCGGCAACGGCTGGGAAATTCCAGGGGGATCGCAAGCAGATTTAACAGGCCTTGACAGCCTGTGTAAGTAAGTGCAGAATGCACCGCGCTTTCACAAGGCGCCTGTTGTTCGAGCCCAGACGCCGAACTGGCTCTACTGTTTCCGTTGAAAAACATCTCCGCAAAGCGAGAGGGTAGGTAAATGAATAAGCTGAGGTTCTGTCTCGTCTATTTCTCCTTGCTGGTACTGGTTTTGGGCGCTGCAGCGCAGGTACAGAACGGGCAGTTTACCGGCACAGTCACTGACCCATCCGGCGCGGCCATCGCCAATGCGAAAGTGACCGTGACCAACATAGGTACGAACCTCTCGGTCACAACCACCTCTAACGAGACCGGTCTATACACGGTTAAGGAACTTCCGGTCGGCACCTACCGGATCACGACGGAAGCCAGGGGCTTCAAGACCTCGACCAACACAAATGTCGGCTTGAACGCGGGAACCATCGCCCGCGTTGACTTCAAGATGGAACTGGGACAGGCCCGCGAGGTGGTAGAAGTCACCGGCGAGGCGGCGAACGTTAATACGGAAGACTCCAAGCTGGCGTCTACCGTCACGTCAACACAAATCGCCAATCTGCCGCTCAACGGCCGCAATGTCTACGACTTGATCCAGATGGCGCCTGGGGCGGTCAACGTCATGGGCGTAGATTTTGAAAACGGTCACGGCACGGTCGTGAACGGCCTTCGCGAAGATTTCAATGGGTTCCTGATCAACGGCGTGTCCAACAAAGGTCTTAGCGGCGGAGTCATTAACGTCCCAATCCAAGACACCGTTCAGGAATTCCAGCAGCTTGAGTTGAATACTTCCGCGCAATACGGTAACAGCGCCGGATCTATCAACAACCTGGTAACCAAATCTGGCACCAACGCTTACCACGGCAGCGTTTGGGAGTACTTCCGCAATGATATCTTGGACGCTAACGAGTATTTCTTAAACCGTCCGGGCACCAACCCCGCAACTGGCGGAGGATTCAAACCACCTCTACGGTTTAATCAGTTTGGCGGCACCATCGGTGGGCCAATCATCAAGGATAAGCTGTTCTTCTTCGGATCCTACCAAGGCGACCGGTTCAAGACGACCGGCACTCCGCAAAGCATTACCGAGGAGTCGCCAGAGTGGCGAGCAGCCGTGGCCGCCGCGGACGCCGCGACGGGCACGCAATCTACCGCCAATTTGCTGTACCAGAATTTCAAGCCTACTCTTTCGGGTAGCGTAGCCTCCACCTTAGACCAATTCGTAACCGGCGGACTTTCGCCGTCCGGATTAGTGGGATACGGCCAATTCTTGTGTGCGGACAATACGAACACCGCGATTGCAGCCCGCTGGGCGACGATCATGGGTGTTACGGCGGCGGACCAGGCGGCGATGACAACGGCTGGCTGCAGCAGCATCCCGGCACTTCAGACGGGTACGATGAATCGAGCCTCCCCCTTCGAACTAAGCAGCGTTGCGATCTTCGGTTCGCAGACTCAGACCCTCGGCAACTTGTTTAATGGCAACGAGGCTTCCGGGAGAATCGACTTTAACCCCAGCGCCAGCAACCGCTTGTTCGTGCAGTTTAACTGGCTCAAGCAGAGTGATATTTTCGGACCCTGCAGCAGCGCTTGTACCCGGGGTTTCACCAATCCCGCTAAGAACAGTTTCCCCACCGGAAATTTCAGTTACGTGCACACTTTCTCGCCCACGGTCCTGAACGAATTTCGTGCCGGCTACACGCAAAACAATACGGCAGTCAGTGTTGCCCTTCCTGGTGTGCCGGAGGCCGGCAATCCTAATTTTGACGACGGTAGCGCCGGATTTGGCTCCTATAGTGGCTATCCGCAGTTCTTCAAGGAACACATCTACACCTACTCTGACATGGTTTCAATCAGCCATGGCAACCATAACATCAAGGTAGGTGCGGATTTCCGCAGGAACCTCGAGAACAGCGAGTTCAGCGTAGCTCGTCCTTCGTATGAGATGTTCGATCCCCTCTTCTTCGCGGCGGATGCCCCGGCCGAAGAAGATGCGGGTGTGAATCCCGGGATTTGCGCCCCGCCCTGCTCGAGTTTCAACCAAACTCCTCAAGCGGCGTTGCAGTCCAATGTGCGCCACTGGCGCAACCTGGAAGTGGGCGCCTATTTCCAGGATGACTGGAAGGTGACCAAACGCCTAACCTTGAACCTGGGCTTGCGTTACGATCTGTTTACCCGCCACCACGAAGAGAACAATCTGGCTACCACGTTCATTCCAGGGCCGGGGTCAAACATTCTTGCGGGAGTGATCAGCGCCAACAATCCGGCTAACTGCCTCACGCCCTCACAGATGGCACTGGCCCAGTTGGTGGGTGAGTGCGGACCGGGCGGCTTTGCTCCAGCGAAAGGCTTGGGCAAGGGAGACCACAATAACCTGGGACCACGCGTTGGTTTCGCGTGGGATGTTATGGGCGACGGCAGGACCGCCTTACGCGGTGGTTTTGGCGTTTCGTACGAGGGCACCCTGTATAACCCGCTCTCAAACTCGCGCTGGAACCTGCCCTATTATTCGTTCAACTTCGCCGACAACGCTCTGAATGGCGACGTCAACACAGTCATCTACGGGCCCACCACCTGCACGGCGACCAGTTGCGCGCCCAGCGGTGCGAAGCCCACGTTCACTGGTCCGGCTACCAACCCCGGACAGGGCATAGGCGCACAGGCCACGGGAAACTTGACGGGTTGGGCTCCCTTCAATCCCAACGTTGCTATCCTGACCGGAATTGTCCTGCCTCAGGGCATTCGCGATCCTTACGTCTACAACTACTTCCTAAGCGTGCAACGCCAGCTCGCATCCAAGTGGGTGCTCGAAGTCAACTACGTAGGCACCACCGGGCACAAGCTGTTCCGCGCGGAAAACATCAACCGTCACCCAGGCTCGGTATTGCCGGTCGGCTCGACCATCACTGACAATTTCGGCCGCAGCTGGAACGGCAACGGCGGTTTTGCCAACAACAACTATGGCAACCTGCGCAACTGGGAGAACTCGGTAAACTCGAACTATAACTCCCTGCAGGCAACGCTCAAGAAGCAGGTGAGCCATGGGTTGCTGCTCAACGTGAACTACACCTACAGCCACGCCATCGATAACGGCTCTACCTGGCACAGCGGAGCTACCACAGCGAACGGTGCGGCCGCCGGAGAGGGTTACACGACGGACCAGACCTTGCCGGGTCTGGACCGCGGCAATTCTCTGTTCGACATTCGCCAGCGCTTGGTATTCAACTATGTGTGGGAATTGCCCGGCAAGAATCTGCACGGCTTCCTGGGTGCGGCGCTCGGCGGATGGTCCTACAATGGCGTTTGGTCGTTTCAAAGTGGGGCGCACTGGGAGCCGTACCGGTCGACCGCAGCGAAGTTGAGGGAGATTTCTGACCCTTCGGCGCATTGCTCCGTCGCCGACGTCGACACCGGAAACTGCCAGAACCTGGGTGGCGATTACAACCTGGATCACGGCCGCAACGACCGTCCAAGTAGCAGCCTCCCAGGTTTCGCGGACTTCTCTCGGAAGGTGTGGGGGAACGGCTGGAATGATCCTGTCACTGGGCTGCCGAACCAATCAGGGCTACCGGTTTTTTCATCGCCTTGCCTGGGATGCACCGGCAATCTTGGTCGCAATACGTTCGTGGGACCCGGCGCTATTGTTGCCGATATGACTCTGGCCAAGGTGTTCAAGTTCACGGAACGTGTGAACATGAAGTTCGAGGCTCAGGGTTTCAACGTATTCAATCGGGCTAACTTCCTCCTGGCGACTCAGGGTGGCGGAGCTCATAACAAGATCACTGATAGCGCCTTCGGACAAGCAGCCGGCACTCTGAATGCGCGCAACCTTCAGTTTGGATTGAAGGTGAGCTTCTAAAATAGCTCTTCGATTGGGGCTTGTTCCTGTACCATGGGAATAGGCCCCTTATTTTTTCCTCGGTGAACCCCTTGGCCCGTCGCGGCTCCAGTCCGCTGTTCCTCCTTCTCCTTGGGTTCACTTTACTGAGTTCCCCCTTGTCAGCTCAAGTGCAGTTGGGAAGAATCGTCGGACAGTTGCGCGTTACCAGGGGTGACTTTCCTCCCCATTCGATCCTGGTAGAGCTCCAACTCCATGGGTCCGCGATTGCCAGTGTCTACGCGGATGATCAGGGGCGCTTTGGCTTCTATAATCTGGAAGCGAATCCTTACCACGTCGTGATTAACGACCCGGCCTTTCGCGGAGTAGACGAACTGGCCAACGTGAATCCGATCGTCTCGTCGTTCAACATGGTGCAAATTCATTTGGACCCACGCGACGATGTGAAGCGGGCTCCCGCCTCCAACCGCATCGGAGGCAGCAATCCCCATTTGGTAGATCCCGCCGACTACAACCGCCGTTTCCCGAAGAATGCGGTGAAGGAGTTTGACCGCGGCGTGCAAGCGGACCGGGATGGAAAGCGCGACGACGCCATCGAGCACTACCAGAAGGCCGTGAAAATTGCTCCTGCCTTTTACATGGCCCACAATAACCTGGGGTCCGACTATTTGAGCAAATCCGATTTTTCCGCGGCGCGGAACGAATTCCAGCAAGCCATCCAGTTAAACCAGAGCGATGGGGCGGCCTACTTCAACCTCAGCAACGTTTGCACCCTGACCGGCGAGTTGCCGCAAGCCCAGCTCTATCTGGACCAAGGCATGCAGCGCCAACCGGACTCCGCTCTTGGACACTTTCTGCAAGGGACACTTGATATCCGCCTGGGAAAGCTTCCCCAGGCCGAGGGCGCTTTGCGCCAGGCTATTCAACTGGACCCCATGATGGCCCAGCCTCGTTTGCAACTGGTGAATCTGCTGTTACAGCAAGGCCGGAAAGGCGATGCTGTGGCGCAACTGCACGACTTTGTAGGCGCCTTCCCCGAGAGCCCCTTTTCCGGCAAAGCCAAAGACCTGCTTAAGCGGCTGCAAGGCCAACCGCCTGATTCGCAGCCGGTCTCCAAGTAATGTCTATTGCTCCCTTTCTTTGACGAAGCGGCAGAACTCCGCCCGCAGGCGGCACGCTTCCCGATACTCCTGGCGAGCCGGCAGGGGTTTATGGATCTGCTCATAGGCGTAAGCAAGGTTCAAGTGCGCCTCCGCCAATTGCGGATCTACCTGGAGAGCTTTCTGGTATGCCTCGATCGCCTGCTGCTGGCGGCTGGTGCGGCTGTAAGCGATGCCGAGAAAGTTGAACAGCTTCGCGTCCCCGAGCCCCAGTTCCGCCGCTCTGGACAAACTTCTTGCAGCGTCTTGATAATTCCGCTGCTGGGCCTGAAGCATCCCCAGTTCGCGCCAGCCGGGAGCAAAGTTGGGCTGAATGCTCACCGCTTTCCCATACGTGGCCGCCGCGGCTGATTTGTTGTTCTTCGCTCGTAGAGACCCCAACTCGTACCAGGCACGATAATTCCGCGGATTGTACTTCAGAGCCTTATCCAACCATGACCTTGCCTCCGCTGCATCTCCCTGATTAGCGAGGGCTCGCGCCAGCCCGGTCATGGCTTGGTCGAAGCTGGGATTTAGTTCCAAACACCTCCGCAGCTCCGCGGCGGCCTCCGCCCAGTTCGCCCGGCGGGCTGCTGCTTCTCCCAACAGGAAAGGGACTATGTACATCTGTGGGTCCTTGTCCGCGACCTGACCCAGCAGCGCCTCACCAGCCGGAAAATCGCCTGCGCGGAATGCATCTCCTGCTTCCAGAATTGCATTAAATTCCCAGAGCTTGTTCTTGGGATCGGGCAAGCCCGCGGCCAGTGCTTCCGGAGACACCGGCGAGCGATAGGCAACATAGCCCAGGGCACGAAGTTTTTCCAAGGCATCAGGGCTCAGCCCGGAGTTTCCCCTTTCTTCAGGCTTGAATGGATTCTGTCGCAGCCGCGACTGCAGTTTGTCCTTGAGCACCGCGACCGTGGCGGTCTGCTGCGAGGCCAGATTGTTCTTCTCACGAGGATCGGCCACCACATCGTACAGTTCAGGCACCGGCGCCTCAATGTAGTGATAGCGGCTGGTCTCCAATGCGTGCAACGGGCTCCAGCCAAACGAACTGAAGGAGTAGAAACTTTCGCTATACGCCGCATCATCGCCGGTATCGCCGTCCAGCAGACCCACCGACTGAAACTGTTTTTCTATATTTCGCCGATCCGTGCTCTTCGCGCCGAGGTTTTTCACGCGGGCAAGGCGAACCATGGTCGGAGCTATCGCTATCGTCTCCACGGGTCTGGTCACTCGGCCCAGCCGAACGCCGCTACCCGCGGGGGGTTTCACGATCAGCGGAATGTGGACGGTCGAGTCGTAAACAAAGAATCCATGCTCTTTTTCGCCATGATCGCCGAGCGATTCCCCGTGGTCGCTGAGGAAGACGATCAGGCTGCGGTCATAAAGACGGTTCCGCTTAAGCCAGTTTATTAGGCGACCCAATTCGTGGTCGGCGTAGGCGATTTCGCCGTCATAGAGATGCCCCCGATATTGGGTGCGAAAGGGTTCTGGCGGATCGTAAGGACTGTGAGGATCGTATAAATGCAGCCAAAAGAAGAACGGCCGTCGCGGAGCCTTCCGCATCCAGTCTTCATTAAACCATCGCAGCGCACGAGTCACGCTCTCCCCTGCTTTGCGGTCCACCAGTCCGATGTCTTTTTGCTGAAATGCCTCCGCGGAGAAGGCGTCGTCGTAAAAATCGAAACCACGTGCCAATCCCCAATTGCGATCCAAGACGAACGCGCTGACGACTGCGCCGGTGGTGTAGCCTTGCTGCTTGAAAACCTGGGCCACCGAGCGGAAGCGCTCATCGAGAGGCTGCCCGGTAAAGTCCTGCACTCCATTCTGGAACGGATAGGTGCCGGTCAGGATGGCCGCGTGCGAAGGCCAGGTAAGCGGCACCTGGGAGATGGCGCGATCGAACACAACGCCATCGCGAGCCAGGCCGTCCAGGACCGGCGTTTGAACGTTGGTCGCGCCATAGCACCCAAGGTGGTCTGCACGCACCGTGTCAATCGTGATGAGAATTACGTTGGTTGCTACTTGGCCAGGCGGAACTGAAGCCGCCAGGCTGCACCTCAGCAGGAGCGCGACGAGCGCGAAGAGTTGGAGACAGTGTTTCAAGCGAAATTCAAACCATGATCCAGTGGCTCACGATCGCCTGCTGACGAACCGCCTACTGAGGCCGCCCCTGTTGCGCCTTGCGCATTTCTTCCTGAGCCTCGGTATCCAGCCCCTTCGCCGATAGTGCCTTCGCCAGAGCGGCGTGATTGCCGGGGTCCAAGGGAGACAGCTCCACGGCACGCCGAAGTTCGGTGAGGGCATCATCCACCTGTCCTTGGTAGAGCAACGCCTCTCCCAGACCGCGGTGACCCAGAGGATAGTCGGGCGCGACACTTAGCGATTGACGAAACGCGGCCATCGCTTCTGGCACCATTTGTTTCTGCTCGTAAACGATCCCCAGATTGTAGGCCGCGGAAAAATTGGTTGCGTCCAGTTCCAGCGCCCGCTTCAGGGCCGGAATGGCGTGGTCGAAGTCACCGGTGCGAGCATACGCCAGGCCGAGTTGAAAAGCCGCCAGCGCGTACTCCGGGCTCAGTTGCAGCACGCGCTCGAGTTGTGTCACGGCGTTCGAAAATTCGTGCCTCCGGTAATAGTTCAGTCCCAGGAGATAGCGTACGGGCACGGAGTCGGGTTCGGTCTTGAGCGCGAGGTTAAGCTTCTCGGTCGAATCGGCATAATCGCCATGCTGGCTTTGGGCGATCGCATCTGAAATTAACTCATACACCTGGACGCGGTCTTTGGGATCAGGCAAGGCGCGGTCGGTAATGGTCGGACTGCCACCGCCGGAGAACCCGGCATATCCGAGGGACTTCAATCTCTCCATCAGGGCGGGGTCAAGGCCTGTCTTCTCGGCCAGTTCCTGCCCCGCACTGTACTGCCGGATCATCGCGGCCAAGCGGGCTCGCATCTCCTCCGCCACTGCCTTCTTCTCCGGATACAGATTTTGAGTTTCGCCCGGGTCTTTAACCAGGTCGTACAGCTCGGGTTTGGGCGCGTCAATAAAGTGGTAATTCGCGGTCTCGGCGCCGCGCAGTTCACTCCAGTTGAAGTGCAGTCGGGGCAGAAAGGTTTCGGCATATAAACTACGGGCTTCGACCGGCTCAACTTTCTTCATCAGCAGGAGTAAGTTATGGCCCTGCACCTGCGATGGAACGTTCACTTTCAATGTCTGGAGTACAGTCGGCATCAGATCTGCCAGACTTACAAGATCGGGCACAACTCTGCGCGACGCAGCACCTGGCGCATGCCCGCTCGGCAAATGAATGATGAGCGGCACATGCAACGTCGCGTTATAAATAAAGAACCCGTGAGTTTTTTCTCCGTGCTCGCCCAGGCCTTCCCCATGATCCCCGCTCAGGACAATCAGCGTATTGGCATACAAGCCCTTGGACTTAAGAAATCGAATCAGACGCCCGACTTGCGCGTCCGCAAACGCAATCTCTCCATCGTAAGGGCTATCTTTGTACTCTTCGCCGTACGGAGCGGGCGGGCGATACGGGTAGTGGGGATCGTATAAATGCATCCATAGAAAAAACTTCTTGCTGTAATTCTTGCTCAACCAATCGAGCGTCACATCCGCCACTAGAGTGCCAGGACGCTCCATTTCCTCCAGGTTCGATTCCTGCAGGCGATTGAAATCAAAGTGGTCATAGTAGAAATCAAACCCGCGATTCAATCCGAAGCGCGAATCCAGCACGGCCGAGCCGATCACCGCTGCGGTCGCGTATCCGTGTTCCTTGAGAACGGATGCCAGGGTCGGCTGGGTCGGGTTCAGCTTGTTGGCGGCAAAATCGTGCATGCCGCTCAGCATGGGATAGGTGCCGGTAAACATTACTGTGTGCGAGGGCAGCGTGACCGGCACCGCAGTGTAGGCCCGCTCGAAGCGGGTTGCATCGGCGGCGAGGGCATCGATGTTTGGGGTGCGAATCTGCTTGTACCCGTAGCATCCAAGGTGGTCTGCGCGCAGCGTATCAATCGTGATCACCACCACGTTCGGCGCCCCAACTGGCACGGCGAAGGCTGTGGAAGCCCAGGGCAGCAGACTGGCGGTCAACAGGAGTACAAGAGACCGGGAGGAAATCATCAGATAGCAAAATTATATCCCAGCGACAAGGCGCCTCCGCCCGCTGCCCTCGCAACGCGGCTTCAGCAATGGCGCGCTTCACGAATTGTGCCTCTCGAAAACCTCGAAATGTCTGAGCGGACGGGGAATTATACTTCTTTTATAATTCTCTCCCCCGATGCTCATTTCTCTCACGACGCTCCTCGCCACTCTGTCCTCGATCTTCCGTTCGGTGTCGGATGACGCCGACCTCGCCCATCACAAAATCATTGCCGTTCTCGTTGCGGCCGAGCAAAGCATAGCGGCCGTGCGCGCGGGGGTCGCAAGATTTCGAACCAACGGACTGACCTATCGGCCAATTGAAGGTTTTCCCATGTTCGACACCGGGGTTGTATACCGCAGAAGTAATCGAACACCCACAGTCGGTAATCTTTTGCGAGTGATCCGGCAGGAGTTGCTGAGCGCGAGAACGTGAAAGCTGGATGATGCTGGCGCTTCAAATCGAGCACTCCGCGAGCATCGTGCCAACCCCCCGGTGGAATGCGTTGCATGCTGGTTCCGTCATGACGCCCTCTTGGATTGACTCTTGCGTTGAGGGCGGTTCGTGGACTTGTTCCGCGACAGAATCTGGGCCCGAGAACTGGTTCTGCCCTTGGAGTGAACAGCCCGGGAAGGAGTTGGGTCGGCCACTTCATCGTCCGGCTCCCATCTTTCTTCCGGTGTCGAAAAATGACCTTCGTACTTTCGGGGGAGGACGCCAATCAGTGGCGGCAATCCCTGTTTGCGCCGTTGTTCCTCGCGGCGCTGTACTTCAAAGTAGACATCGTCTAGATCACGGATGCTGTCGTCATAAGCCTTTTTCTGTTTTCCCAGCTTGGCCATTTCATGGATTTCCGTATCGTTCATGACTTCCAAGACATCCTGTGTTGCGTGGGAACGCAGATATTGGATCTCGACCTGGTAGGCTTCGAAACTGTTTTTGGGCATTCCTGGAGACTTCTTGATCTCTTCCAGGATGACGAGGATGTCCTCGACATTGCGGTTCAAAAAGTAGAGAGACTCATATACTGGGAATCTCATGGCCCGTTGACTCTCCTTTCCGCGGCCGTGGTGATCGCTAAACGGCTCGGGAAGAATGGCTGGCAGAGCTACGAAGTTGTGATTGATAGACCAAGAGAACCTTCCAGCGATCTCTGCATCGTCGTTCGCCAGCCCAATAGCGATTTTTCGACGACTCGCGGAGGAGAATGAAAGGCCGAGTGCTTCAGGTTTCGTTGATCCAGCATTTTCCGTGCTTCCTGGCTCCAAATTGTTAGTGATACTAAACGTAGCAATTATATCATAGAGACTCTGTATAGCAAGTGTAAAAGAACAGTATGGGTGATCGTGGGAAGCGATCCGTGCAGGTCAACGTCCGGCTGACCGAAGAAGATTTTGAACTGATCAAGAAAGCGGCGGCAAAGCTTTGGCCCGATGCAGTATTGAGCAATTCAGGTATTTTGTTAGGTTTGGCTAGATCAGCCGCGAAACAGGTTCTGGATGCTCCCAAGAAACAACGTGGAAGCGGAGGCTAAAGAGATCCCTTAGATTAGGCTAACCTAAGGGTGAGCCACTTCGCTGGCCGGCAGTCCGCATGCACACGTCGACTCTGGCCGCTACTTGGAAACGTCAGCAGTCAACAGTTGCGAGTTGTTCACCGCGAACTCTCAGTTCACACATGCTCCTCCCGCGCCGTCCACTCCAGCCCGTCCTGCGGAATTCCGGCGGCGTCGATATTCGTCTCGACCGATTGAGAGAGCAGGTAGCAATTCCTCCGCGCTGCGAACCGCCGCTCCCGAGTGCATGCAGGGCCCTTGGCCTGAGCGTTGGAGTGGTTGGAAAGTTCTCACAGCCGGTGACCCAACATTCTCAATGCGATTTACCTGACGAACACGACACCCGTTCGGCATTTCCCTCCTACCTGAGCAAGAGTAGACTTGGGCGCTCTCGTAAGGAAATAGGTGGAGGAGGATTCAACTGGTTTCTCGCACGCGTTATACGCGAAGCGCGCTTACGCGTGCAAGGCAATTTAGAAACTGTTGTAGAGTTCTTACTGCGTCTCCGTCGACCGGGGCGGTCCCGGGTGGATCACTGGCTCCGGCCAGAACCGGCCAAAATGGCTCCCTTTATCACCGGCCCTGACAAAAAGCGAAACTGCTTTTATCTTTTGCATGGATGAAGGCCGCAAGCGCGTGCTGCATGGCAAGGTGGATCGAAGCGAGCGCATCCGCACTACTGCGAAAACGGTTGAGCCGCGCGTTTGTAGAAGGCCTTAGGTGCTAGTGGCGGTTGAATTGACCTCTCTGGGGTCCCCCTCAGAACAATCCCTCAAAAACGAGAAGCTCACCTCGATGTCGCGAGTCAAGTGCGGCAACGAGTATCTCCCCATGAGTTTCAGCCACTGACCAGTCTACAAAGATGAAATCGGTCACAGCTTTTGGCTTGTTCGCAGTGACCGCGATGCTGGTTTTGGCCTTCGCCGCTTCTTGTTTGCTAGGATCAGCATATGGTTTCCTGCAAGGTCCATGGCGGTTCGGGGTTGTTGAATTCATCTGGGCTGGTGTAGCAGTGCGGCGATGGTGGCTGATTTACCGTCTGAAGGACAAGTGAAGATATGGCCGACAGAATTCCCGTAGCGTGCTGCTTGTCTAACGCAAGGGCTTGCGTCGAGGGGGAGCAAGTCCAACTCAAAGGGAGAATCATGCAAGCCAAAGGCCCCTCCCAGCAGCCCGATCAGCAGGTGAGCAAGGAGGTCGTCTTTGCCTCGGTGCGGGGGTGGACATGGGAAGATCTCGAAGCACTACTACTCGGCATGACGCCCAACCAGCGCTTGCAGCCGGCCTACGCGCAAGTTGCGCTCAAAATGCCGGAGGCAAAGTTGTGAGCGACGTGAACGCGACTCTGCAGGAACTCCTGAGTGCAGATCGCCTGACCTTCCTAGTAGGCGCAGGTTGCTCCATCGATCCGCCATCACAGCTGGCCGCGGGAAAACAAATTATCGAGGCGATCATCAGATTTGGCAGCCCGGATTCTGAAATGCCAAAACTTATGGCATTGAACGACCTCCGCTTTGAAGCCCTGGTCGAGACGCTCCGTGATGTTTATGATCCAGACCTCCGCCTGCTCGACTACTTTGGACAGTGCAACCGACCCAATCTACACCACGTTTTTCTCGCCGAGATGTTGCGCAAGGGTCACTTCGTGGTCACCACCAACTTCGACTTTCTCATCGAATATGCACTTCTACAGGCCGGTGTTGATCCGCAGAATGTGATTCCCGTAATCACGAAAGACGATTTTCTCCGCTTCAATGATCCTCGTCGTCTCTTTGCGGACGGTAAGTTTCTTGTGGTTAAGGTGCACGGTTCTACTCAGAATGTCATTACGAAAGAAAATACACGTGAATCGTTGATCGCCACCATTCAGGCGTTCGGGACGGCAAAGGAAGGGCTTAACGTCTTCCAAGTAGAGCCCTTCAAGCAACCGCTAATCGAGGAGCTCTGCCTGGAAAGAACACTGGTCGTAATGGGATACTCGGGCAGCGATGACTTCGACGTCGTTCCGACCGTAGTTCAGCTCCGGCACCTTCGCAAAATAATATGGATCAACCATGCCCCGGCTGAAGATGCTCCGCGCGTGACCGAAGTGATCCCCGCTGATACAACTGAGTCAGCACGAGGCGACCGGGTTCGGCGCATACTCTCTAGAATTCAACGCGGCAGCGGTGCGCACGTTTATCGTGTCGATATAAATACATCGACCTTCACGCGACTCTTCCTGACAACACCCCAGCAGTCGAGCGATGAATCGTTCTTACTGTCACCCAACACATGGCTCGAGGATCAACTGGCCGAGCCGAGCAAGCTTCGCCGTCACATTTTCGCCTATAAACTCTACCACCAGCGCGAACGATACACCGATGCATTGCTGCAATGTTTCGCAGTTCTGAGCATCGCCGACGATACGCATGACGATGTGGTCAAGGCTACGTTCTTGAGCAACGCAGGCGTTCTCTATCAATCCCAAAACGACGTTTACCAGGCGCTTACCGCTCTTCAGCAATCGCTGGAGATACTCGACTCCCTAGGCCCGTCCACAACACAAGCGACAGTGCGTTCTAACTTAGCAGGGTTGTATTTTCACGAGAGTCGCTATAAGGAGGCGCTGCGCGAATACAGACGGCTCCTTCCCGTCTTCGAACGCGAGTCTGACTCCGTGTTCAAGGGTTTGGCATTGAGCAATTTCGGCACAGCTTTGGTTCAAGAGGGCAAGTCTGAAGAGGCACTGCCGTACCTGCGACGGGCACTCGACACTTTGGACCGTGCAGGCGGTCTGCAGCAAAAAGGCAACACGCTCACCAGCATTGCGAAAGCTTACGCCGACCAGGGGAGTTTCGGGGAAGCCGACCGATACTGGGCCACTGCACTCGACCTGCACACACAGCTTTCCGACTACGCCGGGCAAGAACTCACGATATTGAGTATGGCGCGTTCCTTCTCCGATCGCGGAAACCACCGAAAGGCGCTTGAGTGGCTTCTCAAGGGCTATCAGGTTGTGCATCAGCGACCGTGGTCACGGTTGACACCGGACTATCACCGCACCATCGCGGACACCTATGTCGAACTGGGAAATTACAGCGAAGCCCTTGCGTTTCTGGAACCGACAATCGCATACCTTCTCCGGGTGCAGGATTACAAGGGAGTTCTGGACGCCTACGGTCAAATGATGCCGATAGTCCTGCAATCGAGGGATCCGGAGCGATTGGCGGATGCGTACTACGCTATAGGGACGGCATATCAACAGACCGATCAAGGCGCGAAAGCCATCGAGTACTTCGAAAAGATGATTCCCCTGCTGGAGCTCACCGAACCGGCAGCCCTGCCAGCCATCTACAACAATATAGGTGGAGGCTACCTCAGCATTGAGAGCTATGCAGAGGCACGCAGGTGGTTTCAGAAGAGCCTTGATAGCCAGAGGACGATTGATCCCGCCGCGCCCTCGGGGGTGACGCTTCTCAACATTGGTCTTGCTTCTCTAAAGATGCAGCAATTTGGGGACGCGATGGACTTCCTCGAACAGTCCCGCGCACAACTTGCTGCGGAGACTCCTCCAGCTCGGGAATACCTGAATGCTGCGATCACCCATCTTGCGTTCGCGAAAGAGATGATGGCGCTTACGGCAGCCGGACACGATACAACGGCACAGGTGCGCCAACTCCGCCTTCGACAGGGCAACACCGGGGTCGTAGATGATCTAGCCGCAGCTCGGTCATTACTCGCGGACGGCCATTCGTACCTGGCGGACCGGGAGTACGTGTCCGCAGAGAAAGCCTACGAGCGGGCGCAAATGCTGTTTGCCCGGTTAAGCGCTAGGGAAGACCTCGCTAAGGCGCGGCGCCACGCCGCCGAGGCTGCGTTGATGCAAGGTAAGCCAGAAGAGGCTATTGCGCTATTAATAGGGGCTCTGATTGATTTTGAGAGGCTGGGCGACAACGCGGAAGTCTTCCAGACCTCGCACGCGCTGGGTGTAGTGAGTGAGCAGCTCGAGCGCTTTTCGGATGCAGTTGATTTTTACAAACGCGCGTTCGTCGCCTCGGGCAAGATAAGTGATTCAAAGATAGCACCGATCGCGCTGTCGAAGATTACGAAGAAACTCGCCAAGGTCATCGCGGCGCACGGTCAGCCGTCGGACGCGACGACGTTCCTGGAATTCGCGCTTCAACATGCCGTAGAGCGTAACGAAGTCGATGACGCTGAGAGATATTCAACTCACCTTGCCAGGCTGTATGGACGGCTCGGAAACATCGACGCTCAAGGTCGTGCGCTCAGCAACCTCGGAAACGCTTATCGCCTCAAGGGCAACTATGCTGAGGCTCTAAAGCACTTCGAGGAGGCAGCGCGTTGTTTCGAAGCAGTCAACAATCAAGCGCACTTACAATTCTCGTTGAGTATGGTGCGGGAACTCAAAGCAAAGACAGATGGTATAGGCCAGTCGCAGCGGGCCGACAGGTGACATTTGGGCACAGGCGCGCAGCGGTGCCCTGGGAGGAGAACAGTCGTCGCCGGACAGCGTACGATTGCCTTGTGTCCTTTCGACAGACGGTCGGCGCTTCTCAGAGGGCGAGCACCAGGGGTTCTAGGCTCCCTTGCGTTGACGCGGCGGATTGCCCCTGCAGACGCCTCAACGCCATCAAGAGCGCCTCCGGCACTGGAAGTGTGCGTCTGCTGCTTTTGGTCTTGGGAGAGCCGATCAAGCCCCGATAACAGGCCTGTTCGACCCGAATCTCGCCGGAGGCAAAGCTTACATACCTCCATTGAAGTCCCAAAAGTCTCGCCAATTCGCAACCCGGTGAGCACTCCGAGTAAAACCATGGTGTTCACAGGTTCTCCCAGGATAGCCAGCAATGGAGGAATCTGCTCGGGCAGTAGCACATGCTTCTCCCGAACCGCTTTCTTTTCGGGAAGCCCGACTCCAATCGCTGGGTTGTCTCCCGGAAAGTATCCCCACTGCTTTGCAGTTGCGAATACTTTGGACATCAAGTTGCGGTAGTGGTCGGCACATTCCCAACCCAAACCGCTGGCTAGTTTTTGCAGTACGAATCGCTGCAGTTCCAGCGTTCCGATGTCGCAAAGGCCAGATCTTCCAAATGCAGGTAAAAGGTGGTTGTTGAGGGTACGGCGATAACGGTCCTGGGTTGAGCGCTTGAGCGTGGGGAAGAAGTTCGGAACGAAGTAGCCCTCCACGAATTCGCGAAAACTCATCGTGGAGTGAGGAGTCGCTTTTCCAAGATTGATCTGGCGGAGCTGCTCCTCGGCAGCTTTGCCCGCCTGCCGACGAGTCATGCTGGAAACAGTGCCGAGAATCACCGTTCCTGGAAAGAAAAGCTGGACGAACAGGGCCTGAAGTTAATAGAGGCAAAAGCCAAACTAGGTCGCATCCGGCTGCCTGCGACCATGGACTCGAGCGAGTGGAAGCGCTGGATCGAGGAACAGAAGGATGTCTTCTCTTCATATCCGGATCTGGACGCCAAGAGAAAGGTCAAACTCGACTCGGAATTTGTTCGACTTTACCATCGTGCAAACCCAGAAATTGGCCTGCAAAAGCATGAACTGCAATTCCTGTTTGAAAAGTTTGAACTTCCTGTGGCTCTTGCTGACGAGCTGGAGCTAGCTCAACGCTTTGCCTTGGTTCTTGAAGCGAACCAGAACAAGATAATCGAGGCTTATCTCAGCGTCGCGCGTGGGATTATTCAACTGAGGCAGATGTTCTCTGGCGCGCTGCGAAAGCAGCTCGGCACGAAGGCCCCTAACAGGGAGGAGCTGCTTTCAGCCGTTGCGCAGGATCTCCAATGGGTCGCAGATATGCTGCGTGGAAGCACCCGGAAACCGCCGGGTAAATTGAATGTCGAACTGGCGGGTTTGGCTGATGCAATACTCGAGCACCAGAAGGAACCACTGACCCAGGTGGAGCTTTATGAAGCGCTCAAGGCAGCGAGGGCGGAACTTCCCGAAGATCCGGAGGCTTTTCGACTATGGCTGCACCGGGCAAGAAAACAGGGCTTAGTTAAAAAGTTCCGTTCCCGCCAGACGAAGGTCAAGGGCCCACAAAGAGCACGCTGACAAGATGTGCCGACCAAGCTGCAGACTTGTGCCGAAACCCGTCCTATAGTTTTTGAAACAGGCTGGCGGGAAGGTATAGGTAGGATCAGGAATGGAAGCCGACGAGAACGACCCGGCTTGTTTGGGGCCTATCAATCCGAGAACGACCCGTAATACAGCGAGAGCGCCTTTAACTTAGACCGGTTGTGTCTTTCAAACATCGGAATTTGGTTTGCTTTTGGCGGTTGAAAAGACTAAAGACCATGTCATACGCAATCGCCACCTCTAAATGCCTCAAAACAAACAGTCTTGTGTTTTACGTTTTTAAAGTTTCAAAACGTTTTTAAACATGTTTTGGTTTTTTAATCTTTTGACTTTCCAAATTTTAAATACTCTTGTTCCAAATAAGCCTTTTTAAGAACCAACGCAAAAGGTTTTGGCTTTCCCTTTTGCATTTAAGAACGCTACTCGGATAGAAGTTTGACTTCTTCGACAAGAGATCGTGTAGGTGTCCCGAAAGGGAACCGTTTTGAACCAAAATTGGATTACTGGATCGCGGTAGGGATACCACTCTGCGTGGTACCCCCCGCGCGGACCCGGACGGGCGCTTATTAGCGCATCCGGTTCTTATCTCGGATGACTGGCGGCAAAGCGTACGGCAGGATATGGATGGAGCACTCGCGGTTGAGGAAGCCAGCGCTTAGCCAAGGCGAGGATACGCTCCCCCAAAACCGGCGTGGTAGGACTTCTGGCCAAGTTGGGGAAGTAGCCGATTTCACTAAAGGTCAATGGCATTATGAAAGAGCGCCCCGCTTCAGAAGATCGAAGCTGGATGTGACGCCGCCTCCACTGCGCTGTGCCAGGCTTCGCTCCGCTCCGGCGGCGCTAGGGAGTAACTGCAGTGGTGTGTCCAGTGCGAAAGAACCACAGGAACGAAGGTAAGTGCCTCGGGGACAGGGAAATGGATCATAAAGTCTCTTGGACGCGCAAGGTAAGCATCTATTCTAGAGAGGGGTGGCGAATGAGGCAAATCACTTGCGCCGGCCCGAGAAACGTACTAACTTTTGTCCGCACTTTGAGGCGACATTAAGAGGGATCCTAAGGAGGCTGTCTCATGAACACGCATCTGGCTCGGCGTTGGCCGCTGCTGTCTCTGCTTGCGCTGGCAAGCGTGGCGACCGGAGGATGGTTTCAAGCGCCATCGCCCCCTCCGGGCGAGGTTCCGGCGCCGACGATACGCGTCACTACCCACCTGGTGTTGGTGGACGTCGTAGTGACCGACAAGCAAGGTAAGCCGATTACCGGACTTCATCCGGAAGACTTTGAGGTCGAGGAGAACGGCAAGACCCAGAAGATCTCCACGTTCGTGCCGGCGGGAGAAAACCTCGCAGGGCCGCAGCCCTTACCGCCAGGCATCTATTCGAACCGGCCGCAGTATCGCTCGCCGGGTGGGCCGGTGACGGTAATGTTGCTCGATGCCGTCAACACTCCTTTTTCCGATCAGGGCTATGCCCGCCGGCAGATGCTCAGCTTTGTCCAGAACCAGTACAAGCCGGGACAAAAAATGGCGATTTTTACCCTGACTGGTCCTCTCCGGGTGTTGCAGGACTTCACTAGCGATCCCCAGATTCTATATACGGCGTTACAGCGCTACAAACCTCAGTCGCAGGAGTTTGCTAGTGCCGGCCAGCTGGTAACCAGCGCTGCTTCGGGAACTCCCAGCGCCGGTTCGACTGTGGCTGCCCTTGATGCCTCCACAGCTCCGCTCACGATCGCCAACGGTGGAGGTCTCAGGGGGTCAGCGTCAGACCAGGCCGACAGCGTGCAAGCGGCCCTAGAAGCCTTCGCAGGAGCGCAGTCCGGCTATGCGGAGGACCAGAGGGCGGTATTGAGCTTGAACGCTCTCAACAGCTTGGCGCGAATTCTGGCAGGCCTGCCAGGTCGCAAGAGCGTCATCTGGGTAACGGGAAACCTGCCCTTCT
>WNFO01000069.1_pt1 | contig 108624 bp, 86 predicted proteins | sample 5400251 | NCBI WGS metagenome assembly WNFO01 (sample SAMN13153354, study PRJNA577476) | soil metagenome | isolation source: 100 cm saprolite under Madrone tree | place: USA:California | collected 2016-06-14 | reverse complement strand
CCCGATCGTTGCCGAGCTGATACCCGTTGTCACGAAACGACAGACCGAAGTTATTCAAAATCGGCCAACCGATGTGACACGCCGAACAAGGTAACCCGTACTTCCGCGCAAAAGCCGGAATCGCCTGCCCCGGCTGGCTCGTAGAAACCATGAAAAACAAAAAGAACAGGATAAGGACTACAGGAGACTTGGGGAGCGAACGGCCGGTTTCGCGTTCACTCCCCCCGGGATGTTCTTGCATGCTCGACCCTCCTTAAAACCAGAAACGGCTGGGGGAAAGCTTGCTGGTTGCTGATACTTTGCTTAGTGCGCCTTGAACGTGAAATCCACGGTCTTGCTTTCACCCGCCGCCACGGTGATCTTTTGCGTCATGGTTCCCAGCTTTTCGTGCCAGGCTTCCAGGGTGTATTCTCCCGGCGGCAGGTTCGGCAACTGGAAGCTGCCATCCTTGCCGGTCACCGCGAAGTACGGATGTTTGAACACCGCGATGTAGCTCTTCATCCACGGATGCACGTTGCACTTCACCGGAATGGCGATCTCTTCCCGCGGGAAACTCTCTTCCATCGTCGAGCCTGCCGGCTCGGCCTTGTTCCATTCGCGATTGTTTGCCGGAATCGGATGCACGTTGTGGGTGGTGTTGTCGCTGTTCACCATCTTCAATTTCTGATTGGCTCGCACGGCCACCACGTGCGGGTCGTAAATGCAGCCCTTCTGCTCGAAGGTCACCTCTTGGGTGGGCACATCAAATGTCCGAGTTCCGAGACCGTCCGAGATAAACACGATCACGTTGCCCAGCGTGTTGTCACCTCCGGTCAGGAATTCCTGGCTAGTCAAGGGCCCGGGATGCAGCTTGGCGCAGCTCGGATCCGAATTCATGCTGACCTTCGCCGGTTGCGGCAGCGTGCCTTGAAACTTGACCTTTCCCACCACGGCCGCGCCAGAGCTGGCGTCCGGCCGGGCCGCACCGGAATTCGCTGCCGGCATGCCCTTCGCGGTCAAGGAACTGTCGCTGCCAACCACCAGGATTGCCAGACCTGCGCACAAGGTAAGAAACAGCTGCTTCGATTTCATCTGGGTAGACTCCTCCTGCCACCCGGAGAAGCCTCATGCTCCTCCGGGGCCATGGTTTTGCCTCTGCAACCGTTGTGCGGCCCGAACTAGAACGGGCGCGACGACTGGCTGATTGTTTTCATGTCCGTGCCATCGGCTCCGGAGTAATAGCCTTCCTGGTAGCCATTCGAATACGCGTCGCGGTAAAACTGCCGGTAATTCTCCGGATCAGCATTGGCATCCGCATACCCGGCCTTCCGGAAGTTATCGGTCTTGTTTGACTGGAACGGTTGCGCCGATTTGCGATGGCGCGCACCATCGGTCAAGCCATCGCGGAAACCCGCGAGTTCCGCGGGAGAGGGTTCGACCCTCTTGAGCGCGCGCGCATCGCTGAGCTCCCGATAGGTCTGTTCGTAGCCGGCGATGAACGAAGCGCGGTCCTGATCCGTGTTCCAGCGGCCGCTCGAAAAATGCGGCTTCCGTCCCTTCGCGACGTCGATCTTGGCCTGGAACGAACCATCGCGGTAGGGCGCGTCGGCTTCCTTCACGTTGACCGCGCCTTGCGATCCGCGACGAGCGAACGTTCCCATCCCCACACATACAACCAGCGCAAGCACCCACCACAGCTGCTTTCTCATGTACGGTCTCCTCTGGACTGAGCGGCTCGCAAAAGCGGGCCGGCTCTTCACAAGTGACTCCCGGCACCTGGAGGCCGCCAGTCGCTTGCACCCCATACCGCCAAGCAACCACCCGCCGGGGAACGCGGGCTCTGCCTGGCCACGGCTAGCTTCGATCCCAGGGCGCAACCTCTTTGGAGACGAGGCTCTCCCTGATCGCCGAAGGCAATCTTTGCCCTCGAACCCAAACTGGGCGAGGACACCCGACGAATAAGACCGCGACGGGGCGACCTTTACCGTCTGGCTATGTCAGCGAACATTGGTATGCCCGAGCATTGACGACCAAACCCCTCTGCGGGATTCTCGCCGAAAAAACTCTTAGCAGCACTAAACTCAGGGGCCTGGGATTAGTTTGATGTGCTACCGCACGGAAATGGGGGTTTCCGTATTCAGGGTCTTTTCACTACTCAGACGCTTGCTCCAAAACCTACTCTTCGATTCGGGGGGAGAGTCTCTCTTACCGTACCTCAACTTGCCCCGCAAAAGAGTCCTCAAATCGGAGGAGTTGTTGTAAAAACCTCCTGACAAAATGCTCCTGCCAGGTACCGTCTGTCTTTGCGCTCGAGCAAGCTCGTTTTCTGTCGCCACGCGCTCACCGAAGCCGATCGCCGGATACTTCGGCGATTACAGGAAACAATAACCGAGAACGCTGCTGACAGTTGTCAACGAGTTGTTAAACGTTTGTAAGCTCTCTCGCCAGAACCCGCGCAGGATAGGGCTTTTGCGGGTTTTGGAGTCGAGTTGCACGCCCCGCCAAGAATTCAGTCCGGAAGCGTAAAATGTTTTCACCCACGAAAGTGGGGGTTCACCGGAAAGGCCGAACCAAGAACGCGGGCTCCGGACCGGCATCATGACCCTCGCCAACTTCGTCGCCAAGAGCACGTTCCGCAACAAGCGCCGCAGCATCCTCACTGCGATCAGCATCATGTTTTCATTGCTGCTTCTGACCATCATGATGGCCGTGTGGCGCGGTTTCTACATCGACCAGGGCGCTCCCGATTCGGCGCTGCGCATCATGACGCGTCACCGCGTCTCGCTCGCCTTCTTCCTGCCCGGCTACTATCGTGACAAGATCCGCACCGTGCCCGGCGTGGTGCATGTCGTTCCCATGACCTGGTTCGGCGGCAAGTACAAGGACGATCGTCCCGAAAACTTCTTCGCGCAGTTTGCCACCGATCCGGAAGAGTACATGGACGTCGCCGCCGACAAAGAAGTCCCTCCCGAACAAATCCAGGCGTGGAAGCAGGACCGCGCCGGCTGCCTGGTCGACCAGGCCCTCGCCGACAAACATGGCTGGAAGCTCGGAGACCGTGTCGTCTTGCAGGGCAATATTTTTCCCGCCAACCTTGAACTCACCATCCGCGCCCTCTACAAAATCGACCCGCCCAACAATTCGCTCTACTTCAACGCCAAGTATCTCGAGGAAGCCGTCGGTTTCTTCAAGGACCGCGCCGGTTTCTATTTCACCCGCGTCGACGCCCCTAAATCGGTGGCGACCGCGTCGCGCGCCATCGACGACATGTTCCACAACCTGACTGAACCCACCAAGAGCGAAAGCGAAAAAGCCTTTCAGCTCGATTTCATCGCCACCCTCGGCAATGTGAAAGCCTTCATCCTCGGGATCTGTGGCGCGGTCGTATTCACCATCCTCGTGGTATCAGCCAACACCATGGCCATGTCGATCCGCGAACGCACCCGCGAAGTGGCCGTATTGCGCACGCTGGGTTTCACGCGTCGGAAGATTCTGTCGCTGTACCTCAGCGAATCGGTGACGCTCGCCCTGATCGGAGGGGTCGCTGGAGTCGTGCTGGGGGCGGGCGCCATGTTGCTGTTTACCCGGCTCCCCGGCGTGCTCGTGCCGGCGGCCATGAAAGTGACCTTTCCGATTGCGGTCCTGGCGCTGGGCGTCGCCGGCCTGGTGGGACTGGTCAGCGCCGTCGTGCCTTCCTACAACGCCTCGCGCACCAACATCGTGGAGGGCCTGCGTCACATCGGCTGAAACTCCCACCCGCTCTCCGGACGCGGGCGAGGGGAAGGTCTACCCAGCAGATCCGCACCGACTGTCCCGGAAACAGCACCGGCCCCTCGTTACACTCGCAGAACTCCGGGAGCCGGGGTGGGTTCCTGACCTGCGGCGGACCGGGTCGCGGCGGCCCGAGGCGGGACAAATCGCCACCGGGGCGCCGATCATCTACCGTAAGCAATTGATTCGATGAATCTTGCAAATCACGTCGGGGGGGAGGGCATGCTAGCGTTTCAAGCAGGGGTGGAAAACCGGGCGGACGGTACGCATCTGCTTTTCACCCACAATCTGCAGCGGCGCTGCCATCACCTTCAGCGATTTTGTCATCTGAGTAAGGAAGGCGCTTGCATCCCCGGGATGGCTGCTCCATTCTCTCAGGCACGAGCTTCCATACATTGTCCGGACAGGCGGATTGATTGGCAGGTTCTTGTTTCCATGGCCGAACGGGCGCGGCCCAAGCAGTGCTGCTGTCGGCCCTGCTGCTCGCTCTGTCGCTTGCGCCAGCTCCGGCTCGCGCGGCCGACAGCGTCAGCCCTGGCACGCTCGAAACCGGCTACCGGCAGATGTACAACCTGGACTTCGATGGAGCTCACCAGACATTCGTAGCCTGGGAGGGTTCGCATCCGCAAGACCCGATGGGACCGGTGTCGAACGCAGCCGCGTATTTGTTCGCAGAATTCGACCGCCTCCACATTCTCGAGTCGGAACTGTTCACCAACAACGAGAAGTTCGAGAAGCGGCAGAAGCCCGCGCCTGACCTGCAGGTGCAGACGGCGTTCGAAGCCGAACTGAAGCGCAGCGAGCAGATCTCGGACCGGATCCTTGCGCGCTCTCCCGGGGATCACGCCGCACTTTTCGCCAAGGTCATGGCGGGAGGATTGCGCGGGGACTACATGGCCATGGTCGAGAAACGCAACCTGGCCGCTTTGGGCACCATCAAGACGGCACGAGCGCTTGCCGAAAAACTGATCTCGCAGGACCCGTCCTATTACGACGCGTATCTCGCCGTGGGCGTCGAAAACTACCTGCTCAGCGTCAACCCTGCGCCCATCCGCTGGCTGCTTCGCCTGGGTGGCGCTCAGACCGATAAGGACGCAGGCATCGCCAAGCTCCGCTTGACGGCTGAAAAGGGGCACTACCTGGCCCCGTACGCGCGTCTCCTGCTCGCGGTTGCGGCCCTGCGCGACCATGACCAGATACAGGCTCGCAGCCTGCTCAGCGGCCTCGCCGAAGAATTCCCCCGCAACCCGCTTTACCGAAAGGAACTGGCGCGGATCCAGCCGCCGCCGATACCTACCCGATCGCACTAGGCGAATTTCTCCAGCTCCGCAAGCCGGTCCTGCCGGCTTCAGTTGGTCCCGGCCGGGCTGGACTTCTGCAGATCGTCAAGTGCCGATAACACGTCGGTGCTGTGTTGGGCGGGATCGACACGGGTGTAGACACGGGCAATCTTTCCGTTCGGATCAATGAGGAAGGTGTGCCGCGTCGCAAACTTCACAAGCCCCATGTTCGTAAGGGATCCGTACTGCTCGGAGACCTTCTTGCCGGTATCGGCTAACAGTTTGAAGTTCAAGCCTTCCTTGGTGCAGAACTGTTGGTGCGAGTCCGCGCTATCGACGCTCACGCCCACGATCGCCGCGTTGCGCTTTTCGTATTGCGCCAGATCTCGCTGGAAGTTATGCGCCTCTAGCGTGCAGCCGCTGGTGAAGTCCTTTGGATAGAAATATAGAACCACCCATTTCCCGCGAAAATCCGCCAGGCGGACGGGCGTGCCCTGCTGCGAGTTCAAGGTGAAATCCGGCGCCATCGTCCCGACGGCCGGGGTGCCGGCTGCCCTCACGACGCCGAGACCAGCAACCAGAGCAACGATCAAAACTGCTACTGCCAGCCATCCGTAACGATTCACTGAAGCCTCCCGCAGAAAACTATTTTCTCGCCGGCTTGCGGCCGGTCAACTCGCCTGCGCGATCCGTTCGTGGACCACTCCCATCCGGCGGCACACGGCGCTGCAGTACTCGATCCGCTCCCAGTCGCGGGCCGCGCGGCGAGTCCGGGCTATCCCATCCCCACAAACCTTGCAGACTCTCGCGGGAAGACTTTCTTTCCTCATTCCGTGCTTGACTACGCGGATTCCGTCGGGCTTGTCAGCCATCTTTTTGCTCCTCTGCATCCCGGCACCGCTCCTTCACCCTATAGGTTTGATTCACAGGGCCCGCGATCGGTGACGCGAAATTTTACGCCGGCGCGGATCGGGCGCGCTGCCGGGGGCCCTTGCGGATGTCGCCGGCGTCAAGAAAATCGCCTCTGCACCAGCAAAAATCCGCAGAATTGAATATCATTAAAGATTCGCATTCATTGTGGGGAGAACCTAGACGTGGCCCAGACGCAAACCGATGGATTGGAAGTCCTTGAGACCCGGGAGTGGCTCGACTCTCTCGATTATGTATTGTCGCGCGGCGGCCCGGACCGGGCGGGACGACTGATTCAGCAGCTCGCTTTGCATGCCCGGCGGGCGGCCGGGGTGAATCTGCCTTTTACGGCGACCACTCCATACCAGAATACGATCTCCTCCAAGGCGCAACCGCCTTTTCCGGGCAGTCAGGAGATGGAGCGCCGGATCAAGAGTCTGGTGCGCTGGAATGCGCTCGCCATGGTGATGCGGGCGAACAAGATCCAGGAAGGCATCGGCGGTCATATATCGACGTTTGCCTCGGCCGCCACTCTCTACGAAGTAGCCTTCAATCACTTTCTGCGGGCCCGCACCGAAGACGGGGACCGCGATATCGTCTACTTCCAGGGACACGCCGCCCCCGGCATCTATTCCCGGGCGTTTCTCGAAGGACGTATTCCCAAGCAGAAGCTGGAAAATTTCCGCCGCGAACTGAAGCCCGGCGGCGGCCTCTCGTCCTATCCCCACCCCTGGCTGATGGAAGATTTCTGGGAGTTCCCCACCGTATCGATGGGTCTCGGCCCGATCCAGGCGATCTACCACGCCCGCTTCATCAAGTACCTGGAGAACCGCGGACTGAAAAAGACCACCGGCGGCAAGGTTTGGGCATTTCTCGGTGACGGCGAAATGGACGAGCCCGAGTCGCTCGGCTCGATCACCCTGGCCTCGCGCGAGCGTCTGGACAACCTGATCTTCGTCGTGAACTGCAACCTGCAACGGCTCGACGGCCCGGTACGCGGGAATGGCAAAATCATCCAGGAACTGGAAGCCATCTTCCGGGGGGCGGGCTGGAACGTGATCAAGGTCATCTGGGGCAGCGATTGGGACACGTTGATCCAGAGCGATCGCGACGGTCTGCTCGTCAAGCGCATGGGTGAAATCAGCGACGGCCAATACCAGAAATACTTCGTCGAGAGCGGGGCCTACTTCCGGCAGAACTTCTTCGGCACCGATCCCCGGCTCCTGAAGATGGTGGAACACCTGTCCGACGAACAACTCGCCCGAATGCGGCTCGGCGGCCACGATCCCATCAAGGTGCACGCGGCCTACAAGGCCGCCGTGGAGCATCGTGGACAGCCCACGATCATCCTGGCCAAGACCATCAAGGGCTACGGACTGGGCGAAGCGGGGGAAGGCAAGAACATCACCCATCAGCAGAAAAAACTCAACGACGACGAACTGAGCATGTTCCGTTCGCGCTTCGGGATTCCGATTCCGGATGACGAACTCCACAATGCGCCCTTCTACCGCCCGGCCGACGACAGTGCCGAGATCAAGTACATGCAGGAACGCCGCAAGCAACTCGGCGGCTATCTGCCCGAGCGCAAGGTCCGGGCCACTCCGCTTGCGAGCGTGGGGTCAGCGCATTTCGAGGAGTTCTACAAAGGCACCGAGGGACGCGAAGTTTCGACCACCATGGTGTTTGTGCGCCTGCTCGCCAAGCTGCTGCGCGATCCCGAGATCGGCAAACTGATCGTGCCCGTCGTTCCTGACGAAGCTCGCACCTTCGGCATGGAGGCACTGTTCCGCCAGGTCGGCATCTACTCGAGCGTCGGCCAACTTTATGAGCCGGTCGATATGGACACGCTGCTCTACTACAAGGAAGCGCGCGACGGCCAGATTCTGGAAGAAGGCATCACCGAAGCGGGCTCGATGTGCTCGTTCATCGCGGCCGGAACGGCGTACGCCAATCACGGCATCAACACCATTCCCTTCTTCATTTACTACTCGATGTTCGGTTTCCAGCGGATCGGTGACTTGATCTGGGCCGCTGCTGACATGCGTACGCGCGGCTTCCTGGTCGGCGGCACCGCCGGACGCACGACGCTGGCTGGCGAAGGGCTCCAGCACCAGGATGGCCACACCCATGTGCAGGCCCTGAGCGTGCCCAACTGCCTGGCCTACGATCCGGCATTCGCCTACGAGATCGCGGTCATCATTCAGGACGGCATCAGGCGCATGTACGTCGATGGCGAGTCGATCTTCTACTACCTCACCGTCACCAACGAACCGCTCCCCATGCCCGAGATGCCTGCCGGCAACCATGTCCGCGACGGCATTCTGAAGGGCCTGTACCGCTTCAAGGAAGCGCGGAACCAAGACGCCCAGCTGCGCGCCCAGCTGTTCGGCAGCGGCACCATCATGTTTGAAGTGCTGAAAGCGCAGCAGATTCTCGACGAAAAGTACGGCGTCGGCGCGGACGTGTGGAGCGTCACCAGCTACAAAAACCTCTACCGTGACGCCAACGATGCCGAACGCTGGAACATGCTGCATCCCGGACAGACGCCCAGAGTTCCCTACGTCACCGAGGTTCTGAAAAGCGCGCCGGGACCGTTCGTCGCCGCCTCCGACTACATGAAAGTCCTGCCGGAAAGCATCGCGCAATGGGTACCCGGACGCCTGGTTTCGCTCGGTACCGACGGATTCGGCCGCAGCGAAAACCGGGCCGCTCTGCGCGACTTCTTCGAAGTGGACGCCAAACACATCGTGCTTGCCACCCTGACCGCGCTGGCGCGGGAGAACAAGGTTGCTTTGGACACCGTCCAGCAGGCGGTGAAGGACCTCGGCATCAATCCGGAAAAGGTGAATCCGGCCATCAGCTAAGAAAGGCTCAGGACCGTGACCGAATTCAAATTGCCCGAACTGGGCGAGAACATTGAGCAGGGAGACCTGGTGCGACTCATGATCGCGCCCGGCGCCGACGTCGAGGAAGGCCAGCCTGTGATGGAGCTCGAAACCGACAAGGCTGTGATCGAGGTGCCGTCGTCGGTCACCGGAGTGGTGCAGGAAATTCGCGTGAAGGAAGGCGACAAGCTCAAAGTCGGCCAGGTCATCTTCACCGTCGAGAATGGAACGGGCGCCCAGGCCAAGACGCGCGCAGCGCCGGCAGCCGCTCTGCCGGCAAGACCGGTGGCTGCCGCCCCACCCGCTGCTGCGCCCCGCGAAGAGCAGAAGCCTGCCCCGGCGGCCAGCGCGCCTTCGGGTCCGCCCTCCCGGCCGGGCGCTTCCGAATTCACGCTCCCGGAACTCGGTGAGAACATCGATCAGGGAGATCTGGTCCGGCTGATGATCACGCCCGGAGCCAAAGTCTCCGAAGGCCAACCCGTGATGGAGCTTGAAACCGACAAGGCCGTGGTCGAGGTTCCATCTTCGGTGAGCGGCGTGGTGAAAGACATTCGCGTCAAGGAAGGCGAAAAGGTCAAGGTAGGCCAGGTCATCTTCACGCTGGAAGGCAGGGCGACGGCGGAATCACCGCAGAAACGCTCCTCCGAGCCGGTCGAACACGTTTCCGGCCAACAGGCGGCGCGCCTGTCCTTTGCCCTGGCCATGAAAGCCGAAGGCAAGACCGAAGAGCAGGCCCTGCCTCCCGATCAACCGCCCCAGACTGTTCCCGGCTTCTCCATGCCCGTACAACTCGGCAAGGTCGCAGGCACCGAGCAGCGCGCGCCGGTTCCGGCGGCCCCGCATGTGCGGCGGCTCGCGCGCGAGCTCGGTCTCGATCTCTACACCGTCGTGGGCAGCGGTCCCGGCGGCCGCATCAGCGAAGATGACGTGAAAACCTGCGCCAAAGCGACGCTCGCGGCGGCGGTCGCGGCGGCGCAGGCCCCGCCGGCCGCGCGCTTCCTCGAACCAAAACTTCCCGATTTCAGCAAGTGGGGCAAGGTCGAGCGCGTCTCCATGCGCGGAATTCGCCGCAAGACTGCCGAACATCTGCGCGAAGCCTGGATCACCATCCCGCACGTCACCCAGCATGACCGCGCCGACATCACAGAGCTCGAGCAGTTGCGCGCCAAGTTTGCTCCCCGCGCCGAACAGGCCGGCGGCAAGATGACCGTGACCGCCATTGCGCTCAAAGTCTGCGCCTCGGCGCTGAAGGTGTTCCCGCAGTTCAACGCCTCCATCGACATGGAGACCGAGGAGATCGTCTACAAGCAGTACATTCACATTGGGGTGGCAGCCGACACCGATCGCGGCCTGCTGGTGCCCGTGATTCGCGAGGTCGACAAGAAGAACATCGTGGAGCTGGCCGCCGAACTCTCGCAACTGTCCAGGAAAGCGCGCGACAGAAAGCTCACGCCCGACCAGATGGAAGGCGGAACATTCACCATCACCAACCTGGGCGGAATCGGCGGAACGGCGTTCACTCCCATCGTCAACCATCCCGAGGTTGCGATTCTGGGACTCTCGCGCGGCCGGATGGAGCCGGAATGGATTCACGGCAAATTCGAACCGCGATTGATTCTCCCGCTCTCGCTTTCCTACGATCACCGGCTGATCGATGGCGCCGACGCGGCCCGCTTTCTGCGCTGGATCGCCGAGGCGTTCGAGCAACCGTTCCTGCTCTCTGTTCAAGGATAACGTTCAAGGACCGAAATACTCATGGCGGAAAACTCCAGCTTGCACATCGCAGTCGTCGGCGGCGGACCGGGCGGGTACGCGGCCGCTTTCCTCGCTGCCGACCTCGGCCTGAAAGTCACCCTGATCGATCCCGAACTAAATCCCGGCGGCGTCTGTCTGTACCGCGGATGCATCCCTTCGAAAGCGCTGCTGCACGTGGCTAAGCTGATCGAGGAATCCAGCCAGGCAAAAAACTGGGGAATCGAGTTCAGCGCGCCCAAGATCGATCTCGGCAAGCTGCGCAGCTGGAAAGAAAGCGTAGTGCAAAGGCTTACCGGAGGACTGGGACAACTCTCGAAGCAGCGCAAAATTCAGTACGTGCAGGGAAAAGCTGGATTTGAGAGCTCAACCACGCTCCGGGTCGCAAAGACTTCCGGGGGCGAGGAGTCGCTTACGTTCGACCGCATCATCCTGGCGACCGGCTCGCGTCCGGCGGTGATCCCGGCTCTGAACATTGATTCTGCTCGGATGATGGACTCGACCGGAGCGCTCAATCTTCAAGACATTCCGAAGACTCTGCTGGTCGTCGGCGGTGGATACATCGGCCTGGAGCTGGGCTCGGTGTACGCAGCCTTGGGAACCCGGGTCACCGTGGTCGAGATGCTTTCCGGCTTGCTGCCGGGCGCCGATCGCGATCTGGTGCTGCCCTTGCACAAGCGTCTGGAGAAGATGTTGGACGGCATTCTGCTCAATACCACTGTGAAATCGCTGCACGAAGAAAGCGGCGGCATTCGCGCCACCTTTGACGGCGCCGACGTCAAAGAGCGCGAAAAACTCTTCGACAAGGTGTTGGTCTCGGTCGGGCGCAAACCGAATTCCGAGATTTCGGGTCTGGAAAAGACCGGAGTGAAGGTCGATCCCAAGGGCTTTGTCCGGGTGAACAAGCAACTGCAGACCGACGATGCGGCGATCTACGCGATCGGCGACGTCGTGGGCGAGCCCATGCTGGCGCACAAGGCCTCGCACGAAGGCCGCACCGCGGTCGAAGCGATCCGAGGGCGCAAAGTAGCCTTCGAGCCGCATGCGATCCCGGCGGTCGTTTTCACCGATCCGGAAATTGCCTGGGCGGGATTGACCGAGACGCAAGCCAAGGAGAGCGGTCGCGAGATTGCCGTCGCCAAATTCCCGTGGGGCGCTTCGGGCCGCGCGGTTACCCTGGATCGGCCCGAGGGCATGACGAAAGTTGTGCTCGATCCGAAGACCGAGCGCGTACTCGGAGTCGGCATTGTGGGCGTGGGCGCGGGCGAACTGATCGCCGAAGGCGTGCTGGCGATCGAGATGGCTGCGCTGGCCGGCGACCTCGAGCTGACCATCCATCCGCACCCGACGCTTTCGGAAACCGTGATGGAAGCCGCAGAAGTCTTCTTCGGAACGAGCACTGACGTGTATCGTCCCAAGCGGGTCTGAGAGCCCGGCGCAAGGCCGCATGGCGCCTGGGGGCGAAGGCCTGCGCAAGGCTCTGCGCTGAACAAACCAGATTCGTATCCGGGCATGCTTTCCGGCATGCCGAACGTGAGAGCAACCAAGCGCGCCTTCAGGCGCCGGACCGCCGGCGCCTGGCAACACGGTTCGAAGGGACGTTCGGGATGAACCCTTTCCTCAAAACACGATTGCCCGGTGTCGTCTTGCTGGCGCTGGCCGTGCCGGGGTGGGAACAAAAGTCGGTCGCGCAGATTCTCCAAACACCGGTTGAGACCAACAAGACGAACCCGGCAGCTCCGGTAGATCCTCTCGGGCGGCAGACCCCCAACGGAACCTTGTTTGGATTCCTGCAAGCCGCGCAGGCCGGAGACGACCTGACTGCGGCGCAGTATCTGCAAATGAGTCCGACACGGCGCGAGACGCAAGGCGAGAAAATCGCAACCCAGTTGAAAGTCGTGCTGGATCAGGCCTTCGTGGGACGCCTGAAGTCGATCAGCACAAACCCGGAAGGCAGCCTGCAGCCCGGGCTGCCTGCAGACCGCGAGAAAATTGGCGTGCTCTCGGTCGACGACACCGAAGTGGACGTCATCCTCGTACGGGTCAACGATCCCAACGCCGGCAAGATCTGGCTGTTCTCCTCGGACACGCTCGCCCGCGTTCCGGAAGTCTACGAACTGGTCGCAGCGCACCAGGTCGAGACTCACGTTCCCCAACCGCTCGTGCGGACACAGATTCTGGGTATGTCGCTTTGGCTGTGGCTGGCCCTGATTTTCGCTGTGCCGGTGGCAGCCGGGCTGGCCTGGGTCTTGATCCAGCTGCTGGTGTTGCCGCGCAAGCTTTGGCTGCGGCATCGGCAGCTGCCGCAGGCGACGGCGTGGCGGAATGTTTCCGGCCCGGTATGGCTGGTTCTGAGCGTGCTGATCCACGGGATCATCGCCGCCTACCTCCGAATACCCCTGCTCCACCGGCACTACTACTTTATGCTGGCGCGGGTGGTCCTCACTATCGGAGTTGCCTGGCTGGCGCTGCGGGCGCTGTCAGCTGGCCTGGAGCGGCTGCGCCTTCGGGCGATTGCCCGGGGCAACGCCGGAACCGGATCCCTGGTGTTGCTGGGGCAGCGCATCGTCAAGGTGGTCGTCATCCTGCTCGCCGCGCTGGCCGTGTTTGGCGTGCTGGGCTTCAACATGACCACCGCACTCGCGGGCGTGGGCATCGGCGGACTGGCCATCGGCTTCGGTGCGCAGAAAACCATCGAGAATCTGTTTGGCGGGGTTTCGCTCCTCGGCGACGAAGTCATTCGCGTCGGCGACACCTGCAACTTCAACGGCCGCGTCGGCACCGTGGAGGACATCAGCCTGCGCTCGACCCGCATTCGCACCGTCGAGCGCACCGAACTGTCCATCCCCAACGGCGCGCTCGCCACCATCAACATCGAGAACCTGTCGCGTCGCGATAAAATCCTGTTCAATCCCAAGATCGGCCTGCGCCAAGAAACCACTCCTGACCAGCTGCGTTACGTGCTCGCGCAGGCCCGGCGTTTGCTCTACGAGCACCCCAAAGTGGAGACCGCCAGCGCCCGGATCCGCTTCGCCGCGTTCGACGACAGCTGGCTCACGCTTGAGGTCTTCAGCTACGTGTTGACGCGCGATTTCGCCGAGTTCACCGCGATTCGCGAGGACATCCTGCTGCGCCTCATGGACGTCGTCGCCGAAGCCGGCACCGGATTTGCCTTTCCTTCGCACACGCTTTACCTGGGACGAGATCGCGGACTGGAACCGGAGAAAGTCGAAATCGCCGCCGAGCGTGTCCGCAAGTGGCGCGAGGAGAAGCAACTGCCCTTCCCCGACTTCGCTCCCGCCGAGGTCGCCGAGATTCGCGATACACTGCCCTACCCTCCGCCCGAATCGGCGGTGAACAATCCGCGGCGATGACCGAAGGAGGAACTTTGCTCGTCCGCCTGGTTTCATGCTGGTTGACCATCCTGAGCACCGCGATCCTGGTGCCGCTTCTGTCCGAGGAAAAAGTTATGGCCCAATCTTCCGTCATTGCTCCCGCACCGCCCGCCACCCCCAGCATCACACCCGCGCAGATGAAGGATTCCATGACCAAGCTGCAGCACGAGCTGGTCGCCAGCTATGGCGAGAACCAGGCGGTGCGCATTCGCCGCGGAGTACACCAGGTGGTGGAGTTCTGGCGGCCCGAAGACGGCGATACCACCGTGTTTGAGGAGTTCGTGCGCACCAATTTCGCCGGGGATCAGGCCGCGCTGGACACCATGTTCGACCGCTTTCAGCGGCTGCTCGAACAGTTGAACGGCCACATGCACGAGATCGCGCGTGAGTTCCGCAACCAGCAGGACCTCGATCTCGGCCCGGTCCGTGCCTATGATGAAGTCTTCGGCGGCTACGACCCGTCCGCGCACGTGCTGGATGACTTCTTTCAGAACAAGCTGGCATTCACGGTCCTTCTGAATTTTCCGCTGACCACGCTCGAGGAACGCATCAATCTCGGTCCAAAATGGACGCGCCGCCAGTGGGCCGAAACGCGCCTCGCACAACATTTCGCCAAGCGCATCCCGGCGGAGGTGAATCTCGCCATCGCGCAGGCCGCCTCCGAGTCCGACAACTACATCGCGGGCTACAACATCTGGATGCATCACCTCGTCGACGACCGAGGCCAGCGGCTTTTCCCTCCGAAAATGCGCCTGTTGAGCCACTGGAACCTGCGCGACGAGATCAAGGCCGACTACGCCGACACCGAAAACGGGCTCGCCAAGCAGCGCATGATCCAGCTGGTCATGGAGCGGATCGTGACCCAGACCATCCCGCAAGTGGTCATCGAAAATCCGCGCGTCGACTGGAACCCGGTCACCAACGAGGTGAAACCGGCTTCAGAAAACGACGCGCCTTCTGGGGCGCCCTCGAATCTGAAGATCAGCAACGCTTTCGAGCCTTCGACTCGTTACGGCATGCTGCTCAAGACCTTTCGCGCGGCGCGCATGGCCGATCCCTATTCGCCGACTGCGCCAACCCTGATCGAGCGCCGCTTCAACGAGGATCGCGAAATTCCCGAGGAACGTCTGCGCGCGATGCTCGAACAGGTGCTCACCTGCCCGCTGGTTGCCGAAGTCGCGAAGCTGATTGCAGCGCGCCTTGGACGTCCGCTCGAGCCCTTCGACATCTGGTACAACGGCTTCCGGCCGGACAGCAACTACAGCGAAGCAGAACTGGACGCGATGGTCGCGAAGAAATATCCGACGCCCGAGGCCTACCAGAAAGACATTCCCAATCTGCTCATCAAGCTCGGATTCCCGCCGGAGCGTGCGCAATATGTCGCGGCGCACATCATCGTCGACCCGGCGCGCGGTTCGGGTCATGCCATGGGCGCCGAGATGCGCAGTGAGAAGGCCCACCTGCGCACGCGCATTGAAAAGTCTGGCATGAACTACAAGGGCTTCAACATCGCCGTGCACGAGATGGGGCACAACGTCGAGCAGACTTTCTCGCTGAACGACGTCGACTACACTCTGTTGCAGGGCGTGCCCAACACGGCCTTCACGGAAGCGCTGGCGTTTGTCTTTCAGGGCCAGGATATGGCCTTGCTGGGGCTGTCTTCGCCCGACGCAAGAAGCGAAGCCTTGAAGACCCTGAACGATTTCTGGGGCACCTACGAGATCGCCGGCGTCGGCCTGGTCGACATGGCGGTGTGGCACTGGATGTACGACCATCCGGATGCAACCCCCGAGCAACTGCGCGATGCCACCATTCAGATTTCAAAAGACACGTGGAATCGCTTCTGCGCTCCGGTCTTCCACAAGCAAGACGTGGTGCTTTTGGGCGTCTACTCGCACATGATCGATTCGTTCCTCTACTTGCCCGACTACCCCATCGGCCACCTGATCGCGTTTCAGATCGAAGAGCAGATGAAGAAAGCGGGCAGCATCGGTCTCGAATTCGAGCGCATGGCGAAGATGGGCCGGGTCACGCCCGATCTCTGGATGGAGAATGCCACCGGCAAGCCCGTGGGCGCCGAAGCTCTGCTGACCGCGGCGGAGGAAGCTTTGCAACAGGTCGGGACCCAGCCCTGACCAGCCGACGATTGCACCGGGGTCACTGAAACTCCCGAGACACTGCACTGTGCCCGTGGTTTGCGAAAACTCGCTGTTTTGCGATTGCGTTAGCCAGCCCTCGCGATGCTGGCGGTTTTGGAGCCAATGCAAAACAAAAAACCGAGCCCTTTCGTCTTCCAAGCGAGGAAAAGCATAGATCATGATCAAGAATGGGTGACAGCGAGCTGGACAGCACCGCAACGCTGGTCGGGGGACAGGGAAAACCGCGCCTCGCGCTCACGCGCTGTGGGCGCGCTGGTTTTCCTGCGTCCGCTTGACATGTCAGAGCTGAACCGTACGGTCGGCGTCACCAAACCCTGGACTCATCCTTGGGTGCAGGAGAGAATACGAGGGCCGGCCAGCGTCGCAGCACAATCGGAACAGATCGCCTCACCTGCGCGGTATTTGCCGCGCTTACCTCGGGCGGCCAGCCCAAATTCCATCGCTTCGTTTCATGGAGTGTTCCGGTCCCAGCCGCGTGCAGGCGCGCTTTGTCGGCGAAAGGGATCAGGTGCCGCACTCAGGCCCAGAAGCGGCCTCGCTGTTCGCATGCGAAAATTGCGCGAGCCACTTCGCCTCGCGCACTCCCTGAACAGAGCCTTGCAATGAATTTAGTTCGGCAGCTTGAAGTTCACCAGGATCTGCGTCTGGATCTCGACCGGTTCGCCGTTCAGGTAGTACGGCTTGTACTTCCACTGCTTCACGGCTTCCTGGGCTGCCCGGGCGAGAATGCCATCGCCGCTGTTGACCTTGAGGTTGGTAATGTCGCCGGTCTTGCTGATGGTGGCCTGCAACTGGACCGATCCCTGGATGCGCATCTGCATCGCCTGCATCGGGTAGCGTGGCTGCACGCGTTTCAGGATCAATCCTTCCATCACGCCCTGCGAGACCTTCACGACCTGGGGTGAAGGCGTGGGCACAGCGGCCACGGCTTTGCTGATGCCGGCCAGCGTTTTCGCATCAGGAGCGGCGTTCAAGTCGACTTTCGGCTCCTGTACGGAATCTTGCTCTTGTGCGAACGCTGCCGGGTGCGCCGCGCGACGGGCGTCATTCCGCACGATCAGGCGTTGCGTGACTTCCGGTTCCGGCGCGGGCTCGGCGGCCGGCGCTGCGGCCTTCTCTTTCCCGGCAGGCTTGGTTGCCGGTTTAGGGGTGGGTGGTTTGGCCGCATTCGCGCCGCCTGCAAGCGTGATCTCGTTCGCTTCCGGTTCCGCGGGCGCCGCCTGCGCGGAGGTCTTGCCGACACTCGCGGCTGGACCGGGGTTAGCCGGCGCGGGCGCAATTTGCGTGCTGGGCGTTTGCGGCGAGTTCTTGCCCCGGGTGTTTCGCAAGCTGAGATAGCCCGCGGAACAGGCCAGCAATACAACCGCAGCCACAATGATCAGGGCCTTGGTCTTGCCGCCCGCCTCTTCGTCCGCATCGTAGCCGCCCGGAAAGAAAGTTGGCGGCGTGACTTCATGGGCGTGCATGGAACTCGAACTCGAAGATGCAGCCGGTTCTTCGCGCCGGGCCACGTTGGTTTCTGTTTCGTGGACAACTGGTTTCGGGAGCGGGGCCGCCCCTGGTGGTGCGGGCTGCGGTTTCTCTTTCGCCGGGGCCGCTGCGGCGGCCCCGCCATGGCCGCCCGACATCCCACTGGAGGCCGCAAGCCGGTCTTCGGCGGAAACAAAACCTGGGCCCATGGGCGGCGCGCTCTGCGAGGGTTCTGTCTGGGTTGCGGCTTCGGTCTTCGCGGCTGCCTCGGCTGCACGGCGCAGGGACGACGCCATCGGTTCTGCGAGCGGCTTGGCGGTGGGCTGCCAGGGAAATTTCGGTGTACCCGCAGCCGGCGCGGGACGTACGGGCGGTGCCGGCTTTGCGACCGGCGCGGGCTGAATTTCGAGCACCTCGGCGTCGTCTGGTTCGAGGATGGTGTCGGGCTCATGATCTTCCACCTCGACCACACGCGCGGATGCCAGCGGCGGCGGAGCCGGGGCCGCAGGTTGCGTTCTCACGGGCGCGGCCGGCACGGGTGCTGGCTTCATTACGGGCGCTGATTTTGGAGTGGCCGCCGCAAACGAAGGGACGGCCGGAATGCCCGGACGGGGCGTGGAAGGGGCAGTCTTTGACGGCGCGGGCGCAGGCGAGGGTCGCGTCGGCGCAGCTGCGGTCAACGAACTCGGCGAACCGGAGACTTCAGCAGCAGCAGCGCCTTTCGCATCCGCGCCCTTGCGCAGGAGACCGCGCGCGACCCGCAGAGTTCCCTTGGCCTGTTCCACATTGATGGGTTTGGTCAGCACGAGATTGGCGCCGATCCGGAACGCTTTCGCGACTCCGGCTTGCCCTTCCACTACGGCCACGGCGAGCGAGGACTGGTTCGCACTCGAGTTGCGCGCGCTCTTGAACAGCAGGGTTGCATTTTGCTCGTTGTCGCAGTCCACCACCACAGCGTCGAAGGGCTGGGCCATCAGTTTCTTGACGGCGGCAAAAGGCTCGGTGCACCGCTCGACGGAAAAGTCCAGATCGTTTAAAACGCGCGTCACAGTGTGCGCCGTTTTCTCGTCTGGACAGAACAGTAATGCCTGGTAACCCATGGAGCAATCGTAGGTACAGTCGGCAGACGCGGCAAGTTACGGCCGTAATGGCAGTTAGGCGCGGCGGGACGCCGATTCGAAAAGGCCAGAAAAGGGACCGGGGAGGCTGCTGACCGAACTGAAAAGAGGCCGATTTCGGTGGCAGTGAAGCTCCGTACTGGTTCAGGCCAGAGTCGAGCGAATCAGGGAAGCTTGAAATCGACGGTGACGCGCGTCTGGAAGTCGGCCGGTTCGCCATTGTGCGAGTATGGCTTGTAGCGCCATTGTTTCACGGCGTCGGCGGCGGCTTGGGCCAGGGAGATATCGCCCGAGACCAGTTGCAGCGAATTCACTTTACCCTGTTTGTCCACGATCGCCTGGAGCACGACTGTCCCCTGCACCTTCTTCAATTTTGCCTGCTTGGGATACACCGGATGGACGCGGCGTACGACTTGATCGTCTGCGAAGTCCTCGGGAATTTCGAGCAGCTCGCTGGCCGGCTTGGCTGCGGTGGTAGGCGGCAAACTGGCCGCAACCAGAGCCGGATTCGATGCGGCGTGGCCGGGAGTCCTATCCTGCTTGGCGTTTTGAACGGCCACGCCCTTCAGGACGGGGCTGCCGGCCGCCATGTTCGTGGCCTGCGCAAGAGTCGCACCCGCGGGTGCAATGGCCAGCGAGATCGTTTCCGAGGAAGCCGGGTTGGCCGCATTCGTGGAATTTGCGGCGCCGTTCTGCGGTGAGTTGGCGTCAGAGGTCGGCGTTCCCGCCGGTGTTGTCATCGGAGCCGGCTGAACCGCAGGAGGCGCGATGGGTGCAGGTTCTGGCGTGGCGGATGCCTCCCCTTGCGGTGCTTGCCCGCGGAGGGCTGCAATCTTGACCTTCGCGTTCCCGTACTCCCCCTCGACCAGGGCGCGGAATGCGGGCTGCGTGATCCAGGCGGCGTAACCGCCCGCTCCGATCAGCAGCAGGGCCAGAGCAGCGATCAGTCCGCCCTTACCGGAGCTGCGCTTGGGCTCTTCATAGCCCGCAAACGGCTGCTTTCCCATGGCTCCAAAAGAGGGCACGCCGTGATCCCTGAGAGGATCGAGCACGTTGTCGTCGTCGGCGAGAGGGTCTTCAATTCTTAACACCGGGCCCCCGTCGGCAGCCGCGGCGACCTTTTGCGTGCTGGTCTTTTCGGTGCCGGCCTGGGCTTTGCTTTCGTCGTTGGCGGCCGGTGGGGCCGGGACCGGGGCGCTCGAGAATACTGAATCAAACTTGCTGGTGCCAGGCGACGCTCCAGTTGCGGCCGCCTTTGCAAACGCGGCGACGCCCACCGTGGGCTTGGCCTCGGGCGCCGGCTTGCTTTCGGAAGCGGGCGGCAGCGCGATGCTGGGTGGCCGCGCTACCATGACCGGCTTTTCGGCGACCGGGATTGCGGGCACCGCGGGTTTTGTGATCGATTCTGGAAGCGCGGGCGGCGGCACGGTTGTTACAGGCGCAACGGGCGCAAGCCCAGCCAGCGCTTTTGCAAGCGGAGCGGGTACAGGCAGCGTTGGAGCAACCGGAACTACCGGAGGGGGCGCGACCGAGACCGGGACCGGCGCCAGGACCGCTGGCGTAGGCGCAACGTGAGCCGGTGTAGCGGGCGACGGGGCAGACGGGGCGACGGGCGCGGTGTTCGCAGGCTTGACTTCGTCCTTGCGCGACATGCCAATGCCGGTGCGCAGGGTGTTGCGGGTTTGTTCGAGCGATACCGGCTTGGTCAGCACCAGACTGGCGCCCAAACGGAAAGCGTTCGGCACGCCGGCCTTGCCTTCGACGATCGCGATGGCAATCGAGTTCTTGTTGAGATTGGAGGCGCGCGCACTGTTGAACACCTGGGTGGCATTCTGGGCGTTGTCGCAGTCGACGATCAGCAAGTCAAAACGCTGCGCCGCCAGCCGTTTCAGCGCGAACGGAGGTTCGCCGGAATGCTCGAACGAGACTTCCAACTCGTCCAGGATTTGGGTAACTGCATGGACAGCTTTTTCGTCCGCGCACAACAGAAATGCCCGCGTAGCCATAATAGTTTGATGCTACGAAGGCCTGTCACCCTTGGGCAAGTTACTGAGGTAAGGGGCCTTGGCCGAGGCGGCGTCGGATCTGGGCGCGAGCATCCCCGCGTACAATGCCCGGCATGCGCATCCCCCTCTGGCTCAAGCTTGCATGGACGCTTTGGGTGCTGGTCTGGATTCCGGTCTATTGGAGACAGTATGGCGCGCAGAACTTCCTGTTCTTTTGCGACGTTGGAAATCTGCTGATCACCCTGGCCCTGTGGAGCGAGAGCGCTCTGATTTTTTCGGCGCAAGCGGTCAGTTTGCTGGTTTTTCAAACGCTGTTTTGCGTGGATCTGGTGGGCGCGTTGGTTGCGAAACGACACTTGATCGGGGGCACCGAGTACATGTTCAATCCCGCTCTGCCGTTGTTGGTTCGCTTGCTGAGCATGTTTCACGTGGTGACGCCGCCGCTCTTGCTCTGGGCCATCCGGCGCCTGGGCTACGACCGGCGCGGATGGAAACTGCAGACGCTGATCGGCTGGATTGTGGTCCCGATCAGCCACTTCTGGCGGCCAGGAAGTGATGTGAACTGGGCGCGCGGGTTGTTTTTTCGCGAACAGCATGCGGTGCCTGGACTTGTCTACCTGGCAGGTTATCTCGTGGTTCTGCCGCTGCTTGTTTATCTCCCGACGCACCTGGTGTTGCAGTGGTGGGCGCGGCGGAGCGGGATTCAGGTCATGCCCGGCAGCGCCTAAACACAGCCGAGATGACGATCCATGCTTTTTCGTCGATCGAGTCTTTTTTTCGATTTTGAAGCCTATCGAAGCCAGCACGAATCCGATGGGGCGTGCACTGACGCTGGCATGCGAGTCATGGAGCAATGGCGGAGGGTACCATCAAAACGATCCTACCGATGCCCGTGGCCAACCCTTCAGGAATGACTTCCAGAACGACGGCGGCGGCACCAAAACAGCGGCACCAAAACAGCCCCAGCGACCGAGAGTTGGCGATCACGCGACCTGCTTTGACCACCAGGGACACACCGGGCGCGCACCAGGTCTAATCCTGCGTGTTCCTTCGTCTCCTTGGTGGTTCTGGCCTCGGACTTACTCGGGCTCCAGAGTTTCTTCGATCGCCAGGTTGCCGCTTGGCCCGACGCTGATTACTTTCTGGATCGGTTTGTAGCCGGTGAGGGTGATGTCGACGATGTAGTTGCCGGGGTTCAACAGGAACTCGACCGGCGAACCCTTCTCCAGCATGCGGCGGTTGACGGCAATCTGGGCTCCCCTGGGAGTCGTCCTGATGCTGATCTTGCCCATGCCCGCCTGCCCGCCGTTGCCGCCAAACAGCTTCTTGAATTTGCCGACCGTCTTGATCTCGTCGGCGTTGCCCAGCGCGCGCAGCGTGGGCGCGAACCGAAAAATCTGCCCGGGCTGCGCCGTGGCCGAAGTGGTCTCGTCGAGATAGCCGGACTTGCGCACCAGGATCGTGTGCGTGCCTTTTTCGAGCGTGATCTGCGACGGGGTTACTTTCAGGCTGTCTTTGCTGTCGACAAAGATCGAGGCGCCGGGCGGATCGCTGGTCACGGCTATGGTCGTGCTCAGCGCCGTGAGACGGACCGATACGAACGTCTTGTTGGCCGAAGTCACGTCCGCCGTGCGTGTTTCCTGTCCGAAGCCGGATTTGCTGATGACCATCGTGTGCGACCCGGGCGCCATACCCGCGATGGTGTAGGGCGTGACCCAGCCGGGATCTCCCCGACCGTCAACCTGAACCTGCGCACCCTCGGGCGTGGAATCGACCACCAGCTGCCCGGGGATGGCGGCGGCTGCGGGCGCCGCGCCTTTCTTGTTCTTCGCATTGCGGGACTTGGCCGCTACGGGAACGCTCCTGCGCGCCGCCCGTTCCTCGACTGCCGGTTTCTCGGGGGGCGCTTCCGGCTGCGGACCGGTCTGCGCCGGTTCGGGAGCAGAAGCTGGGGGGGACTGCGCGGCGGGCGCGGACTGCGCGGGCGCCTGGGTGGTGGCGGGCGGAGCCGACACCGGACCACCGTCCTCGTCGGTATTTTGCGAGTGCGCGTGCCAGAGAACCCACACCGCAATGACGAGAATGAGCGCAACCGCTCCGGCGACTGAGTACAGCATCAACTTGGGCGGAACGCCCCTGATTTCCTTGATGGCCTTCTGAGCCACTGCTCGCGGCTGAATTTTGGGCTTTTCTGGCTCTCGCGGACGGAAAACAGTCGCCGGCAACGCTTCCTGCCCGGTGGGCGTTTCCGCCTTGGGCGGAGGAGGCGCCACATACACTTCCTTCAGCGGAGGTAACTCCTCGAGATCGGAGAAGCTGACGCCCTTGCTCGCGGAGCCGCCACCGCCTTCGGCCATCATCGGATCGACGGCGATCTTCGGGTGCTCGACCGCTGGTTCGTCCAGAGTCGCCGCTGCCATGTTGGCAGGTTGCTGATCGAGCGCACCTACGGAGGCGCGCACGGCTGCGGACACAAACTGTAAGCTCGGATCGAGCTGGCGCGCGGACGGGCCGGAGGGCGCGCTGGTCGTCGCGCCCGCCTGGGAATTCCACCCCCCGGCCGCGGCTGCGGCCTTGTGCTGGGATTCCTGGGCCGCAACCTTCGCCGCCGGCTTGGCCAGCGGAGCAGAAGGCGGGGCCCAACTGGTCTCCAGTTCATCTGCAAGCGAGGGTTGAGGCGCGGAAAACTTGAGTTGAGCCGGCTTCGGCTCAAGCTTCGGGGCAGCCGGTACCGCGCTCTGTCTGGGCGCAGACGCGGCAAATTTTGCTGCTGCCGCCGCCTTGATCTTGTCGGGAACCGCTGTCCCCTTGGGTTCGGGCGCTTTCTGGGCGGCTTTGCCGGAAGCTTCGCGGCACTTCTCGAGATCGTTGACCATCTCGCGGCCGCTCTGGTAGCGCTCCGCCGGGTCCCTCGCCAGCGCCTTCATAATGACTTCGCTGGCCACCGAATTGATCTTGGGATTCAGCTGCGCCGGAGGCGTGGGCAGCACTTCCAGAATCTTCTGGCGAACCTCATCCGCATCGGCGCCGTCGAACGCTTTCTGATCGGTCACCATCTCGTACAACATTGCACCCCAGGTAAACAGGTTGGAGCGAGCATCCAGCTTCTGGCCCTGTACCTGTTCGGGCGACATGTAGTAAAGAACCGATGGCGGGGCTCCCGTCGCACCCGCGGCCACGTAACCGGTGCTGGAGATTCCGAAGCTCAGGATCTTGACCGTACCGTCCCAGGTGACCATCACTTTGGACGGTTCAAGACTGCAATGAAAAACGTTGTGCTGATGGGCGTGATCGAGGCCCTGACAAACCTGCCGGCTGATGTCGAGCAGATCCCAGATGGAGAAGCCTTCCTTGCGGGCCAGCATGGTCGCGATGCTGTTGCCCTGGATGTACTCCATGGCCGCACAGAACTGGCCGTCAATCTCACCCGCGCCATAGATCGGCGTGATGTTGGGGCTGCTCAGATCCTTGGTGCTTTCAGCTTCTTCGAGAATGCGCTGGACCAGCTCTTCGGCGTGTTCTGCGAAGGCGTCCAGATGGATCGTCTTCAGCGCAAGCGTCTGACCGGACTCGGGATCGCTGGCTTTGTAGACGCAGCCAGACTCTGATTTCGCGAGTTCACTGAGGATTTCGAAGCGACCGATTTTCGTAGACATTTGTCCCTGGCCTCGTGCCGGCGAACCCCCTGTCCATGCTCCTGGAACGCGCGCAGACCTGGAGCCTGGGGGGTAGGTAACAGCAAGGATAGCGTGACCGGTGAGCGGGTTCGAGTTACGAAAGTAAGGGAAAGCAGAGAGGAAGTCGCGCCCAGGCTTGAACGGGGCAGCGGGCGACTCTCAGGTGTTTGCGGTAAGCCAGGTTTCCACCAGGCGGCGCAGCTTGGCTCCTTCGGGGCGCCGGCGGACGGCGTCGATCACCGCGACCCGGGCGCGCTGGTCGGTGCCACGAAATCCGATCCAATAAGGAATGTGCAGTTCACCCGGGAGGGGCACCGCCGAGATCTCAAGATCACGCATCTTAAAAAAACCCCGGCTATAGAGCAGGCGACGAAGCTTGGCGATGATGAGATCGGTGGCGGCCGCCTCCGGAAGTTTCGCAGGCGGACAGTTGCGGCTTTCCACCACAACCGACTCGGCCTCGGTCGGCACGTGATCAAACTGGTAGAGGTCGAGCGAACCGGCCACGGCGTCGATTGCGACCACACGCTCCTCGGTCAGGCCGCGATTGACGATCCGCACCCGGAAGAGACGGAACGGAATATAGAGTTCGGCGACCGAGCGGAGGCGTCCGAAAAGCGCGTTCCGGAATAGCGCGGAGGTCCCGCGCCCGGAGAACTGCAGGATCACGTCGGCGCGGGTGACGTTGGATCTGAGGCTGCGAATGGCTGGCATGGGCCTGTTCAGAGTAGCGTGTGCGGCGGGGTTCGTCGAACCGCGGAGTTCGACGGAGCATCGAAAACCCGACGCTTGAACCGCGAAGCTGGCAATGCAGGGGCCACACAGTGCACCAGGAAGTGCAGTCGGGCAACGTTTCTGCCCATAACAAATAACATTTGTCTCATTGGACCGAGGAAGATCTTGCCCGCTGGTGCGGCATGACATTTGTCATCTGGGGTGCGTGACATTGTCCACTGGCCGGGCGCGACTGCGCCACGTGATCATGAGTCAGGCTCGAGGAAACAAGCTGCGGGGTTGGGTCTGGCGAGCGTCGGGCGGTGGATGTGCAGGGGCAAGGCGGGTTGTCGCATGTGGCGCTATCGTCTATGCTAGGGGCGATCATTCTTACCTAGCGCAATTGGGGCTGCGCGCCCGGCGTGCCAGTCCAGGTTTCAGGGCTTTTCCCAACGTTTTCTCCGGAGTGGTTCATGACCCTAACTACCTTTGTTGCCAAAAGCGCATTCCGGAACAAGCGGCGCAGCATCCTGACCATGGCGAGCATCGCCTTCTCGCTGGCGCTACTGACGTTCATGATGACGATCTGGCGCGCGTTCTACCTCGACAATGGCAGCGAACAGTCGACCCAGCGCCTGATCACCCGTCACAAGGTTTCGCTCACGTTTTCGCTGCCGATCTACTACGAGCAAAAGATGAAAACCGTGCCCGGCGTGGTTGCGGTCGTGCCCACGCAGTGGTTCGGCGGCCGATACCTCGACGACAAGCCCGAGCATTTTTTTGCGCAGTTCGCCACCGACCCCCAGGAATTTTTCACGGTGTACACCGATTTCAAGATTCCCGCCGACCAACTGGACGCCTGGCAGCATGATCGCGCGGGGGCGGTGGCGGACAGCGAACTGGCAAAGAAGTTCCACTGGAAGGTGGGCGACCGGATTGTGATCCAGGGCACGATCTGGGGTGCGGATCTTACGCTCACGATACGCGGGATCTATACTGCGCCGCAGCCTACCCAGTCGGTCTATTTCGACCGGAAGTATCTGGAAGAAGCCGTGCCCGTGATGAAGGATCAGTCGGGAACCTTCGGGATTCTGGCGGACTCGCCGGCCAACGTCTCGAAAGTGGCAGCGGCGATTGACGAGCAGTTTCGCAACTCACCCCAGCCCACCAAGACGGAGAGCGAAAAGGCCTTCGGGCTGGACTTCGTGGCCATGCTGGGCAACGTGAAGGCATTTATTCTGAGCATTTGCGGTGCGGTGGTCTTCGCCACGCTGCTGGTTTCGGCGAACACGATGGCGATGTCGATTCGCGAGCGGACCCGCGAAGTGGCCGTGCTGAAGACGCTGGGATTTACACGCAAGACGGTGCTCGGGCTGTTCGTGGGCGAGGCGGTGGTCGTGGCCCTGATCGGCGGAGTGGTGGGAGTAATCGCCGGCTACGGGCTCATGGCGATGATTTCGCACAATCCCCAGGCCGGGTTTTTCCAGGGCATCGTCGTCAATCCGCCGACGATGGCGCTGGCGTTGCTCCTGGCCGGTATGGTCGGTTTCCTGGCCGCGCTGGTTCCGTCCTATAACGCATCGCGGGTGGATATCGTAGAGGGCCTGCGCCACATCGGATAGCGAAGAGTGTAAAAAAATATGGCGATCCCGATCAGTTACAACATTCGCAATCTGAGGCTTCGCAAGGGGCTGACCATCATGACCGCGCTGGGCATAGCGCTGACGGTGACGACGGTGGTTTTCCTGATGGCCCTGCTGGCGGGCTTGAAGCAGGCGTTCGTGAGCAGCGGTGACCCGCTAAATGTGCTGGTGCTGCGCAAGGGCTCGACGGCGGAACTGTCGGGCGGCTTCGACGCGTCCCTGTTCCCGACCCTGAAGAACCTTCCCGGGATCGCAAAAGACAGCCACGGGGAACCGCTGGCCTCGGGCGAATGGGTCGTGGTGATCGTGCTTCCGCGCAAAGACGGAACCGGGGAAGTGAACGTTACCGTGCGCGGCATGATGACCGATGGGCTGGAATTGCGGCCGCGGGTGAATTTGCTGGAAGGACGTTGGTTCACGCCCGGTCAGCGTGAAGTGGTGCTGAGCGAGTCGATCCACAAACGGTTTGCCCACTCGAACGTGGGCGACGAGATCCAGTTCGGCAAGGGTCCATGGAGAGTGGTGGGCATTTTTGATGCGGGCGGCAGCGCTTACGAATCGGAGGTCTGGGGCGACGTGAACCAGATGGCGTCCGATTTCGATCGCCAGGGCGCCTTCGCGTCCGCGTATCTGCGGGCTACCGATCCGGTCGCCGCTGGCGCCTTGAAAAACGCGGTGAGCGACGACCAGCGCCTCAAGCTCGACGGCATACTGGAAACCGACTATTACGCGAAGCAGACCAGTTCCGGCGGCGCGATCAAGCTGGTGGGATACCTGGTGGGCTTCATCATGGGCATCGGGTCCATCTTCGCGGCCATGAACACCATGTATGCTGCGGTGGCCTACCGCAGCCGCGAGATCGCAACCCTGCGCGTGATCGGGTTCAGCCGGCCGAGCATTCTGACTTCGTTTGTGCTCGAGTCGCTCCTGCTGTCGCTTCTGGGCGCGGTGGTGGGCATCGTTCTGATGCTCCCGTTTAATGGCATGACCACGGGGACATCGAACCAGGTCACTTTCAGCGAAGTGGTATTCAGCCTGCGCATGACTCCGATGGTGATCCTGGCGGCGGTGATTTTCGCGCTGGTGATGGGATTCTTCGGCGGACTGGCGCCGGCCTATCATGCGGCCCGGCAGAATATCCTGACGGCTCTGCGCGGATAGCAGTCTGTGCAGAACTAGCTCGCGGCCGGACTCGTAACAGTCGGAGAAAGGCCGGAAAAATCGGCGGTGCGGTTTCGCATCCGCTCAGGGCATGGGTTGAACTGGAATGCCAAGCGACACCAAATACGAAGATCTCGAGAGCTTGCGCATCGACCGCTCGCATCGCAGCGAATCTGGAGGCGAGCCCCCCGCCTGGGCGCGCCGCTACATTCTGGGCGGAATTGGCGTGGTGGTGCTGCTGGGTATTGCGGCGATGGCGTATCGCGTTTTCACGCCTTCGGCCGCCGAGGTGGAAGTCGTGCGGGCGGCGTCGGAAGGCGGCAGCGACGTCGGTGGCGTGGTGCTGTCGGCCAGCGGCTACATCGTTGCGCACCACAAAATCAACGTGAACTCCAAGGTCACGGGCCGCGTGAAGTGGATCGGCGTCGAAAAGGGCGACAAGGTCAAGGAAGGCCAGGTCCTGGTCAAACTGGAAGACGACGAATTCCGTGCCCAGTACGAGCAGGCGGGTGGCGCAGTCGAGAACGCCAAGGCCTACCTGGCCGAGCTGCAGGCCGGATCACGGCCGGAAGAAGTCCAGCAAGCCCAGCACAACCTGGATGAAGCGCGGGCAACTGCCGCCAACGACAAGATTACCTACGACCGCACCAAGGAGTTATTCGGTCAGGGCGTCGTGTCCAGGCAAGCGCTCGACGATGCCAGCGCGAAGTACGAATCAGATCAGCAGCGGATGAACTCGCTGCAGCAGACGTTCGCGCTGTCAAAACTGGGGCCGCGCGCCGAAGAGATTGCTCGCGCCAGGGGCGCGCTGATGCAGATGGAAGGTCAGATGGCGTACGCAAAGTCGCAGCTGGATGCGACCACGATTCGGGCTCCGGTCACGGGAACCATTCTCGAGCGCAAGGTGGAAAAGGGCGAGTTGGCCACCGCACAGTTCGCCAGCACCGCCGAAGGGGGGCCGCAGGGGTCGGTGGTGGCGCTCGCCGATCTGAACGATCTCCAGGTGGAGTTGGACATCGCGCAGAACGATTTTGCCCTGCTGACACCGAAGCAGAAGGGGATACTCACCGTGGATGCCTTTCCCGGCCGGAAATGGGAGGGCGTGATTGCGGAGATGTCTCCCGAAGCGAACCGGCAGAAGGCGACCGTGCAAGTCAAGGTCCAAGTCACGAACCCCGATGAGCATCTGCGGCCGGATATGAACGCCACCGTCAAATTCCTGGGTGACGACAACAAAAGCGCCAGCAAAGGTCCGACGGGGGTGGTGGTTCCGGCGAATGCGGTCCGCGATCGGGGCGGCAAGAAAGTGGTCTTTATCGCCTTCAACAACAAGGCCGTCATGAAGGAAGTGCACATCGTGAGCCAGCGTAGTGGGGGATATCTCGTCGATGGGCTAATCGGCGGCGAGGACGTGATCACCAGCGCTCCCGAAGACCTGAAAGACGGGCAATCCATCAAGATCAAAGGACAGTCCTCATGAGCACGATGACACAAGCGAATACGGCGGTCGGCACCAAGGTGGTGCAGGCTCGAAACGTCAGCAAGGTTTTCAAGCGGGATGCCTTTGAGGTGAAGGCGCTGGACGATGTTTCCATTGACATCGCCAAGGGCGAGTTCCTCGCGCTGATGGGGCCGTCTGGGTCCGGCAAGACGACGTTGCTCAACATGATTGCGGCCATCGACCGGCCGACCGCCGGCGAGTTGCTGGTCATGGGCGAGAACATTTTCCGTTTCAACGATTCGCAATCGGCGCGCTGGCGCAACGAGCACGTGGGCTACGTCTTCCAGACGTTCAACCTGATTCCTGTCCTGACCGCGTTTGAGAACGTGGAGATGCCGCTGCTGCTCACCAAGCTGACGCCCGCGCAAAGGAGAGACCATGTGATGACGGCGCTGAAGCTGGTCGGGCTGGGGGAGCGAGTGAATCACCTGCCCAAGCAGCTTTCCGGCGGGCAGGAACAGCGGGTGGCGATTGCCCGGGCGATCGTGAGCGACCCGACGCTGTTGCTCGCCGACGAACCGACCGGCGATCTCGACAGCCATTCGGCGACCGAGGTTCTGGAGATCCTGAAGCGGTTGAACGAGGACTTCAAGAAAACAATTGTGATGGTGACGCACGATCCGCATGCGGCCTCGTATGCGCACCTGACCCGGCACCTGGAGAAAGGGATGTTGCTGCCGCCGGCGTGACCGGCGCATCTGGATTCCCGGGAAGAAAAGGCGGGCCAGGAGCCCGCCTTTGTTATTGCCGAGAGGGGGAGGCCGGTTGCCTCTTTGCCAGCAGGCGGACCGCGCCCATCCATACGATGGCGGCGGCGTATCCTGCGAGCACGTCACTTGGCCAGTGAACGCCGAGATAGACACGGGAAAAACCGATGCATCCGGTGAGAAGCGCCGCAGCCGCCCATGCGACGATGCGCTGCCACGGCTTTTGCACGCGGAGGGAGATCATTCCGCCCAGCAATCCGTAAAAGCACAGCGAGACCAGCGCATGACCACTGGGAAACGAGTAGCTGTCGGGCTTGGCCGCGAAGAAGGGATCGGGGCGGGGGCGGTGGAAGACAAGTTTCAGAACCCCATCGAGAATGCCGGCGCCCACCATGGTTACGAGCAACAACCGGACATAGTCGGCAGCTCCGCGGTAGCAGAAAAACAGCAGCAGGAGCAGGGTAGCGGAGAGAATGACCTGCCAGTCGCCGAGGTTGGTGATCGCCCGCATGCCGGCGGTGAGCTGCGGGGAAGCAAGCTGATGGATGGCGGAACGAATACCCTGGTCAAAACGCTGGATGCTTTGGGCGAGCACCCCTTCGGCCAGCCCGGTGAAGACCAGCAGACAGGCCACCGCCAAGCTGAGGCTCACCGGAATAACGGCGAGCCATCGCTCATTCGGAAACTCGAGGCGCTCGACCGCCTCTTCGCGGGCCATGCGCTAAGAGTACCAAACCCGTCAGCGCATTGAGGTGAACAAGGCCGGCTCGTCTGCCGACAGCGGCGCTTATGCGCGCGGAATATCGCGATTTTCAGCGGCATTGTTTTCCGGATCGGAAACCCACTGCCAGGCGCGGCGGCCATTCTCTTTCACGATGGTGCGCGCTTCGCCATATTCGACCAGCCGGTTCAGCACGGTCGTCACCGACGCCAATGGATCTTTGTGCCGTGAGAGAATCGGCGGAATCTTCTGCTGAATCAGTTCACACACTTCTCGTGCGCCCAGCGGGCGGTCGGCTTCCATTAATACCATGCGGCAGGCCTTGGTGAATCCAGGCTGGCGTCCGTTGCTCTTGCGATCCACCAGTTCGAGGAGTTCCTCGTTGAGGACATCGTCCCCGAAAAGATTCGCCAGCCCCACGATGGTTTGCTTGACGGTACCGATGCGCTTCATTACATCGGCGCGCTGGCGCATCAATTGCCGCAGTTCCTCGTGCGCCTGGCGGACGACCTCCAGAACATGCGGATCATTGCTGCCCGGCATGGCTTTGTTCCCATAGGTACTGATCTCACTGCGCCCGATTTCCATGACCACCCATCCTCCGGTGCAGCGGATCTGCAACATGGGAGATCCCCGATGCCGAAGCGCGCACCACCACCCCTGCCGTTGAATACGTTCCGGTCCGCGATCTAGTTCCACCGACCGGTCGTCCGGACCCCGCTCGAGTCAGCCGGCATTCCGTAAGCACTTGCCGACCCAGTCCAACCGAGGAACCCGGACCTGCGGAATTACGGGTTTAGACGCCTTCAGTATGGAACGGTTAGCACAGTTAGCTGTTTATTTCCACGAACTTAGCTGACACCCTAACAGATCGAGAGCGGAGTGTTATGTTGCCTGGAAAAACTCGTGACACAGGCGTGGAGTGAGTCAGTTAGGACGCATGCAACGAATGTTGCAAGTGACCAGAGCGAACGATGCGGAACACAACGCGCTTGACGAGGACTAGCGTGTGAACGTCCCGACGAATGCGCTGCGCCTGCCGTGCGAATCCCAGGACTCGCCGAGACCCGGACCGCGATAGGCGTCGGTCAGCGCGACGGCCGGCATCGAGTGCGCCATCGGGGAGAGCGGCGGATAGAAGGTGACCTCGTTGCCGCACACGTGATCCTTGTCGCCCAGGGACCGGGTCTGAACGGTTGCGAACTGGCCGGCGCGCAGCAGCGCCACGCCATGGCGCTCGTGGCTGACAATCATCTCCATGGGCGCGGCGATCGTCTGGTCGACGTTGTTCAGCAACTCACCGCCCATCTGGTGGGCAAAACTGACGAGCGCGGCAGTCTGCTGCGGAGTGGCCTGATCGTCGATGAGCAGCACGGCCGTGGCCGGATAGGGGTTCGCATAGGGATCCCCCAGCGTGGCCTGGGCGCGAACGGCTGCGACGATGGTGAGCCCGTCGAGCGAGACACCATTCCAGCTGCCGCTCTGCACGTGCCAGGCAAGAATCGCTTCCTTGCCGACGAGATTGACTTCTCCGTTCGCGAAGCATTGCCCGGTGTAGACATCGGCGCTACGGGTTTCGATGTAGTCGCCATGAATCTGTTGAGAGAACGCGGGAGCGGTCCATCCGCAAAGTGCGAGCACCAGAATGGCTGGAAGGCAATAACGCATGGGGCACCTCACCCTGAATCAGATGCTTCTATTTTCGTTCAGGACGCAGGGGAATGGAAGGGGCCTGCTGACAAAAACCAGTCCCCATTGGCGTGAGCTAAAGCGTTTCCGCTGCGTTGACTTGCGGCGGCGCGCGGCCTAACATCAATTTTATACCCACCCGAGGACGCCTGTGCTCTCATGATCGCCGAGACCATCTCGCATTACCGTGTCTTATCCCAGCTGGGAGGCGGGGGGATGGGGGTGGTGTACGAGGCTGAGGACCTCAACCTTGGGCGCCACGTGGCGCTCAAGTTCCTTCCGCCTGAGCTGGAAAAGGATGCAGCTGCGCTGGAACGTTTTCAGCGAGAGGCGCGAGCCGCCTCGGCTCTGAATCATCCGAACATCTGCACGATTTACGAGATCGGGCAATCCGAAGGGCGGTACTTCATCGCCATGGAGCTGCTCGAGGGCGAAACGCTGAAGCGCAGGATGGGCGGGCAGGCCATGGAGATGGATCTGCTGCTCGAGCTCGCGATCCAGATCGCCGATGCGCTCGATGCCGCCCATGCCAAGGGAATCATTCATCGCGACATCAAGCCGGCGAACATTTTCGTTACCAGGCGAAGCCAGGCCAAGATGCTCGACTTCGGACTGGCCAAACAGACGTCCAGTTCGCGCTCGCCTCTGGGCGATACGACCATGGGTACGGCGACTGCGAATCACGATTTGCTGACCAGTCCGGGCTCGACGGTGGGAACGGTCGCCTACATGTCTCCCGAGCAGGCCCGTGGAAAAGATCTGGACACACGCACCGATCTATTTTCGTTCGGATCGGTGCTTTACGAAATGGCAACGGGCACCTTGCCGTTCCGCGGCGACACCTCGGCAGTGGTATTTGAGGGCATCCTGAACCGGGCGCCCGTCTCTGCGGTGCGTTTGAATCCGGAAGTACCCACGAAGCTGGAAGAAGTCATCAACAAGCTGCTCGAGAAAGATCGCGAGCTGCGTTATCAAGGCGCCGCCGAAGTGCGTGCCGACCTCAAGCGGCTCAAGCGCGACACCGAGTCGGGGGCGATCACGACCGCGTCCTCCTCGGCGACGCCGCGCGCGCCTCTGCGTCCGACAGCTTCCGGAAAACTCGGAAAATATCTGTCGGCGCTGGCGCTCGCCTCCGCGGTGATCGCGGGCGCGGCCTTCCTGTACATGAAGCGCGGTCATGCGCTCACCGAGAGGGACACGATTCTGCTCACCGACTTCGTCAACACCACGGCGGATCCGGTGTGGGATGGAACGCTCAAGAAGGCGCTGGCGGTCGATCTGGAGCAGTCGCCGTACCTGAACGTGTTCCCTGAGCAAAAAGTGCGGTCGACCTTGCGCTTCATGGGGCGTTCGGGGGACGATCGAGTCACCACCGAAACCGGCCGCGAGATCTGCCAGCGCAACAGCATCAAAGCCATGCTGACGGGCACCATCGGCAACCTGGGCAACCAGTATGTGGTGACACTGGAAGCGGTGAACCCCTCCACGGGTGACTCGCTCGCGACCTCCCAGGTCCAGGCCAGCAAAAAGGAAGAGGTCCTCAACGCCCTCCACAAGGCCGATTCGCAGCTGCGCGGGAAGCTGGGTGAATCGCTGACCTCGGTGCAGAAGTACGACAAGATGCTGTCGGAGGCGACCACGCCCTCGCTGGAAGCGTTGAAAGCGCTCTCGCTGGGAGATGCCAAGCACGGGGCTGGCGAAGAGTTGGATGCGGTGCCCCACTATCAACGCGCCATTGAGTTGGATCCAAATTTTGCGATGGCCTACGCCCGGCTGGGTACGGCATACAACAACCTGGGGCAGTCGGTGCTGGCCCAGCAGAACCGGGAAAAGGCTTTCGAGCTGCGCGACCGTGCCAGCGAGCGCGAGAAGCTCTACATCATGTCGCACTACTACGCGGACTCGGGCCAGCTCGACAAGGGAATTACGGCCTACGAATTGTACAAACAGACCTATCCACGGGACGCGACTCCCTATAACAACCTGGCCAACATCTACAACGCGGAACTCGGCCAGTTCGAAAACGCCCTGGACAACGCCCGCCAGGCGGTCGTGATCGATCCCGAATATCTGGGCAACTACGTGAACCTGGCACAGGCGTACGAAGGTCTCAACCGCCTCGACGAAGCCCGTGCGACCCTGCACGAAGGCCTCAAGCGTCATTCCAATAGCGCCACGATGCACGCCCTGCTTGCCGGACTTGCGTTCGTGCAAAACGACGAAGCGACCGCGGAAAAGGAACTCGCGCTGGCACAGTCGTCAGGGCCGGAAGGGGAGTTCTGGGCTGCGGGAACCAAGACGACGCTGGCGGCCTATCACGGGCAACTGAAACGGGCGCGAGATTCGTACCAGAAAGTGGCGGCACTGGCGGACCGCACGAATCTGAAGGAAGCGAAGATGAGCGCGCTGGTGCAGGAGGCGATGTGGGAAGCCATGTTCGGGATGCGCGCCCAGGCGATCGCCACCGCGAACGAGGTGCTGCAGATGTCGGATTCGCCGGGCGTGACCGAAAACGCCGCCTTCGCCTTGGTCTTGAGCGGGGAGGAGGCCAGGGCACAGCGCGTCATGGAGGGCGTGGCGGCGAGCCGTCCGTATGACACGATGGTGCAGAATGTAGAGATGCCGCTGCTGCGCGCGATGGTGGCGCTCAACCACGGCAATCACGCGCAGGCTATCGATTTGCTGAATACCGCGTCGGTGTATGCCCGGGCAAACACCGGCGTTTTGTACGTGCGGGGCATGGCCTACCTGCAAGCGAAGCAGGGGGAGGAAGCCATCCGCGAGTTTCAAAGGATTCTGGACTTGCGGGCGGTCAATCCGGGAGACCCGGTGAGTGCGCTGGCTGACCTGGGCATAGCGCGCGCGTACGCGCTCGAAAACGACAAGGCCAAAAGCCGCATTGCTTACCAGGACGTACTGGCCTTGTGGAAGGACGCCGATCCCGATGTGCCCCTCGTGAAGCAGGCCAAGGACGAGTACCTGAGCGTGCAGTAGCGTTTTACTCCAACTGGATCACCAGGATCCGCCCGTCGGAATGATAGCCTCCACCGGTGGCGTTTCTCGCATCCTGCACTGGATCGGGGGGCAGGTAGTAGGTGAAACTCTTGATCTTGCCGCCTTTCTGCAAGGTGGCGCCGATGTTTTCTCTCTCCTCATCCACCGCGGGATCGATCTTGTGGGTCAGGTTGCCGTTGCGCTGATCCCTTTCAAAACCGACATCGTGCGTGCCGGCGCCTGCCCAAACCTCCTGCCCATTCCACTGAAAGGGTGCCTTCCAGAGGCGGAAGTGGTGACGGCTGGCGACGACTGCATAAGGCTCGGCTTGCTCATACCCGTAGTCCTGCACGCGGCCGAACAGATAGAGTTCGCTCATCGGCATGGCCAGATAGGCCTTCTTCTCGTAGGTCTCGAGCACGGCTCTCATCACGGATTCCTTCACGTCGCGGTCGGCCAGGTGCCAATCGGCGGCGGTGAGGGCCTCCTGAACTTTTTGCAGCGGACCGACGATCACGAAGTTCACCATGTCTCCCGGGTGCTGGAACTGATCGTTCACGCGGCGCGGGAGGTTGTCGATGCTTCTGCGCAACTGCCCGTCGAGAGCAGAGGTCGAGATTTTCAAGGGTGGGAGAGCGGCTGCGGAAGCGGCGTTGGTGGCATCCGGAGTGCTGCCTGAGGTGGCCGAAGATGAGGGGGACGCGGGTGGGGAGGCGGTCTTCCCTCCCATACCGAACTGGCCGGAGAGCCAGGTCTGGGCGGCGGTGCTGAGCGCGCCCTTGATATCTTTGACGTCTTTCTCACCGCCTGCGGTTGGTGTTTGCCCTGGCGCTGTGGTTGCGGCTGTTTTAGTGGACGCGGTGTCGGAAGACTTGCCGGTCAGCGACTCCCTGGAGGTCGCCGGAACAGCGGCCGTTGCGCCCGCACTTTCGGTGCTCGAACCCGTCGGTGTTATGTGCACCTTGACAGCGAAACTTCCCACGCACGGTGCTGTGCCATCGACGTTGACCCCCAGGAACAGATGCCCGGGCTGCGCCACTCGCAGTTGCTGGCTGGCGCCGACGAGCATGGGCGCGCCCTTGTCTTGCAGGCGGGCTAGCAATGCCCCGGGCAGTGCGCTTGGGACCGGAAGGTTCTGCCCGGAGCCCGCCGTGGAATTAACTCCGGCCGGATCACAGTTCGAGCCGGTGTGGGGTGCAGCGGTGACCACGACCACGCTTCCGGCTGCGAGATCAACACCCGTGTCGGTCCAGGGCTGTCCGGCAGACACCGTGAACCTGTAGTCTTGCGCGGCGAGCGACGACGGCAGTGCTGCAACCGTCAACCAGAGGCCAAGCGCAGAGCAGGCGATCAAACAGGGACGGGAGGCGTTGGAACTGCGTTTCATGAATCGAAACCCTTGCGTGGCAGAACCGCCGATCATGGGAAGTCGCGGACGACGTGAACCCATGATGCAAAATTCGAGGGCTGGAAGTCGGGCGAGCGCGCGTCCCGAGCCTGACGCCCCGTGGCAAAGCTATCCGCACTTCCCCGTACCGTGGCAGCCACGCGTTTTCGACCTGCAGTTGCCGGGCTCAGCCAGCTCTCCATCTGGGCCGATGCAGGTCTGGGTGTGCATGCACCAGAACAATCCGTCATTCGAACTCTGCACGTTGGGATCATGCTCGGACAGGATGAATTGGCCTTTCCAGCGAAGCGAGGTGCACAGGTTCGGATGGTTGACGTTGAAGCGATCGGTTTTGGAAATCATGCGGCACCTCCCGCTCTTAGGATGGCTCGTTTGACGGCGACGCGCGCCAGCTGCACCTTATAGGCATTTTGGCTCAGCGGCTTTGCCCGGCTGACGGAAGCGGCAGCGGCCTGCTGGGCGCTGTCATCACTGACGGCATGGCCTTGCAGCGCGGCTTCGGCCTCGGGAGAGATCCAGGGAACCGGCGCCACGTGGCCGAGCACGACACGCGCCGCCTGCACACTCGATCCATCGGTCTTCAAGGCGACCCCGGCGACGGCCAAGGGCCAGTCAAAGGCCGCTTTCTGGCGAACCTCGTAGTGGGCGACTTTCCACCCGTCGGCGGGCGGAACCAGGATTTCGGTCAGCACTTCATTCGGCCGGAGATCATGTTCCCGCTCGCCTTCGTTTTTGGGGATCACGTAGAACTTCTCGAGCGTGAGTTCCCGCTTTCCCTTCGGACCCTCGAGGCGAATCCTCGCGCCGTAGGCGATCAGCACGGGGACGATGGTCGAGGGGCTGACGAATTTCGCCGGCCCGTCGTTTCCAAAAATCGCGTGGTAGCGATTCTCGCCGTCGGCGACCAGGTCTTTGCCGGACTCGTCCCGGGGAAGCAGGCCGAGTCCGTTGCGGAAATACCAGCAGCGTGGGCGCTGGCAGAGATTACCGCCGAGCGTCGCCAGGTTACGAATCTGCGGGCTGGCCGCTTCCTGAAGAGCATCGGCCAACGCGGGATGGCTCCTGCGAACATTGGCGTCGGCGGCCAGCTCAGCGAGCGTGGTGAGCGAGCCGATGCGCAGGCCCTGGGCATTGGCGTTCACTCCGCGAAGATCTTTGATCTCCTTGATGTTGATCAGGCGGCGGGGAGTGACGACGTCTTCCTTCATCAAGGCCAGCAGGTCGGTCCCGCCCGCCAGGATTTCCGTCTCCCCCCAAGTCGCGCTTAACAGGCTGGCGGCCTGCTTGGTGTTGGCCGGAGTCACGTATTCAAACGGTCGCATTACGCACCTGCCTTCCGTGCGGAGGTCTGGATCATCGCTGCCATCACCTTGTCGGGCGTGATGGGAAGGAATGAGACGCGGGCTCCAATGGCATTCGCCACCGCATTCGAGATGGCCGCGCCCGGTGACACCGCGGGGGGCTCGCCCAGGCCAATGACTCCACGCTCGTCGTAACCCTTGCCGGTCATCATGTGAACTTTGAGTTCCGGAATGTCGTTCAGGCCAGCAAGCCGGTAGAACTCCATGTCCGCGTTCAGCATGCGTCCGGTGACCGGGTCCATCACTTTTTCTTCGAACAGCGCGTAGCTGATCCCCATGATCAGAGCTCCCAGAACGCTGCTCTCGGCCATTTTCACGTCGATGATCAGGCCGCAGTCCTGCACGGCCGCCATCTTTGTGACTTTGACGATGCCGGTTTCAGTGTCCACTTCGACTTCAGCCATCTGCACGCCACCGACACCGCTGTTGGTAAGGTCAGGCTGGTTCTTGGCGGGAGTCTGATCGTTATGTCCGTGGCAGGTGATCGGAGTAGCTCCGATTCTGGCGCAGGCTTCTCTCCAACTCAGCGCCCGGCTGTGATCCGATTTCACGCGAACCTGGCCGTCGCGCGCTTCAAGATCGTCGGGTTGTGCATTCAGTGCGGGCGCCACTTTCGCGAACAGGGCGTCACGGGCGTCCACAACCGCACGGCGCGTGGACGAACTCACGCCGCCCGGAGTTGTCGATCCTCCCGAACCGCCCGACGGCGGATATTGTGTGTCGCCGATGTAGAGCTTGATCGCATCAACTGGGAGGCCAAGTGCATCGGCAGCAACCACCGCGATGCAGGTCCGCGTGCCGGTGCCGATGTCCTGGGTGCCCATCTTGATGTCGACCGATCCATCGGGATGAATGCTGAGGTCGCAGTCGCTGGCGTGGCCACGCCCACCCCAGGTGTGCATCGACAGCCCGAGACCGCGGGCGAGGTTGCCGGAAATGTTCTGGCCACGCGGGCGCCAGTTCTGCTTCCATCCGATGAGGTCGGCGGCAATCGGGAATTCTTCCCGATAGACATGCGGGAGCCGCGTCAGCTCAATGTTCTTGAGGAAGAACTCGTAGGGATCCATGTTCAGCTTGGCGGCCATGTCCTCGAGCGCGCCCATGCTGATGACAGCCGCTTGCGGATGGTTCGGCGCCCGCCACGCCCGGGCGGGTCCGATGTTGTTGCGAATCGCCGTGTGCTCCTTGCGCTGGTTCGGGATCGCGAAGACATAGGGAATCGGCGGCATACCACCACCGCCGGGACCGCCCGTCCCCCAGGACTGCGATTGCCAAGCCACCAGCGTGCCGTCTTTTTTCGCTCCAACTTTCACGCGCGCGAAGGCCGACGGGCGTGCGCCCGCCACTTTCAGTTCCGAATCCCGCTCCTGCATGAAGCGAACCGGCTTGCCGGCGGCTTTGCTGGAGAGCCGAGCGGTCGTGATTCCCCAGCGATCCGGGCCGAACTTGCTGCCGAAGCCTCCCCCCACGTGGTCCTGATGCACACGAACGTTGGCCGAGGGAATCTTCAGGGGCTCGGCCATCTGTCCGGCGATCCCGGAGACGTTCTGCGTGGACATGTGAACGAACAACTGGTCGGGGGCGGGCCACTCGGAGGTCGAGCCGTGAGATTCCAGGCAGCAGTGCGCGATCACGGGGGCGCCATAGAGACCTTCAGAAACCGCGTCCGCCTCCGAGAAGGCTTTCTCTATATCGCCTTGCGTCTGGGTGGCGGCTTTCTGGTAATTGGACTTTGCTTTTCCGGCAGCTTCCGGATGCACGGAAGCCTTGAGGACTGCGTCAATTACCGGCTCAGGGACGCCTTCTTCCTTCGCGTCTTTCACATCGGCGTCGGTCGGCTTGAAACTGATGCCGTATTGCTGCAACTGGGAGACGATCTCGCGTTCGGGGACCTGGTTATCCAACATGTCGCTGAGATCATCCATGCTGAGGGGACCCTGGCTTTCTGCGGCCCCCGCCGGCGGTTCGGCGTCGCTGACCAGGTGCGCCAATTTTTGATACTTGACCTTGATTGCGCGGACGGCATCTTCCGCGGTGGCTTCGTCGACCGCCGCCACCCCCACCACTTCGTCGCCTGCCCAGTGAATGGTCGAGCCTTCCTTCTGCACGATCTCGATGGCTTTGACTCCGGGCATCTTCTCGGCGGCACTGATATCGATGCTGACCACCTTGCAGTGCGCATAAGGCGAGCGCACCATTTTGCCAAAGAGCATGCCAGGGCGCTTCACGTCGTAGGTATAGCGGGCCTGACCGGAAACTTTGTCGGGAGAATCCACGCGAGCAATGCGCTTGCCGATCAGAGTGCGATGTTCCACGTCGGGCCATTGATAGTCGGGCATCGCTCAGGCTCCTTTCCGCGCGACTTGCGCGACGGCTGCGCGGATTCCAGCATAGGTTCCGCAGCGGCAAACGTTGCCACTCAGTTCGTGGCGGAGATCCTCGGGAGTGGGATCGGGATGCTTGTCGAGAAGCGCCTTGCAGGCCACGACGAAGCCCGGCGTGCAGAAGCCGCACTGCGAGGCGTCATTGTCAACGAAGGCCTGCTGAATCGGATGGAGCTGGCCGCCTTCCATGAGCGATTCGACGGTGGCGATCTTCCGTCCCTGGGCCTCGATGGCCAGGATCGAGCAGGCGTACACGGCTTGATCGTCGAGCAACACCGTGCACGCTCCACATTCAGCCTTGTCGCAAACGCGCTTGGCGCCCGTGATATCGAGTGTGTCACGCAGGGCGTCCAGTAGCGTGACGCGAGGTTCGAGGCTGGTCCGGTATTTCTTGCCGTTGACGTTCAGTTCGATGGGCACTTTGCCGGGACCGTGCACGGGAACTTCTTCGCCGGCAGCCATCACAAGCCGCGGGCCTGCCACCACGGGCACGGCTGCGGCAATGGTAGAAATCTTGAGGAAGTCGCGGCGGGAAACGCCGGACCGGTCCTCTACCGCCACTACTTCTGGGGAATCATTCTGCATGGAATCGTCGTCACGCATCCGTAGTCCTCCGCGGGGCGGGATCTTGCCGGCCGCCACTGCCGGGTTGCGCCGGTCCGTGAGCGGGGTGGACGCGGCGGAAAACCTCAGGTTAGGTCGTTACGAAGTCGAACGGGAGACTTGTAGGCAAAAAAGTATACCAACTTTGCCCGAATGTGTGGGCAAGCCCGGGTCCTGTTTACGAGAGGATAAATCAAATGAACGCACAAAGGCGAACCGGCTGTGGCGATCGTGCCCGTCGCTCCGCCTTGTTCTTCTGTAGTGGTGTGCCGGGAGTATCCTTGCGGGAAGCGAAGAGACGCGAGGGCCACCGGTACCTACTTCTTCAGTGCGCGCAGGTATTTCACCACATCGGTGATCTGCTCTTTCGTGAGTTTGCCTTCGAAGGCAGGCATGGGCTTTTTGCCCTTTTCGATGACGGCTGTCAGGTCGGCGTCGGATTGCTTCTGCACTTCATCGGACGCCAGGTCCTTCACCTTCATGGCCTTGCCCGGGGCAGTATCGCCCTTGCCCTCGACACCATGACAAGGAGCACAGTTGGATTTGTATACCTCGGCGCCTGAATCAGCCGCGAACGTCCAGCTTGGGAATACGAGCGTGACCACGCAGACAACCAGCAAGGCCCGAAACACGCTTTTCATGTCTTCCTTCTCCTGCTTCTCCTGATCAGTTGAGGAGGGCACACTTCTCCCTCCCTTAAACTTTACAGGGGCTCCCACCCCGCCAGAGTGAGGGGAGGCCCTATGTATCTGAGATTCAAGGATATATAGATTTTGCCGGACACGCCCAGCTCGGTCGGGTTAAAAGCCACCTGACCGGCGTGAGAACCCGCAGCTGCGGCTCACCCCCTGGCTCGACCACAAACGGATTGAGTATATGAAAACAGAACACCGCTCGAGTCAGAGAAGCCAGCGCGGTTTGGGCAGCCAGGATCGGATTGCGGACTGTGAACTGTTGTCTGCGGAGACGCGCTTGGATCCCAGGCTGATGGTCATCGGCCTCAACCACCGGACGGCTGCGGCAGCCGTGCGCGAGCGCTTCTGGATCAGCGAAAGCCGCCCGGTGCGAGGCTTTCTCGCAACTAAATTGTTCGCGTCGGCTCGGGTCTAGATTCCATGGTGCCGGGCGAACCGCAAATCGTTTCCCAGCTGAACAATGCCTGGCAGCAGGGCGGAGAAGGTTGGGAGCACGGGACGATACCTGGGTGCCGTCGTACAAAAGGCGCTGAGGGTTTCGAAGCGGGTCCGGAACGAGACCGCCATCGGAAAGTCGGCTGGATCGGTGCCATACGCGGCTGTCGAACTCGCGCGCCGGATTCTTCTTCCCCCTGGAACCGCCAGACAGGGCGGTCGCCGGCGCCACCGACTGAAAAGCGGCTCGCTTGTTTCGAGGCGGCACTCCACGTACACTCCGCTGCGTCTGACCGCTATGATCGACGATACCGGCATCGGCGGAGCGCGCCCGCAGTTTCCTTCCACCCGGTGGTCTCTGATCGAGGGCACACGCAGCCTGCATGAGGAGGAGCGCCAGCGCGCACTGGACACGCTCATCTCCGCCTATTGGAAGCCGGTCTACAACTACGTTCGGCTGCACTGGAAGAAAGACAGCGAGCCGGCAAAAGATTTGACGCAAGAATTCTTTGTGCGTCTGGTGGAAAAGCACCTGCTCGACCGCTTTGAGCCGGAACGGGCGCGTTTACGCACTTACCTTCGCGTCTGTGTCGACGGTCTCGTGATGAACGAGGACAAGGCGGCCCTGCGCGTGAAGCGCGGCGGGGACACTCCTGTTCTGCCTCTGGATTTCGAGTCCGCCGAAGGAGAACTGGCCCACCTGCAGGTTGCCGCACCTGGCAATCCAGAAGAGCTTTTCTCGCGGGAGTTCGCCCGCAGCTTGTTCGGCCTCTCCCTGGAACACCTGCGCAGCGAATGCCAAGACAAGGGGAAGTCTCTGCATTTCCAGTTGCTCGAACTGTATGACGTCGACGAAGGCGGTAAGGAGCTGACCTATGACGAGGTAGCGCAGCGCTTTGGCATCAAGCCGACCGACGTCACGAATTACCTGGCCTATGCCCGCAAGGAATTCCGGCGCATTGTGCTGGAGGAATTGCGCAGGATGACGGCCACCGAAGATGAATTCCGCCGCGAAGCGCAGACCTTGCTGGGAGTAAAGCTGTGAACCGCTGGCTCAGTGACTCTGCACTAGAGCGTTTGCGGGAAGCAGCTGACTTTCCTGATCTCGCCGGAACTCGCTATCGACCGATCGACAAGCTCGGACAAGGCGGCATGGGTGGCGTGTTTCGGGTGGAGGACACGGCGCTCGAGCGCCACGTCGCGCTCAAAGTGATCGCGGTCGTCGATCGGGAGTCCAACGGGTCGGCGCGGCTCCTGCAAGAAGCTCGGGTCATCGCGAAGTTGGAGCATCCCGGAATCGTTCCCGTCCACGACGCCGGCGTGCTGGCCGACGGCCGCCCCTTCTACACGATGAAGCTCGTGCAGGGAAAGCGGCTGGATGAGCATGTCGAAGCAGTCACAGGTCTGTCCGACCGGCTGCGCATCTTTTTGAGAATTTGCGACGCGGTGGCCTTCGCGCATGCCCACGGCGTTCTGCATCGCGACCTCAAACCTGGGAACGTGATGGTGGGACCGTTTGGCGAAGTGCTGGTCATGGATTGGGGCTTGTCGAAACTGTTGGGAGCACCTGGCAGTTCATCGGGCCGGCAAGACCTTACGGCCGATGCCGTCACCGCCCAGAGTGCTGAGTTCAGAACCGGGCAGGGCAGCGTTCTGGGCACGCCCGGATACATGGCCCCGGAGCAGATCCGCGGCGAGGCATCGCCTGATCAACGAGTCGATATCTACTCGCTGGGGGCAGTGTTGCAGTTCCTGCTCGCCGATGCGTCGCCGCAACCGATCCCCCGAGCGCTGGCCGCAATCCGGCGGGAGGCTGCCGCAGCGGACCCGGCGAATCGCTACCCATCGGTCCAGGAGCTGGCCAGCGACGTGGCTCATTTTCTGGACGGATTGCCGGTCAGCGCCTATCCGGAGGGGCCGTGGGCACGGGGTTGGCGTTGGATCGTCCGGAATCGCGCCTGGATCCTGCTGTTGCTCGCCTACATGATCACGCGGGCCTTGCTGATTTTCTTGCGCCCGCGCTAAAGGATTTTCCAGAGTCGCGGAATAGAACGACAGAGCGGGATTGCCCGCTGGAGACAGACTATGAATAAAGCATTGCTGGGGCTGGTCCTGGGAGGAATTCTGGGAGTTTTCGACGGGTTGACGGCGTGGTTCACGCCCGCGGTCCGCGCTCAACTGGTCAAAATCGTGATTGGATCGACGGTGAAGGGACTGATCGCCGGCGTTCTCATCGGCTACTTTGCCCGTAAAGTGAAGTCACTGCCGCTGGGCATCGTCTTCGGTCTGGCGGTGGGACTCCTGCTTGCCTATGCCGTGGCCGCGATCCCGCAACCCTCCGGCGAGCACTACTACTGGGAAATTATGCTCCCGGGAGGAATCCTGGGAACCGTCATCGGGTACGCGACGCAGCGCTTTGGACAACCGGCCCAGGCGGCAACCAACTAGTGCGGAAGACCCTTTCGTCAACGCCCGCTCGAGGAATCCGACGAGGACTGGGAGGCGCCTTCTTCCTCCTCGCCGTGCATCAGCCCGAATTTCTTGAGCTTGTAGCGCAGCGCGTCGCGGCTGATGTCGAGGAGCTTGGCGGCTTGCGTCTGGTTGCTGTTGGCCTGGCGCATGGCTAGCTCGACCATCGCCCGTTCGACTTCCTCGAGCGATGTGCCGCCCTGGGGAATGTACAGCCGAGGAAGCATTCGGCCGTGGGCCAGGGTCTGGCCGTTGTCGGGGGCGGCGGTTCTCTCAAACAGCGTTCGCCCGCCGGTCTCCGACACAGAGAACGGCAGATACAAGCAGGACGGCGGAACTGCTCCTCCTCGAGAATCATGGCGCGTTCGATGGTGTTCTTGAGTTCGCGAACGTTTCCCGGCCTGGAATGGGTCAGGAGCAGCCTGCGGGTCTCGTCAGAAATTCCGCGGACGGATTTCTTGAACGGGCGGTTGTAGCGGTCGATGAAGAAGTCCACCAGCGGCAAAATGTCTTCCTTCCGGTCGCGCAACGGGGGAATGAAGATCGCAATAGTCGCCAGCCGGTAGTAAAGATCCTGCCGGAATTCGTTTTCGCGGACGGCCTTTTCCAGATCGCGATTCGACGCCCCAATCACCCGCACATCGACTTGCAGGTCGCGCACGCCGCCCACCAGGCGAATCACCTGGTCTTCCAACACGCGCAAGAGCTTGGCTTGCAGAAGGGAGAGAGTTCGACGATTTATCGAGGAAGAGCGTCCCGCCATCGGCCGCCTCAAAGAGGCCCTTTTTCATCTGCTTGGCGTCGGTGAACGCGCCTTTTTCATGGCCGAACAATTCCGTTTCCATCAGGGTCTCGGGAATGGCGCAGTTGATGGCGACGAAAGGTTTGTCGGCACGCATGCTCTCGTAGTGGATCGCCTTGGCAATCAAATCCTTGCCGGTGCCACTCTCGCCCTGAATCAGAATGGTGGTGGCCTCGCTGGCTGCGACCTTATGGACGAAGGTCATCAACTCCGTCATCTTGCCCGAAATCCCCACTACGTTGTGGTAGCCCGCCCGGCGGTGCACTTCACCGCGCAACCACTGCACTTCGGTGCGCAGGCGTGTCGTTTCCAGAGCGTTCTTGATGGTGACACGCAGTTCCTCGAAATCCAGAGGCTTGCCGACAAAATCGTAGGCTCCCAGTTTGAGCGCCACTTTCACGTCATCGAGATTCGGGTCGGCGGTGATCATGATGACAGCGCGCGCGTCGCCGTTTCTCTTGAGCTGATCCAGAACTTCCAGACCGTTCATGTCGGGCATGCGAACATCCAGCAGGACCAGGTCGGGAGACTCCTGCTGCGCGAGTTTCAAGCCGGGTTCGCCGGACTCGGCTTCCACGACGTGGTATCCCCACTCCTCGCATTTCTGGCGCAGGGACCAGCGCACCAGGCGCTCGTCATCGACGATCAGGATCTTCTCGGAAGGCATTCACGAATAGCTTACTACGGACCCGCAAGAAGATTCCCCGGGGGCTACGAGCAACGATCGTAGAAGAAAAGACGAGCTGTGCTCCTGCGCAGCTCAATTCAGGCAAGCTCTGTGGTACGATCCATCGCAATCAAGACGCCCCCGCCCGCCGTTGTGATCCGCGACGGTCTCTTGTGGAACGATGTCCAAGAACTGCGAGCGCACGAGACGGTGCCCATGACTTCGTCCCCTGAAATCCAGTACCCTCATTGGCAACCGCTGTTTCAAGCAGCCCTTCTGGAGCTTGAGCCGGAAAGGTTGCTCGAACGAATAGAACTCGCGGAAGCCGCAATTTCCGAGCGGCTTCGTGCAATCTCGATGAGCACTAACCATTTAGAGGAACAGCGTGCCATGGGCGATGCCCTATCGAGTCTTCGGGCCATTAAGCGGGATCACATCCAGAGGGGATAGTCGTTTAAAATGGCCTGCCAAACGATTCCGCGTGTGAGGCGACTGTGCGGGCGACGGCTCGCCCGGCAATAGACCGCAGGATGAACGAGGGATAAAGCTTGACTGACAAGTTACCCAGTGACGAGTCTGCAATTGATAAGCCCGCCGTGACCTTGCCTGGAAGGGTCGAAAAAATCATCAAGCCCGTGAACCCAGACGCTCCTGAAAAGGCACAAATCCGTGTGGAAGGTGCCGAGGAGTTATATCAAGAAATCAGAATCGACAATGTTTTGCAGAACGGCGAGGGTGAAACGGTCAGTTTGAAACGCGGGGCCGAGGTTGAGATTACCGTTGCAGCCGAACCGGACGCGACCACCAAGAAAACCGATTCGCCCGAGGCCCCGTCCCCTGAGAAATCGTCATCCGACAAGAACGGACACGCGGCCTGACCGCGGCTCGCAGCTGGGCCTGATGCAAGCAGACACCCCCTAAGGGTGGCCCTCAGCACCTGCAACCAACTCAAGACGCAGCTTGCTCTGCGGTTTTCTGTCGCACGGGGAGAACCGACGACGGACTCCGTTCCCTGGCCAGCCTTGCTGTCAACGTCAATCCGGCCGTGGTGACCTTCGACAATATGGCGTGCCAAGCTGAATCAGAACGCGTATGCACATGTTGACCACCATCCCGTGCTGGTAGCCGACCGGCGTAACGGCCAGAGAAGCTGCAGACTGCATCGAACCAGCGCCAATAAGAACGCATCTTTCATCGCTCTCCACTCCGTCGGACCCGATCTTGTTGCCAGGATCACAGAGAGAATCACCACCGGTCCGATCGGCCGGTGGGGACAAGACTTCAATGAACGGGCCCCAGGATTTTGAAGGGAGAGCGGCGCTGCATTAACATCGCGGAACGATGATCAACCGCTTCCGGCGGTGGTTTCGCGATCCGGCGTTTCTGGTGGTGCTGGCCGCCGGCCTCATCGCGTTCGTCGTGCAATCCGGCGACCTCGATTCTGCGGACACCGCCCATCGCCTGCAAACCACTCACTCGTTGTGGACGTCGGAACCGCCGGTGCTTCCCGGGGACTATCCGGAGTTCGGCCTGCGGGGCCGCGGTGGCAAGGTCTACGCCTGGTATGGAATAGGGCAGTCCTTGCTCATGCTGCCCGCCGATCTGGTCGGAACCGGCCTCGAAAGGCTTCCGGCCTTGAACGACTACAACGGTAACGATCCGAGCGTGCGCGATATCGTCGTCAGCTATTCCACAAATATCCTCATCAACGTCCTGACTGCAATGGTGTGTTTGCGGCTCCTGCGCCTGCTTGGATTTGGGGTGCGTGAAGCAGGGGCGGGAGTTCTCGCTCTGCTGGTATGCACCACCCACCTGCATTACACGCAGAACATGATGGAGAACAACTACATCCTGCTTCTGACGCTGGCCGGGTTTGCTTTCCAGTACGAGTGGCTGCGGACCGGCAACCGGCGAGCGCTCTGGGTTGGCTCGGCGGCGCTCGGACTCAATCTGCTGACGCGCCTGACCACCGGATTGGATCTGCTGACTGCGGGAATCTTTCTGTTGCTGGCACTGCGGTTTGAAGGAGCGCCTTGGGATGCGATTGGGCGGCGCTGTCTCGCCTATCTTCGAACAACGGTTCCCGTGTACGCCGTATTTTTTCTCATCGACCGGCTCTACCAGTACTGCCGGTTCGGATCGTTGTTCAACACCTACGTCTCTCTGTTCGCGTCACAGCAACGACAGGCGAAGCCATGGCTACCGGTCAGCTATCCGTTTGAGACGCCTTTTCACGTGGGCATCTTTGGTGCCCTGTTCACGCCGGAGAAGTCGATCTTCCTGTTTGATCCCCTGCTGGCTCTGACGATCCTGCTGGCGGCGGTGCTGTGGAAACGACTCGGCCCGGACGCGCGTGCATACCTGGTGAGCGTGTTCCTGCTTTTATTGGCAGACCTATCGTTTTACGCGCGGTACACGGTGTGGAGCGGGGATTCTGCCTGGGGGGACCGGTATGTTTCCGCGGCCGTCGATTTAGTGGCCTTTATCGCGGTGCCTCTCTTGATGCGCCACGCAGCGCACGTCGGGCGGGTCGCGAGGATCATCGGAATCGGGCTGATCGGCATCAGTGCTGCAATCCAGCTGGCCTCGGTCGCCTTCTGGCTGCCGCTGGAGCTCTATCAGATGACGACTCTGGGGCATCCTACGTTTGTGGTGGCGCTCCGGTTCAAAAATATTCTGGCTTTCAGCCTCGGAAAGATGGAGCAGTGGGGACTCACGAACAGCGCGATGACCAGGGATGCCTGGGACTATGTCCACATCACCACCTGGAATTTTCTGCCGTTCGTGCTGCGACGTGTGGGCGAGGCTCCAGGCTGGCTGGTTACGGTGGCGTTCGCGGTTTGGGCCGCTGGACTGGCGCTGCTGGGCTGGACGCTCTGGCGGCTTTGGAGAATTTTAGCCGTTCCAGCCTCCCAGGCTCAATAGAACAATCCCCGCTCTCTCGGCCAGCGATGCCCGCACGAGACAAACCACCGCCAGAAGGCAGTCTGGCACGCTGTCCACTGATCCGCCGAGTTGGTTCTGTTTCTGCCATGTTCACAGACTCCTCGATTCTGTGGTCGCGCCGGGTGCTGCTGGTTCAGATTCTTGTGTTGTCGGGCTTCGGCGATCATCTTCTCGACCAGTGGCTAGCGATCCCGTTTCGGGCTACTGCGCAGCAGCTGGGGATCGCGAGGCGCACAACTCAATGGGATTTCGAGCTACACCGTTTCGACGCACGTGGTCGGGACTTCGGGGTGAAGAAGGCTCACCATCGCAGGCGGCACTAGCCCCCTCAACGCCGACTGCCTCATTTGGACGAAAGCAGATGCAGTGTCTTCGGGTGCTCGACCGGAACACGATTCTTCGTGATCGCTCGAGATGGCTGCCGCGGTTGATAGGAGAGGACATAGAAATCATCTTCATTCCTGATCGCGACCTGGGCAGAGTAAGGCTCGATCCCGTCCAGGGCGCAAAGTTCGCGAGGCCTTCGCAGAATGGCCGGGCCGCGAACGCGGCCGCGGGCCAGAAGCGCTCCCGTTGCCCGGCCCTTTCCTTCCCGTATAATCTGGCTTTGCGGACTCTTGCATGAACTTGTCTGTGGCCCTGCGGGACAAGAAAACCGTGGATCCGGCTGCCTCTCCAGAATCGATTTCCGAAACCATTTTCAGCCGCTCCCGGTCCCTCTGGACCATCACCTTCCTCTGGTTCGCAATTTACTTTGCGGGCATGTTTACCCCGGCGCTGCTGGACGATGTCGATTCGATCCATGCTGAGGCAGCGCGCGAGATGCTGGTGCGGCACGATTGGGTCACTCTCTACACCAACGGCATTCGCTATCTCGAGAAAGCTCCGCTGATGTACTGGAGCCTGGCGACCAGCTACAGCATTTTTGGGATCAGCGACTGGAGCACGCGGCTGCCCCTGATGCTCGGTGTCCTGGGGCTGCTTCTTGCGACCTACCAGCTGGGCCGATATGCGTTTGGTGAATCGGGAGGGCTGTACGCCGGGGTGGTACTGGCAACCTCGGTCGGGCCGTACATCTTCACCCGCTTCCTCATTCCTGATGTCCTCGTCGGGCTGTGGCTCACGATCGGCTATTACTTCTTCCTGCGCTCGCTGGACGAAGAGCCGCCATCGCGTCTGACGTGCTGGGGATTTGCTGCGACGTGTGCCTTGAATGTGCTCACGAAAGGTCTGATCGGGTTGGTTTTTCCTGCAGGAGCGATCGGGCTTTATCTCCTTCTCACAGGCAATCTGCGCCACCTGCTGAAGTTGCGGATTTTCTCGAGCACATTGGTCTTTCTGGCGATCGCAGCGCCCTGGCACATCCTGGCATCGGTGAGCAATCCCAGCCAGGGTGCGGTTCGCGGGTTCGTCTGGTTCTATTTCATCAATGAACACCTTATGCGTTTCATGAACAGGCGTGTGCCTCGAGGGTACGACACTGTCCCGCTCCTGATTTTCTGGGGACTTCTGCTGGGATGGCTTCTGCCCTGGAGCGCATTTCTGCCCCAGGCCCTGCGCGATGTGCCCGTTCGGTGGCGGGAATTGCGCGGCAGACTGGATCGCCGCCAGCGTGCAAACTTGCTCTTCTTGCTGTGGGCGCTGGTGATCGTGGGCTTCTTCAGTTACTCAACCCGGCAGGAGTACTACACCATCCCTGCTCTGCCCGGAATGGCGCTCTTGGTGGGTGGCTGGGTGGCGCGCGAATCCGGACCAGCAGCGAGCGAATCGGATCGCCGCGCCGGAAGAATCTCGTCGACGGTGTTGATGGTTTTCGGAGTGCTCGCCTTCACGGCTGGGATGTACCTTTTGTCCGTTTCCCATTTACCCACTGCCGGGGCCGATCTGGCTGACCTCCTCAAGAAGAATCCGCAGGATTACGACTTCTCACTGGGGCATGTGCTGGACCTGACGCCGCGGGCACTGGGCGCGTTCCGCGGGCCCCTGCTGGGAGCATCGCTGGGACTGCTGCTCGGAACTGGATTCAACTGGATTCTGCGCAGACGCGACCATCCGGTCGCGGGCAATGTTGCCCTGGCCGTCATGATGGTCGGACTGCTCGCGTGCGTGCATTCTTCTTTCAGCACTTTCTCGCCCGTCCTTTCGTCGTACAAGCTTGCGGTGGCAATTCGAAAACAGTTTCGAGCGGGCGATGTGATCGTAATCGACGGGCAATATCATCAGGCTTCCACCTTGAATTTTTATACCGGCGTCCAGGTTCACGTGCTGCACGAGCCGAGCGGGAACCTCTGGTACGGCGCGAAATTTCCCGATGCCCCCCATATCTTCGAGACGCCGGAGTCGCTAGCCGTGCTGTGGAACGGTCCAAGCGAGGTGTTTTTGTGGACCGACCAGGACAATCCCAAGGAATTGCGCGGATTTACATCCTTCTTGCTGGCACGGAGTGGGGGGAAATCCGTCTACAGCAACCGGCCGCAGGGTGACTAGCGTGATCGCCATCCTCCTGCTAGCGTTGCTGGCCGGGGCGGTGGTGTACTCGTTGCTCGCAATGCTTGCGGCGTATCGGTATCTCTCCGTCACCCGTCCGGCAGGAACGAGCTCGGAACCCATCAGCGTCCTCAAGCCCCTGGCAGGCGCAGAGCTCGACCTCGAATCCAACTTGCGCACATTCTTTGAGCAGGATTACCCGGCGTTCGAACTGTTGTTTGCGGTGCGCGAGGCAGGGGACCCGGCGGTCGGCGTGGTCGAGAAGCTGTGTCGGGAGTACGGCAACATCCCCACACAACTGCTGGTAACCGGCGAGCCGCCATATCCGAATGCCAAGGCGTTTAGCCTGGATCGCATGTTGCAGACGGCGGCGAATGATCTGGTGGTCATGAGCGACAGCGACACGCGTGTTACCCGGGACCTGTTGCGGACCGTGTCTGCGGAATTCATGGACAAGCGACTGGGAGTCGCGACCTGCCCGTATCGGGCCGTACCTGGTCCGAGCGTGTGGTCCCGCATGGAAGCCACCGGCATGAATACGGACTTCATGGCCGGGATTCTCGTGGCGCGCATGCTCGAGGGCATGAGGTTTGCCGTCGGGCCCACCATCGTCGCGCGACGCTCGGTGCTGCAATCCATGGGCGGGTTCGAACGCCTCAAGGACTACCTGGCGGAAGATTTTGTGCTCGGCAAGTTCGCAGCGGAAGCAGGCCATGGAGTAATCCTGTCGTCTTATGTAATCGAGCACCACATCGGGGATTCAACCCTGGCGGAGAACATCACGCACCGGCTGCGCTGGGCGCGCAGCACGCGCCGTTCCCGGCCGTCGGGCTACCTTGGGCAACTCTTTACCATGCCGGTTCCTTTGGCGTTGCTCGCATCGGCGCTGGCTCCCCGTCTTTGGCCAGCTGCGCTGCTGACGATCGGGATACGGGCCGGCGCCGCTTACGTCGTTGCGGTGCGGGTGTTGCGCGCCCGGATTATTTGGCCGCTCGTGCCCTTTGAGGACCTGCTGGGATTCATCTTCTGGCTCGCCGGATTTTTCGGCAACACGGTGGTGTGGCGGGGCCGCCGGTACCGTCTGCGCGCGGATGGGCGGTTCGAACTTCTGTCAGGCTGAGAGTTTTTGCTTCGGAGCGCAGCTGCGATGATGCTAACTCGGCGTGCCGGTCCGGATCAGCTTCCCGTCTTTCAGGACAAACGAATCCCCTCGCCACGAAATCGTGTTGCTGAGGAAGCTCGCGATCCAGACGAGCGCCGCTATCCCGTCACGCAAGGGCACCAGCGGCAGTAGGCGAAGAACCTGTGGATCCCCCAGAACGCCCTTGCCGACGACGAGGACAACCGCCAATCGCAGGAGCAGCGTGGCTCCCAAAAGTCCCCAAGCCCAATAGGCTCCCCGGGAGGCGATAACCGTCAATAGCGCCCAAGGCAAACCGAACGTAAAGAGCAGACCGAAGTAACCCCAGGGACGCGAGTCGCGAATCGCCCGACCCCAGCGAAGCTGGTGCTGTAAAAATTCTTTGAAATCGTAGGGCGGCAGAAACGTATCCACCACGACCTCCGAAAGGACGACTCTTCGTCCCAAGGCGGCGATTCTTTTGCCAAGCTCATAGTCGTCCGCCAGGTGGTCCACAAGCGACTCGAATCCGCCAATGGCCTGCAGGTCCACGCGTCGGAAAGCCAGGGTTGAGCCCAATCCGAAACGCAAACCGCCTTCGAGGAATCGCGCGACCAAGACGCCAGCGGCGAAGTCCGTGCTAATTCCGAGGGACTCGAGTCGGGACCCGAGCGTCGGGCCGGGCATGCCCCGATAGAGACAGGTCACCATCCCGACCGCGGGATCGGCGAGCGGTGCAACCACGTGTCGGAGATAGTCGGTCTGCACCCGGATGTCGCTGTCGTCGACAATCAGGCAATCGTGGCGCGCGACCCGCAGCATCTGGATCAGATTGCTGACTTTCCTGTTCGCGCCGAGATTTTGAGAGCACACGATGAGTTGGATTCTTCTTTGCGGGAACTCCCGCTGAAGCCGGCGAACGGTCTGCACGGCAGGATCGTCTGGCTCGCTGACGCCAAAAATGACTTCGTAATCCGGGTAGTCTAGCAAGCAGTGACTTCGGAAGCTTTCGTAGATTTCCGGATCCACACCCTTCAGGGGCTTCAGAATCGAGACCGGCGGGAGTTTCGACCCTCCTTCGCCGTCAGAGGCAAGCCCAGGCGAGCAGCGATCTGCGAGGTAGACTCGTGCGCTCCACAGACACGCCAGGAAATACCCCATCCCCGAAACTGCAAGTGCGGTGCCGAGGATTGCAATAGCTTTCGCGACGGTGTGGATCATCGGAAGCGAGCAGCGTACCGGACGCGAGGACCGCCTGAAGGCCATTGGCGCGTCGTGTACGAGCACCGACAGGGTATCAAAACAAGGTCCGTGGGATAGCCGCTATTCGTAGCGCAGCGACTCAATGGGGTCCAGGTTGGCAGCTTTCCAGGCCGGGTAGATGCCGAAAAGCAATCCCTCCACCACCGCCGAGCCGAGGCCGAACACCGTCCAGAAGACCGACATCCGCGCAGGTAGCGAACTCCAGATCGCCGGAATTGTCCAGGTGACCAGCGCACCAAAGGCTACGCCGATGATTCCCCCAACGGCCGTCAAAGTAATCGCTTCCAGCGTGAACTGCAGAAGGATGTCCCCCTTGCGGGCGCCGATGGCCTTGCGCACGCCGATTTCTCTGGTCCGCTCGGTGACCGACACCAGCATGATGTTCATCACGCCTACACCACCCACGATCAATCCCACGCTGGAGACCGCGAACATAAAAATGAAAATCATGCTGGACAGCTGATTCCAGAAATCGGAGAGCGCGTCCTGGGTAAACACGGCGAAATTGTCCGGGGCGTCAGGCGCGACTTTCCGGCGCCGGCGCAACAGCTCCCGGATCTCGTCGATGGCCGCGGGCATATCGCCGTGCGAGGTCGCCTTCACGCTGATCCAATACTGCTTCATTTCCGGATGGAGCTTGAGGAACGTGCTGAGGGGGAACATGACGATGTTGTCTTCGGGATTTTTCCCACCACCAAAGGCGCTCTTGCGTCGCTCGGCTACACCGACCACGGTATAGAGCTGACCATCGATATTGATCTCCTTGTCGAGCGCGTTGCCCGCCGGAAACAGTTCAGTCGCGGTATCCAGACCCAGGACGATGACAGGCGCTCGCTGCTCATCGTCGGTTTCGTTGAACCAGCGCCCTGACGTGAGACCGAGATCGTAAACATCCTTCCAGGTGGAAACATCCCCCTCCAGCATCGTGTTCTTGGCTCTGCGGTCCCCGTACTTGACCACGTAGGTGCCCGTGCCGAACTCCGGGCGCGCATACCGGAGGCCCGTCGTCGCAGCCTTCACATGAGGCAATTGCCTGATCGCTTCGTAGTCGTCGAGCGTCAGCTCTTTGCGTTTCCGCATCTCTTCCGAGGGACGGCCGAGTTGGAAGGGCTGGATGTGAAAGACGAAGATGAGATTCGAACCCAAGCTGGAAATGGAATCGGTGACACTGTCGTTGAGCCCGCGCACGACGGAAGAAATGCCGATGACGACCGCAACGCCGATCACGATTCCCAGCACGGTCAGGCCGGAACGCAGCTTGTTGCTGCGGATGGTCTCCAGCGCCATCTTGATCACTTCGCCGTAATCGCCGCGTCGCATCATGGAATTCCGCTCAGGACTCGAACCGCAGGGCGGTAATCGGATCCAACAGTGCCGCCCGCCGCGCCGGATACACGCCGAAAAACACACCCACGCTCGCCGAAACAACCAGCGCGGCAAACACTGCCCACAACTTGATGGATGAAGGCATCCCGATGGCGGCGGTCACACCCTTTGCGATCGCGACGCCAAACAGGACACCCAGAGCGCCGCCAACCAGCGCCATCGTGCCTGACTCGATCAGGAACTGCAGAAGAACGTCCTGGCGGGTCGCCCCCAGCGCCTTGCGAATCCCGATCTCGCGCGTACGCTCGGTCACCGACACGAGCATGATGTTCATGATCACGATTCCGCCCACCACAAGCGAGATGGCGGCGATGGCAATCATCGCAATAAAGAAAGTTCCACTCAGATTCGCCCACAGACTCAGAAAGCTTTCGTTGGTCTCGATGGCGAAACTGTCCGGCTTTCCCGGGGCGTCGTGGCGTCGGGCCCGCAGAATCACCCGAGCCTCGTCCATGGCCGCGTCCAACTGGCTGCCCGTGCCGTTCGCCTTGCCTGAAATAATGATGCTGTTGTGCGAGCCGAATTGCTTCAGATAGGCGCTGAGCGGGACGAGCACGTAGTTGTCGCGACTCTGACCCAGCGTCTTCCCCTGCTTCTCTCCGACTCCCACCACCCGGTAGATTTCGCCCTCGACACGAATCTCCTTGTTCAGGGGATCGACACCCGGGAAAAGATTGTCGACGAGGTCGGTGCCGATCACGGCGACATTGGATCGATTGTTCTCGTCGGTGTCGTTGAGCATCCGGCCCGCCCCCAGATCAATGTTTAGAATCGACGGCATGACGGGCGTCAACCCGCGGACGAAGGTGTCGTTGATGGACTGCTCGCCATATCGGATGTGGCCGCTAGTATTGGTCACGACCGCGCCCAGAGCGGTGCAGCGTTTGCAAGACTCGAGGATCGCCTGGTAATCCTCGAGCGTGATGTTCTTGCGCTTCTCGCCCTCCAGAAGCTGATCAACGTTGGTGACGACCGAAGTCCGCTTGTTGATGATGAAGACGTCCGCCCCGAGGTTGAAGATCTTTTCCGCGACGTAGCCGTTGATTCCGCTGACGAACGTCACAACCGCGATCACCGCAGCCACCCCGATGACGACGCCGAGCAATGTGAGAACAGAACGCAGCTTGTTCGCCCACAGGGACTGCAGCGCGACCCGGATGGCTTCGAGGAAATTCATACTCGGTCGTCGGCTCCCGGAACGGCATCCTTCGGCAAGGGGGGATCCGCGACGACCTTGCAGGTATGTTCGCCGGCTTCGGCTCCGACAGCGTTCAGTCTAACAGGCTGGTGGGAGACAATTGTCCCGACTTCCTATACGAAGAATCGAGCACGCCGGTTTCATCGCATATAATAGGAAGGTTGGCAGCCGGATCGGACGGTCGCTCCCGGCAACGGGGGAGGAAAGTCCGAACTCCGCAGAGCGGTGTGCCGGATAACGTCCGGGAGGCCGGGTTGAAGCCCGGTCGACGGAAAGTGCCACAGAAAATATACCGCCCGGGTGGCAACATCCAGGTAAGGGTGAAAAGGTGCGGTAAGAGCGCACCGCCGCCGCAGTAATGCAGCGGGCAGGGCAAACCCCACACGGAGCAAGACCAAATAGGGAGGGAGTTCCGGCTTCGGCTGAAACGCGTGCCGGCTCGGCGCGCCACAACCTCCGGGTAGGTCGCTAGAGCCTCGCAGCGATGCGTGGCCCAGAGGAATGACCGTCCTGCCGGAACCTTCCGGCAGACAGAATTCGGCTTACAGGTCCGGCTGCCACAAACTATAACGTCTTCAATGGTTTAGAAAACCGAACCATTCCATTGTGACGCCGGTGTGACGCACTTTTGAGGCAAACTGGCGAAGCAATAGCCGAAGACACGCAGTAGCTAGTCGGGCTGCCTATCGAGCCGGTGATCCTAGTTTGGTTTCTTGAGGTCGGCTTGAGGGTTCTCAGGTGCTATTGCAGCAACTTCTTCCAGGCCTGCACCGTTCTCCATAATTCTACGGACGCGCTCGCGCAGCTCGCGAACGAACGGCATGTAATGCTTTTCGACAGTCTCAATCGTATCGCCCAACATTTTTGCAACGTCATAGGGACTTGCGCCCCTTAACAGCAGGTCAACTGCAAAGGTATCTCGGAATCGATGAGGGTGCACGTTGGGAATGCCAGCGCGCCGGCCAAGCGCAACTATCCGCTGATAGAGCCGTGGACGGGTGAGCGGCTGGCCGGTAACAGGGTTCACCAAGACACGGTCTGTAAGCTGAGCGTTGCGACTCTCTCGCTCCGCTTCAATGGCAAAGAGAAGTTCGGGGTGAAGCGGCAGAACAACTTTTTTCTTCCTTTTTCTAGTAAGCCGCTCAACCTCTTTCGTGTCGAAGTGTACTTCCCGGAATGACAAGGTGACGGCGTCGGAACCCCGAAAACCCGTCCATCGCAGGACAAGAAAGGTCAGCAAGTCCCGGTCTGCGTGTTTCCGCAGTAGCGACAATTCATTCGCGGTAAATGGCTCCGCGCCGCCTTCCGGATTGTCTCCGGGCCTGCCCTCCATCTGAACCGGGTTCTTTTGAATCAACTCTCTTCTTACTGCCAACGCGAAAATGCGATGCAGTATAGCCACATCCAAAACCGCGCCGGTCGCACCCCGAGAGTGCTTCCGCTTTTTGATCCTTGTCTATGCGCCAGATCTTGAATTCCTCGACAAGCGGAACGCTGATGTCACGTAACAAGGTAGTCTTTCGCTCGGACAGGAAAAATTCGAACTCAGTGAATGTGTGTTCGTACCTCTCGACCGTAGACTCAGCAAGCTTTCCAAACTTGACTCGCTGTTCTGCAAAGACAGTGAACACCTTGCGGAGGTCACTCCAGGTCGGAAGCGGTTGCTCCTTGACTCCTACAAAAACAGCGAAACGGGCAAAGGTCTCTCTGGGAAGAAGCGTTCGAAGTTCGTGCCACAGCGAGGAGGCACAGCCCTCAGCGAGCGCGATTTCCAACTTATGTTTGAAGCGGCGTGCGGCATCCTCGTTACGAGTACCGAGCGAGCCGCGAACAGCGTGGATCCTGCCAATCAACAAGTCGGCGTGCCTTTTTCCGCGTTTGTGAACCGTTAACATAACTTCTTCGTCTTCCTGGCCTCAATTTGCAAGACGGCGTTCACACTCACAACTTTTTTACCTTTTCTGCCCGGCGCCGCGAAGTCTAGCACCTTGGCCCCGGCAGACCGAAGCCGGTTGTAGACGGTCCCGCGTGAAACGCGCCATCGTTCGGCCAGTTCGCGAATCGAATAGTACTCGTGTTCACCGGCTCCTCGCCCGAGCCGTTCGCGGACGTCATTCTCCTCCAGGCCGAAGAGAGCCGCAAGCTCAGCGATCGTGAACCTTGCCTGAGTCGGCGATGTGGCCGGAAGGTCGGTGGCTCTCCCAGTGTTGACTAGTTGAGGAATTCGTTCCTGGCCATCAGAGATCACAATGTCCTTAACCTTTGGCGGACTTCTATAAACGCTCGACAGCGTTTTGCGCCCTACTTAATCGTTGTATCCGGGTTTGGCTATTGCGTCGCAGACAGGCGAGGAATACCGTATTGCACAACTGTCTTACGAAATGATACCTGCGAAGGCTTGAATCTAGATAACGCCACGCTGTTCCGCTAGACTCTCAGCGTGAAGCCAATTGAGCTGACTGAACGACAACGGAAACTGCTGGAATCTTGGGTTCAGAAAGGTTTCGCCGATTATGCTGAGCTTTGCGGAAAGCGAGGCGATAAGTTTGCCGCACTGGCTGAAGAATCTACTCGAGATATGGCAAAGACCCATAACCATACGCGAGCGGAGCTCGACAGAATGTTTTATAGAGGAAAGATTCACCACAACATCGGGATTCAAGTGAAGAAATATGCTCCCGAATTTCTCGCGGTGCTGCGTAATGAGGTTGAATTGTCAGAGGATGACGACCCCCTCGCGTTAAGGAGCGATCTTTATGGCTTGATGGAGCGCGGTTGTCCGGCACTGGCCTTGGTCGACCTAATGTTGGCGTGCAGCTCTGATTACGGAATTACGTTCTTAGATATTTTTATGTTCGCTGACCCTTTGCAGAGTTACCTTGATCGAATCAAGGAAAATTTGGATCACTTCCGTTACCCCAAACGACCGCGCCGTTTCAAGGGTCCAGTTCCACTATCGTTAGAGTTCTTAATTGAAGCCAAATCACACAATTTCAGGCCAACCGCCAGCATGACCTTCCATTTGGCTTACTTCTACACGTTTCTCAAACGTTTTGGCAGAACTCACGAGACGCTCGGCCAATTGCTAAGAGTGATGCGACATGTCCGACTTCGTGCTCCCGTAGTAGCCGACTATTTGAAGATTAGAGGTAAAGGCCGGCTTAAGGCGCTCTCTCTGCAGAGAAGAGTGCTCAGATTTTTCGAGTCCAAGCCATCATTAAAGAGGACTATCCAAAAGGATATTCGCGATTATCTGGATCAAAATATCGACAATCGCAAGACACCGTTGTACGAATTTTGAACCATTCGGCAAACTTTCTCGTGGCGATTGAATCTGCCGCGAGAGTTTTTCCGGATGTTAGGATCGTTCGGTTGTGACAGGATCCCCGCCACCATGCGGGCTGTGCAGCTTCGGTCCTATGACGGAAGCCCCGAAAGTATCGCCGTCGTTAAAGTTGCCCGGTCCTCGCCCGGGCCCGGGAGAGGTGCTAGTCCGGGTCGCCTCTTCACCCATCATCCGTCGGACCAGATTTTCATCCGGGGTCTTTACGGCTTCAAAAAACCTCTTCCCGCCACACGTGGGTTTGAAGGCAGGGGCACGGTCGTCGAAGCCGGGAGCGGGATGATGGCGCGCTTCCTCAAGGGAAGGCGCGTGGCGTGCGCCGGCGCAGATGCGAACATCGCTGGCGGCATGTGGGCTGAATACCTTGTAACCTCGGCGCAATTGTGCCTGCGCTGAGCAAGCAGGTGGATATGGAGCAGGGCGCGACGATGCTCGTCAACCGGCTTACAGCCGGGGCCCTGACGGAAGAAGCTCGGCTCGGCCGGCAACGGGCGATCGTTCAGACGGCCGCCGCAAGCACACTCGGACGCATGTTGGTGCGCCTTGGACAAAGGTTTTCTATTCCCCTCACCAATGTAGTGCGGCGGACTGAGCAGATGGAGCTTCTGCGCAAGATGGGCGCCAACTACGTTCTCAATAGGAGTGATGCAGATTTCGATGTCGGTCTTCAAGAACTCTGCCGCCGACTTGGAGCCACCATCGGATTCGACGCCGTAGCCGGGGAAAGTCGGCACGCGTGCTCGCTCTCAGCCCCTCGGGAGTCGCCTGCTTGTCTATGGCGCAGTGTCGCTAGAGACCAGCCAAGTGGATCCTGCAGCGCTGATATTCGAAGGAAAATGGGTGGAGGGCTTCTGGCTCACCGCATGGCTACACCGAAAAACATGGTTAGCCGATTCCGTGTTTCGCAGCAGGTACAGCGATTGCTTGCGCGAGATCTGAGGACCGAGATTCGAGCAAGAATTTCCTTGGAAGACGCTGCGTGCGGCCTGGCGCAGTACGCAGCCAACGTGACGGACGGGAAGATTCTGCTTATGCCTTCACGCACAGCGGGGAATGACCGAGTTCACAGCGCCGCCATACCGGTTCGTGGCGTTCAGTCGTAGATTACGTCACGCATACCCGATCCTTGATCGGGGCGTCGCAGCAGCCACACCTTAAGCTCAACGGGCAGCTCAGGGGCAGCTTGGGCGCGTGTGCCAAAATCGGCGCCGAGCATTCTGACACACCCTGGGAAGGCCTCGTGTTTTCTACCCTCTACAGCCCCCGCAGTGATGGAAAACGGTAGAGCACAACCTTTTCAATGTAGTCACCCGAACCTAAGTATTTGCTGTCTTGCCTTTATCGTCGTTCATACCCACATTTTGACCGAAGTTATTGGACCCATAACGAACCCAACAATCAGACCCATGCGGATGCCGGAGTTCGCCAAGATTCAAGCAACGCAGATGGGAATTTGATTGTGAAGCGGGCACAAGGAGGAGAACATGCCCGATGTGAGCTATGCCACCGTCAAGAAGCCTTCACGGAGTTTGCTCACTAACAATTCGCACCTGTGGAGGTGTTCTGGATCGTTGCGGATTGACGACACGATAATTTGGTTGGTAAGTTCTTCCATCAGAGGTTCAGACTCTAAGATGTCCCGGGCACGATTTCTCGTGTCTTCCGAGATCACACTAGCAGCGTCTTGACCCATCAACCGCGCCCGCAAGTTCAAAATCATAGCCTTCGGCTTCCAGGATGTGTAGTCCTTCGCCGTAGAGACGATCCTCGTTTCCTGTGTCACCGTACTCTTTTAAGAGCGTGTGTATATCAGCAGCATCCCGTTTCTCGTGCTTTCGATCCACCCAGGCAAAAAGCTTGAGAACGAGCAGTACCGGAATACTGACGACAGGAATAACCAGATTCTTGTCGAGGCGCACTAGGACAGCAGATTCGAGTCCATCGCTGAATCCTGCAACCCTCATCACAATGTCTTCTTCGGGCGGCCACGCGATATTGCGATCAGCGCTTTCCACACCTCCAAACGGGATTAGATCAACAACCACGGCGGGCGTCGAATTGTACGTGAGCCGGTGGATCTTGCGAGGATGAGGCGTGAAACCGGCTTGCTCCATTGATGATTTCAGTGTGTTGAAGTGGTCCCAGTCCCGCACCGCAATACCGAAGTCGACATCCAGAGTGCGACGGCCTGGGGGCCTGCCAAAAACGTGCCTGAGAATCACTTCCCGTGCGGTTGCGCCGGCTAGGAAATATTTTGTTTCATGCTTGTTTGCAATTTCATCGATCTTTCTGATGGCTTCGAGAACAATCGGATCGATCCGGTCATGCTTAATTTCTAAAGGCGGGCTCAATGAATTCTTCATAGATCATCTTTGCAGCCTCAAGATTCCTACCGTGTGTTGTTGTCGTAAGGTCAGCATAGGCCAGGATAGGTGGCACCAGATCGCGGTTTGTCGGCACATGATTCGGATTCCAGAACGCATCGAGAATCTCAACATCCCCGTTTACGTCAGCCCTCATCTTGTATTCAGTGATTAGCTGCTTCGGCGTATCTCTTGCATATATCGTCGCAGTTTGCGGTTCAAGGTGGTGGAGCAACCGATTGGCCGCCACCTCTCCACCCCAAAATGCATGATAGGGCTGAAGATCTAACCCTTTGGTCCAGCCGGCCTGCTGCGCTCTAAATCTCCTGATATTGAGCTTCGGTCTGAGAACAGTTGGATAAACCGCTACCCATTCCTGTACGAGTCGTTGCGGCTCTAAGAACTTTCGTGGTGTTCGTCCGCCCTCAGGCAGCGGTGTGATATGCCTGCGAGTTTCCAGTTCCTTCATCACTGGTCCAACCGTCCCAAGTGCGACCCGAGCAGCCGCCGCAATCTCTCGATAAGTGGTATTCAACAAATCTGGCTTGCACAGCAAGGCAAAAACCACCCGGAGACCTGCTGGGTTGGTGATCTTGCCTTCTTCAGCGGTTCTGAGATCGTCGGGTTTGCGCTTCCCGGTGACATAAAGGTGCAGTCCTGGCGCTTTGATGTATGCATTGCCGGCGGTGTCTGCAAAATACAACTCCATCTCGCGGCAGCGTTCCGCCACCTGCGCCGTGATATAGGGAGCGGCAATGAGGAGAGCCGGCTTTGCCTGCCGCGGCCAAAAGGCACGAAGTTGGTGCAGAATCTCGAACCGATCGACATTCTTCACTTCCACTGCGTACTGCTCCGCGTGAGGGGGTACGTCGATCTCAACCAGAGCGTCAGGACGAACCTGCGTGTGCCAATTGAGCTGCGGTTGCCACTGCAACACTCTTGCGGTGAGACCGGTTTCTCTGCCGATCGCCTCCAACACGCGTTCGAGAGTGGCGCGTCCTGTTGTGGTTTCTCCCATAGGGATAACCGGCACTGTTCAGATATTTCAATTGTACACGATCCGTGAACACATTTAAACAATGAACATACTTATTATAATCATTTTATTATCAATAACTTATATGTACACACCTGATTGTGTTCATGTTTAAGCAATGTTCACGATACGTGAACCAACGCAAATAATGAACATGGCTCTCATGATGGCAGCTCCCGCGGGACTAAGCGTGGCAATCTGCAACGCGGGAAAGTCACTAGGAAAGTTCTTGTCCGGCTTTTCGAGCACAATGAAGATTGCCGCCGAATCCGTGTACTCCGGCGGTGGGCTGTCCTCTTGTTGCGGGCGCGTGTACTGCGCCAAGATGACGTCTCCCGGTTGCGCCTGTTCCAAGGTGATGCGCACTGAGGCGCAGCCCTTCCAGTTTTCGACCAATGCTTGCTGCCATAGGCTAGTTGATTTCCGGTCAGTGATCATATTTTTTGTCCTCCAATTAACTTGTTGAGCGCAGATGAATCGCGTGGTCAGCGTTTTCAGGAACTATAAACGCTCGAAAACCGACCACTCGTGAAGCCCGAGCTTCGTAGCGATTTCAGGGTATCGATCAAACAAGTACCAATAGTTCTTTCTGGCTCTCCCCGGCGCGCATCTGCGGTCAAGCGACGGACATCTTGCGATGTCGCACCAGCGGCGCATCTTCTTGGCGACTAGAATGTCGCGAACTTGTTTTCGTGCATGCATATGTGTCCTCCTGAGTTGTCCGCATCGGGCTTTATTCGGCGATGTCGCTTAACTAGCAGTAACGCGGCTGAGCGATTTCCCCAGTTTTACTGGACTTTCCCAATGTGGTGAGCCGAAGTCGGCGATCAAAGCCCTCGGTTTTCCGGCTCTATGAATGGGGGTGGAAAGTCGGCGAATTTACGCCGATTGACGATCAAGTGATCAAGTAGCTATCAACGATTGTGAATTGTCTGGGAACGGCACCGGAGGGGAATAACTTGGCGGTGCGGTAGGATTCTAGTTGAATGTGAGGCTTCAAATGACGGCCCGAGAAGGGGGTCAGAGTCAAGGAAGTTGACAGCCCGATCCGATCTCGAACATTTTGGCGTAGTCAACGCAGATCACATGGTGGATCGTAAGAGATGTGTCAGAGGCTGTTCTCTGTAATTACGATGACGGGGGCATCCGGGCCGAGGCAGGCGTAGGCCATATTGATGTCAACCCATTCCTCGGCGTCTGTTCGATGATCCGACGGATCGCACGCTTCCTCGTCTTCCTCGTTGCCATCAGCGAACTCCCATCCGGAAGCCGACATCTTCCACCAACTTCTTCTGCATCCGGCGCGAGGAAAAGACGCGCTAAGTGATTCTCCGGCAACCAATCGCGCAGGCTCGGCGGTAATAGAAGATCTTGCTCAGGCAGATAAGCCCGGTAAGCTTTGGCCATGTCGCCAAACTGGCATATCCTGCCTGTGAGTTTCAATACAAATCAGCCTTTCACAGTTGAATACTCGGACGCGCTCCTAGCTTGATCGCCTCGATCTTCTTGTTCTGTTTGAGCAGCGCCCGCACCGGCTTGACAAGCACAGCTAGCTCGCGCGCTGTTACCGTTTCAGCAGTCATCTCTTCTCCTTAGTAGTCGCGCGCTTCACGCACGGACTCGATAGTCATGGCGCGTGTCGCCTTTTTCGGTCGCGATCATCTAGGAGGATCTTAGGAGAGGCTAGAAAACCTGTCGCAGACGCCCTCACCGGGCATTAGTGCAGAAATGTCTGATTTCACGCGGGAGCCAAACAAACAGCAGGCAAGACGCATTCTGACTCTTTTTATTTCGGGAGGTGTCTTCTTATTAGGTTGTCTCGAACCACCGAGAGCCGCACATGCACTGGGAAAGGACGGCGCAGACAGGGAAACAAAATGCGAGCTTGGTAGGAAGAAGTGCGCTGCCTTGAGCAGCGTGTACCAAAATCGTTCTTTCTATGGGTGTCATCAGGCGCTGAAAACGAACCACTAAGGCCCCTACAAATTCCATACTGGCCTTGCACCGAAATCTACAGTTATCGTGTCATGACGGTTGTCGCCAATCCACCCGGCTTCGCAGGCGTACTTGAAAGAGTCGCACGCTCGCATTGACAAACGACCTGCCGGTATGGGTCATATTCCGACACCGTCTCCAGCCGCAGGTTATTGTTTTGCCTCGATTTGTCATGGTACAGTGTGCGGCAAGACATTTGTGTGGGTACATTTAGCAGAGGGGGAATGTCATTGCGTCACCTTCGACGCGTTGAAGGGTGGGTTCGTAATGAAGCGTGTTCTGCTTGTCTCATCCCGTGGGGATGGGTCCGCTTGGCAGGACTCCCTTTCCGCAAGTCGTAACCTTATCTGTGAATCAATTCGCTGGAACGAACTTGAACGTGGTCTCTTGCCTCCGACTGACGTTTCTCTGCTCGTCGCGGTGCTGGACCAATCTTGCCTGACCCCCGTCGAGTCTCTCCGACGTCTGATTTCCTTACGGCCTCATTGTCCGTGTCTCGCAGTTCTTCCCGAAGATGCCCACCCGCAACTCATCCAAGGAGCGTCAAGTATCGCCGGGGACTTTGTCATCCAGCCGTTACGATCAAGCGAACTGTCTTGCCGGCTAGACCGATTCTTGGCGGATACGCACGATGAGATTGTGCGTACAAAACACTCGCTTGCGGAGGAAGCGTGCCTCAGAGAATTCGTGACTCAAGATCCGAAATTCCTGGATGTCCTGGTACAAGTACGGAAGCTAGCGCGTGCTAATGCCCCGGTTCTGATCGTTGGCGAAACTGGAACAGGAAAGGAACTGTGTGCGCGCGCCTTGCATCACCTCGGTCTCAGATCCCACGGTCCTTTCATTCCTGTTGATTGCGCTGCTCTCCCTGATAACCTCTTCGAGAACGAATTGTTTGGCCATGTACGCGGTTCGTTCACCGATGCCCACAAGGACCAGAAAGGACTGGTTGCACTGGCACAGGGCGGAACGTTGTTCCTCGATGAGGTCGATGGGCTTACAGCACTGGCCCAGGGAAAACTCCTCCGATTCCTGCAGGACCGCGCCTATCGTCCTCTCGGCTCCGAGCGCTTCCTCACCGCCGAGATAACGGTCCTGGCCGCGACCAACCGCGACTTGCGGGAACTGGTTGATCAGCGCCAGTTCCGACCCGACCTTTACTTTCGTCTGAATGTCCTCAGCGTAACGTTGTCGCCGCTTCGCGACCGTCCTGGGGATGTGAACCTGCTTGCCGAACACTACGTACGGCGCTTTGCGCGGCCGGGCGAACCGCCGCCCATCATCGACGCACAGGCGGCTGATGCCCTTCGTCAATACCATTGGCCGGGGAATGTTCGCGAACTGGTGAATACCATCCAGCGTGCTGTCGCTCTGGCCGAAGAACGATTTATCCGAGTGTCCCACCTTAAGTTCTGCGCGGACGCTGCTGCTGCCCCGAAGAAACCCGAACGGGTGACCTTTCGCGAAGCCCGCGCGCAAGCCGTGGAAGAATTCGAGCGGAAATACATTTCCAACCTCCTGCAGGAACACGATGGGAACGTGACCCGCGCGGCGCGGGCGGCCAACAAGGAGCGCCGCGCCTTCGGGCGCATGATCAAGAAGTATGGAATAGGCAAGGCCGCTTCCTGAGACCGGGTCGCACGCAACCCACTTCGGTCCAAAGCACTCTCGCTCCCTGATCTCGCTGATCTGTCTGATCCGCCATCAATCTTGCCTGCCGCGCGCTGGGTAGAAAACGACCCGCCACAACATGCTTTGCCTCGTGATTGCAACACTCACACTTGGCAACCTGTTTGCGTCTCCCGTGCGCAGTTGGAGGCTTGTGGATCCAAGGACGCAAAGCGTCGCCCGCGAGATCATGAGTTACTTCCTCGAGCATCCCGAAGCCATCGACAGCCTCGAAGGCATCGCGCGCTGGCGGCTCATGTTGCGTCAGATTGATCGCACCGTAGAGGAAACGGCCGTCGCTCTGCGCGTCTTGATCAGCGACGACCTGATCGAAGAAATCCAGTCTGAATCCGGGCCCTCGTTGTACCGGCTCAATCCCGGCACGCGCAAGGAAGCCCAGCTGATCTTCAAAGGCGGAAAGAGGATGAAGGGGAAATGAGTCAATACTCCGTAGTCCCCGACGTGTCGCAGACGTTGCGCGACGTCCTGTGGACCCAGATGGCCACAGATTCCTCCATCACTCCCGCCATTCTGACGGACAAAGATCACATTTCGCTTGATCCTCCTTTCCGCCTCTTCAAAGACGATATCCCGCAAGCGAATTTCCTCTCCGTGTACTTGTTTCGCGTACTCGAAAATGCGGACCTGAAGAATCGCCCCTTGCGGCCCAACCCGGCGCCCGATTACCGATATCCGCCGCTGACGCTGAATTTCTACTACTTGATCACGCCCCTCACGAACAGCGCGGAAAACGATCAGCTCCTCCTCGGCAAGGCTATGCAGACGTTCTACGACCACGCCATCCTCGATGCCTCCGAACTGCATGGCCTGCTACAGACCAATGCAGAGGAACTTCGACTTTCTCTCACGCCTTGTTCGCTCGAGGACATCACCAAATTGTGGTGCGCGTTCCTGCGGCCCTTCCGCCTGTCAGTGTCATATGAAGTCTGCGCCGTGCTGTTGGATTCGGATCGCACCACCCGCGTCGAACGCGTTCGCCGCAAGCGGCTGGAGTTTGAACAGATCGGAGCCAATTGAACCATGACCAGAGACGTCATCGAACAGGTCGGGTTGGTGAGTGGCAGCGTCCTCAATCGGGGAACCGCATTGCCGGTGGACGGCTCCATTTCCTTCGACTCGCTAGAAGGAGAGGTCTCCGGTCGTGTGCTCGAGGACGGCACGTTTATCGTTTCGGGAAGGCCGGAGTTGCTCTTCCCGCTGCTCGCCACCACAGCTGCCACGTTTCATGTCACGATGCATGCTCGGTCGCCGGAGTTTACGCAGACCACCGTCGACCATGCGCTTATCGTAAACATAGCCACCGCGTTTCCGTTCGATGCTCCCCTCGACCAGGGAACCATATCGTTGCCCGTGAACCCCGCGGACATCACCGCCAATCTCGCACGCACCATTCGCGGGTTTGTGACCAATGCAGTGGATCCCAGGCCGTCGTTGTCAGGCGTCACCATTGACATTCTCGAGAACGGCATCGTCACCCATTCGACCCCTACCGATGGGGCAGGACGCTTCAGTTTCGATGATGTTGTGGTCGCCGCGCCGGCCGAAATACGGGCCACGCTGAGCCAGTTCAAAACTCAGCGCCGGCAATTGTTGATTGATTTTCATTTGTCCATGCATGAAGAGGTGTTTCGGCTGGTGCATGTCTAGCCGGCCGGCGGACGAATGCAGACTTTCGTAGCGAAGGAGAACAACCATGCCGGAATATCTGTCGCCAGGCGTTTACGTCGAAGAACGGGATACGGGCCCGAAGGCCATTGAGGGCGTCAGCACCACCACGTCCGGAATGATCGGCATCACAGAGCGTGGACCGGTCGACGTGCCTACGCTGGTGATCGGATCCGCCGACTTCCGCCGCCAGTTCGGCGGTCTGCTCGACCGCCGCCTCTACACGCCCGACGCGCACGGCGATAACTGGTATCTGCCGCATGCGGTGGACGGCTTTTTCACCAACGGTGGCAAACGGCTGTACATCGTACGCGTGCTTCCCGATCAGGCAACTACGGCCGAGGCGATCTTGTTCGACCGCGGACGGCCGGGCCTGGCGAACACCGAATTGGCAATCGCGGCTCAGGTCGGCGACACCGGCCTCGTGGTTACCGACAACACCGGCATTGCCGCCGGCGATTGGCTGAAGCTGGTGGATGGCAACGCCACCGAATATGTCGAGGTGCTCTCAACCAATGCCGCCGTGATGGCTGTACGCAGCTTATTCCGGTTCACGCACCCGGTGAATCGCAACGTCGTCGTAGTCACGCCGGTGCTTGGCACGGCAGACACTCTCAGCGCAAGCACGAGCGTGGGAGATACGAGCGTCCCAACCACGACCGGCTTCACGCCTCCCGGTCCGCCCGCCACTCCCTTCCGGGTAGAGATTGGCAGCGGCGACAACCGCGAATATGCCATGGTCACCGGTGTCAGCGGCACCACGTTGACCTTGCAGAATGGGCTCCAGCTGGCGCACGCCAACACCGACCCGATCCATGTCATCACAGCGATGACTGCCGGCGCGGCAACCACGGTCACCAATCTGGCCAGTCCGGGCGACAGGGTCTTCGTTGTGGCTGATGGCACCATCGCCGGCTTTGCCGCTGGCGTCGTCGTGCAGGTTGCCGGTACCACGGCCGCAGAAGACGAATTCTTCGTGATGGAGACGGTAGCTGGCGCCAAGTTCAATGCGCCTGCTTCCCTATTACATGCACCGCTCAGCGTGGTCGAGATCGTTACCGCGGCAGCAGGGACGCCTCGTACTCTCGCCGTAAAGGCGGACGCCGGAAGCCATTCCTTGACGCTCAGCACCGTCACAGGATTGGTTGCCGACACGTCATTCCTGCAAATCGATACCGGCGCCAAGCAAGAATTCGCGCAAGTGCACGCGATTGACACTACGAACCGGGTAGTGACCCTCCGTGACCCGCTCGCGTTCGAGCATGACGCCACCACAACGAACGCGCCGGATGTCACATTTTCAGCTCCGGTGGCAAACAGCCCTTCAACCCTGGCCACGCGTGTAAGTCCGGGTGAGACCCTCGCTCTGGTTCAGCAATTCACGGGAATCGCGGGATACGCTGCCAGCGCCATCATCAAATTTGTGGGCGCAGCCGTAACCCAAGACGAATATCGCCTGCTCACCAGCGTCCCCGTTCTCTCAGCGCTTCAGACCGGCCTCCCGGCTGCCGGAGTGAACCCGGCGGTCCCCGTGCCGATCAACAGGATGCATCTCTCCGAAGTTGCCGTGCTCGGTCGGGATGAGCTGCTCACTGTCGATGCCATTGATCCCGGCCGATGGGCCGGCACCACGCTGGATTCGCCGAACCACGTCGAAGTGATTGTCGAAGACGACGATCCCATTCTGGACACCACCGCTGCGGCCGGAAACCTGGGCGATCCCACCTTGACCATGCGAAGCACAGTTGGTGTTGAGCCAGGAACAATTCTGGAGATCGGTTACATCCGCAATCCCAATGCTCCCGATACGCCCGGCGCCTTGCAGAAAGTGACGTCCGTCGCGGGCAACAAGGTTGGTTTTGCGGGTGGACTCGCCGTCAATGTCCCCCAAGGCGCCCGCGTGCGCTCCCGCGAATTCCTGCTCACCGCCCAACTCGTCCAGGTCAATCCCGCCACCAACAAGCCGCGCGCGGTCGTGAATGAAGTCCATCGTCAGCTTTCGATGGACCCCCGCCACAGCCGCTATGTCACCAAGGTGATCGGCCCCATCTTCCGCACCGATGCGACGACGCCGCGAGGAGCGGACGGCCGCACCAAAGGAGAATCCGGTCTTATCCGGGTGGAAGATATCCTCGCCGATCCACTCACCGGGCTGATCACCGGCCCAGCCCTCACGACTGCGCAGAACACCATTCGCCTTGGTCCAGATCTGGAGACCGCCACGCTGCCCGACGGACGCGTGGTCCCCGTGCCGACCTGGCTGCTGGGCGGCGACGATTCGATCGGCAACGTCTCCGACGATACATACGTTGGAACCGACGATGTGGATCCCGAAAATCGCACCGGCCTCTACGCCCTCAAGAACGTTCCTGAAATCAGCATCGTCTCGATCCCGGGGCGAACCAGTCAAAAAGTGCAGCAGGCGGTCATTGATCATTGCGAGTTGCTGAAGTATCGCTTCGGTGTGCTCGACGCCGGTCGCGGCGAAGGCATCGCCGAAGTGCAGGAGCACCGTAGCCTGTACGACACCAAGTACGCCGCCTTTTATCATCCCTGGCTGGTCATCGACGATCCTTTCCCCGACAACCCCCAGGTCGGGGCTGAAGTCTGGATCCCGCCTGCTGGACACATGATGGGGATCTATGCGCGCAGCGACATCGAACGCGGCGTGCATAAGGCGCCCGCCAACGAGGTCATCAGCGGCATTCTCGACCTCGTGACCTTCCTGCACAAGGAAGAGCAGGACATCCTGAACCCGAGAAACATCAATGTCCTGCGCAATTTCCGCGAGGCCAATCGCGCGCTGCGGGTCTGGGGTGCGCGCACACTCTCGAGCGATCCGGACTGGAAGTACATCAACGTCCGTCGTCTGTTCATCTTCATCGAGCATTCCATAGACAACGGCACGCAGTGGGTCGTGTTCGAACCCAACTCCGAGCCACTCTGGCAGCGGGTGATCCGCGTCGTTTCCTCGTTCCTGCGCGGCGTCTGGCGCGACGGCGCTCTCATGGGAACCAAGCCCGAGGAGGCTTATTACGTCAAATGTGACCGCACCACGATGACCCAGAACGACATTGATAACGGGCGACTCATCGTCGAAATCGGTATTGCACCGGTCAAGCCCGCGGAATTCGTCATCTTCCGCATCGGCCAGTGGTCGGGCGGATCGAGCGTTGAGGAAGGGTAATCCGGCAACAACAAGAATAAGGAGGAGAGCACATGCCGACCGGAGAGCGTGACGATCCCTACAAACACTTTAACTTCCTGGTTGAGATTGACGGTGTGGCACGGGCGGGCTTTCAGGAGGTGGGCGTCATCACCACCGACACCGATCCCGTCGACTATCGCGAAGGGGCCGACGCCAACCTCAATGTGCGCAAGCTCACCGGCCTGCGCAAGTACACGAACATCACTTTGAAGCGCGGGTACACGCAAAACAAGGAACTGTGGCACTGGCGCAAGGACATCATCAACGGAACGGTCAAGCGCCGCAGTGCCGACATCATTCTTCTCGATGAACTCCGCCAGCCGGTTCTCCGCTGGCGAATCCGGGAAGCGTGGATCAGCAAGTGGGAGAGCGGTCCGATGAACGCAAAGACCAACGACGTGTTCATTGAGAGCTGCGAACTGACACACGAGGGAGCAGAACTCGTCGAATAGGCGAGATGACCCATGCCCGAATACCTCACGCCCGGAGTGTATTACGAACTCGCCGATGCCGGCCCGCCGCCCGTCCGCGGCGTGCGCACCGATATCGCGGGCTTCGTCGGGATTGCGCCGCGCGGGCCTCTGCATACACCGACCCACATTGATTCGTGGCGCCAATACCAGGCTGTATTCGGTTCCTTCGTCTCTTATGGGTTTCTGGCATACGCGGTGAAGGGATTCTTCGAAAATGGCGGCAAGGTCTGCTACATCGTGCGCGTCGCCGGATTTGACGCGGCCCCGGCCTCGCTCATGCTGCGAGACTCTTCCGGGAACGATCTGGTCCGAATCCGCGCCAAGAATGAAGGCTCGTGGGGCAATGGCGTAAAGCTGGCTCTGGTCACAGTCAACCCCACCTCCGGCACTTTCTCGCTCGCCGTCACCGGGCCGGATGGCGACCGCGAATCCTTTAGCAACCTCACGCTCGGAGAGCACGACGCCCGCAGCTGCAAGTTCATCCTCGATCACGGCGATGACCGCACTCGGCCCTCACGCTGGATCTCTGCTGACGATGCTGTGGCGACGGGCGTGCCCAATGCGGCTCAGTCAGGGCTCACAGACTTCAGCGCGTACTTGGCGGGCGGAAAGGATGGGCTTGCCTCGCTGACCCGCGCCGACTTTCTCGGGACGTTGGACGATCCCGAGCTCGGGAAACGCGGCCTGGGATCGCTCGAAAGAGTGGCGGAGGTGGCGATCGTGGCCATCCCTGACATGCACATCATCCCCACGGTAGTTCCCAAGCCGAACCTTCCACCACCACCGCCGGTGGACCCCTGTCTGTGTGTGCCTCCGCCGTTGCCGCCGGCACCGGTTCCCGACGATATGCCGGACGAAATTCCGCCGCGCTTCAGCGAGACCGACATCCAGACGATGCAGCAGGCGCTGATCGAACACTGCGAATCGCGCCGCGACCGCGTGGCGATTCTTGATGCGCCAGTACACACATTCGGCTCTCCCTACATGCTGCCGGAGATCCAGGACTGGCGATCGCGCTTCGATAGCCAGCGGGGCTTTGCCGCCTTGTACTACCCCTGGGTCAAAGTGCTCGACCCATTGCACCTGGGTGGCAGTCCGGTCCGCGCGGTGCCGCCGAGCGGCCACATCGCTGGCATTTATGCCGCCGTGGATGCCGATCCGGGCGTTCACCGCGCCCCCGCCAATTGGGAAGTGCAGTGGGCCGAGGACGTCACCGTTGTCATTGACGATAGTACCCAGGCGGTGCTCAATCCCGACGGCACCGACTGCCTGCGCGCCTTCCCCGGCCGCGGCATCCTCGTGTATGGAGGACGCACGATCTCTTCTGATTCTGACTGGCGTTACATCAATGTTCGCCGTCTGCTCCTCATGATCGAAAAAGCGGTGGACATTTCGACGCAGTGGTCGGTCTTCGAACCCCATAACACCGAATTACGGCAAAAGCTGGTGCAGAGCATCTCCAGCTTTCTGGAATCCATCTGGCAGCGCGGCATGCTCGCCGGCGCCACTCGCGAAGAAGCTTTCTTTGTCAAATGCGATGGCACGAACAACCCTCCGGCATCTGTGGACGCGGGCCGCATCATCACCGACATCGGAGTTGCGCCGGCCATCCCCGCTGAGTTCGTGATCTTCCGCGTCGGCAGAACTGTGGAAGAACTTGAGATTGTGGAGAGATGAGATGGGAATCCCGCGTGTCCTCACCGATCCTTTGGCGGCGTTCAACTTCCGCATCGCCCTGCTCGATACCTCGAGCGTGCTGTCCACCATCACCACCGGGGTGAGTGCGGCGGTAGGTGGTGGATTCACCGAGGTCACCGGGCTCGACGCTTCCCTGATCACAGAGGACTACCTGGAAGGCGGCGTGAACACCTACACCCACAAATTTCCCACGCGCATCGCCTACGGCAACATCACCCTGAAGCGCGGCATCACGCTCAGCGAAGACTTGTGGAATTGGCACTACAGCTTCGTCCAGGGCAAGGGCAAGCGAAGGGACGGCATGATCTTTCTGCAAAACGAATTGAAGATCCCCGTGAAGACCTGGATCTTCAAGCGCGCGCTGCCGTTGAAGTGGGTAGGCCCGGCCTTCAATGCCAGCGCCAGCGCCATTGCCATTGAGTCCCTGGAACTCACTCATGAAGGAGTGGATTTGCTGTCGCCAGGCGCTCTCGCGGCTGCGGCTGCCGACGCCATCGGCGATGCCGTGGGCGGCGCGCTCGGTATTTCGCTTTGAGGAACACCCTATGCCGGTAGAGATCAACACGCTCACCTCGCATGTGAATGTCGCGGATACAGCTTTGCCGGAATCCGTGCTGGAAAAAATTGTGGCCGTGGTGCTCGCGCGCCTCCACGACGCCCAGACTGCTCGTGAACTCGAAAAGCGGGAACAGGAAATCCGTCCGCACATGTCGGACTCACGTTTCTGAGGAGCCTTGATGTCGCTGCAGACTGCATTCATCGAAAACCTGGATACGAAGGCGAAGATCAAGGTTCAGTTCAATCCCGCGGAACTGAGCTTCAATAAGACCGCCCAGATCGCAGAAATTGCGATTCCTGGTCTTGATGGCCCTGTGCTGCAGTTCATTCGCGGCTCCAGCGAGACGCTGACCCTCGACCTGTTCTTCGATTCCACCGACAAGGGTATGGGCGACTCCGCTCAAAGCGTAACCACTCAAGTGGACGAGTTTTACGCCCTCGTCAAGCAGGATCCTAAGCTTCACGCGCCTCCACGCTGCCGCCTGTCGTGGGGCGAGCCACCGTCTTTAGCAGGCAAGATCAATACCGAAGTCTCTCACGCTCCTTTCTGGTTCACCTGCGTCGTTGAGAGTCTCGACCGCAAGTTCACGCTGTTCAGCCCCAAGGGCATCCCGTTGCGAGCGCGGGTCACCGCCAAGCTGCGCGAATACCAGACGGTAGAGCAGATGGTGTCGAAGCTGCAGTCGGCCGATCACACCAAGTCGCGCCCCTTCAAACGCCGCGAGCGGCTCGATCAGATTGCCGCCGAGGAATACGGCAGCCCTGCGGAGTGGCGCCGCATTGCCGACTTCAACCACATCGATAACCCGCGAGTCATTGCTCCCGGCACCGTGCTCGAGTTGCCGCCCATGCGAGTGGAATCGTCCATACGGAGGTCCAGCTGATGAGCAGCGCCGCCTTCCAGCAGATCTACAAAGGCCGCGACTTTTGGGTGCCGGCCTTCGATGTGAAGATCCGCGCCAAGGAACTGCCCTCGGTCTCCAACAAAGACATCGTGGCCGTGCGCTACAGCGACTCCATTGATCAAATTGATTCCTTCGAGCTCACCGTCAACAACTGGGACGCCGACAAGCGCGACTTCAAGTACACCGGCTCCGCCGCCGGACGCGCCGATGGCCCCAATGCCCATCTGTTCGACCCGGGCCAGGAGATTGAACTCTCCATGGGCTACTGGAAACCAACGGATCCTGCCCAACGCGATCCCAACAAACCCGACCCGCTCCGCCTGATGCTCGTCGGCATCATCACCTCCATGACTCCCACCTTCCCCGCGGCAGGCCAGCCCACTCTCAAGGTGACGGGGCAGAACGTCCTGCGCAAGCTACTGACGAAACAGAAGACTCGTATTTACGAACAGAAGAGCGACAGCCAGATTGCAGAGCAAATCGGCAATACGGGCGAGCTGAAAATTGGCGACGTGACCGTCAAAATCGAAACCGACGCCACCGCCAAGAACCAGGAAGCCATCAACGACCACGTCATGCAGGACAATCAGTACGACGTCCTGTTCCTGCTGCAACGCGCGCACCGCAACGGATACGACGTCTTCCTGCGCTACGAATCCACCGGCGGCCAAACCAAACCGTCACTGTTTTTTGGGCCTTCCACCAACCAGGCCAAGCCTTCGTACCAGCTCGAATGGGGTCGTTCCCTCACCCAATTTCAGCCGACGCTCACCACCACCCGCCAGGTGTCGCAGGTCACCGTGCGCTATTGGGACGGAGTGAAGAAGAAAGTGGTCAGCGTCACCGTCAATCGCAAGAAGCTCGATACCAAAGGCTTGAAGGACGACGAATTGCTGGGCCGCATCGAGCAAGGCTTCCGCGAGCGCGAGGACCTCATCACCGATCAGCCGTTCCGCGACAAGCAAGCCGCCGAGCAGTTTGCCAAAGATCGCATGGAGCGCATCGCCCACGACTTCGTCAACGGCAAAGGTTCGACGGTGGGCACTCCCGATCTCCGCGCGGGAAGCGTGATGGAAATCGTCGGCCTGGGCAAGACTTTTACCGGCCGCTATTTCGTCAAGTCCACCACCCACTCCTTGAACGCCGGCGGCTATGTCACCGAGTTCGACGCCCGCCTGGAAGAGGAGAACCAATGAGCGTCATACAGGGCGTGGCTCCGGGAATCGTGAAAGAGATCGACAACAAGCTGGGGCGCGTCCGCGTGAACCTGCCCTGGCTCGACGATGACAACAAGACGTATTGGGCTCGCATCGCGTCGTTCATGGCCGGAAAGGATCGCGGCAGCTGGTTCATGCCCGAGGTTGGCGATGAAGTATTGCTCGGATTCGAGATGGGGCAGGTCGACCATCCTCACGTGATTGGCTTCATTCACAGCGAGGAAGACAAACCGCCCATTGCCGACGACAACATTGATGAGCACGTCCGGCGGCTGCGGACCGTCGCCAAGCACCGCATCGATTTTGACGATCGCGACAACAAACAGCGGATCTACATTCAGTCCAACTCCCAACACAAGCTGGAAATGAATGACTTCAACAAGTTCGTCAAGATTTCCACCAACGGCAACCGGTTCGTCAACCTCGACGATCAGAACAACTGCATCGACATTCAGACCGCCGGTCAGCCGGAGATCAAACTCGACGACCAAGCCAACAAGATCACCATCAAGGTCGGTAACTCCGACCCGTCCGTGGTAGCGGATGGCATGGCGCAAAGCGTCACCATCACCGTCGGCCAGAACTCCATCAAGGTGGATCAAACCGGCGTCACGATTCAGGCGACCGGCATGGTTTCCATGAACGTTACCGGAAGCCTGTCGGTGCAAGGCAGTCTGGTTTCGATCACCTCGCAGGGACCGCTCTCGTTGCAGGGCTCCGTGATTTCGATGACCGCGTCTTCGGTCTTGAGCGTGACGGCGCCGTTCAGCAGTTTCACTGGACCGGTGCAGACCACGAGCGTCATCAGCCCTCTCTACACACCAGGGGTGGGCAACCTCATATAGGAACGTTATGACCGTACTTACGATCCCACTGCCGACGCTGCAATTTGACGCTGTCGCCCCGGGCCTCGCCACGCTGGAAAAGCCGGTGACAGTGGTAAGCAAGCCGGTGGTGTTGCCCGATGGTGGCGCGGTCACCGACCAACTGGTCCCCATGACCGCGGGCTTCTTCCTGTACCGCCAAATTCCGTCCAGCGCGTTTGCCCAAGTCTGGAACACGGATCAGAAGCTCTGGCAGACGGCCACCGACAGTCTCGCCGCCACCCTGAAGCCCAAACCTCTCGCCTACCGGAAGGACCAACCTGCCTGGCAGGGTGTATTCGTGCCCGCGGGCGAAAAGGGCGCGGTCGAGGCGGGCATCAATTCCTATTTTTTCCGCACCTGGTTTCAAGCGCCCTTCGCAGGTTCAGCCATTTCCGGTTTGAGCGCGCCCAGTGCGTTAGTGAAATTCATCGCGGGCCCGGATGCGGCTCAGGCCGGCGTCAAACTGCAACCGCAGGATGCCCCGGTCGAAATCCAGCTGTTCGTCAGAGACCCCAACCGGCAACTGATTGGCTCGGTTCATCTCAGCAATGACTCGGGACAGGGAAAGATCGAAGTTTCCAACTCCACCGGCGCCGTCGTCCGCATCACGAAGGATGGCGACATCGAGATTCAACCGGCGTCCGGTCGCAACATCGTTCTCGGCGGCACGCTGCAGGCACAGAACATCAGCTATGTGCCTGTGGGTTCGACAACACCCAAGTGGCTGTGAGTGAGGAAAGATGAGCTCGATTGCGCGGCAATTTCTCGGCAGAGGATGGAAGTTCCCGATTCGCATTGTTGCCGGCGGCATCGCCATGTCGCAGCACGAGCAGGACATCGAGGAAGCCATCTGGATCATCCTCTCGACCGCTAAAGGAGAGCGTGTGATGGAACCTCAATTCGGTTGCGGCATGCACGAGTATGTGTTCGCGTCCAACGACTCCGCGACACGGAATTCCATCGCCTATGAAGTGCAGAAGTCACTGGCTGAGTACGAGCCCCGCATCGAAGCCTCCGTTCCGCGCGTCGAAGCGCCGCCGGAAACTCCGAACCGTCTCCTGATCCACGTGGACTACCGGATTCGCTCCAACAATCAGAAACGCAATCTCGTGTACCCGTTCTATTTGCAGGAACCGTAAATGCCCTTAGTCGCGCCCAATCTCGACGATCGTCTCTATCAGGACATCTTTGACGACGCTCGCTCGCGCATTCCCAAGTATCTGCCGGAATGGACCGACCACAACCTCTCCGACCCCGGGATCACGCTGCTGGAATTGTTCTCCTGGCTAAGCGAAATGATCCTGTACCGGCTCAACCAGGTGCCGGATGCGAACTTCGTCGCGTTTCTCCGCCTGATTGGCGTGGAGCAAAAACCGGCTGTGCCGGCCAAGGCGGAGGTCACCTTCAAGCTGACTTCGCCCGATGTCCAGACGACCATCATCCCACGCGGCACGCGCATCGGCGCTGCTCCGTCGCCTCCTTCCCCGAGCGCCCTGGCCGCTCCCACATTGGCTCCGCCCGACAACCCCGAGCCGCTCGTATTCGAGACGGATGAGCCCCTTATCGCCATCGGCGCGCAGCTGAAGTATGTCGTCGTGTTTGACGGCGCGAATTACACGGATCGAACCACCGCCAACGCGGTTGCCGGGCAATGGTTCCCCGCCTTCGGAACACGCCTGCGCGCGAACAGCGCTCTCTACATCGGCCTCGCTTCCAACAATGCATTTCCGGGCGACGAGATGAATCTCACCGTCCGCGTGCACACCAACCCGGCGGACATCCAACCGATGGAAGCCGCGGTAGCAGCCTTGACCGTGCCCCCGGCCACGATTGCCTGGGAATTTTTCGACGGGACCTTCTGGCGGCCGCTCGCCGTCTTAAAAGATGAGACGAACGCCCTCACTCGAAGCGGCCACCTCTATTTTCGAGGACCAGTGAGCGCCGTGCGCTCCATCATCGGCACGATTGCGGAAACGGTCTACTGGCTGCGTTGCCGTCTCGTGAATTTCCAATACGAACGGCCCCCCGCTCTTGATGCCGTTGTGACCAATACCGTCCGTGCCACAGCGCTGACGACAGCAACGGACGAAGTCATCGGGTCCAGCGACGGTTCCCCCAGTCAGCTGATGACGCTGCGGCACTCGCCCGTCTCCGCCGGAGCGCCGCGCTCGGTGGACCTCCGCCTCCAGGACAAGCAAGCCCAGCTGCCCTATCCCACCGAAGCGCAACAAGAGCGGCTCGACCAGAAGCTCATTACTCGTGAGTTGGAAAAAGGATTTCTGCTCCAGGTGGATGAAGGCAACGGCCTCCGGCCCTGGGAAGAAGTCGAGAATTTCTTCGACTCCGGCGCGCAGGACCGGCACTACATTTTCAATCGCACTACCGGAGAGGTCACCTTCGGCAATGGCAAGGCCGGGGTGATTCCACTGGCCGGTGTGAATAACGTGGTCGTCAGCATCTATCGCTACGGCGGCGGTGCTCGCGGCAACGTCGGCCCGGCCACCATCAAGGATCTGCAAACCGCCGTCGCCCAGGTCGATTCCGTCACCAACCTCTGGGCCGCTGAGGGTGGCGCCGACGAGGAGACGCTCGCCGACACCAAGGCTCGCGCGCCGGAAGAACTAAAAGCCCGCAATCGCGCGGTCACGCTCGACGATTTTGAGTTCATGGCAAAACAAACGCCGGGAGTGCGTGTGCGCCGCGCCCACGCTCTGCCTCTCTATCATCCCGGCTTCCCTGACGTCGAGGTTCCCGGAGTCGTCACCGTCATCGTCATTCCCGACAGCGCCGACCCCAAACCGTTGCCCAGCGAAGCCACCATGCAGGCCGTGTGCGCGTGGTTGAATGACCGTCGCCTTTTGACCTGCGAACTGTTCGTCGCTCCGCCGCGCTACAAACTCATCCGCGTCATCGCCAGCATCACCGCGTTAGCCACCGCCAATGCCGCACAAGTGAAGTCGGGGGTCGAAGCGGCACTCACCAACTATCTGAGTCCTCTGACCGGCGGCGACGACGGCCAGGGCTGGCCGCTGGGTGGAACCGTTCGTTTTTCGGACCTATTTCGCAAGGCGTTTGAGGTAGATGGCGTCGCAACCGTGGACGACCTGCGCATCGTGATCGACGGACTCAAGAAAGGACGCTGTGAGAACGCCGAGATCCCGAAGGATTTCGTCGTGTACACGCAAGGTCACGACATCTCCGTGACCACGCAGACAACCGGAACTTAGCTATGGCAGACCCGACCAAAGCGACGTACTTCCTGCTAGACGGCCTCGGCCCACTCGGCCCGGTGGCAGCGTGGAATGCCCGGCGCCTCGTTCGCCTGGAAGCACGCGCCAACTCGCTTCGTCTGGCCCACCTTCCTTCTCCGCCCGTTCCACTCAAAGATGCTGACGGAACCTTCGGTGGCATGGAGAATCCGACCGGAATCGCCGTCGCCCCGAGCGGCGATATCTACGCTTCCGACAGCGCCACGCATCGCATCTTTCGCATTCGCCGCCACGATCAGCAAGTCGTCTACTGCCGCATCTTCCGTGTTTCTGTCGACCGCTTCGATCAGGATCGCTTCGTCTGGGTCCCATCTTCGAATCGCCTGGAGCGCTGGCCGCAGACGATTCAGGGAGACCCGACCGATCCGGCACAAGTGGAAATCATCTCGGATCAAGCCTGGAACCGCGAACGCGCGCGCAAACTCCTGCACTGCTATCTGCGGGTGACGAAGAAGTGCTCGATCGTCAGTGAGCAGGAGGCGCAGTATCCCGCTGCCCTTCCCGTCGGCTGTGTCTGCCAGACTTCGGTGGAATACGTCCCCTGCCTGGGTGGCGAGGGCCGGACACCGCGAAAGTTCCGCATTCCCCGCGGTCTGGCTGTTTCCAGGACAGGCACGCTCTATGTCGCCGACTCGGGCAACAATCGTATCCAGATTTTCGATGTAGGAAGCCTTGCGCTCAAGCGCATCTGGGATGGCAACCGCTTCAAAAATCCCACCGACGTCGCTGTCGATCTCTCCGGCAATGTCTGGATAGCCGACACCGGCAACGCGAAAGTCTGGCGATTCGATTGCCGCCGTCGTCGCTTCAAAGCGATCGACGGTACCGCCGTTGCCGGGCATTTCTTCGAAGTCAACTACGGACCCGACGCAGGGCGCCTTTTCGTCTTCGTTCCCCTCTTCGCGCGGCTGGAGCAGTGGACTACGCCCGTACCCGCCGGCCCGAGTGACATCATCGTCGTCGCCCAGGGAGTGACTTCGGTTGATTCCGCTCGCGAACAGTTGCTCGGACTGCTTCATGCCAGAGGCGCGCGACGTCTCTTCCTTGAGCGTGACGGCGTATATCCGGCAGCGCTGTCCGCGGGCGAGCCCATGCTCGAACCGAGCGACCTTGCCGTCGATAAGGATGGCCGCGTGTACCTCGTGGATCGCCAGAAAGACTATGTGCGGATTCTCGACCGCGCTGGCCGCTTAGTGGGGAGAGTCACGTACCGCAACGAGGTTTCGGCCACTTTTGCTCCGACCGCCATCGCCATTGATGCCGATGGGAAATTGCTGCTGGCCTCTGCTGAAGGAATCCATCGTTTCCTCGTCGCCGGCCAGCCGGCCTATGATCGCTGCCACTCCGACTGGACCACGCGCTGTGGCGGCATGTCGGCCGACGATAAGGGCCGCATCTTCGCCGCCGGCGATTCGGGTGTGGCCGAGATTGTTCCTTCCGAAGGCTTCCAGAAGTCCGGCGAATATGTTTCCGACGCTTTCGACAGCGGCATCGATCGCTGCTCGTGGGACAAGATTGCACTCTCCTTCACTGCCCTTCCCAGTTCTACCAGCGTGACGGTGTCCACCTACACGTCCAACGCGCTTCTGGCCGCGCCGGATGTCGCTGCCTTGGACGAAGACCAGTGGTCTACGAACCAGGTCAACGCCGACGACTTTCTGATTCTGAGCGAGCCCGGCCGTTACCTCTGGCTGCGCCTGCGTTTTGCCGGCGATGGAATCTCGACCACTGACATTTCCCTGCTCCAGACCTACTACCCGCGCCTATCGTATCTGCTATATCTGCCCGCGGTGTATCAATCCGATCCCATCAGCTGCGACTTCCTCGATCGCTTCTTGCGGCTCTTCCAGACCGAACTCGAAAGCATTGAATTCAAGATTGACCACCTCGCCGACCTTTTCGACGCGGACGGCTCGCCTGCCGCCTTCCTGAACTGGCTGGCAGGCTGGATTGCCATGACCTTCGATCCCGCATGGACGGAGGCGGTGCGGCGGCGCATCCTGCGCCACGCTCCCGAGTTGTACCGTCGTCGCGGAACGCAGGCGGGATTGCAGTTGTTCCTGAAGCTGGCCTTCGACATCGACGCGCGTGTGCTGGAACATTTCCGCTTGCGCAAGTGGATCTTTCTTGGCCAGGGTGCGGCGCTCGGCGCCCGCTCGCAACTCTGGGGAGATTGCGTCACGGCCCGCATGCAGCTCGACGTCAACTCGCGCGTTGGCCAGAGCGCCCTCATCGGTACCGGCGATCCCCTGCTGGATCCGTTCTCGGTGTACGCCCACAAGTTCAGCGTGTTCGTACCCGCGGCAAAAATTCGCGCGGCGAGCAAGCAAACCGCTGTCCAAGCTCTGATCGAACGCGAAAAACCGGCCTACACGCAGTTTTCGCTCGTGCCGCTCGAACCGCGGTTTCGTCTTGGCGTCCAGTCCACCCTCGGCTTGGATGCGGTTGTTGGCACTTATCCGCGGCTAATTCTGAATTCTGCCAATCTCGGTTTCGATACGTTGCTCGCCCACGAACCTGCATGCAAGAGTCCGCTGCCGATGGTGGTCGGGCAGCGCTCGCGTGTCGGGGTCAATGCGGTTGTGGGCTGAAGAGGAGAAATTATGGAGAAGAACTGTGGTTGCCAGGAAACGCCGCTGGCGTGTGTCGAGTGCGGCACGCCCGTATTGGATCGGGTCAATTACTATGACGGCCAGTTCCTGGTCGCGCGCGACCTCTCCGACGAGCAGCGTTTCCTCCTCGCCAAGCACCGCGAACACGTTCACCGGCTGCATGCTGCCGGCACGGTCTGTGGCTTGAAGGTGACGCAGCACCCCGACCCTGCATGCCGCGACCGTTACATCGTGATCGAGCCGGGCCTCGCTCTCGATTGTTGCGGCCGCGAGATTCACGTCACGGAGAAGGTCTGTGTCGACTTGCGCGCAGAGCTGAGTGCCGCCGATCCGCCCGGCCCTGACGACAAGACCCTGCTCATCTCCGTCTGCTACGACGAGTGCCGAACCGAGTTTGCGCCTGCTCTTTACTCCGACTGCGCCTGCAGCGAGGGTCGCTGTGAGCCATCGCGGGTTCGTGAGACGTTCCAGGTCAAGCTACAAATGGCGCAAGCGGTTCCGTTGCCGCAACCCGCAGATTTCGCCGGCGTGGACGTCGCTCGCGACGGCACGCTCAACTACGCCAATGCCTTTCGCGGCGCGTACGACTCCAATCTGAGCCGTATCTATGTTCTGAATGCTGCGAACCCCGCACAGATCGCGGTGTACGATTCCGATACCGGATGTCTTCTGGGCTCGATCGCAACCGGAGTGCAGGCGCTCGACCTCGCCGCTTCTCCCGACGGGGAGACTCTCTACCTGGTGATTCATACCACCGGTCCCGACGCTTTCAAACTGCGCGCGCTCAATGTCAGCGATCTGACGGCAGTGACTCAGGTGGGCACTGATCTCGATGCCGGCGCAGGAGCGGTGGATCCCGCAAAGCCGCCTCGTGTGCTCTGTTCCAGCACGCGCGTCTTCGTGCTCAACGCCGTGGCCAACAAGGTTTTCATCTTTGACACGTCACCGGCGTTGGCGCTCTACACCACTTTCGACGAGACGGAAGAGTTCCGTGATATCGCGGTGACGGCGGACGGCACCTGGCTCTTCGTCGCCGCCCCCACCCGCGTTTGGGCCGCCAAAGTACCGACCTTAACCGGAACGCCCACCGTGGATCAGATTGCCGAGGCCGACGCTCCCACCCGCGTCGCCGTCTCGGGCGATGGCCTGCGTCTGTTCGTAGGAACCGACGCCAAGACCGTGCATTTGTTTCTCATCCAGGAAACACCTGTAGCTTTCCCTGAAGTCGGCAGCGGAGTGTCGGTGACCGATACGATCGTTTCCATGGCCGCATCGGACGCGGGCGAATGGCTGTATGTGCTCGGCAATGATGCGTCCGGCAAGGGGCAGATTCGTGTCGTCGACGGCGACCAGATAGATCCCAGTCCGGCCACAGCAGTCGGTAATCCCGTTCCCGCCGGAGATACCCCCGAAGAGATACTTCTTGACCCCACCGGCCGATGGCTCTATGTCGTTTTCAATGGGACTGCGAGCGCACCCTGCGCCGGCGCTGCGATCTTTCATCTCACCGAGAAGGATTGCGAAGGAATTCTCTGGAAGGCGCTCGACGGCTGTCCGGAATGTGCCGATCCCTCGTGCCTTCTCCTCGCGGCGGTGAGCGATTACTCGCTCGGCGCTACGGTAACCGACAACCGGATCGACAATCGCGTCCGTCCGCTTGCCCCCAGCACCGAAACGCTACGCGAGCTGATCGAGTGCTGTTGTCATGCCAAGTCCGAAACCGGCGCCAAGGGCCCCCGAGGCGACGCCGGAATGGCCGCCACGGTTGCCGTCGGAACCACCACTACCGGAGTGCCGGGAACGAGCGCAACCGTTAGCAATTCCGGGACTTCATCCGCCGCCGTTTTCGACTTCGTGATTCCGCGCGGCGCCGACGGACCTCCGGGCGCATCCAGCACCATAACCGTCGGCACCACTACGACGGGCGCAGCGGGCGCGAGCGCAGCCGTCACCAACTCCGGAACTCCCTCAGCTGCCATTTTAGATTTTGTTATTCCCCATGGCGCCGATGGCGCTCCTGGGGCTGCGAGCACGGTGAGCGTCGGGACGACCACCACCGGAGCTCCAGGCACCAGTGCCTCTGTCACAAACTCAGGAACGCCGTCCGCGGCTGTGTTGAACTTCACTATTCCGCGTGGCGCCGACGGCGCAGACGCTCAATGCTGTGAACCCGGCTTGACTCGAATCATCGCTCTCAGTTGGATACACGACAGAGTTGGGACTCCATTTGCCACCGTCGGAGATAACCCGGCAGTTATCGTGCAATTTGGTCCCGGCCGGATTGACGTCCCCGACCTCGTTGCCGCTGCCCGAATCTTCCGTGTGGAGATGGAAGACAACTCAAACGACCTGTTCCGCTGCTTCTGCGAATTGAAGGGCACGGTGATTCCAGTACAAAACGTCAGGCTATCCGGGGGACGCATCCGGTCGGCGGATCCGTTCGCCGGAGCGCCGACCACAACTGACGCCCTTGCGTTTCAGTTTTCGTCCCAAACGAAGAACCTCATCGCCACTAGCGGCGCCGAAGTGCGTGTGACGTTGCTCGGAGACTTCCTCACTGCCGGTGGTCGCGCTATTGATGCTGAGTTTCCGCGCGCCGAACTGCCCACCGGCGATCACCCTTCTGGCGCCAAAGAAGGTATCCAGGGTGGAACGTTCCTCTCCTGGTTCTGGATCAAAGCACGGGCGAAAGCCTAAGAGGACACTATGCCAACGACCAGCTCTCCTTATTTCGATAGCGCCAGCAACATGGCTGCGAACGCAGCTGCCAAGTCCGCCAACGCTCCGATGGCGGCGCCCGCTGCTCCCTGTTGCACCGGATTGGAATGCATCGAGAAGCCGCGCTTTTTCTGCGGCCAATTGCTCACCGATCTCGATCTTGATGCGGCCATGAATTACATCGCGGCCAAGAACCGCCTGCACAACCGCTATCTGTTCGGAGCGGGTGTGGTCTGCGGCCTTATCGTCCAGTGCGATCCGTGCGTTGATGGATCCGTGATCATCAATCCGGGCTATGCGCTCGACTGTCTGGGGAACGACATCATCTTTTGTTCGCCCTACACGTTCGACGTAGCCGGTTACCTCGACTGTCGCAAGAAGCAACAGGCCGGCTGCAACGGCACCAAACCTCAGATTCCGAAAGATTGCGAAACTCCTGAGGTCGAATACTGCCTGGTCATCTCCTATGACGAGAAGCCGACCAAGCCGGTCAGCGCCCTGATCCGCGACAATGGCTGCCGGGTCAGCCGGTGCGAGCCTTCGCGCACTCTTGAGGTCTTCAAGGTCGATCTCATCGATCACGACACCGCCATGCAGTTGAATGTCCTGCCGACCTTCTGGTCGAGGCTCATGACCTGCATTAAGGACGAAGGCGAAAAGATCGTCGCGTACCTCAGTGAGCTTGCCGCGATTGAACAGATGACGCATGCGCAACAGCAGGCCGATGCGATCCAGGCTGTCGTGGCCCGCATGAAGAAGGACATTATCGAATTTTCCCAGGCTAACAACCCTGTTCACTGCAACTTGATCGACCAGCTTTGCGCAATCGACGCGGTGTTTCGCGTCGCCCGGCCGGTGATCAATCTCGACCGTACCAACCTGGAAGGAGTGAGTCCTGCCGCTGGCGCGGGTTCCGTGGTGCAGGCGCTCAGAGCGTATTTCCTGCTGTATGTGCAACTGTTGATCGACTGCGTTTGCAACGCCTACCTGATTCCGTGCAACGACTGTTGTGAGCCCGAATACGTGCTGCTCGCCTGCCTCAAGGTGCGTGACGGCAAGGTCATCAGTATCTGCAACACGGTTCGGAGCCAGGTCCTTTCCGCAATGAGCGTTCGTTATTGGCTGCAGCCACTATTTTCTGCCGTGGGGAAAGTCATGGAATACCTCTGCTGCACTCTCGACCTCAGCAAGTATGTCGGCGACCGCGCCGGCTTCGTCGGTCTGCACACGAAGGTTCAGCAGACCATCAACACTTACAAGGTGGCCAAGGCGTACTCGTCCAACCTGGTGCAGCAGGTGAAGAATAAAGCGGTCGCCGTCCCCAACCCTGCCGATAACCCCGACCAGGCAAGCGCCACAACTTTCTACAAGCAGCCATTGGACCAGGTGCAAAAGAATCTGGCCGCGATGGGAGTCACCTTTACGGTCAAGCGAGCGGCCACGGTGGGGGAAGCCTACTCAATCAGCAACATTCCGCAGCAGACGTTTACCGTCAATCGGGGCGCGCATGTCGAGGTGCTGGTCGCACCGGACAACAGCGTGGCCGGCATTCGCACCATCGCAGGGTAAATACATGGCTACTGAAGACATTCTCCGAGTCAACTACACCGAGGGCCAGTTCCTGAGCGCCGCCGACTTCACCACGGAACAGACGTACATGGACGAGAGCCGGCGCCGCCACTACATCAGCGAACACACCTGGGGGATCGTCTCGGGCCTCGGCATCGCACAGAACGCGAGCAACATATGGGTCGTTGGCGCCGGCATGGCCATTGATGGCTACGGCCGCGAGATTTACGTATTTGAAGACGAGCCTCTCGACACGACCGAGATTGCCGCCCAACTGGCAGGCCAGGCGAATGCCACGCTGGAAATCTGGATCGCCTACAGTACGGAAACCACCGCGCCGGCCATCAATGGTTATGCCTCTTGCATCTCCGGGGCAAGCAACACGCGCATTCGCGAATCCTTCCTCATCATCTATCAGGACCATCCGCCTCCGTTCGATACGCAGGATCCCGCCGATCAAAGTAAATGGCCAGTTGCATGGGAGGACCTGCCCGACGACCCGGTGGCACAACCCTGGCCGGTTTTTCTCGGCAAGATCATCTGGACTGCGGGCGCCATCACGGGAGTTGATCCGACTGGGCGTCACTACGCCGGTCTCAACGGCATCGAGGTCTACTCGCAAACGGGTCAGTTCGACGTGCATGCCTCGACGCTGCGGATTCGTGTCGAGGGCGCTAACGACGCCATCCTCACCACCAACAAGTCCGCAGCTGCGACTGCAGGCTCCGACCTACACATTCGCACCAACGACGCGAACGGCGGCAACACTGTGCAGATTGACAAAGACAATCTCGCCGTCGCCAAGAATCTCTCGGTGGATCAGAAAATCGTCGTCAAGGGGACGGTTGGCACGGGTGGCGGCAAGCTCTATGTCGAACCCGATACCGTCCAGGACCTGGCGACTCTGACGCGCCCGGCAAACGCCGGCACGGGCGCGACTCACGATCTCGCCATTCGCACCAACGACGGCAACGGCGGTAACCACATCCTGCTCGACAAGGACGATGTCACCGCGCAGAGCGTCTCCGTCATGAACGGCATCACCGTCTCCGGCGCAAGCGTGGTGAAGGGGGGAATGGAATTGTGGGGCGGCCAGCTTCTCCTCAAGCAGTCCGATGGCACCGACGATACCGACCCCATGGCCTTCTCGCGCTTTAACAATGCACCTGACCGCAACGACCTGCGCATTCAGATCGGAGACAACCTCGGCGGCGACGATCGCCTTGTCGTGGGCCCTGTCTATTTCGGCGATGGGCAATTCAAAGAGCAGTTCGTGGTCGATAACCAGGGAAACGTCAAAGCGGCGGGGAGTCTGCAAACCACGGGGACGGTCAACGGCCGCAACGTGGCCGCGGACGGCGCCAAACTCGATGGACTTCCCTCGAGCGCGAATTTCACCGCGGTGCTGAGCGGCCAACTCTCCGATGGCGCTGTAATCCCGCTGCCGGCCGGGTACACGGAGGCACAGTGTAAGTGGATTGTCAGCCCGGTGACGATGAATGGCTATCTGAGCGCCTATCTCCACGATTTCTACTGCGAAGTACAGGCTGGCCGTGTCGTCAATGCGAAATGGATTACACCGAATGAAAACCTGTCCGGCACGGTCAACTACCTGATCATCGGTGTCAAGTGAGAGGCACACCATGTATTACATCGTGAATTCGCGAGGTGAGGTAGTTGGTAGCGCCAGTGGCCCCGTCAATACCGAAGACTTGGCTCACTCGGGCTCGATTGCAGTTCACTCTGATTTCAATCTCCCGCCCTCCGAGGTCAAACTGACCGGCTTTCCCGACAAACCTCAGATCGTGGAACTCCCCAAAACCGCCCAGCCGGTCCTCAAGCTCAGCACAACCACGCAGGATGAGGACGGTGATGGCGTTCCCGATCTCAAGGCGGATGGCCGGAGCACCACCACGTTGACCGTCGTCGCACAAACGGAGGGGGGCGAGTTAATTAAAACTTCAGCAACTGTCACTTTCCGAACCACCGCGGGACGGCTCGCGGCGCGTACGGCGGCACTCAAAGATGGCACAGCGAGCGTGATCTTCACCGCCGGGCGCGACACCATACTGGCGCACATTACCGCCTCGGCCGTGGGCTTTAACAGCGCCTCGCTGGCGATAGAACTCATCCCTTGACCGACATGGACCTGTCGATTTACCAACTCGACTGCCACTACACGGTTCCGCGCGGCGCTGGCAATGAATCCGCAATACGCGAACGCATGGACTTGGTCGCCACCCGACTGCTGTCGACCGCCCTCGAGCGCGAGATGGACTCCATTTCGGAAGAGGATGGCACGCTCTATTTCGTCGACCACATGGAAATGACTGTGATGCTTCAGCCAAGCTCCGGCGACTACGACTTGGCAAAAGGCTGGGCCGGTTCGGTATCCACAGGAATCATCGAACGTATTCGCCGCGGCGAAGGGGTGGTCGTCTTTCGCGACCGCGCCGAGCTACTTGCTTCATTTCTTGTCGATCTTGCTCATGGCACACCCGACGCGGTGTGGTACTACCGCCGCCTGGTGGAGCCACCAGGCATTTCTAACGGAGACCGCGCCAGACTTTTGCTGATGGAAGATCCCGACAGGGGACGCGATGCCCTGCATGACCTTCATGCGCGCAATCGGCTCGAGGAGGTCCTTCAGCTTTTCAGCTCTGAACAGATTGCAGATGTCGTTCGGCGTTGTCTCTTGCCGCCCAGCCCGGAAGTGGTTTCCGCAGCGAACTATCGCCGCTGGCATAAAGCAGCAGTGCAGGCACTGACTGTGCGCAGATTTGTTCCTTCAGGATCACAGGCGCGCGACACGCTTCTTTTGTACTTCGAAATCCTGGCCGAGCGCGCTGACCTCGGGCCTGATGTGAATCTGGCGCGCTTCATATGGCGCTTCATGGAACTTGGTTCTATCTGCCGCTTGCAACCGCAATTGTCCGCCATAATTCGCGCGGGCGATTGGGCCCGCATACGGCCGCTGCTGGATACGGGCGAGCAGGCTCGCTTCGTCGGGGCCTTCCTGCAGGCTGTGCCTGCCCACGAAATCGCATCTGCGTTGGAGGTCTCACAAACCGGCGTTGTGCCGACCGTAGAGCGGCTATTCATCACGGAGTTCGCAGGAGCGTCACTGCTCGTTCTCGCGTCGCGAAGCGCGGAAGGCGACAAGCTCTCCGCATTCGCCCGGTATCTGACCTTATTACAGTGCCTGGGCGCGTCGAACCTTGCTGAGACTGTCGCCGATCCTGGCGTTGCGGCGCTCGCCGGATGGGACGGTCCGCCGTCGCCCCAACTCATGGCGCAGCATTTATCAGCATGGACGCCCGCGCCTCACAACGAGCGTGTTGCCGACCCATGGTTCAGCCTGGCCGCTCCCGGAGGCCCGCTGGAAGCCTTCCCCGCGATTGATGCCATGCTGCAATCTCACAGCCGGAAAATGATGGGGGACTTCCGCCTGCAGCTTGGTGCATTCTCTGAAAGCAGCAACGAGTACATCCATCGCAACCTGCTTCGCTGCCGCGGCTTCGTCACTCTGTCCCCGGCCCGCATGTCTGTGCGCTTCCTGGCGTGTCCGCTGCGCGTTGTCCTTCGCATGGCCGGTTTCGCCTCCACCCCCCTGGTAATGCCCTGGGCCGGCAGCAGACTGTTGGAGATCGACCTTGACTGATACCGAACTCAACTGTTTGCGAGCCGAGCTCACGCGTCTGGATTCCGTGCTGGCGACCGCCCTTGCTGCCGTTCACGCGGCGCGCACGGACGTGCCGCAAGGCGGACTCTACATCTCCGACGCCGAGGTGGATCGCCTGCTGGCAACAACCACCGGAAATCCCGTCGCTCCTCTCGCTCCCGATTCGGTTCCACCGCCAGCCTCCGGCCGCGTCGATCGTCTGACCCGCGCGTTCGGACTGAGCGACCTTGAGCGATCGACTGTGGTCTTGTGTCTGGCTCCGGAAATTGACCGCAAGTATGAGCGCATCTATGGCTGGTTGCAGGATGACGTGCAGGCCACACAGCCAACCGTGGGACTCGCTCTCAGTTTGTTTCGCTCCGGCATAGGCAGTCAGCTCGATGCCCGTTTAATCTTTGAGGATCCGGAAGCTCCGCTGCAGCGCTTCATCCTGGCACGAGTGCCGGATTCTGGCCATTCCCTTCTCGCCCTCCCGTTGCGTCTGGATCGCCGTATCGCCAGTTTCCTGCTCGGCAGTGACGACCTCGATGTCGCTTTACGAGAACCCGTTCCCCTCGCCCGCTGGCTGAGTCCAGCCGCAAAAACGCCTATCTGGAGCAGGCTTCACCAGGAACAATTGATCGCGCTGGATCGCCGTCCGCCGGAAGGCGACTGGTGCTGCCTGTTGAGTGGTCCCCACGGGGCTGGCAAGAAGACTTTTGCCCAAGCCGTGTGCCGCCGCCGCGGTCTGCCTCTGCTGTTCTGCGACCTCGCGGCTGCCGTGAGTGCAGGCAAAGCACTCGACACCGCACTCGCCAGCGCCCTGCGCGAAGCGACCCTCTATAACGTTCCGCTTTACCTGGAAGTGGCTCGTGACAACCTTCTCGCGATTTTCCACACAATTCAACGCTGGCCAGTTCTTCTGTTTTTGGCAAAGACTGAGCCATGGCGTGCCCCCGAGCGTCCGCAACGCACGTGTCTTGAAATCACGATCGGTGTGCCGGAAGAAACTCAACGGCGCCAGATCTGGATGCGTCAAGTCTCTTCACCCGAGCTCGGCAGCCGTCTCGCGTCTCTCTATCGCTTTCTTCCAGGGCAGATCGAAGATGCGGCCGCCCGCGCGAGAGAGATCGCTCTCGAGCGGGATGCAGCGGATCCTGCCGACACCGATTTCCTCGCTGCCTGCCGCGCACTCTCCTCCAGCAACCTCGTGTCGTTCGCGGTTAAAGTCCCGATTCGTCGGAGCTGGGACGACCTAGTTCTTGCCCGTCCGGCGCTGGATCAGTTGCACGAACTCTGCGACCAGGTCCGCTTCCATTCGCGCGTGTTCACCGATTGGGGATTCCAGGCCAAAGTCGGCCTCGGATGCGGACTCTTGGCGCTCTTCTCCGGACCATCCGGTACGGGCAAAACTCTGGCGGCAGAAGTCATTGCTGGCGCTCTCGACCTCGATCTCTTCAAGATTGATCTGTCGTCACTCGTGAGCAAGTACATCGGGGAGACCGAAAAGAATCTCGCTCGTGTCTTCGAAGATGGAGAGCGGAGCGGCGGCATCCTGTTCTTCGACGAGGCCGACGCAGTGTTCGGCAAGCGCACCGATGTCCGCGATGCTCACGACCGGTACGCCAATCTGGAAGTCAACTATCTGCTCCAGCGCGTCGAGGACTATCCCGGCGTCGTGATTCTCGCCAGCAATATGGGGCGCAATATCGACTCCGCATTCCAGCGCCGCATGAACTTCGTCGTCGAATTTCCTTTGCCCGATGCCGATCACCGCCGCCGCATCTGGCAGACCGTGTTCCCGACCACGGCGCCGCTTGAACCTGGCATTGACTTCGAATTTCTTGCCGAACGCTTCAACCTCGCCGGCGGCAACATCCGCAACATTGCTGTCGCCGCAGCGTTTTACGCTGCCGGCAATGGCGGCTCCATCAGCATGCACCACCTGCTTCGCGGGCTGAAACGCGAGTACCAGAAGATGGGCAAGGTTTGCGAGCGCGCCGAGTTCGGCGATTACTACTCCGCGGTGCGCTGATGGACGCGCCTTCCAAGAATCCGCTGACGAAGGCGCCACTCCCGCCGCAGCCCGCGCCGGCGCAAACCAGCGCTCCTCCGCCTGTTCCGGCGTCGTCCACGCCTGTTCCGTTCAGCGGCAGTCCGGCCCGTACGCCTGATTCCCTTCGGCCTGAAATGAATGCACTCGGAGGTTCTCCGGCTCGACAGGCGGAGGCCGCTCGTGATCTCCAACGCAAGCGCGGGAATCAATTTACCGGGGCTGTGCTGCAGCGCAAGTGCGCCTGTGGCGCGTGTGCCGACTGTGACAAGAAGCGCGACGACCATCGCGCCATTCAGCGGCAAGCGAGGGACTCCGGTTCCACGACCGCCTTGATGCCGGACCACGCCGCCTTAGAACAGAGTGGCGGCAAGCCACTCCCACTGGATCTGCGGCAGCGCATGGAATCACAGTTCGGCCGCAAGTTTGAAGGAGTGCTGGTGCACTCCGACTCCGCCGCTGCCCAAGCCGCTGGCGCGGTTCATGCCCGAGCCTTCACCTCTGGCAATCACATTTACTTTGCCCAGGGCGAATATCAACCCGATACCGAGCCGGGCCGGGAACTGATCGCGCATGAACTGGCGCACGTCGTTCAGCAAAATACCGGGCGCGCGTCTGCCGCAGGCAAGCAGATCGATGGCGGACGCCACGATCCCCTGGAACAGGAAGCCGACCACGCCGCGGCTGACATCGCTCGCGGCCGTTCGCCTAGTGTCACCGGATCGAGTGATGGTCGAATTCACCGCGCAACGGCGCCACCTAACATCGTCAAGGCAAGCAAGAAGTTCAAGATCCCGGGAGAGAAGCTAGGTAGCGCTGAAGACGCGGCCGCAGTCCTGGCGATTTACAAACAACGCGCAAGTTCGGGCCAATTGCGCGACCTTCATCCGGGCCGGGTTGAAAGCACGGCATGGCCCGAATGGAATCGAGGCCGACCGAAAGAAACTCAGAATGCGCTTGGGGACCTGCGCCAGCAGTGTTCCCCAGACCACGTAGTGGAGCTCCAGGTCGGCGGCGCCGATGATGTTTCCAATCTCCGGCTCCTTGATCGAGATCGTAATTCGAAGGCGGGCACGCGGATATGGAATGAACAGATCCGAGACCTCAAGCAACCGGGCGTAGTTGTGCAGTTTGACGATGTGGAAGCGGAGCCGCCCTTTACGCAAAAAGACCCTTGCATTGATTTTGACATTCCCAACTGGAAGGGAGGGGCCTTCCGGCGCAAGGGCGACCAGATTGTAAAGTTCAAGGCTGCCGGGTCTAACGTAAGTCTCGGCATCACGCCAGACGGAACCATCATTCGTGCTGATCGTTTCGCCATTTCCGGATTCGAGCTTTCCAAGATCAAAGTCGACGAGTCCGATGGCGACAACGTCAAGACCGGAACCATTGACGGTGTGATCTCTTCTGCTGTTAAGGAATTCCTGAAGGTTAGAACGCAGAGCAAGATTGCCATCCTCATTACTAAGGGCGAGGCCAGTCTCGATACCCCCAACAAGAACCTCAAGCTCCTGTTCCCTTTTCTCAGCGAAGCGGACTTCTCCGCTGATTTCGACAGCACCGGCTTCAAAGGACAAGCCAAGTTCAACCCCAGCCTGCCGTTACTGAAGAAAGCCGAGGTATTCCTACAGGTCGAAAAAGGCGCTTTTAGCGGAAGTCTCAAAGTCGCTGGCACGGACGTCTCGATCCCTATTCCCGGCGTCACCATCACCGAATGCAGCATCGAGGCCGCTCTCAATGAATCTGCCTTTTCGGCCAAGGGCGTTCTGGCTTTCAAAGTCAGCACTTACGCCGACGCCAAGCTCACCGCGAACGCCGACAAAGACGGTTTCCGCGCTGACGGCGTCGTGGACTTCCACGTTCCCGGACTCGACAAAGCGCAAGGCAAGATTTCCTACCGCGACAAGCAACTCACGGGTCAGATCAGCATTGGCAAGGACAAGTTCAAACTGCCCGGCATCAAGTCGGCCAACCTGACTGTTGACATCACTGATACGACTATCTCTGGAGTCGGTGAGGTGCAACTGAGCGTACCCGGCGTGAAGAAAGGAACGCTGTCTTTCTCGCTCGATAAGCAAGGCAATTTCGCGATTACCGGCGCCGCCGCGCTCAGCATCCCCGGCGTCAAGGAATCGGACATCAGTCTCACCTACGCCGACGGCGATCTCAGTGGCATCGCCAAGCTGGGACTCGATGTACCCGGTCTCCAAGGGGCGGGAGCAACATTTGAAGTTCGCTATGCCAAGGGCCTGCTGACCGGTTCCGGCGAGATCTCGTACAAAAAAGGCAAACTCACCGGCAAGGTCCACGCCGAGCTGACGGAAAAACACAAACTCACGGGCGGGGGCGAACTCGCCTATGAAATCCTTCCTGGTCTGGTCGCCGGGGTCGGCATCGAAATCCTCGAAGACGGCAAGACCAAGGTTAGCGGCGAAATCCGCGTCCCGGACACGATCAACATCTTCCCGGAGAAAGCCTACGAGAAGAAGATATTCAGCTTCGGCGTCCAGATTCCCATCTTCGCCATTCCGCTCGGCACGCGCAGCGTCGGACTGGTTGCCGAGATCGGCGCTGACATCAAGGCCCGCGCCGGAATCGGCCCCGGACAACTTCGCGGCGTCAAAGCCAAGGCCACCATTGACCTTTCCAAAGACGAAAATGCGCTTGAGTTTCAGGCCGCGGCGGAACTCTTCGTACCCGCGCATGCCGAACTCGTTCTCGCCGTACACGGCGGACTGGGTCTCAGCCTCGCCATTGCCTCGGCGACGGGCGGAATCGAGCTGGCCGCATCTCTTGGGTTGATGGGGGCTCTGTCTACCAAGGTCCAAATCAACTATCAGAACGGGATTTTTGCCCTCGATGCGGTGGCGGAACTGTCAGCCCAACCATCGCTCAAGTTCGACATCAGCGCTTACGTTAAGGTTGAGGTAGATCTATTCATCACCACCATCGAGGTTTATCGCAAAGACTGGAAGCTCGCATCCAAGGAGTGGGGCAGCGGGCTGAAGATCGGTGTCCGCTTCCCCGTGCATTACGAGACGGGCAAGCCCTTCAATCTCTCTTTGGATCAGCTGGAATTCATCAAGCCCGAGATTGATATCAAGCAGGCCGTGAAGGACCTGCTACCGATGTGAGCAAGATGTAAGGAAGGAGACGAACATGACACACTTCAGTTCCGACGGCGCCGCGTTCCCCGGGTATTCCGTCCAGTCCGTTGAACACAATAATCGCGGTCTCTTTGAACATGTTGCCGGGCGCCTGGACGAGGCGGCTCGCGAATATACCAGTGCGATTGAACTGGACCCCAGCAACGCCGCCGCCTTGAGCAATTACGGATTCCTGCTCAGCCAGCAGGGACGCCACGCCGATGCTCTGCCCTGGTACGAGCGCGCCATCGCGGCCCAACCCGATTACGCCCTGGCTCACAACAATAAGGGCAATTCGCTGCTCGCTCTCGGCGATTACCAAGGCGCAATTGCCGCCTATCGTGAGGCGTTGGAGCACGACCCCACTCACCGCTCTGCCTTGCTGAATCTGGCCCAGGCCCTGCATGTCACCGGCGACTTGCCGGGTGCGGCGGCTGCCTACGACAACGTGGTGCAATCGGATCCCAACAATCCGGAGGCTCTGTTCCCTGCGGCTGTCCTCGCTGCCGCCACAGCCAACCTGACGCGCGCCGCAGAACTTTTGCAGCGCTTACTCTTTCTTGCTCCCACCCACGCTGAAGGGTGGGCCACTCTCGGTTTCGTGTGCCTGGCAAGACGTGATTACGCGTCTGCGATAGAACACTGCAAACGAGCAGTAGAACTCGCTCCAACAAATCCTCGCGCGCACTACAACCTCGCTTTGGGATTGCTCGCTATCGGGAACATGCAATCCGCCGAAGAACATCTGGCTGCTGCCGTCGATTCAGGACCTGAATTCGAGGAGGCAGCACGAGCATTAGACGCTGTGCGGCAGGCCAGCGGCAAAGCAGTTCTGACTTCTGGGGGAGTTCTCTCTCAACACCAGACCTAAGCGTGCAATGAGCCTGGTTTGAGTGATATCACCAGATACGAAGGAGGTGTCACTTATCTCGTGCTACACTAATTTCGCCCCGTAACTAGTGTCCCAGGGAGGAGCTGACCTCCTTCATCGAGGACGTGGCATTCTCCTTTCCGACACCCGACACAAAACAGTAGGAGAATACTGCGTGACATGCTCATGCGGTCAGGAGGGTTTATGGATGCAAGTTCGGTTCTAGGCGGCATTGCAATTGGCAGAGACACTTCTGGAAATTTCCGGCTGAGTCCCGCAGGTTTGGCGGTTCGCTTCGGAGATCGATGGGTCGTTAACGAGAACGGGCAGCTCGTCGAGATGTCACGGGTCTTACGATTGAGAGTATCCAAAACGTTGTGGTTCGAATCCCGAGTCAGAGAGTTGCCGCAGGTGACGTCGTTGTTCTTTCCGACAATCCGCTCAATGTGCTTTTCGTGCAGAACGTCGATCAGAACGGGCACCTTCACGGCCTAGAATTGGAGAGCAGCCAAGTCGTGGAGTACGTCCCGACCAATAACATCTTGGGAATGGCTGTACTTGTGAGAGCTGTCAACCTGGCTCAAGCCTTGAACCCTCCCCCAGGAGGAGGCGGCGGCAGAAACCCGAGAGCGAATAACCTGTTGCCGTTATTGCTTCTGAGTGGCGGCAACGGTGGAGATAAAATTGCCGACGCTTTGCTACTTAGCTCAGCATTAGGAGGACAACAGCAACCACAGAACATTGCGAATTTACTTCCTCTGATATTTTTGCGCTCGCAAGGTGGTGCATTAGATAGCCTGCTCTTGGCCGGCGCTTTTGGAGGAGGTAATAACGTTTTAGCCAACCTCTTTAACCCTGGACCACCCAATCAACCTCGAGCACTTGCAGGTGCCCGCCAGCCTCAAGCACGTGCTGCTAATCGAGGGAGACCTGCTGCGCGGAGAAGAGCTGCTGCTGTCAATCGGGCGAGAGCTGCGAGGCCGCCTGCTGCCAACCGGCCGTAGCAAACGGATTTGGTGTGACGTCACCCAGCCGCTAAGCGGGGCTGCTCGCGCAAACCTGCTCGGCAGCCCAGAAGACTCGCGCCACTTGAAAACGGCACGTAGAGGTGCTTGTTTTTGGGCCGCCAACGCGCGGCCCATTCTTTTTGGCTCTGGCGGTGAAATCGATAGACAGTCATTTCTTCCGCGTGCAGCATATAAACGTGATCCAGCTCAGCTCATTTTATAAACAGCACCGCATATGAGCAGGTCACGCCACAAGTCTTCTTCATTTCCATACTCCCGTATGCCGCGCTTAACAGTTCGCGGCCATAAGCCCTCCTTGGGCTGTAGACTTCAAGTGGACGGGATCCAATTACTCGCGATTCAACGTGACCCACCGCGGGTGCCCGCTGTTCCTGACCCCCTTTCGTCCACCAAGTGCCTGGAACGCGAGGAACCCATTCAGTTAATTGGAATGCGCGTAGTGTCACAACATCGTCGAGGTCGATCTGAGTCGTACTTTCGTATCCGAGCTGGAAATCTGCTTCCTCTCCTGTTGTTACGCTCGCAAGGGGGTTCGTTCGATAATCTGCTGTTGGCGGGAGCGATTGGAGGAGGCAACAACCCCCTCGCGAACCTGCTGGGTGCAGGGGCCAATCAGCCGGCACCTGCTGCTCCTAATCAACCTGCAGCAGCAGTCAACCAACCTGCGGCTGCTGCTGCTGATCGGCCTAAGAAAGCTGCTGCCTGATGTAGAAACAAATCGGTGAGCGAGTATGGAGGAGCCGTGCGGGTGCGGCTCCCTCGCTTTTTGCCTTGACCAAGCATCTGCTGCTCGCTCGTTGGCATGAGCGGGGCGCGTGCATCTGGTTGATCTTGGCAAACGTCCATCCCAATCTAGGATTGTGACGCCGGTGTGACGCAAAACCTGCCATCACTGCCAAAGTTGACATCATTGACACTCGGCAGCGACTGATTTCAAATAACTTGTGTGTTTGCAACGCAGCCCTGCGAATTCGGCTTATAGGTCCGGCTGCCACAAGTTATTATTTTCAATCACTTACGGAACACCGTGTCCCGTTGTGACGCCGGTGTGGCGCAGTTAAGCCGTATCGGACGGAAGTTCGGCCCTCGATTGCCTGAGAATCGCCTTGCGCATGAGGCCGGAAAAAGGGCCGACCGCACTCCACTACAAGCGAAACTTCCAGAACGCTGCACCGAAACACTCGATCCGAGTCTCAGTGGAAAGAACGACGCTACCTTCGCATAGCTTAAACCCCTGCGGGAAAACCCGCGAACTTGCAACCGCCGTTAGATACAGCCACTGCGAAAAAGAACTGACAATCCCCTGAAAAGGCGCGGTGTGTGGACTGCTTTCTCGCTTCGTCCGCGGACACACAGGGACGTCCCCAAGGTGTGAGATTATTCTTTGATCGAGTTCTGGCAGCAGAAGGTGATGATGGTTTTACGTGAACGAATCTGATCCCAAACTCTTGGATCTGCAATCTGCTCTTGCTGAGGTGCAGCGCCTACGGGAAGAAAACGTTCGCCTGCGGCGTATTTTACAGGACCACGGCATACAGCTTCCGGTGGTCCAGTCCCCGAACGGTATTCCCGTCACAACGAGCGCCCTACCAAGTCCGCACACCCTTGTCTTGAAAGCTGAACAACGCATTGCCCTCTTCCGGAGTCTCTTCCGCGGGCGCGACGACGTTTATGCAGTTCGCTGGGAGAACGCCGACGGGCGATCTGGGTACATGCCCAAGGCAGATCGTGACTGGAAGGCCTATCTTCGCGCAAGAGACGAGGAACGCAAAAAGGTCGACCGCCAGACTCGGAAGTTCAGACCGCTAACCGACGAGGTAGTGCGTGGACACCTCGTCGGAGATCACGCCATCGGTATTTATCCGCTTATGCAGAACGAGACATGCTGGTTCCTCGCCGTCGATTTCGATAAGAAAACATGGCAAAAGGATGCCATTGCGTTCTTGGCCGTATGTCGCGAACTGAGCGTGCCAGCGGCACTAGAGCGTTCACGGTCAGGCAACGGTGGCCACGTGTGGATCTTCTTCGCCCGATCAATCCCCGCAACCACCGCGCGAAAACTGGGCTGTGTAATCCTGACTCGGGCCATGGAGTCCCGTCACCAACTTGGATTGGATTCATACGACCGCTTCTTTCCCAACCAAGACACTATGCCGAAGGGCGGACTTGGCAATCTGATCGCTCTGCCGCTGCAGAGGCTTCCGCGCGCAGATGGAAACAGCGTCTTCGTAGATGCGGAGTTTCGTCCATATGGTGACCAATGGGCGTTTCTGGCAAGCGTGAAACGGATGCCCGCTTCTGCTGCTGAGGCTGTCGTTCTGGAAGCTCAACGAAGTGGGGACCTCATCGGAGTGAGAATCAGCTCTACCGAAGATGAGGGACAAGACCCTTGGACATTGCCGCCATCCCGAAAGCGAGCAGAGCGTCCAATACCAGGCCCCCTTCCGGTGCAGGTCCGAATTGTTCGCGCCAACCTTTTGTATATCGAAAAGAAGGATCTTCCTTCCTCGATGCTCAACCGGTTGCTTCGCCTTGGGGCATTCCAGAACCCCGAATTTTACAAAGCGCAGGCAATGAGACTTCCTACTTTCAACAAGCCACGAGTTATCGCCTGTGGCGAGGAACTCGCTAACCACATTGCCTTACCACGCGGCTGTCTGGTGGAGGTCATCGAGTTGTTGAAAACGCACCGCATCAAGCCAGAAGTCAGTGACGAACGGTTTGTTGGTCGTCCGATCGAAGTAGGATTCTCCGGCCGACTGCGTCCGTTACAGCAGGATGCCGTCGATGCGTTCGTGCAGCACGACGAAGGAATTCTTTGTGCTCCCACGGCTTTTGGCAAGACGGCTGTCGCAGCATGGTTGATTGCGTCACGAAAGGTGAACACTCTGATCTTGGTACATCGTCAACAATTGTTAGACCAGTGGCATGCGAGGTTGGCAATGTTCCTCAACCTTCCCGCCAAGTCAGTCGGACAAATCGGAGGAGGGACGACAAAACGCAGTGGTTGTGTCGATATTGCCATTCTTCAAAGTAGCCACGACAAGGAAGGAGTGAAAGACTTTGTGGCAGAGTATGGTCAGGTGATTGTTGACGAGTGCCACCATCTATCGGCGTTTACCTTTGAGCAGGTGATGAAGCAGGTGAAAGCGAAGTACATCGTCGGACTGACAGCAACTCCCGAGCGAAAAGATGGGCACCATCCCATCATCTATATGCAGTGCGGCCCGATTCGATTTAGGCTCAGCGCCCGCTCAACGACTGCAGCTACGCCGTTCGAGCATGAAGTAGTTCCACGGTTGACGGACTTTTCCTTGCCGCCTGGGCCAACCGATTTGACGATTCAAGAAGTGTACGCCGCACTCGTCGATGACCGCGTCCGCAATGAATTGATCCTTACCGATCTCATCCAGGTAACCACAGATGGGCGCTCACCGTTGCTTCTTACCGGCAGAACTGATCACTTGAAATACTTCGAAACGGAGCTTGCTGGCAGGGTGAACAACGTGTTTACGCTGAAGGGCGGCATGGGCAAGAAGCAACGACGATCGACAGCAGAGGCAATTGCGGCTGTGCCCGAGTGCGAGCCGAGAGTCATTCTGGCGACCGGCAGCTACATAGGCGAAGGGTTCGACGACGCTCGCCTGGATACGCTCTTTCTGGCGATGCCCATTTCCTGGAAGGGAACGCTACAGCAATACGTAGGGCGTCTCCACCGACTTCATGATGCCAAGACTGTTGTGCGAGTCTACGATTACGTGGACTCCAACGTTCGTATGCTGGCGCGAATGTACGCGCGCCGCCTGAAAGGGTACAACCTGATCGGCTACACGATCCGGGACGCCACCAACGAAACGTCGTTCTTTCAGCAGGTTGAAGACCGATCTCCCAAAGAGCTTTTGATCAACGGACAAACATGACGAAATGGAACAGTCGCCCGGCGGTTCTGCATGTGCGGAGCCTGAAAGGCGAGTCCAGGACAAATCTCCCTTCGCTCGGCAAGGCGAGGCTGAAGGAACTGATCGAACAAGCGATCGTGGATGCTTGCGGCGAAGAAGAACAAGCAGGCGGTTTTTTCACGATGATAGAGGAACACCTAGCGTTGCCGTTCCCTGTGAAGATCCTCGGCGTCGATGCTGACGTGAAGAAGATCGACATGATGACGCTTGATGGCCAAATTGTTGCCATTTGCCGTCGAGGCAAAACGCGACAGAAGATCCCGATCCTGGACCTGCCTTTGCCAACGCCGGCACCGGCAGGCGTGGAATGGATTGTCGCTTATCGCCAATGGCACCGAGGGTCCTGGTGAGCGAATACCAGTATTACGATTTCCGCGCAATCGACCGTCCGCTGACGAAAAAAGAGATGGCCGCGCTACGTTCTATCTCGACGCGGGCCGCAATCACCACAACGAGCTTCACGAACCACTACGAATGGGGAGACCTGAAAGCCAATCCGAACCAGCTGCTGGAGAAATGCTTTGACGCTTTTGTCTATGTCGCGAACTGGGGGACGCATGAGTTCTATATTCGCCTCCCGCAGGAATCGGTCGACTACAAGTTGCTCAATGCCATGGTCCCAGGCGAGACCGTGCGGGTGCGAAAAACCGCGAGATTCGTGATCGTTGAATTTGGAGGTGAGTCCCTGTGGGACGGCGAGGATGACGGTACCGGATGGATGGCCTCCCTAATGCCTCTGCGCTCAGACCTGCTTCGCGGCGACCTCCGATGCCTGTATCTTGGCTGGCTTCGCAGCGCGCAGGGTGGGGGACTTGATGAAGATGAATTGGAGCCGCCCGTGCCTACAGGCTTGCAGGAATTGTCCGGTTCCCTCGATGCTCTGATCGAGTTCCTCGAAATCAACGAGGATCTCGTCGAGGTTGCAGCACAGGCTTCAAAACCGCTCGCTGCTGGACCGAGCCGCAAAGAGGTGTCCGCATGGATTCGAGGCCTGTCGGAAAAGGACAAGAACGAGTTACTTATTACTGCGCTCATGGAGCAAGGCGAGCGGTGGCGAAACGACTTCATGCGGCGTTTCCAGGGTCAGTACTTACAGCAACCCTCTGAAGTGCCCTTTGCAATCGAACGGCGTAAGGTAGGCAATCTTCTGGCAGCGGCCCATGCTCGTGCGAAGGACAGAGCCCGGCTACTGAACGAACAGCGCATAGGGGAAACGGCAAAACGAAGAGTGGAAGACGAGGCAAACCGGACTCGATATCTCGATCAAATAGGTCGACGCGAACCGGAAATCTGGGAGGAGGTCGCCGCGCATATCCTGAAGCGCCAGCCCAACGAGTACGCTAGGGCGGTTGGCTTGCTGACCGACTTGCGTGATCTCGCAATCCGCCGGGGCAAGAGAGCCAAATTTCAGATGGAACTTGAGAAGATCCGGCAGACACACGCCGCCAAGGAGAGCTTCTTGCGTCGACTTGCCAAGGCAAACTTGTAGGTAGGCTGATTGCGACTGCAGCAAACAATCGTCTCGGACCGCTCATTGTGACGCCGGTGTGACGCAAAACCTACCAACACTGACAAAGTTGACATCTTTGACACTTCGCAGCGATTGATTTCATGTAAGTTGTCTGTTTGCGATTCAGTCCGGCGAATTCGGCTTATAGGTCCGGCTGCCATACACTTTTACTTTCAATCACTTCCAAAGGCTATGGATTCGGTTCTACCACGGGCGTGACGCCCTGAGCAGGGCGCCGATATGCCCTTTGTGTTCCATTCTCCACAACCTCTTCCGCCTTGACGCGCGGCCGCTCGACATGGTATTACATTTTACAAAATGTAATGGAGCTAACATGGAGTCTGCAATCACCGTCAAGGGTCAGGCCACGATACCAAAGGCTATTCGCGAGCATCTTGCGCTAAAGCCGGGGGATCGGGTTAAGTTCTTTGTGCATCCAGATGGGAGCGTGGTTCTTTTGCCGAAACTTCCCGCTGCTGCTTTGCGCGGCATCGTCAAATCCCGGCGCAGGCGGCCGGTGAGGATCGAGGAAATGACCAACGCCGCCGCTGAAGGTGCCGCTGGGAGCACGTCGAAGGCCAAACGGCGATGATGGGGCTCGACACCAACATCCTCGTACGCTACCTTGCCCAAGACGATCCGGTTCAGTCGCCTAAGGCAAGGGAAATCCTCGAACGCCGATTGGCCGAGAAGGACCCCGGCTTCGTCAGCGTTGTGGCGATGGTGGAGACCGTTTGGGTCCTCGATCGCGCCTACGGCTTGTCATCCCAGGAAATCTCCGCCGCCGTAGAGCGAATGCTTCAGACCGATGTCCTCATTGTCGAGAACGAGCAGGAGGTTTTCACCGCCATGGTGGCGCTAAGGAGCGGCGAGGGCTCATTTGTAGATGCTCTGATCGGGGCGCTCGGTACCCGAGCCGGCTGTGCTCGTACCCTAACATTCGACCACAAGGCGCTCCGTCTCCCGGGCTTCGAGCTTCCGTGATCGGCCCCAGGATTAGCTCGGCGAACGGCAGCGGTGACGCGGTACGGCGAGGGATGAATGATGAAGTTTTATGACCGAGCTTGAATAGGGGAGAGCCCTTACATGCCGGTGCTCTACGCCCGTTGGCGTAACACCAGAAGGCGGCGGCTTGCGGAACGTTTGACATTCGAGACTTGCATTCTCAAGCTGCCGTCCTGGCACCGGAACAATCCTGAGGCACGACACTGTGACGCCGGTGTGACGCAAAACCTGCCAACACTGACAAAGCTGACATCATTGACAGTTCTCGCGGGTTCCGATTCAACAACCTATGCGTTTGCAACGTGACCGGCGAATTCGGCTTACAGGTCCGGCTGCCACATCATTTCTGTTTTCAATAATCTATTGACTCGTCCGCGCCTTAGTGTCCATAGGTGTCCACTTTTTCGAGGAAGGGACACGGTGGCGCGGGTCAACCGGAAGCGGGATGACCTCCTCTACCTCCAGCGAGGGAGGCCAACTCATAGAAGTGATGTATATATCACAAATGTATTTAAAATCGTTAAAAAGTGATGTATAAATCACATTATGCAGACGCTGGCAGAACTGGGCGAAGCGGTCTCAACCAGACGAAAGGCTCTTGGGCTGAACCAGAGCGAGGTTTCCCTGCGCTCTGGCATCACGAGGGAATCCCTGGTGCGCTTTGAACGAGGACAGGTATCGGAGTTCGGTTCCCGCAAACTCCTGGCGGTACTCGCCGTGCTGGGCCTTGAAATGAGTTTCACCGAGGTAGGAGCCTCAGGTACCCTCGACGAACTGCGGCGCGAACGGGGTGGTGCTTGAAGCTGAATGGCCACGTCCTCGGTCGCCACGTTGGCATTCTTGAACAAGTCGGCGACTTCAAGAGCGTGATGACTTACGTTCCAGACGTGGCGCCGGAGAACCTCGTCTCTTTGACGATGCCCGTCCGCACCGAATCGTACCCGTGGGACGACCAACTTCACCCCATTTTCCAGATGAACCTTCCGGAGGGCTACCTCCTGCAGGTCTTGCAGGAGGAATTCGGACCGCATATCGGGGCGAGCCCAGTCGCACTCCTCTCCGTTATCGGTCGAAACATGGTTGGAAGGCTCCAGGTCGCTCCACCTGAGGCCGCACTGGACGAGCCGGCAAAACCGATCGAAGTTGCCGAGTTGCTGAAGGGTGACAACTCGGAGGAGGCATTTTCGCGACTTGTTCGAGAACACGCAAAGAGCGGCGTTTCAGGCGTCCTGCCGAAGTTCTTGGACACCGAACAGAAGAAGCAAAGCGGCCTGGGACCGCACAAGAAGGCCTCGTTGCTGACCCACGAGCACATCATCAAAGGATCATCCAGCAAGCTTCCGTTCGCGACTGCCAACGAACACTTGTGCATGCAGGTGGCAGCGAGGGTTGTCGAATGTGCGAAAACCGAACTCTCTCAGGATGGCAAAGTTCTGGTAGTACATCGGTTCGACGTCGACGAGAACGGAAAGCCGTTCCGAGCATTGGAAGATTTTTGTGCGCTACTCGGACTTCGGCCATCCGCGAAGTACGAAACCACATGGGAGCGAATCGCGAAGGCGGTTCGGACCTATGTGCCGGGCGGAGATCAGCGCGAGACCTTCCAGAAGCTAACTGCAATTCTGCTGTTGACGTACGCGCTGAGGAACGCTGACTGTCATTCGAAGAATTTGGCATTGCTATACACGTCACGAACGGACGCACGTCTCGCACCCGCGTACGACTTCTTCACGACTTCAGTTTACGAGGGTTACCAGAACAATCCCCCCGGAATCAGTTTCATGGGGAGGAAGACATGGTTGCCCGGAAAAACTCTGGGCACCTTTATTACTTCCACCTTTGGCATTTCTCAACGCGAGCAGAAGGAAATCCTGGAGCGCATCAGTGATGCGGTGGCAGACACCGTTCCTGCCGTTCGTGAAGTAATGAAGAGCCTGGCAGGTTTTAAGGACACTGGAAAACGGATGCTAGCTGCATGGAGCGAGGGAGTGAGTGTTCTGCGCGATGCCCGTATGTACGGCTTGAGCCCGTGGAAGTCGGCCGCAGCTTTCGAGGGAATCTCCAACCCACCGAAACTCAAAAACCCGCGAACCGTCATCGGTCGCTCGGAGTTATTGACTCACCGTACCAAATCCAAATCTAAGTGACCGGTGCAACAGTAAGCAGACGATTTGTAGTCGTCGTCGTGCTTGTCGCCGTCCTTCTTGTCAATGTGCTTGATGAACTTCTTCCCCAAGAGGTAGCAGGCGTGGAAATACACGGAGTCGCCACCGACATGTCTTGGGCGAATGAGCACGCCGGTTCAACTCCTGCCACCCGGACCATTTTGTTTTTGCTGAAAACCCCCTTACGGAGAAAGCATTGCGGAGTTGAAGGCGCGGGGAAAGTTGCTTATGCTGGGAAATGACAGACTTCTCTGATGGTGACTTCGATGCGCGGCCTCGCTTCGCGATGTCTCCGCCATTGTCTAACATTTGCCGCGGCTGTCATGGCGGCGATACCTGCAGCGCATGCTGCGCCTCAAGAAAATCCATTTGGCGACGTAGGCAGATACCGCGTCTGCTCACCCTTAGGGGAATATATTTTCATCGGCGGGACCGGAGGTTTCGACACGCTCAGTCACGGCGATCTGTTCGGTGACGGCTGCGCCTTGCCTGGCATTAAGGCCGTCGGTATAGTGAGTGCCTGATGGAGGCTGAGACCGGTCGTCCCTCTGTTGCACTCAACGCGTCGAATTCCTTGTCACCGTGGCGAAAACCGGCACAACCAACCCGACGGAATCAGAGAGCGGCAAATTGCGGATCGGCGATGATTGGAACGCGATCCGTATCATCGCTCTTTCGCAAAGCAATCCTCTCAAGGCCATCGCGGAGTTCGTCGAGAACAGCATCGATGCGCGCGCCAAGACCATTGCCGTCACGCGCGGGCGCGAGCACGGGGAGCACTATCTGATGGTGAAAGACGATGGCGACGGCATCCCCCGCAATCCGCACGGGCTGCCTGACTTCAAGTACGTGGCGACTCATATCTGCGACTCGATCAAGCGACGCATGAAGGCAGACGGCTCTAGGCAGCAGCGTGCAATGGACAGCACATGCAGGACGGTGCGCGACGTCCGCGATACTGCGGCGCCGCGGTCCGAGGGAGGTGAGGTGAAGTTGTCGTACTGACAACTTATTCAAATCCATCTCGGCTAGTACCGTGACCACATAGAGAGTAATACATGTAAATACTTGTGGCCGAGGGTGTCCGGGCGTATTGCTGGGACATGGAAGATGGCAGGAGGGTTCAGGTTCGGTTGTCGAAGGCGGAACAGCAACAATTGGATAAATTGTTGCGTGGCGGTCTGCAGCCGGTACGAACGGTGCTACGCGCCTTGGTGCTGCGACAACTGGCGGATGGGCAAGCGATTCGCAAGGTGGCCCGCAACGTTGGGTTGACCCCAAAGACCG
>WNFO01000023.1_pt1 | contig 111601 bp, 106 predicted proteins | sample 5400251 | NCBI WGS metagenome assembly WNFO01 (sample SAMN13153354, study PRJNA577476) | soil metagenome | isolation source: 100 cm saprolite under Madrone tree | place: USA:California | collected 2016-06-14 | reverse complement strand
TGAGCCACTCCTTGTGCCCCGCCGGGCTGATTGCCCAGCACAGCAACGAACAAGTCGGCGATGCTGGGCGTGCGCACCTCGCCCAGCCCGGCGAGCTGCTGGCGATCGACATGATCGAACAGCAGGATGCTGCGGCCGATAGTCGAGCGCCTGCCCCACCCGCATCCAGCGCGGCAGCACCGCGACATCGGCAATGAAGCAGACCTCGCGCATGAGCTGATCGCGCTCGGTCCCGGGGTCGCGTCCGAGCACCTTCAGTTCTCCCTGATACGGGGTGAGGCCGAGAATTGCGTTGAGCGCGGTGCTCTTGCCGGCGCCGTTGGGACCGATGAGTCCGAGGACGTGGCCCTCTTCGACACGCAAATCGACACCGTCCAGCGCGATGGTTGTGCCGAAGGCCTTGCGGAGGCCGCGTGCTGCGGTGACGGTCACGACTTCGGCTCCTGCTTTTCCTCATCCGAGTTCGACCAGCGGGTTCCGGCGGCATCCAGCAGTTCTGCCGGTTTCAGTCCGAGCCGCTGAATGGTGGCGTAGGCCCTGGGCCATTCTTCGGAAAGAAACTTCTGGCGCTCGCCCCGCAGCAGAAGATTGTGCGCGCCCGCATTGATGAACATGCCGCGACCTCGCTTACTCTCGACCAGCCCCTCGTCGACCAGTTGTTGATAGCCCTTCAGAACCGTGAGCGGATTGACCCGATATTCGGCTGCAACATTGCGCACCGACGGCAGCGGATCGCCTTCCTTGAACACGCCGTCAAGTATCATGGCGACGACACGGTCGCGAAGCTGGCGGTAAATCGGCTGACTGTCGTTCCACTCACGATCCATCATGGGTTCCAGATAGCCTCACCGGAGAGGTGCCAGCAGTCGGTCTCATTCGGCAACTGCACCTCTCTTTTGTTACTAGTGATATAGTTAACTATAACACTAGATCAGATGCAAGCGTTTTCTTGATATTCTTGCGCGCCGTCTTCGCCACGATCGACTATTGGGTCACAGACAAGGGGAGTGAGCTGTGTTGCCTCGAGGAAGACAGACCCATGCGTTGCAGATTTCTCAACCCATCACAAAATGCAATGTTTCGTATGATTTGCGTGGCGTTTGGCCGCGGCGGGTTGTAAGCATCGTAAAACCTGACCGAGCAGCTGCTGGCACGGAGGCCCGCCAACTCTGCCACCCGTACGATCAGCTTGCTGAAATCTTGCCCCTGCAGCATGCCATGAAGGCTTCTGGGTGAACTCGCTAGGCTGTGTCCTTCGCGTATCCAGAGGCAAACGGCACGAGGGAAAAATCAGGCGTGCGGTCGCCCAGTGTTGGAGCAGATGAAAACCCCGTATCGTGGGGCGCTGGTCAGAATCGAAAGTGAAGTCCGGTCCGGGAGACACTTCCTGCCCCAATCAAGCCGTCTTCTGTTTCGCTGTTGAGAGAACTGGCACACTCCGGCGACTGTTCTCCTGGACCCTGGTCATGGCCCACAGGACTGAGTCCGCAAGCGTGGCGGTGAACGCACGAAACGTCACGCCCAGCTCCTTGCCCGCCTTGGCTGAAGTTACCCCGAGGTGCGCGTTCATCAAACGAATTGCTTCGACCGACATCGGACTGGTTGTCCCCCTCAGGCGAGACCAGGTTTGCGCCGCCGTCGCCAGCGCGACAGCCGCCGCAAAGGGGATACGGCCCTTCGGTGGCCTTGCGCCAGTCAACGCGGCGAGCTTCGAGATGATGTCGGCCAATTCGGCAAAGTCGCCGCTCAGGATATATCGCTCTCCGGACCGCCCGATTTCCGCAACCCGTACCATCCCCGCAGCCACGTCCCGCGCATCCACAACCGCCGAGCCGCCGGGCGGCAACATCGGAGGCAACTTATGCGCGATCGCGTCAAAGACAAGCTTGCCGCTCGGGGTTGGCCCCACATCGTAAGGTCCCCACATCCACGAAGGAAGGACCGACGCAACGAAGAAGCCCTTCTCCAGCGAGAATTGGCGCAGCAGCGCCTCGACCTTGAGTTTGCTCCTCAGATAGAGATTGTGCGTTGCCCCCAGCCAGGGAGGAGTTTGTTCATCGCCGGGCGAGCTGTCGGGCTGCAATCCGACGATGCCGGCTGAACTCGTGTGGATCATCTTTCTAACGCCCATCGCCTGCGCCGCTCGCGCAAGCTCCATCGTGCCTCTTACGTTGGTCGCCTCAACGGCATCGGAATGCTCGCCGACGTTGTAGTATTCGCGGAAGTAGGCAGCTGTATGAAAGACGACGTCGACCCCCTTGAGGTCATAGGCGAACTCGGCTACGTTTCTGACGTCGCCCAGGACGATGCGAACTGCGGTATCGCCAAGTTCTCGCTGCGCTTTTTCTTTGGATCTGGCCAGCGCCCACACCTCATGGCCCGCCTGCAGAAGAGTGCGAACGAGATTGTTTCCCAACAGTCCTGTGCTTCCTGTAACAAAGGCGCGCATAAGTTCCTCCTTTTCGAAGTGACGGTTGTTCTTCCCCGATCGCTTCAATAAATCAGCTTGATTTCCAACGTTTGCTCCGGACTGCTCAACGCAAATTTCGACTCTTCAAAGCTGGGCGGTCCCATCCTCTTCTTCGGATTACTCGAAGCGCCATAGCCTTCCTTGGGCGCTCCTACAAAATTCTTGTCAAGCTTCTGGTTCATATTCTCGTCATGGAACACCGAGACGGCATAGACGCCGGCGGGAAGATCGAGGAACACAATTTGTGCACTCGAAGTTTGCGGGTCGATGTCCGCCGCTTGTGTGCGAATGGCCCGCGATGCATCATTGGGAAAACCCTCGGCGCTCTGGAACAGGGCGGCTCGAATCTTTCCCTTGGCATTTCTTGCACCCGTAACATGTACAGTCAAGGTTCCCCTGGCTGAGGATTGCGCCTGAAGCGGTGAAAATCGAGGTGCTAGGGTTAAGAACAGCCCTGCCGATAGGGCCGCAACTCCCAGGAACCGCCTGGTCGAGAAAATGTTTTCGTTCATTTGAATTCTCCTTTCGTGCCTGATTTGTACCTAACAACATCCCATTCCATTTGTATGGCTCAACCGCCGAAAACCAGCTCATGATCCGGCCCGCAGACATGGAGTTCAGCCTGGGTGCGCCGTCTGTCTTCCATCGACCACCGTCTGGGGTCCCGTCATGCTCTTCGGATCTATCTTGTCCCCTTCAACGGCTCTCCTAGCTCGCCTCAACGGGCGATCAACATGAAGAACGTGCGCATCGGTCGAGGCATCTGGGGTGCAAACTCGCGGAACAGATTCCCGGCCGCAAGGGTCCCGAACCGAATCGTGGCTCGTTGGCCAGCGTGAGTGCCATTGTTGAAGCCGGCCGGAAGATAGGTATTGCCGACAAATCCACCGGCTGCGGCTCCCACAAAATTCGAGAACGCGGGCATGGGATGTCCAGAATCCGAGCGATCCACAAAGGAGAAGCCAAGGGCGTAAAGGCTTCGCGCGAAGAGGTTGTGAGCACCGGAGGGGACGTAGCGTGGGTCTTCGCGCGTGATGACTCCAGTCACAAGCCGCGCAGTTTGAAAGCTGGCGCGTTCCGCGAATGCATCCCCGTAGTTTCTGCCAAAGGCCTCGGCACCCTGTCTCCAATCCGGGGGATACTGGGTCGCGCCTTTACCGGGAGGATTCGCCATGCGAAGACCAGCACGGAAGGCGGGCGCAGTTAAGGCACTGGGATTGAAGTAGGTCTCACTCATGTAGTAGCGAAACTTGTTGCTGGGGCCAAACCTTGCCTTGTTCGAGGGGTCCTGCAGTGTGGGACTGTCGTCAATTGCCGAGAATGCTGGCCGATCGGCCGCCTTCTGGCCAATGGCGGAAGGATCGCAAGGCACGTCGTGAGCGGTCTGGTGAGAAGGAGCCTCCGGAAGCGGTTTTGCTGCGCCCTGCCCGAAGGAACTAGCTGGGGGGAGTACCAACAGAGCGAGCAGTGAGATCGAGAGTGTGTTTTTCATACGTCCTCCTGGTGCGACAAGATCTGGATTGCCGACGCCAGAACGCGTGTCGCTCGGTTCCTGTGCAACACACGTGCGGCGGTGATCAGCATTGAAGTTGCGACGGCCGTAAATAACGCGGCGGCGGCGGTGATGGTTTCCGTGTCAGGGTGGATTACGGATTGGCCCCGCAAAGCTTGCCAAACGAGCAACAACACCAAGCCCAGGTAACCCAAGCCACAGGTGCCAACCAAAGCGAGCCGATCATTTTCGGTCAAGAGCACAAGCGCGCTTTTCCGCCCCGTCAACAGCCAACCCAAGAAAGGCAGGATCTGTAGCGCGTGTAGCCCTACAAAATGCGCGGCTCTCAGATCGCCACCCACCGTGCTCCATCCGACAAGCGGCAGGCCAGGGCCGCCGTCTGCGACTCCGACACTGTGCGCACCGACGATGTGTTGGCCGGAACCGCTGGCGATCGCGGCGGCTTGCTCGGACGTGGGCGTAACCATCAAGAATGCCGCTGCCATGCCGAACGACGAGATGAGCACTCCGAAGCGCAACGACCAAGCGAAAGCCTGGTCCGGCATCCGCTGCAGAAGGAGCATGATCGCGAGCAGCACATTCATTGTCCAGACAAGGACGATGAATGCCCCCATCATGAACCACAGGAAGGAATTGAACGACGTCGTAAAGTTAAAGTGACTGGTTGTACCGCGCGCTGCCTGCGCGATAATGACAATCATCTCCACGATAAAGCTGGCGACCGTGACATTCGCCACTAGATGAACCAAGCGCGGGCGATTCTGGACAAAGCCAAGCAGCCAGACGAAAGTGAAGCAATACATGCTGACCGATATGGTGAACCTGGCAGGTTTGAGCCACGCGGGCACACCAGCAATGACGCGCTGATCCACGAATATGCCAAACAGGGTGGCGAGAAAAGTGATGAGCATTGTTCCGCCCAGGATGGTCAAGGGCCTGTTGGCAGCAAATGCGAGAGGCGGCAAGCGCAGCAATGCTGATCCTCTGCGACCACGGGCCTGGGTTGTGCCGGTGAGTGATTTCATCGTTTCTTCTCCTTGCTCTCCCTTGTTAGGTGACGCTGTTAAGAGGCTCTTTGGCCGATGTTGGTGAGACAGCAGCCACGGAGCGAACAACGAGGTAGAACAGGAACCCTGCGGGCCCCAGCATCAGCGCGAGGAACAGCACGGGAACCATGAGCCACGCGCTGACCCGCCGTTGTCGGCTATCGAGATAAATCCAACGCCCGACGAACAGGTCAAAGGCGAGAAAATGCACCCACGCGATGGTTGCCCCCGCGGGCGAGCCCAGGAGCACGACCGTTCCGCTGAGTGTCGGCCGAGTTACCGCGGGCCAAATCTCACCGAGGCGAGGGAGCACGAGCGCCGCATACAAGGCCGCTGGTGCGGCGCTGACCAGCGGTGAGCGCAGGATTCGTGTTGTCCACCGCCAGCGCGGCAACAGAATCATGAGGACCCAGAGCGGCAGCATCAGAAGATTGCTCAACCTGAAGATCAGAGCCATATGTCCTCTTCTAGAACGTTTGGGGCCTTAGTCGAGAGCGGGTAGCTCGATGCCTTGGTCCACGTAAGCAACGAGCGATGTGCCTTGCTTTAGCTCAGCATTCCTGCCGTGCTTGATCAGCCCGACGGGGCCGAAAAGCACAGTGAGCGCAACCGCTGTCCCTTCCCTTTTTTGCCTTGCGCGCCGCGCAATCGGACGGTTGAGTCGCCGGTCTTCAGGTATGCCAGCTTGAGGCCGAGGTCACCGGGCCTTCCCGCTATCCCGGCCTGGTCTGCGTCAGTGATGGTTCCGACCGCCACCGAACCTGATTTGGCCACCGTAACTGCCCCGACTTTCAGGTCCTGCTCGAGGACTAAATTCACCAGCTCGCCTTTCGCTGCGGTTTTAGAACTGACCTGTCCCGCACCTTCAGCTTTACCTCCGTACCTTCCTTGAGCTTCACCGTGTGGCTGGACGAGGCATTGTCGGCGGTTGGTTGCGTTTGAGCCGTTTGAGCCGCAGACCAAACGCCGACCGCCAGAACCAGCGAGACGAAAAGAATCGCGAAAAACCGGCGCGCGACCCTTTGCATTCCGAATTTCATCGCTGTGTCTCCTGACCTTGATTTACACAACCCGATGTTGCGCATGCCAACATCATAGTCTTCAGATGTTGCTTATGTCAACATGGTCGCAAGAAAAAAGTCGACCGTGCTCAAAGCACAGCTTGAGGTGGGCTTGGCTGGCGCTGTTGGGGATTTCGCAATCTCCCGGGACTACGATAGGTTCGCCGATGGTTCAAAGGCGCGTGGCATCCGATTCCGGGGTGCGTCGAGACGCGTTCATGTTGCTGGGCACCCTGGAAGACTTCTGGCGCCCGACAATCGTATGGCAAGGCTTGACTCGAGTTTCGTGGGTATTACCATAACGGCCCGCAGCTTTCTGTCGGCGTTCAAGGTGCCTTGACCGTTGGCGCGCCTCCGACTCGCCCTTCTGATTAGATCGCCGAACGGAGTCCTGGGGTCAGGGGACTTGGACCTGTCAGGCTGACGTCTGTAGCGGACGTGCCGTCCGCGCATCGCCTACGACGGCCCGAATGGTCGAGGTAAACCGCGAAATCAACTCACGCTTCGCTGAGAACCGGTTCCAGGCGATTCCAATCCGCCATTCGGCCGCCCGCGTCTGCAGATCGTGGAAGCGAACGCCGGGTACATTCATCCTGACAGCGGCGCTCGGAACCAGCGACACGCCCAGGCCGGCCCGAACGAAATTGAGGATGGTGAACATTTCGCTCGCTTCCCGCACGATGTGCGGCGTAAATCCGGCGCGACGGCAAAGGCCCAAAACGTGGTCATGGAACGTCGCGGACGTCGAGCGCGGAAGAAAGATGAACGACTCATCCCGCAGAGCTGCCAATCCTTGTTTGGGCTTGTAGGCAATCGATGGTGGTGCCACCACGACCAGCCGTTCACGAAACAGTGGAATGCTTTGCAACGCCGGATCCGCAATCGGTAAACGGAGAATCCCAATGTCCAAGGCCCCGTCAAGCAGAGCAGCAATTTGCGCCGGTGTCGACATATCGCGCATCCGCAGCTCGATGTGGGGGTAGGCTTCCTGGAAACGCAGGATCGTGCGTGGCAGAATCTCCGAGACCGAAGCGATCCCGAACCCAATGCCCAGCGCGCCCGCCCGGCCTTCCGCCGCTTCGCGCGTCAGGGTCAGCACCGAATGGGCGTCGGTCACAAGCTTATCGGCGAGCGGCAGGAGCACCCTTCCGGTCTCGGTCAACACAACCCGGCGGCGAGTTCGAGCGAACAGAACGCCTCCCACTTTGTCTTCCAGTCGTCGAATTTGCTTGCTGAGCGCAGGCTGGGACAGGAACAGCTTTTCCGCCGCCTTGCGGAAGTGTAGCTCGCTCGCCAGCAGCAAGAACGAATGCAATTCAGCAATTTCGATATTCATGACCGTACGTTATCACACACGGTAATCTAATTCATTGGACGAACTACTCAAGGCTGGTGATCATAGATCTGGAGGACCTATGTTCGATCGGTATCGAACCACATTCCAAAACATCGAGGCCGTGATTCTCGACTACGGCGAGGTTCTGTGCTCGCCGCCCGAGCTGGACCAGATAGTCCGCATGGCTGAGGTTTTCAACCTAGGGCTGGATGTTTTCCGGTCTCTCTATGAGAAGAATCGTCACCTCTACGATCGGGGCGACATTACGGCGCAACGGTATTGGGAGCTAATCGGCGTGGATGCTGGCATAACGCTGGCTTCCAGCCAACTCGAGCAGCTCCGCGCCTGGGACGTCGAAATGTGGAGCCGGCTCAATCCTGTGATGGTTGATTGGGTGGGCGCACTCCATTCTGCGGGAATGAAAACCGGGCTCCTGTCGAATATGCATGCGGACATGATCGTGCGCGTTCGCCAAAGCTTCGCTTGGTTCAGCCAGATTGACTCCCCAACCTTCTCGCACGAGGTAAGACTCGCAAAGCCAGAACCAGAGATCTACGAGCACTGCCTGGAGAGTCTGCACATTTCCCCTCACCAGGCGATGTTTATCGATGATCGCCCAGTCAACGTGGAGGCCGCGCACAAACTTGGCATGTCGGCGATCCGGTTTCAGTCGGCCACGCAACTGAAAGAAGAGTTGGGGGCGCTGGGGTTCACGGTGCTTCCGAACCCTCCGGCTTCGGTGTAGGAACAAATCAGGCACTGCTGCGCCGGTGGATGGACCCAATCTGGTGACATTGAACCTGGAGCGATCAATGCAGAGCGGCCCCGGAAAAGCCGAAGCGCTTCCCGATAGCAAGCTGGCGGTGGCCCTGGTAGGAGCAGGCCGCATGGCTTCGATCCATGCCGAGAACCTGAGCAGGCATGACGACGCTTTCGTTGCGGTGGTCGTGGATCCTCCAGATCACGCCGCGGCGACCGCCCTCGCCGACTTGGTTTTAAGGGAAATGAGGAGACCGCGCCTTCAACGCGCTCGCTCAAGCGCGAGTATGTTGCTCGTGTCAACACTGGCATGTATAATCGGCGATGCACGCCATGCGACGACCAAAGCCGTATCATCACGGACACTTGCGCGAGGTCTTGTTACAAGCGGCCATTCAGCTAATCGCCGAAGTTGGGCCGGCCGCCTTCACTTTGCGGGAAGTAGCACGACGCGCGGGCGTCTCCCACAACGCTCCTTATCGGCACTTTCCTGACCGGGAGGATCTGCTTGCGGCAGTGGCCGCCCAGGGATTCCGAGAACTGAACGCAGCTATGTCGGAGGCCGCCAACAAGCAACCGAACGCGCTCGGTCAATTGAAGCATGCAGGCGTGGCGTATGTGGAATTCGCTCTACGCAGACCCGAACACTTCACGGTCATGTTTGACGCGCCTGTTTCCAGGCGGAAGACTCCGGACTCCGCCGAAGCCGCAGATCAGGCGTTCGGGACATTGATGAAATTGGTTAAGAGTTCCCAAGATGAGGGGCGATTGCCTTCTGGAGATCTCCGTCAGTTGTCCCTTCTCGCGTGGTCGATGGTCCATGGAATTGCCAAACTGGCGACCGCCAGGCGTCTGCCATACGAGTCCAGAGCCGATATTCTGAAGTTCGCCCAATTCGTCATCGACAACTCCTTGCCCATCCGTACCCCCTAAATCTCTATATTCGGGCAAGCTGGCTAGTCTCGGCTTCCGGTTCGCGCCCTTTCATCGACCCGTATTTTCTCCGTGGTGAGGACGAACCCGGAGATGGTGAGCAGTGGCGGCATCGCGGAGCGCTCGGCCATTGGCCAGGAGGTGTACCCACGTTTGTGTATTCACAAACCCTTGGGACAATCGTCAAGAAGACAGGCAAACAGAGCGCGTTTCCTTGGACCAGCCGAATCTCCCGCAACAGACGAGCAGCACTGAGCCGGGCGGTCTTTTCCCTCCCTTCGGCATCGTCAGCAACGTCGGGCGACTGGCTGCTGGGCCGGCTGAGCGTCGATCGGCAATCGCCGAAGGAGGATGGTTTGCTTCCACGTCAGAACCGTTTAGGCTAACAAGGGCATCGGCGGGCCCCAGGCCGTCATCCAATACGCATTCCAATCGCGGAGAACATCCATGGCTGTCACAACGGAAGTCCTGACGCCCCTTTCGCTCGAAGAAGTAAGGAAGATGGATGCCTATTGGCGAGCCTGCAATTATCTGGCGGCGGGCATGATCTATCTTCGCGCGAATCCCCTCCTCCGCGAGCCGCTGAGGCCAGAGCACATTAAGAATCGGCTGCTTGGGCACTGGGGTTCTGATCCCGGTCAATCCTTCGTGTGGGTCCATCTAAACCGCCTGATCAGGAAGTACGACTTGAATGTTCTTTACATCTCCGGCCCCGGTCACGGCGCGCCCGCCACGCTCGCCAACTGCTATCTGGAAGGCCACTACTCGGAGATCTATCCGGATAAGAGCCGGGATGAGGCGGGCATGCTCAAGTTCTTCCGGCAGTTCTCGTTTCCCGGAGGGATCGGTTCGCACTGCACACCGGAAACTCCCGGTTCGATTCACGAAGGCGGCGAACTGGGATACTCCCTCTCGCACGGATACGGAGCAGCGTTCGACAATCCTGATCTGATCGTCACGGTCGTGGTCGGTGATGGCGAGGCAGAAACCGGGCCGCTCGCGACCTCGTGGCATTCCAACAAATTCCTGAACCCGATTCGCGATGGTGCCGTCCTGCCAGTGCTGCATCTCAACGGGTACAAGATCGCAAACCCCACCATCCTCGCACGCATCCCGCATGAAGAATTGGAGGCGCTGCTGACAGGATACGGCCACAGACCGTACTTCGTTGAAGGCAGCGATCCGTCCACGATGCACGAGAAAATGGCTGCAACCCTGGAGCGGTGCATCCTGGAGATTCGCTCCTTCCAGCAACATGCGCGCTCCACGGGCGACACCACGCGGCCGCGTTGGCCCATGATCGTTCTTCGTTCCCCGAAAGGATGGACCGGACCAAAAGAGGTGGACGGGCACAAAGTGGAAGACTTTTGGCGCGCGCACCAGATTCCGGTGCTCGACCCAGCCACGAATAAGCCGAATCTAAAACTCGTCGAAAACTGGATGCGCAGCTACCAGCCCGAAGAACTGTTCGACGCCAATGGAACCCTCATCCCAGAATTGCAGGAACTGGCGCCCTCCGGCGCGCGCCGCATCTCTGCCAATCCGCACGCCAATGGCGGACGGCTGCGCAAGGAACTCGATCTGCCAGACTTTCGCAACTATGCGATCAAAGTGAAAGCGCCGGGCGCGGCCTACGCCCCGCCAACCGACGTGCTGGCGCACTTCCTGGCGGAAGTGATGCGCCGCAACCTGAACGGCTTTCGTGTCTTCGGCCCGGATGAAACGGCCTCCAACCGCCTCACGGCGATCTACGCCGCTTCAAAGAAGACGTGGCTTGCCGAATACAAGCCGGAGGATGCCGACGGCGGCGAGCTCGACGCTTTCGGACGCGTCATGGAGATGCTCAGCGAACACACGCTTGAGGGCTGGTTCGAGGGCTACGTTCTCACTGGGCGACACGGCCTTTTGTCGACCTACGAGGCCTTCGTACACGTGATCGATTCCATGTTCAACCAGCACGCCAAATGGCTGGAGAAATCGAAGAAAGAACTTGACTGGCGTGCACCCGTACCCTCCATCAACATCCTGATTACCTCTCTGGTCTGGCGACAGGATCACAACGGTTTCACCCATCAAGACCCTGGATTTCTGGACGTGGTCACCAACAAGAGCGCAGACGTGGTCCGCATCTATCTGCCACCTGACGCGAACTGCCTGCTCAGTGTCGCCGATCATTGCCTGCGCTCGCGCGATTACGTCAACGTCATCGTGGCGGATAAGCAGGACCACCTTCAGTACCTCAACATGGAAGATGCCGTGACCCACTGTGCCAAAGGCATCGGCATCTGGGACTGGGCTTCGACGGACGACGGATCGGAGCCCGATGTGGTGATGGCTTGTGCGGGCGACATCGCAACCATGGAGTCCCTGGCTGCGGTTGCAATTCTGAAGAAGCACTTCCCTGATCTGAAGATCCGCTTTGTCAACGTTGTCGATCTCTTTCGCCTGATGCCCGAGACTGAGCATCCGCACGGACTCTCCGACCGCGACTTTGATTCTCTGTTCACCATCGATAAACCGGTCATCTTCAACTTCCACTCCTATCCCTCGCTTATCCACAAACTCAGTTACCGCCGCGAGAATCATGACAACATTCATGTGCGTGGATACAAAGAGAAAGGCAACATCAACACACCACTCGAACTCGCCATTATCAACCAGGTGGATCGCTTTGACTTGGCGATCGATGTCATCGATCGCGTCCCGCGCCTGCGCCCCATCGGCGCGCACATCAAAGATTGGTTGAAGAACCAGATCATCAACAGCATCAGTTACGCTCACGCCGAAGGCATCGATCAAGAAGAGATTCGCAACTGGAAATGGCCGGGGTAGGCACCATGGAAAACCTACCCGGAAAACACGATCTGATTCTCGCCCTTAACAGCGGCTCTTCGTCGCTGAAGTTCGGCATCTTCTACCGCGGTGCGAGCGACGAAGAACCGCTGCTGACAGGAAGTGCTGAGGGCATCGGTCACAAGAACGGCAAGTTACACATCCGTTCTTCCGACGGGAACACGCTGGTTGCGCGCGAGAACATTCACGAGTCACAAAAGGCTGCTCTCGCCACTCTCGCTGAAGCGGTCAAGCAGCACATTCCCAGTACGCCTGTGGCGGTTGGCCATCGCATCGTCCATGGGGGGCCTAAACTCCATGCGCACCAGCTCATCACGCCGCAGCTGTTGCACCAGCTGCGCTCCGACACACACTTCGCGCCCCTGCACATCCCGCAGGCGTTAACGCTCATCGCCTCTGCGCAGTCGATCTTTCCCTCTGCCTCGCATTTCGCCTGCTTTGATGATGCCTTTCACCAGACCATGCCCGAGGTGGCAACGCACCTGCCACTCCCGCAGCGCTGCTTCGACGCAGGGATCCGACGCTATGGTTTCCATGGTCTGTCCTACGAGTCCCTCGTGCATCATTTCGGCGCGCAGCTTCCCGAACGAGCCATCTTCGCGCATCTCGGCAATGGAGCGAGCCTCTGCGCTCTGCGCGACGGAATATCGATCGACACAACCATGGGCCTGACTCCCACCGGCGGAATCCCTATGGGAACGCGCTGTGGTGACCTTGACCCTGGCGTCTTCCTGTACCTGATGCGTACTGAGAGGGTTGGCGCCAACGAGCTTGAAGATTTGCTCAACCATCACAGTGGCCTCTTCGCTCTCTCTTCCGGCGAGAGCGATGTCAGGGTGCTGGAGGCCCGTGCCCGCTCCAACGATCTACACGCCGCTCTGGCGCTGGATATCTTCGCGGTTTCGGTACGCAAGGTAATCGGAGGATACGTCGCGCTTCTCGGTGGTGTGGACCTTCTTGTCTTCACCGGCGGCATCGGAGAACACAGTCAGCGCATTCGGTCCGCCGCTACGAGCGGCCTCGAATTTCTCAGCCTGACCGCAGACAAGATTCAGATTGTCCCCACCCAGGAGGAAAAACAGATTGCCCGCCGTTGCCGCACGATGATCATGCAAGTCTGAACTCGCCGACAAGCCTTCTCAAGACCGTGGGAACAGGAGAAGAGGGCTGATATCGTGCTCATCAGCCGCACGCCCGCATCGCCTGGCTTCACTTGATTACAGATTCTCGTAAATTTGATGGGGGGCGCAGAAGAGCCGTCGCTGGAATCACGTGGGGCAACGAGGGTGCGGATCGTATCGAGGCAGGAGAACAACCCAAACCGGGGCCGCCAGGTCCACTGGATTAGAGGTATGGCAGGCAAGCGGAACTGCAAATGGATGAACCCGTTCGCGAGCGAGAAAGTTACGCGGCTCGAACATCTTTGGACGCCTTCGGATTGGAGTGAAGCCTCGCCTGTAACGCTTTCTTTAAACTGTCCAACCGCAGTCCCTCGGTCTTTCGCTCGTTGCGAAGTTCTTGCATCCTGACCTCGTGCTTCTTGAATGGAGCGGGTTCGTAACGATTCATCATGCCTCCCAAGGGAGCTAAAGGTCTAGTCTGGTCGCGGGAATCAGGACCGCATTCAAGCGGAAGATGAATTGTAGCTGGTCCTGCGTATACTCTATTTACCCTGCCTCAATTCAGAATGGTCACGCATTTCTTCTGGGAACAAGCTCCCCCCTTGCCGTCCCGCCAAATGTGGAGCGGCAATCCCAAGGGAGCGTGTTCGTCGATGACTCTTCGACTGCTTCTTTGAATGCCATCTCCGCACGCTTCTCTAGCGGCAGGCGAAGGACATTCTTCGAAGCTCTTTTCATTCGTCACCTGTAGCACACGGTCAAGAGGCGGAGATACAAGGTGCGCTTTTTCCTACTGACGCTGGTCTTGCTTCTGACTTCCCAGGCTACCGACGTGCTTAAGAAGAACCCCGAAGAACCAATGCGATCCTTCACTAACCTGTCAAGGAGCGACTTTTCGTTCAACACCAGCAGAGCACGCTCATTTAGACGAAAGAGCGGTCGCAACCATTCCCTGCTTCTTGAGCTCCTCTTTCTGGATGTTGACGCCTCCCTTGAAGTACGCGCCTTCATCGATGGAGATGCGCTGGGTCGCAATGTCGCCCGTGACCACGGCCGACTGCTTCAGGTCGACCCGGTCACTCGCTTGAATACTGCCTTCCAGCTTACCCTGCACGACCACGGCGCAGGCGTTGACGTTGGCTTTAACGCGCCCGTTCGGCCCGATGGTTAGACGGTTTCCTTTCGGGTCAATCGTGCCTTCCACCTGACCATCTATATAAAGGTCTTCGCTGCACGACAGTTCCCCTTTGATCACAACCGACTTGCCGATGAAGGTCATTTCCCCGCGAGCATTGTCCGGTGCTTTGGGCGTTTCCATTAGCGGCCCTCCTGGAAGAGATACTGAGGAAGATTGAATTCTACTCCCAATGGCCAGGACTCCACAGGGGGCAGGGGTAGAGCTCGTTGGAACTGAGCACTGGCCAGCGACCTTCAGCGAGCATGGCGGAAGCCGCCCCGCCTCCTCCAACGTCCTAGAACTCCAGGTGCAGAGACATCTGGATGAAACGGGGACTTCCGATGGTGTGCTGGATCACGCCCAGGTTTCCGAGGGGAGGAAACGTGTAGCACGGATCGGGATTGAAGCAGGGATTGAAAGTCACATTGTTGTTGGGGGTATCAAAGCTGGCATGGTTGGCAATGTTGAAGAAATCGGCCGAGTACTTGAGAGCGAAGCGCTCGGTGAGCTGCGTCTTCTTGATGATCGACGCATCCGCGCGCGACTGGAAAGAACCGCGAAAGATGTTGCATCCGCCGGTGGAGAAGGCGCTCTCAACTGTATCGCAGAAATTGCCACCGGTAGTGGTGGGAGCGCAGGGAGGAACGCCGTCCTGGCCGGGTTGCAGTTGCGGGATGACGAACGCCGCCGGATTCAGGAACGGCATACCGGTGGCGGCGTTGCCGTGCTTTGCGCAGTCTGGGGCGTAAAGCCGGATGCCGGGGGACGACAGGTTTGGTGATGAAGTCATTGGCGCTGTAGTACTGACCACCGACTGATCCGGAGAAATCATGCACGTTGTACGGCTGGCCACTCTCGAAGACCAGAAAGCTGCTGGCGGCCCATCCATTGACGAGTTTGCCGGCGAAGGATTTTTTGGCCGAGAACTGGGGCAGTTCGTAGTAAAGATGGATGGTGGCGACGTGGGTGCGATCGAAGTCGGAAGACGCGCAGGCGGTATGCGGCTGAAGCGGGTTGTTGCCGTTGTAGAACAGGCCCAGCCCGCTTTGATCGTCGAGGGGTATGCGACCAGGTGTAAGACCCGGTGACTTCGAGTCCGTGCTTGAGGCGTTTGTTGACGCCGATTTGCAAGGCGTTGTAGGTGGAAATGCCATTCGCAGTCCAGAAGACAGAGTTTGGACTGAAGCCGAGGTAAGGTGAACGCAGGTCGGTGTTGCCGCCCGTGGAGGTGTTCAACGGCTCAGTCAGAAGCGTGGCAGAGGGCGGGTTGGGCGGACCATTGGTGCAGTTGGGATAGGTCGGATCGTTGTGGTCAAACGGTGTATATCCATAAGAGTAAATCTGACCGTTGATGGGATGCGCGGGCGTGGCGATCTGGGGCTGGTTGCAGGGGATCGGCTGCGTGAGATGCACGCCGTGGTTGCCAGCGTAGCCAATCGTGAACACGGTGTCTTCGGCGGCCTGCCACTGCATGTCGAAGGTCCAGTTTTTAGAGTAGGGCAGCTTGTTGCGAGAATCGTAGCCACCGAACAGGAAGGGCGTAGATCCGTTGATCAGGCCATTTTGGTTTGGCACGAGAGCGATCACACGGGACAGATCCTGCGGCGGCGGAGGGGGAGGCGTGTTGCCGAACGGATTCGCGAAAGTGGAATCGCTGACATTCGACATGGGCAAGGTAAAGGGTGGCTCGAGGGTTACGCCGAAGGGGACCATTGAAGCCGAAGCCTGCGCTGGGCGAGTACTCTGTGAAGAACTGGCCGCGGTCGTAAAACATCCAGAATCCCCCGCGGAAGACGATGTTCTTGAAATGCGAGGGACTCCAGACGACGCCCAGCCGCGGAGCAAAGCCCCATTGCCTGCCCGTGAGCGTTGAATTGCTCACGCCCTTGGATGAATTCCGGAAATCGTCGGAACCTCTTGCGGGAAACCTTGTGGAGCAGCATTTTTTTCAGATCGTCTTCAGATTACCCGGCTATGTTTATCAGTTTCTCCGTAGATTGCGTTTCCGTTGCTTCTGCTGTGGCTTCGGAAAGATCAGCGATTCCGTGTTCTTCGGGTTTTCTGGCGACTGGCCTGCTGGCTGGTGGCCTTCGACAAATCGATCGTTCCACGTTTTTCACCTTGCTCCGATCTTTCCTATTGACGCTCGTTCTCGCCGTCAGCGTCGTCGCTCAGACGGATCGGCCGTTTGCGTCTCGAACCGTCGCAGGAACGGTTCGCGATCCTTCCGATGCCGCCATTGCCGGCGCTCAGGTGTCGCTGTTCGATCGAACCGGTCGGCGTATTGCTCAGACCACGACCGACCGTTTCGGAAATTTTCGCTTTGACCGGATCCCGCAAATCGACTACGAAGTGCAGGTGGAGCAGGAGAGCTTCAAGACGACGCGCGTGTCTGTCTCGCTCGATACCCGCGATCGGCCCCTTCGCATCGTGCTGCCGATCTCGGTTGCCGCGCAAGAGGTGACGGTCCGCGCGGAAACCTCGCCCCCGCTGGTGAATACGGAAACGTCGGGTAACCAGGACGCCAACTCGATCGATCGTGCTGCCCTCGACCGCGTCCCCGTCTTCGATCAGGACTACGTAACCACGCTCTCGCGCTTTCTGAACGACAGTGCGATCGGCACCAACGGAGTGACGCTGGTGGTCAACGGGATTGAGGCCAACGGGCCAGGGGTCACACCTTCCGCCATCAAAGAAGTCAAGATCAATCAGGATCCTTATTCTGCTCTCTACGCGCGCCCCGGGCGAGCCCGCATCGAAATCGCGACCAAGGGTGGAACGCCCCAGTTCCACGGGACCGCGAACTTCCTGCTGCGCGACTCTGCCTTTGACGCGGCCAACGCATATTCGACCACCAAGCCATCTGAGCACCGCCACTTTTTCGAGGGCTCGGTGACCGGCCCTCTGAGCCACAACCCGAAGACCGCGTTTCTTCTCGGGCTCGAAGCGGATCAGGACGATCAGCAGGCAGTTGTGGTTGCCCAGAATCTAAACCGCCCCGTCCACGAAAACGTCGCTGTGCCCATGCGGCACTACTTCCTTTCCACCCGGGTCTTCCATGACCTCAAGAATGGCGACCAGTTTTGGATCGGGTATTCCTACGAGCACAAAACGACCGACAATCAGGGCGTCGGCGGCACGGTTCTGCCCGAAGCCGGAACCAACGTCCACTTCCTGGAACATGAAGTCAACGTGAGCTACACCCATGCGATCTCGTCGAAATGGCTCAACCAGCTTCGCTTTCTGATTGGCCACTTCGATACTCCCACCACCAGCCTGAGCCCTTCTCCGCTGATCTTGGTGTCAGGAGCCTTCACGGGCGGAGGAGCGCAGGCGAACTCACGCCGCACCGAATATCACTTCGATGGCGCCGACATCATTTCCTACGTCAGCGGCCGCCACCAGCTCAAGGTCGGAATCGACGTGCCCGACATCAGCCGCCGTGGCATGGACGACTTCACCAACACGGCCGGCACCTACACCTTCGACAGCCTCGCTGCCTACCAGAAGTCCAAGCCGTCCACCTATCTTGTGCAAAAGGGGCAAGGTCATGTCGTTTTTCTCGAAAGGACCGTCGCCGGATTCATCGAAGACAATCTGCGACTCAAGCCCAATTTCTCCCTCGCCCTCGGCTTGCGATACTACTGGCAAAACTACTTTCACGACGATCCACACAACTTCGCTCCACGCCTCGCCTTCGCCTATGCGCCCAAAACGGGCGGCAAGACCGTGATTCGCGGAGGAGCCGGAATGTTTTTTGATCGCAGCGGACCGCGTCCCATTGCCGATCTCCTCCACTTCAACGGTGTCAACCTCCTGCGCTTCATCGTCGCGAATCCGTCCTATCCGGTAACCGCAGCGCAACTAGCTGCTGTGCCTGCCAGCGTGGTGGTGCTCGATCCGCGCGCCAACATTCCTTACAGCGTCCAGTATAGTGTCGGTCTTGAGCGGCAGATCACCGCCAAGAGCACGCTCAGCGCCAGTTACGTGGGTTCTCGCGGCATTGGAACTTTTCGCTCGATTGATGCCAACGCTCCGCCGCCTCCGAACTACGCGACCCGGCCCAATCCCAACCTGGGCCAGGAACGAATGATTCAATCGGAGGGATACCAGAAGAGCAACGGGCTCGAGATCACTTTCCGTGGACGGCCGAGCAAATATTTCAGCGGCCAGGCGCAGTACACACTCAGCAAGACTTATAACAACACCAGCGGCATAACGTATTTTCCCGGCAACAGCTACGCTCCTAATTCGGACTGGGCGCGCGCCGACACCGACCGGCGTCACAAGTTCGACCTGCTGGCATCCGCCCAGCCCGTGAAGGCGTTCACCGTGGGCGTGGCGCTGTCCCTCTACTCGGGACAGCCCGTGAACAAAACCACCGGTAACGACGACAACCACGACGGCATCACGAATGACCGTCCGCCTGGGGTGCCCCGCAATACGCTCTACGGTCCCGGCCTGGTGAACCTCGACCTCAACGCAGCCCGTGACTTCGTCTTCGCCAAGTCCCGCAAAGAACCGCTGACTCTGACTGTGGCCGTGAACTCCTTCAACGTCTTGAACCACAAAAACGACTTGACCTACGTGGGCGTGGTCACGTCGCCTTTCTTTGGGCGCGGAGTGCAAGCCCTGCCTCCCCGTCGCATGCAATTGAATATTGAATTCAAGTTCTAGGCCTTGCGCGGGCCCGGCCAAAGTTCGGAGACGAGGCGGGCCCGAACGCGCGTTTCCATGCGAATTTAACCTCCGCTTAACCTGCCCGTTACGTGTCAAGGATACCTTCGCAGCGTTGAGCGGGCGCCCTTAGGGAGGAACCCAATGAAATCCCCAAGCATCTTGCGACTCGTTGTAGTTTGCGCTGGCCGGCTTGGCCGCGTCCGGACAAGTGGTAGCGTCGACTCCTTACGCAGTCTCAATCTTCACGACCAGCATTCCGGGAGTCGACTTCGCCCCCGATTCGATCGCCGTGCTGAACGGGCACGTCTTTGTCGGCTATGGCGACGGGGCGGCCCCGGATGGCTCCGACGGCAAGAGCAGCACCATTGTTGAGTACAAGTTAAACGGCGATAGGGTCACAACCTGCAGCGTGCCCGGCCACAATGATGGCCTTCGCGTGAATCCCAGCACCAAACAGCTGTGGGCAATGCAGAATGAGGACGGCAACCCCAATCTCGTCATCATCGATCCGAGCACCAGAAGCCAGACCATGTACACCTTCGGCCCCACGCCGCACGGCGGCGGCTACGACGATATCGCATTCCGCGGGAACGACGTATTTCTGAGCGCCTCCAACCCGGCCAACAGCCTGAACTCGGCGCCCGCCATCGTGAAAGCTCGCATCAGAGGAAATACAGTGGTGGTGACCCCGGTGCTGAGCGGTACGGCGACGGTGGCCGATATCCCGACCAATACCGCGATAGCTCTGAACCTGCCGGATCCGGACTCGATGATCTTCGACCCGTTCGGTGACCTGGTTCTGGACAGCCAGGCGGATTCCGAATTGATCGTCGTGCACCGCCCCGGGCATCGGGACCAAACCGCCTGCCATCTGCCCATAACGCGGAACGCATCTCCGGTCCAAATCGACGACGCGGTTTTTGCCACGGCCAGCCACGGAATGATCCTGGTGTCTGATCGTGACGGCGAAACCGTGTACGCGATCACGCGCAACATTTTCTCGCCCGGCGCAGCGTACAGCGCGACGCCCAGTTCGGTGGCGGCTCTGGATCCGGATACTGGCGTTCTCACCGAGGTTGTGACCGGGATGGTGAGTCCGCACGGGATGGCGTTCGTATCGGCGCGCGAGGAAGAGTAGATCGTCGCCTTCTTTCTAGGATTGAAGATGTCCCGGGTGCCGTTCGCTCTCGGGATCGGAATTTTGGGCCCGAGACATCTCCGATCAGACCAAGTGACGCACCTTCCGGGTGGCCGACCATCAGGGGTGCTAGGGGTTTGCGACTGGAGGACGTACCGTGTTTAAGAAACTACATCGAATCTCCATTGCGTTCACTGTCACGCTGCTGGCAGCGGCTCCCGCGTTGGCTCAACGCTCCGACCTACATGGCGGCCGTCACATTTTGCTGATCAGCATCGATGGCATGCACGCCCTCGATTACAAGAATTGCGTAAGCGCGCATACCTGTCCCAACCTGGCGGCTCTTGGAAAGACCGGCGTGAACTACACCCGCACATCGACCTCCCGGACATCCGACTCGTTTCCTGGCTTGATGGCGATCGTCACTGGAGGCACTCCAAAGACCTTGGGCGTCTGGTACGACGTCGGCTACGACCGAGTGTTGGCGCCTCCCATCAACACTACCAGCAACGGCTTACTCGGTGGAACCTGCACCCCGGGACAGCCAAACGGCACCCGCACAGAGTACGAAAGGGGGCATCGACATCGATCAGACAAAGCTCACCGGCGGCAGTCCCCTGTATACCAATCCGATCGACGGCGGGGTCCTGTCGATCGACCCTACGAAGTTGCCCCGCGATCCCTTCCACGGATGCATGCCGGTTTATCCGTGGAACTTCATCCGCGCGAACACGATTTACGGTGTTATCCACAAGGCCGGGGGCTATACCGCCTGGGCGGATAAGCACGCCGCCTACGCGGCAGTTTCGGGTCCGACCGGTACCTCCACGCCGAGCAACGTGGACGATTACTACGCACCCGATATTAATTCCGACGTTGTGGCTCTGCCCGGAATAACCACGGCGACCGGCTTGAATTGCGCCACGATCCCGATCAGCGGAGCCTGGACGGACGGCTTCGACAGCGTCAAGTGCAACGACCAGCTTAAGGTCAACGCCGTCCTGAACTGGATTCATGGCAAGACTCACCTTGGTGGAAGCAACGGTCAGGTGCCCGCCATATTCGGGATGAACTTTCAGGCGGTGAGCGTCGGGCAGAAGCTGATTGCGGGAGGCGTGAAAGGCGGCTACACGGATGGGGCCGGCACTCCGACCGCAACCATGCTGGCCGAGATCGAGTATGTGGATGGCGCAATCGGCCAGATGGTTGCCAACCTGAAGAGCGCCGACCTCCTCGATTCGACCGTCATCATCATCACTGCCAAGCATGGCCAGTCCCCGGTCGACACGAACCGCTTCTTCCCCATTCCGGGCCACAGCGGGACCAACGGTACGCCGCCCTCGAAAGTGCTTGGTCTGGCCTACCTTCCGGATTCCGAGATCAACCAGATCGGTGCCACCGAAGACGATATTTCCCTGCTCTGGCTGAGGCCTGGAGCCGATACCCTTTCCGCAGTCAACTTGCTCGAAACCGAAGGCAGTAATGCTGGTATTGGACAGATCTTCTACGGGTCGTCGCTGGCCACCACCTACGACGCGCCCGGGCTGCCTCCCCACGGCGACCCTCGCACGCCAGATATCATCGTCCAGCCGAACGTTGGCGTGATCTATACCGGGGAGCTTGAAAAAGCAGGCGGAACACGGGGGCTTCGCCCAGGATGATACGAACGTGATGTTGCTCGTCTCCAATCCGGGCATCAAAGCCCGAACGGTCACCACCTTCGTCGAAACGACTCAGGTGGCGCCCACGATCCTGTCAATTCTAGGGCTCGACCCGAACGCCCTGACCGCAGTAAGGGTGGAAGGTACCCAGGTTCTTCCTGGTTTTGGACAAGGCCCGAATTGATCGTGATTGCCGATGAGATACCCGTGTCCCCGCCTTGCGGGCGGGTAGGCTTGGCAGCGCTCAAGCGACCGAGGCTTGCAGGAAATCAAGCCGACCGATGATGATGGTTGATGGTTGCAAAGCTTGCAGTCGAGGAGAGTCCTGTGTCAGCGTCATTCATTTGGAGGATTGCAGTTCCGGCAGTGCAGGTCTAAGCTTGCCGGGCCCACAGCAGGCACGGCGCTGCACCCGTCGTTACTAGACCGGTCGGCACAGCGCCACGACAGAAACGGTCCTTGGGGAAGAGACCGTTCGACGAGCGTCCCAGAGAGGGATATCTGGGGCGCTTCGTGTGTGCGCTCACCGATCACGCTTGTCATGTGCTTTGTCCGCTGCTGTGCCAGACTGTGCTTGTATCCGCAAGCCGGGTCTCCTTCGATTTCGTCCCGCTCCACGATGGAACATTCGAGGCGATCGACAAGGGCAGGCTGGACTTGCTGCTCAACGCCGATGACGGTACTGCTCCCGCGCACTTTGCAAGAGAGATCATCTTCGAGGTTGACTTTGCTTCTGTCGTAGCGAAGGAGAGCAGATTCTCGCGAGCTTTGACGCTGAAACAGTACCTCGCCGCAGATCACATCGGAGTCGGCATTCTGGGAGGAATCCAGACCATCCCCGAAAAGAGATTGGCCGCGATCGGCGCTGCACGCCGCTGCCCGATCTGGGTTCCCTATCACACAACTGCGATGCGTAGTCTTGCCGGCACGAACCTCGTCGCGACTGTACCCAGGCGGATGGCGGAGCTCGAGGCATCGAATCCTGCCATAAAAATACTCCGAGCCCCGCCGGTGCTTGGACGTTTCAGCTATCTCATGTCCTGGCACCCGCGAATGAATACTGACGCGGCCCACACCTGGTTGCGTTCAACCATCCGTGAGGCCGGAAGGCGAATATCGATTGCGTGAAGTTCGGGTTTCTGATGTCTAAGGCGACCTGTGATCGAGTTGATGGATGCGGGAGTTTATGAAATGCGCGCAAGCGATTGACAATATGGTGGCCGTGGACGGAATCGAACCGCCGACGCCAGCCTGGGGAATCCGGTCGAGTGCGAACCGGCTTCCGGTGTGAAGGCAAACACCATTCCGCTGTGATTCCGAACAGCATTCCGTTCTCAAGGGGAACAGAGATTCCGCTGGGAAGGCGAACACTTTTTGCCGTCTCCCGAAAAGGTGTTCGGCTTCGGGCGGAATGTTTTGCACAAGGCGAACGGGGAGAGGGGCAAGCGGCGCGGGACAATAACCCGGCATTGAAACTCCCTACGTAAGGAGAACAGGGCGGGTAAGCTTTGTTGTGGTGCTGGCAACGATGGGCTCCAAAATGCTAGCGCCACACTGAGTCGTGCGTGCCGGAGAGGGCTCTGTCCAGATAGGTTGCGGCGCTGATCAGCGCCAGGTGCGTGAATGCCTGTGGGAAGTTGCCGAGATGTTGCCCGCTCGCACCAATTTGCTCCGAGTAGAGCCCCAGGTGGTTGGCGTATCCCAAGAGTTTCTCGAACAACAATTGAGCCTTTTCCAACTCGCCGGCGCGCGCCAGGCATTCGATGTACCAAAACGAGCATGCAGTGAAGCTACCCTCTCCCCCTGGAATCCCGTCCACATGGGTGCGTTCGGCCTCGTAGCGATGGACAAGGGTATCCTCGACTAACCGTGCTTCGATCGCTTTCATCGTCGAGCGCCACATCGGATCGACCGGGCTGATGAACCGCATGAGTGGCATCAGGAGAACCGACGCATCCAGATCTTTGGTCCCCTTGGACTGCACAAACGACTGCAGTTCGTCATTCCAGAAATTTGTAAAGATGTCCTCTCGTATCGCGTCGCGGGTGCGCTGCCAGGCATCGAAAGCACCCGAAAGGGAGCGTTTCTGCGCAAGGCGCAGGGCTCGGTCGAAAGCCACCCAGCACATCAAGCGCGAGTGCAGGAATTCACGCGCCCCGCCACGAACCTCCCATATGCCTTGATCGGGCCGTCGCCAGTTCTTGGCCAGCCACTCCAGTATCCGCTGAACTTCCTGCCACCCGGCCTGCGAAATTGAGTCACCATACTTGTTTGCGAGATAAATGGAATCCATCATTTCGCCATAAATGTCCAGCTGTAATTGGTGATAGGCTGCGTTTCCGATACGGACGGGCTTCGAATCTTCATAGCCCTGCAGATGATCCAGCGTCAGCTCATCGACCTTCTGCCTGCCATCAATCCCGTACATCACCTGTAACGGTCCCCGCTCCGCATCGTCGCCCAGTCGCCCCTTCAGCCAGTCGATGAACGCCTCAGCCTCTTCGACAAAGCCCAGTCGGATCAGCGCATAGAGCGTGAATGCTGCATCTCGTAGCCATGTGAAGCGATAATCCCAATTGCGCACTCCGCCAATTTGTTCTGGCAGGGAAAAGGTCGGCGCTGCAATCAGCGATCCATGCTCCCGGCTGATCAGCAGCTTTAACATCAGAGCCGAACGGTTGACCATTTCGCGCCACCGGCCCTTGTACTTTGATTTCGCGATCCATTCTTTCCAGAAACGCGCTGTCTCGTGGAAGCGCTGCTCTACGAACTCCATCTCGGGTTGCTCGCCTTGTACGCGAACTCCACCAAAGACAAAGGTCACCCTCTCGCCGGCTCGGAGCCTGAAATCTGAGATTGCATCGGCGGATTCTTGTCGTAGGACAACGGTGGAGTACAGCGCCAGCGGCGGGAAATCATCGCTCGCTGGCGAAAAAATTGCGTACCGGTCTTCGATGTTCACACTGTGACCACACATCGCATAGTTAAATCGTGGTTGGCACCGCATCTTGAAATCAACCTCGCCCCTGACAACTGCTACGGTGCGGATGATCTCATTCGGTTGCTCCCCGTCGGTCCCAATTGGCATGTAGTCAGTCAACTCGGCCACACCCTCCTCCGCAAGGAATCGCGTGAGCAGAATGTTCGTATCTGGGAAATACAGCTGTCGTACCTGCCTTTTTCTGAGTTGCGGCTCAATCTGAAAACAGCCACCTTTCTCATCATCGAGCAGGGCTGCAAACACAGTGGGAGAATCGAAATTCGGGTAGCAGAGAAAGTCGATTGAACCGTTTACACCCACGAGGGCAATGGAGCGCATATTGCCAATCACCCCGTAGTTCTCAATCGGTTCAAAGCTCATCGACGTGGGTCAGTTCCGAAGGTAAATTCTAGCTGATCCGAGACAGGCCGCTCAAAACGTGAAATCCGGCGTCGCGAGTGGCCGCCTTGCGCCTGCCGACACGTGAGTCTTTCACTGGGGGATTATTCCGAGTTGCTGCTGCAAAGTCAGGTTGTCTTCGATGTGCCAATTCTCGGCGACGCGTCCATCGGCGATGCGGTAAATGTCAGTGGCGACGATATTGATCGTCTGGCCTTGGCCTTGAATCTGCCCGAAGCGTCCGGTGAAGTGGCCGCGGAAACGCAGGTGCGCGACGACACGATCACCGGCCACGATCATCTGCTCAATCTCGCAGCCGATGTCCGGGATCGCGAGGCGTGTCAGCTTGGAGGCTGCCAAGGGTCCGGCAATTCCCTGTGGGCGCCCGCTCGGCAGCGTATTGTCGACAAAATTCGGCGCAAGCGCCGCGCGCGCTAGGGCTTCGTCCCCGAAATTCCAGAAAGTATCGTAGCGGCGCGCGGCAAGAATTTGGCCGTCGGCCTGTTGTTTCGGCAAACTACGATCGACGATAAGGTTATGTGGCACAAGCAGTGGAGTGTCGGCCGCAAAGGTGTGCATCACTGGCGCCGAGAACATCGCTGCAAATGCCGCCGATGCAATGAAGGTCAAAAAGCGCTCCTTACCCGTAACCAGTTTCGTTCGCGGCAGACTCCGGATGATCTTCCCGGTCAAACTGGTGCGGGCTGTCGCGACGAGCCGATTGCCGGATGCGAGCACAGCTTCCGCGATGCTGCGACCCAAACCGCTTTTGCTGCCGGTTACCAACCAGACCTTAGACATGAAACTCCTCCAAGACGTATAGCCCGGCTGGATCAGACTCGCTATTTCCAGATTTGTCCAGGCAGACAAGGGTGCGCGGCTAACCCTTCGAGAACGGCTTCACAAGGCCCTGAAAACACTTTCATAAAGCCCCTGGTGCGACTCGCCGCACCCCGCTGAAGATTGTGTTGGCAAGTGAGGACTCAGATATGTCGAATATTCGTCTCAATCGTATCCAGAAGATCACGGTGAAAACCCAAGCGAGCACGAATGCTCGTGTGTGAACCGCGTTCTGTTTGTGCTCTGCTGCGAGTGTGTTCATTATGGAGAACCCCGTACGGCAAAGTGAATTGCGGAATTGACCAATCCCGTCACTTCCCTCCGCGCTCCATTGATCAAGTGCAAAAACGGCGCACAACCCCGTTTAGGACATCAAACAAAAGCAATTCATCACCCAAATTGCCCTCTAGCGCAGGCTGCTGAAGAAGCGAGCCTTTTGGATCCTCTCGAAGATGCGTCGTGCATCGGGGTGATCGACGGAGGCGACGGTGACGTCATAATTGCTGCGCCTTGCCGGAAATGCCGAGGTGGCCGATGAATTTCGCGCTTGCACCTGCTGCCGACGCATTGGCAATCGATCGCCTCGCAGAAAGAGTACGGCGAGGTCTGGAAGTCGGCGCAAAGCCCTCATCCGCGCGTAAGCCACTCTGTTCGTGCTGCATCCCAGCAATAGTGCGCAGTCCCAATTTGAATGGCGCTCCACGATCGACAGCACAAAAACGAAGCGCTCGAATGGGTCCAGTTTTGTCACGGTATCAATTTCGCATTCTCTCGGTGTCCCGTGTTGGCCTGTTTCCCAGAGATCCCGTTTCTGGCCGTATCGAGCTGACGCAGGCGAAACAGTCTCGATCGCGTTCTTGATCAGGCAGCGCTTTACCCAAGATCGCATCCATTCCTTGAATACTGCCTGCTCCTCGAAGGCTTTCTTGATCGTGGAGACAAAACACTGCTCAGATTCCTCGTGATTTGCGGTTAGTAAAAATGCCAGCAAATACAAGGGTTTCGTGTCGTTTGTAAATAGGTTGCAGAAGTCAGCGGGCTTCGCGTAATCGGCACGGGCGTTTGCGGTCTTCGGGTTGCTGGAACGAAACACGAGTCACCTTAATCTCTTCGCTAAGACTTCATGAGGAACGCAACTGCTGTGAGACGTTCAATCCGCTCCCTCAGTTGCTTGCCATGCCGACACGTTATTCCCATTCAGAATTTCTGAACACCTCAGAAACTATAGAACCCATCCTAGATTTTTCTACAGGTCTGATGATTGGTGTGGAAATCTCCCCGAATCGCGATTAGTCCAGATTGGAGGTTGGTCTTTTCAGCGAAAGAGGATTCGCACCCTTGCAAACATGGACCGTCGAACGGGGCCTCATCTTCCGGAAAATGATGCCTCCGGGGACCAACAGCTTAATCTCGGTCCCCGAGTTCAACGAACTCCCGAGCGTGAGCTTGCCTCCGAATGCGCGCGGCACGCTCCCGCATTCCTTGCAATCCGAAGTGCCCGTCCTTTCCCCGATCCGCGATAGCGGGGGCAATCCCTGCGCCATTGTCACTCACACGCAGGGCAAGGCCCTTTGCATATCTGAGCTCCACTTCCAATCGACTTGCCCCCGAATGCAGGCATGCGTTGCGAACGGCTTCGTAAGCGATGCGGTAGATTTCATCACGGACAATGGGATGCATCTCTTTGGCGGCGCCAATCACGGAAAATGTGACCGCCATGGAGTTGGGGATCAGGCCGTCTTCAGTCACACGCCGAAGAGCTTCAGAGAGGTCGTTGGTCTGCGTCGTCGTCGTGCGCAGAGAATTCAGCGCCGCCCTTCCTTCTTGCATGGCCTGCGCAAGCCAGACGGACAGCTGTTCCATGACTCGACGCACTCGGATGGGATCGGTGGAGGGCTCCAACGCGTCATCCACTATCAGCTTGCTTCCTTGGATGGTCTGGAGGAAGGTGTCATGGAGGTCCCGCGCCATACGAGTGCGTTCCGCCAACCGTTCATCGAAGCGGGCGCCGATGGCTCTGGAAATCTGCAGCACACGCAGTCGGTAGATTAGCTCACGAAAGAGGCACTGGCGACCACGCACAGGAGACGGAACCAGTTTGTTTGATACCACGCCTGCGCGACGCTGAAGTCTAGCGTCGCCCCTACATCGTTCCCGATGCCATCATTGTTGCATGCGATCACGCGGAAGTGGTAGGAGCCTGGGCTGAGGTTGGTATAAACGGCTGAGCGCGCCGTCACCGGCTCGCTCCAATCACGATCAAAACCATCGAGCCGATATCGGTATCGGACGCGTTCAGGATCGGAAAGACTCAATCCCGTCTAGCTGAATGTGATCCTCTGACGGGCAGATGGAATGCGGACGAGTCCTCGCGTGCCGATCGGACTGCCATCTGCCAAGACCGCATCGACATGAACCAGGGCCGGCACGGAACTGCCCGTAAGTCGACTAGGGTCAACGACGGAAAGGCCACGATTCATGGAAAATCAGACTCGCCCGATTGGGTCAGCAAAAACAGATTGATTCCGTTTTACGCCTTCCATACCATGCAGGCCGTCGGCGAGCCCGTACTGCCGCAGGTCTGCATTTCTGAACACCCCTCCGAGCAGCACCTGGCGTTGAATGCGAAGCACGTGATTGGAAGTTGCGATCCAGAGCCACCCACTTCTGCCACCAGGGTCCGCTTCTCGCATACAGGACAATCTGCTGACCGGCGCGCGCACCGGCAACACGGCCTGCGATGGTATCAACTATTTCGCGGCCACCTTGCGCCGCTGGCGGAATCTTGGTGAATTCGATGCTGGGTCCGACGAGAGTCTTCGGGGATCGGCAACCAATGAACAATACCCCGAGGCACAGCAATACAGTTATTGTGCTGGCAAATGAGTTAGGAGTCGTGCCAGTCTGGTGGAAGAGATCACATTGGTAACATTTCTTCGCGAACTCATCCATGGCGAACTCTGCCGTCCTATTGCTCACCGGTACCAAAACTGCAACGTAAGAGTTCTCGAAGCGTCCTCCAGCTGCTTCGAGTCCGGCGAAAGTCAATCGAAGAAATCGAAGCCCATTCAGAGCGCGTCAGCCGGGCTTGTGTTCCCGATCTGTAGCAGGCCACGCCGTTGCGCGATGGTGACCGCATGGGTTCGATCGTTGGCCTGAAGTTTATCCACCAGGTTCTTGATGTGTGGAGGCTTTCAGAAGCGGTACCGGATGGAAACCTGAACCGTTCGCGCAGGCAAGGCTGTGACAGGGCGTCCGAACAGCGCGGAGCTGGTGACGCCAACATAGGTGTTGTAATTGGTGTGGTTGAGTACGTTGAAGGCGTCGATACTAAGGTCGAAGCGCTTGGCGGCTCCCTCGCGGTTGAGGAGATGCGGGAGGCGAACGAGCTTGGTGCAGCGGAGATCGAGCTGAGCCAGTCCGGTGGCTTGGCCGGCGTTGCGTGTGATTCCCGGAGGACGATCGGTGGCGACAGTGTCGTGATTGTCGTCGAATCCTGTTGTGATGTCAAAGGGAGGAGCGGAGGACAGCGCGAGGACCGCCCCGATTCGCGTGGAAGCCGGGAGGTCCACCATACCAGTGAGCGTGAGTTGATGCCGACGATCGAAGCCTGCTCGGCCACGTTCGGCTCGCAAATCGTAATTGTTGGCGGGCAGACTGAATAGACCCGCCGCGTCGTTGATGGTGTTGGATAGCGTGTACTGCGCGACGATGTAAGCACGTTTTCCTAGGTGGCCTCGGAAGTTCACGCTGAAGCCAGTGCTGCGCATCGCGGCGGTGGACTCGAGTTGGTTGAGATTCAGAAAGCCAGAAAGCGGTCTAACGCCGGTTTGAGGAAGTGGAGCATTGGTGTCGCGAGTTCGAAACAGGTGAAGGCCGCGCACAGTGTGAGTTTCGAGCGTGAGCTGAGTTCCGGTCGACAGCTCCCGTTCTACGCTGACGCTGGCGTTAAGCAAGTAAGGAACTTGGAGATCCCTCGCTAAGTGGAAAGTGCTGGGAGGAACGTTCCAATTGCCCGGCGAGCCGGCATTGGGATAAGGGGGGCTGGAGAGTACCCATTCGATCTGCTGAATACCATTCAGGATGGATGCCCGCCAGATCGCGGCTTCGGGCAAATTCTCATAGAAGATGCCGGCGCGAAAGACTGTTTTCTGGTCGCCGGGCGCATAGGCGATGGCCAGGCGGGGCGCAAGGCTATTGCGACGGTCCAAAGCAGACTGCCACTCGTAACGGACGCCGGCAGAGACACTTAGAGCTGAATGTAACTTGAGATCACCCTGGAGGAATCCGCTTACTTCGTGCACGGAAAAGGAGACACCGGATGACCCTTGGTTGATCCGGAAGACGTAGGGACGTTGGAGCGCGAGATGGTGAAGGTCGCCAAACTCAAAAGTACCGCCCAAGTTCGATTGATCCATGCCGTGCACCGTCCAAATACGTGCTGTTTCGCCGAAGCGAAACATGTGGTTGCCGTGGGTGTGGACTGTGGTGTTGTCGATTTCAAAAAAGTCCTGATGTTCGACTTTCGAGGCTTGCGGCACGCCACCCACGAAGGCACCATTTACGACCGTGGCGGGGCCCATTGGGAGCGCACCGACACGGATTGTTAGTTTTCTGGCGAAGATGCGGATGGTGTTCAGCAGAGTCGGCGACAAGGTCGCCTGGTCGGTGAACTGAATCCGGTCTGCCCGATTGGTCTCGCCACTCCGGGTCTCAAGCAGGTTCAGACCACCCACTGTGCGATTGTCGTCTCTCTTCCGAGAGAACCCACACAGGAAAGAGAGCAGGTGGGAAGATCTCCGCAGATCTATGCGTCCCAAAAAGTCTGAACCGCGGAGGCTGGTGGGCACGTTCTCGAACAGGGGTCCGGTGGGCGTGAGGGCGTTCACGACCACACTTTCATCGCTGGTGAGTTGCTGCGCGGCAAGAAAGAAAGAAGCCTTCTTCCACAGGAAAGGGCCGCTGAAGGTTGCATCCCAAACGGATCGGTTTAGATCGGACTTGGTCTGTGCAAGCGCGTTGCGGGCATCGAATGCGGAGTTTCGCCAGTAGAGGGCCAGGCCACCGTGGAACAGAGTGGTCGAGCCCGTCTTAGTCGTGACCTCAACGCGAGCCTTGCCGGGGCGGCGGTACTCTGCCGAGTATGGATTCCGGTTGATCGCCATGCGCTTGATGGCGGAAACAGGTAGGTCGTCGAGTTGATCAGCCTCGATACCGTCGACGACGATGGACGGCCCCCCGGTGCCGGATGCTGCGGGGGACAGGAATCGAGCAAGTAGTGGCGACAAGTTCTGACTCTCGGCAGGAAGTACGCGCAGGAAATTGTCGTTGATCTTCAGCGCGTCGGAGTTCGACTCCGGGGAGACGCGATCGGCCGGAGTGCTGCGCACGGTGACTTGCTCGCCGGCGGCAATCTTCATTCTGATGTTCAGGTTGAGGGAAGCGCCAGCCACCCTGACCGTGGTCTCAAAATTCTGGAAGCCTGCACTCTCGACGCTGAGCAGATACTCTCCACCGGCCACGTTCTTGAAGAGGAAATGACCCTCCTCGTCGGTGGCGACCCGACGGCATTCCCCGCTGTTCTCGTTGAGTAGTGTGGCTTTGGCGGACGAAATTACGGCAGCACTCTGATCTTCGACGGTGCCATTGAGAGTCGCAGCCATTTGCGCCATGCAGAAGATGGGCAGAGCACATGCCAGGAACAGTGTTGCGGCGGGCCGGTGAAGAGAAACCATTCTGCCCCTCAAGAAATGCGGTCGCGACGGGTATTGAAGAGGCGCGGAAACGACCGGAATACGCTTGCAGCTACACTCGGGATGAAAAAGCTCGAGCGTCGCCCGTCACAAAACAACAGGGTGAGATGAGCGACACTCGAGAGGGTCTCCCCTTTAGAGCAACACGATCGCTGGTAAGGGTTGATTATCCTTCGACGTTGCCGTCACCGGCGGGACCTTGTTCGACAGTGTCCGGATCAGTACCGCCACCACCGCTCTCGTCATCAGGCTGGGCAGCCGCCGCAGTGTTCACGATGGAAGTGGAGTGTCGACTGGGCTGCAGTTTCGCACCTCCAACGAGGAGAGCAAGCGAGAACAGCACGGCTAGCGTGATTCGGGTCATAACGTAAACCTCCAGTTGTTGATTGTTGACGGGTGGCAATTAAGTCTTATGTATATAAGACTTGATTAGGGCAAGTCTTAATCATGTAAGAGTTAATGTCAAGCAAAAATTTGATGCCACGGCAAAATAGTGTTCAAAAATCCGCCGCGTGCGAGGGCCAAGTGTTGGGTGCGCGCCTACACCCTTCGCGCTGGTACAAGAAATCGACCGTCACCGACTCCGGCTCTCATGCCAGAGGCGAAGGAGCAGCGCTTGTGAGTGAGACAACAGAAGATGAGCTTGCTTGTCTAGTGGTTCCCCTGCTGGCCTGACTGACCGTCTTGCGTTTCGCCCCCTGAGGATCCAACGCCACCTTGCCCGATAGCCGTGACGGCGACTGTTGCTAGATCGGTCGCGAGTTTCTGCCAGTTCGGGGCGGTAGCAAGCGGCATGGGAGACTCATTCCAGGCTCCGACCGATGCGTCGCCATTCGCAGTGGAGGCGGGTGTATCCTGCGGGTTCGCGGGGCCGTGTTCCGAGGCCGCGGAAGTCACTAAGACAGGCAGAGGCTTCGGGTTCGGGCTGGCCAAGATGCTCGACACGGCTTCCAGGTTTGGGATTTCGGGCTGCGATGGTGCGCTCTCCGGCTGCGAGGAGCGGTGGGCATGAGCCTGAAACCTCTTGCGAGCAGACCGACTTCGCGTCTCAGTCGACGCTCTCCTCGACAGAGTTGACAGTGAGGGCAGTGGAACAGACCAGTAGAGGGTCAGTCCCACAGCAGGCAGCAGGCAAAGGGAGAGTAAGACCACGGCTGAGCTCAAACACGCGCGGCTCAGCCTCGCACAGACCGAAAAGTGGGAGGACTCGCACAGCAGAGCACGCACTCGGGTCGCCAACAGAGACGGCGAAGCAGCAAGACCGATTCCTTCCGGGGAGCCTGTTCCCGCCATGTACCACCGCCGAGCGAGCTTGGCGAGGCATTCGGCGTACTGCAAACGCAGTTCTGGGCTATCCTGCACCACAGCCTGATCGCAGGACAGTTCGCGCTCCCAACGTAGTCTTCGGTAGACAAGCCAGGCAGCAGGGTGAAAGAACACCACCCGACACGCGAAGCTTGCCAGAAGATCCCAGAGATAGTCGCGGTGTCTGACGTGCGTGAGCTCGTGGCGCAAAACATGGGTAAGCTCAGTCGGGCTCAGCTGCGGAACGACTTCTCCGGGAAGCAGAACGTGTGGACGCCACCAACCGGCCGTCGCGGGCGACGGCAAATCAGCGACGAGGCTGATGCGGCAACGGCGAACCTTCATCTCCCGGCAAAGACCTTGAAAGAGAGCATGCAGCGCGGGAGAGGGAGACTCACCACTGCACAGCAGGCTCTGAAGGCGCAGCCAAGTCCAGAACAATTGCAGCAGAGCGATTGCCAGAATGGCAACATAAAATCGGGTCCACCACACCCGAACCATAGCCAAATAAGGAGCCCACGATCCCATCACAGGCCAGGACCAATCGAACCCAGGGGCATTGGGCACATGAACGCCGAAAGCTGCCAGTGGGGCGGGGACAGCGGCTCGAGCCGCACTGCACAGCAATAGCCATCGCGCAACCATGAACAGCAACAGAGCTGCCCAGGCGCGTAAGCGAATGCGGGGAGATCGGATCAGGGCGCAAGCAAGCGATGCAGCCAGATATGCGAACGTGATTTGAACAAGAAACGTGAGAAACGCGCTCACGCTGGCTAACGGGCTGCCCGACAACATGCCGATTCCCTCACTTTTCCCCAGGCTTGGGCTGAGGCTGATTCGTGCTCCTGACCTCACGTCGGCTGCGGATCAGGCTCTCCAGTCCTTCCAGCTCCGCGGCCCCGATCCGTTCGTCCTGCAATAAATTTTGCAAGAGTTGGGTCGGCGATCCTCCGAAATAACGGTTCAAGAAAGAACGTATCGAAAGGCGATGCACCTGTTCCCGTCTCACCCGGGGCCGAAACACAAAGGCTCGGCCCCGGACGTGGTGAATAACCAATTTCTTATTCTCCATGAGCCGCAAGCGGGCTTGGACTGTCTTGTAGTTGGGAGGTGGATCTTCCTTAGAGTCAAGCAGCAGATCGTCAATGGTGGCTTCCTTCAGACGCCAAAGAACGTCCAGCAGGCGAAATTCAGCCGGTGTAGGGACAGGAATTTTGGACCTTGAAGGGGTCATCGTAGAAAGGATCTCGACAGCGTTGTCAGGTCAGGAGCGCAGCCCACCGCGAAATCGCAACCGATACTCACTCGAAGTCTTTACCTTCTAAGACCTGGTGTCAAGGAGAATCCAGGACTCGCTTGGACCTCGGGTAAAAAACGGAGCTGAAATTTGAACGAAGTTCCGGCCGAGGTCCTGTGGAAGCCGCGGCCGTGGCACTTGTCGAAAAAGCCGAACGTTACGGCGCCAATTTCAACAGCGCACTGGCTTCCTAGGCCAATAGGTCCCAGCACCTAATGCTTCCGGCGGAAGAGCTTGGAGTTCAGGTACGGCCAATATTCCTTGATCACGTTCGAGGCGCCGTCGAGACCGACCTGGGTGAGCCAGCGCTGTCCGGTCTTGGTCCAGGTGCGCTCCTGGCTGGGATAGTAGAGATTGGCAATTCCGGCTGCCGCCCCGTTCCCCACGATTTCGGAAATGTTGGGCGAACGGCCATTGCCGTCAGTGCGGGTGACGAATAGGCGCGAGATGGAATAGCCGGTGCGGCGCACGAACCCGCCCCGGCCAAGCGTGTAGTAACGAGGGTCCTCACGCGTGAGCGTTGGCACAACAGCCTCGGTCATCAGGTTGCCACCCAGATTGTCGGCGAAGCTGTGCCAATAGTAGCGGCCATAGCCAGCCGCACCCTGGTGAAACTCCGGATACGAATTCTGTGCTTGTCCGACTCCGGCAAGAATGCCTACGTAGATAAATGAAGAGTAGTCAAAGCTGTCTTGAAACATCAATTTGAACTTGTTTCCAGGAGAGAGCGGCGGCTGCTTGGCGTCGACCGAGACGGAGCGGAAGTTGGGGAATAATGCCAAAGATGCGTTTTGTTTGTTCGCCATCGGAGGTGGACGGATGCGCAGGACTTGTTGGGGTCTGTGACGCTGATGGATCGTCCGGTAGTGTGACATCCGCAGGAGCACAAGCGGAGCAAACCGGCAGTCTGTGCCGACACTGAAGGCGTACTCACCGCTGAGACGGCAATGACCGCAAAGGGAACAAGAGAACGAAGATTTCGCATGATTTCTGGCTTAGATGCATTAGCTTGGTGCCAAGATCCCAATTGCGTTCCCCCGGTCCAATGCCGATTTGAACCTCGCCGTGCTGGTGTCCAAAGAGTTCGCGAGTGGTGCCATGTGACTGCAATCCCATGATCGTTGGCTCCGCGGCAGCGCGTTCCTCGGCGCCTTCTAGGCAAGTCGCTACGCCAGCGGTTGCGTGTCAGCTCACCCTATTCCCTCCCGCCGCAACGGATCAAGCACGGTGACCACACCCAGGCAGGTTTCGCCTATATATAATTGGCGACCGTCATGGACTGGGCTCCCGCGTCCGCGATCAGCTGGCTCTTTGACTGGCAGCACGGGGCATCGGACCGCGTGATTCCGCGCTGGCTGTTCCTGCGCGCGCTCGGTGTCATCTACTTTTCCGCATTTTTTTCACTGATTTTTCAAATTCGTGGACTCATCGGCCCGACGGGAATTCTGCCCGCTGGAAGCTATCTGCAGGCTGTAGCGCAAGCGCTCGGTCATCGGCAGGGGCTATGGATTGCGCCGACGGTGCTGTGGTGGTCAAGCAGCTCGGCCATGCTGATTGCGCTGTGTTGGGTGGGAATGTTGGCGTCGCTGCTGCTGGTGTTCAATCTGTGGCCGCGCGGCATGCTAGCGATTTGCTTGGCCTGCTTTCTGTCGTTTGTGAGCGCGGCACAGGATTTTTCCGGCTACCAGTCAGATGGGATGTTGCTGGAGGCTGGGGCTATCTCGCTCTTTTTTGCGCCACAGGGATTTCACCCTGGTTTCGCCCGAGTGCATCCTCCTTCGCGTGCCAGTCTCTTCCTGCTGCGATGGGAGTGGTTTCGAATCTACTTCGAATCGGGCGTCGTGAAGATTTTAAGCGGAGATCCCGAGTGGCGGCATTTCACGGCAATGGACGAGTATTACCAAAACGGGCCGTTGCCCACCTGGATCGGCTGGTACGTGCAGCACTTGCCGCATTGGTTTCATGCCTCGACCGTTTATGCCACCCTCGCCCTGGAACTGGGCCTGGTTTGGATGGTATTTCTGCCTCGGCATTGGCGGATTGCATGTTTTTTCACTGTGACACCGTGGCAGATAGCAATCATCCTGACGGCCAACTACACGTTTCTGAATTATCTCGTCCTCTCGATGGGTGTGCTGCTACTGGATGATCGTTTTGTTCTGAATCTGTTGCCGGAGAGGTGGAAGACACGGCTAGAAGCGGAGATATCCGGGGAAGAGGATGTATTCAAGCCACCCGGCAGGCGCTGGACAAAAACCCTTCTGCCGCAATGGCGTGCAGTGACGCTTATTGCGAGCAGCGCAATCCTGACCTGGATCTTCTACGCGACTGCGACGGAACTGGTGTGGATGTTTGCCCGCGCACCGCTACCGACGTCCCCCGTGACCGCACTTGAACCATTTCGAATTGCCAACCAATACGGGCTTTTTGCCGTCATGACTCGTGGCCGATATGAAATCGAATTTCAAGGTTCCGACGGTAGCCAGGACTGGGTGGCATACCCATTTCGCTATAAACCGCAGTCGCTGAATCGGCCGCCGGGAATCTATGCACCGTATCAGCCGCGGTTTGACTGGAACCTGTGGTTCGCATCATTGGGTTCCTGGCGTGATTATCCGATCGTGCCGAACACCGAGGTGCGGCTGCTTTCCAATGACAAAAATGTGCTTACTCTGTTTGCGAGCAATCCTTTCGCGCGTGAGCCCCCGCGCCGGATTCGTGCCGTACTCTGGCAATACTGGTTCACTTCGATGGCAGAGAGGCATGCGAACGGAACGTGGTGGCGACGCCAGCTTGTGGGATTGTATGCGCCGACGCTAGAGCGAGAGCCCGACGGGAGCATCCGGGTGCTTGAATGGCCCACGGTGCTGTCGCGGGAATAACTTATCAACGAACGTGCCGGCATCTTATCGAGATGTGGCGTTGAAGGTGTTTTGCGATGAGCCGTAGAGCATGCGTAGTTGGCGCCGGTCCGAATGGGCTGGCAGCGGCCATCGTTCTGACTCAGGCTGGCTTGCAGGTCGATGTGCTCGAGGCGGAGCCTACCCCAGGCGGGGCAGCGCGCACCCTAGAATTGACGCTGCCGGGCTTCTTGCATGATTTCGGATCGGCGGTGCATCCGCTCGGCGCGGGATCGCCATTCTTCTCCTCGCTGTCCCTGCGCGACTATGGTCTGGAGTGGATCCACTCGCCCGCTGTGTTGGCGCATCCCCTCGACGATGGCACGGCAATGATGCTGGAACGGGACCTGGGGGATATGACCACCTCGCTGGGTGTCGACGGCGAGGCTTGGGGCAACCTCATGCGGCCATTTGCGGAACGGTGGAGCGAATTTGCTCTGGAGGTGCTTCGCCCCTTTCCCTCGATTCCGAGGCATCCCTGGCTGATGGTGCGTTTTGGAAGGAACGCTCTCCTGCCGGCTACGGTTGTTGCGCGCCGGTTTCGTAGCGAGCGAACCCGGGCATTGTTCGCGGGCTTGGCGGCCCATTCTTTCCTCAGTCTCGAGGAACCCTTGAGCGCGGCGTTTGGCATATTGATGGCAGTAGCGGCCCATGCCGTTGGATGGCCGATCCCGCGCGGTGGCTCTCAGTCACTCACAAACGCGCTATGCGGGTGGCTTTCGACACGGGGGAGCCAGGTGCAAGCTTTGCGGCGGGTCGAGACTCTGGCGGCCCTGCCGAACTATGACCTGTTTCTCTGTGACGTGACTCCGCGACAACTTCTCAGGCTTGCCGGATCGCGACTGTCGGAGGGCTACAAGCGCCGGCTGGCACGCTACCGGTATGGCCCCGGTGTATTCAAAGTGGATTACGCGCTGAACGGCCGCATCCCGTGGAAAGCATCTGAGTGCTGGCGCGCAGCGACGGTCCACCTAGGCGGAAGCTTTGAGGAGGTCGCTGCGTCGGAACAGGCGGTGCAAGGCGGACGGCACGCGGATCGTCCATTCGTTTTGTTGGTTCAGCCGAGTTTGTTTGATTCGTCGCGCGCTCCACAAGGCAAACACACGGCCTGGGCCTATTGCCATATTCCGAACGGATCACAGGTAGACGTGCTGGGCAGAGTGGAAGATCAGATCGAGCGGTTTGCTCCCGGATTTCGCGAGTGCGTTTCGTCACGGCGCGTATTTTCTCCCGCGAATCTTGAAACGATGGACGCCAACCTGGTGGGAGGCGACATCGGCGGCGGTGCTATGGACATTCGCCAATTCTTGTTTCGGCCAACTTGGCGACGCTACGCCACCTCGGCAGCAGACATTTACATCTGCTCCTCATCAACTCCCCCAGGGGGAGGCGTGCACGGCATGTGCGGTTACCATGCAGCCAGGATGGCGCTGTCAAGGTTGGGCTGAAACAAGGAGTTGTTCGCATAAAAGCACCTCTTGGACGTCTCATCGTCTCAAACAGCGTGCGCTTCATGAAAAATTGTTTTCCGGACGACTTCTGGCTCGGAATTCAGCCCTGCGAATTCTGTTGGGGCCAAAGCGCATTTTGGCAATGCAGTGTTAGGCAGGTTTTGGATCTTGTTTCTCGGAGGCCGACACGGGCTCTTGCGCGTCCTTCTTGCTGATTAAATTCATAGCGGCCTGATATAACCGGGAGCGCAATTGATAACGCTCGCTGGCACGCGTGATGTAGCGCACTGCGATTTCGACGCCGGCGCTTACCGGCTTTACATTGATGGCCGGTGCGGCCGAGAGCGCACGCATGTTCCGGGAATGCGCTGCATACTGCCATTCCTTTTCCGCTTGACCCGCGCTCTCTGCGGTGGCTTCCAGCACGGTCTTTTGAATGGCCTCCACGATCGGATACGGATTCTGGGTAGAGGCCAGGACCAGTGTCAATTCATCCCAAAGCCACTGGCCGGATGTGGAAAAATTGAAGTAGTGGCCCTCGATGGCGAAACTGTTGGTGAAAGTAACACGTCGCCCGGTCGGATGCCCAGAGTCGGTCCAGTTGCCGGTTTCCAGCAGCACCGTATGAAACATTCCGAGCTCGACTACCTCCCCAGTTACTCCGTTAATCTCCACCCAGTCGCCTAAGCGGATCCCGTTTCTTCCCATGAGAACGAACCAGCCAATAAAGCTCACGATGAAATCTTTCAGCGCCACCGTCAGACCTGCGCCGGCAAGTCCCAAGAACGTCCCCAACTGACTCGGCGGACCGAAAATCACCAGCAGGATCAGACCGAGCGCTATGATTTGCACTCCGGTGCTGATTACGGCGTGGAGAGTGTCGGCCTGACGGGAGTCCAATCTGACTTTGTTGAGCAGACGCTTTAGCCAGCTATCGAAAAAGATCCCGATCAATAAGATAGCTACGATGACAGCAACGCCTGACAATCCTTTATGAATGACGTTTCGTTGCCTCGCCGCAACCGCCTCGCTCCACTTTCTGTACGTTTCGGCCAGGCGTTTCTGATCCTCGACGCGCTCGTCGGAGTTTGTCAGCGCTTTCACCGCGGCTGAGCGGCGTTTTGTAGCATTGACGAGATCGGCCGAAGCTTCCCGGGTGGAGCTGGCAGAATTTGCACCGGCAGGAGGCGCAGGTCCTTCGCCGGGCGTGTCCGGAACTTCTTGTGTGTTGGTCTTGATGTTCGATTCAAGAGCATCGCGCTTTGCTGTGAATGCGACGGCTGCCGATTCTGCATCTTGTTTGGCCTGCCGCAATTGCAATGCTTTATCGTGCAGGTCCGCCCATTGCAAGTAATGGTGAACCAGACCGTGTGGATCGGGCGGGGTGGCCGTATTAACGGTCGTGGTATCTGCGACATGGGACGCGGCTTCGTGCTCTTTCATTAACTGCTGGATCCGGTCTTGGGCATCACCACCGGCGAGGGCTAATTCCTGCTTTGCGTTGTCTACCTCATCCTGATCGAGCTCGACCTGGACTTTCGCCTGCTCCAGTTGATCTTCGAGAGCGTCCTCTTTTGCGCCGGTCGCCTTTGCCAACGCCGCGGTAAGTTGCGCGATTCGTTCCTTGTCTCCGTCGAGAGCTTTCTCCGCGTTTTGGAGCGTGGCTTGGATCCGCTTCGCTTCGGCGCTCAATACGGCCGGGTGCAGTTGGGCGTCCGACACCGCTGCAGCAAACGCCAGGTCCATCTCGCGATCCCCGAGGCGCAGGGCCTCCTGCGCCAACTGCAATTCGTCAGGGCTCGTCGACATTTGCGCCAACCGCCGCGCGGTATAGAGAGGCGTCTGATCAATCGCAGACCCACGCGCCGCGTCGGACGGCTCGCCTCCCGGGGTTGTTTGCGATGTTGTCATCACCGCACCCGTCCGAAACAATCCGTAGGCAATGACTCCGAGCAATATGGTCAGCGTGATTGTTGCAGCTTGTTTCTTCGTCTTCATAGGCCTCGACGTACTTCTCTTCCCTATTATGCAGCCAAGCTAAGCGATTCACCGCCAAGGTTTGAGAATGCTCTTCAAAAATGGCAACCACATTGAGGAATACGGACGGAACCCCTCGGTTCGCCAAATCCTCTCATCTGTTGAGCTTTGACCACGCTGCCCAGCCGTCAACGATCCGTCCCTGTTTTTTTGGGCACACTGCGTTCCAGGTCCCGATGGGCGCGCGGTGCGTGACCGGTCCAGCGTTTGAAGGCCCGGTGAAAAGCACTAGCCTCGGAGAACCCCAGCAGGAAGGCAATCTCGCCCACGGCAAGCTGTGGCTCCCTCAGGTGGCGTGCCGCGGGTTCGCGGCGCACCTCCGCCAGGACGCCGCGGAAACTTGTGCCTTCTTCGTCGAGCCGGCGGTGCAAAGTGCGGGCACTCATGCGCAGTCGCGGCGCGATCTGTTCAAGTGTCGGCGGACCATTCGCGAGCTCCTCGGCAAGCAACCGCCGGACCGCATCGGTGGTCGCTTCGGCTTTGGGCAGCTTTGCAAGGAGAGCCACAACTTGAGTCTCGACAATGCCCTGAAGGATAGGGTCCGCCTTGAGAAGAGGCAGATCCAGAAGCTTGCGGGAGAGGACCAGCTCGCTGCAGCTGTGCCCGAATTTCAATGGACAACCGAACACGCGATGGTGTTCAGACGTATCCGCTGGGGCACGATGGGGGAAGCACGCCCGGATCGGAACCCAATCTACTCCGGTCGCTTGTCGCGACGTTACCAGCCAGCCGGCCAGTATGAACTCGGAAACGGGGCGTGGCGCGCCGCCCGGAACTGGCAACCGATGACTAAGAATCGCGTGGTCACGATGGGTCTCAAGCTCCACCCTGGCGGCGTCGTGCAAGAGCCGATGATAGCGGGAAAGACGCGTGAAAGCCGCACCCTGGCTTGCGCTCGTCCGCAGCGCATAGTCGAGTGCCCCAAAAGCGCCCGGCCGAATCGCTTCCGCAACGTGGAGACCCAGGTTGGGATCGTTCGTGTGCTGAACGGCCGCCTCCCACAGACGAACTGCCGCGACGTGCAGCAGGCGCGCTTCGGGATCACGAAAGATTTCGGGATCCACTCCCTGTTCCCTTAGAAGAGCGGCACCATCGTAGCCTCGGGCACGCAAGAACATCAGTACCGGCTGGACCGAGCGAATGGAGACCGAGACTCCGCCAGGAGGCCTCTTCCCGCCTTGGCGATTTCGGTCAGGGTTTCTGTCTTGCCCGGTCATTCCGCACCCCCGAATTGTTTCCTATCGTATCAATCAGGATCAAACAGAGATCAACAACGGAGGATCAAAGTGTTGGCGCTCTGCAGGTTTCTTGTATTCTCAGCTTCATTCCTGTTGTTGTCCGTCGCCGCCCGCGCGCAATGGGAAGTCGAGGCTGACCCTACGGCTTACGCGTTGAGGGGCTTCTCCGTCCACGTCGGCCGTCCGATACTCAACGGAAGATCACGTCTGCAATTCGGCGCATTTGGTGCAGAAACTCCGCAGTGGATGCATGGCAATGACGGGTTCACCGAGAATTCTCGCGGCGTGACCTTGAAATTGGATTATTTTCCCAAGCACCGCTCGAGCGGACTGTTCTTCGGCGCCGATAGCAACTATGCGCGCGTTCGTTATGAGCTCCGGCAGACGCACGAGCGCACCCATCGCAACCTCGGCGGACTTGGGCCGCGAGCGGGTTATCGTTTCAACGTTGGCGAACATTTCTCATCACTCCCTGGGTTTCAGTCGATTATCAGTTCAATGTCAAGGTCGTCACCATTTCCGCGAAGACGTTCCACGAGGGCCGGTACAGCGTCTTCCCCGCAGTACATCTTGGGTGGAGGTTCTAGAAATCGGCCGTCGGGCATCGCCCGGGCTCTGTTGGCTCCGGAGCTGAAGGTGACCGAAGCCCTCAAGTACGAATGACCATTGCGCCCGTTCACAATACATCCCGAGCGCTCGTCACTCAGAGCAGGCCTTCGGGCTTTTCGATGAGAGCCTGGATCAAAAGGTCGCCGAGCCATTTCTCATACCGATCCGGGCTCCAGTTTTTCTCCACCACCAGGAGCCGGTATGGTTCCCGGCCCGTCAAAGCCCACAAGATGTCGCGAGCCGTCGTCAGCGAAATGCCCGGACGGAGGGCCTTTGCTGCCGAGAGCTGCTCGAGAGTAACCGACTGGCGTTCGAAGCGGCGCTGCTCTCGCTCCCTTTCCAACTCACCAAATTCCGGTGCGACCACCACAGCCCCGCGGAGCAGATTCATTCCGGCGCGTTCTGAGTCGTAGACACTGCGAGCGATCTTTGCGACGCCGCGAAGGCGCTGAAGGGGGTGACGGATTTGTTTAGTCTGTTGGATGAGTGCTTCATATTCGCGGCCAAACAACGCTCGTTCTATCACTTCCTTCAATATTCCTTTTTTCGATTTGAAGAGCCCGTAGACGGTGGGGACAGGTACTCCCGCCTTCACCGCGATCTCCTCGATGGTGACTGATTCATAGCCTCGGCGGGCAAAGAGTTCCTTCGCCGCTTCAGCAATGGTCTCGCGGGTCTGAGCCGCTTTGTTCCGCCGATTCTGCGAATTGTATTTTCGCTTCATGGGCCTTGTCATATTAGAAGTTTGTTATTGTATTGAATATTGTTTACAATATGTATCTTGAGGGGTTTGCCGGAATTTGGAAAGGGAAAAAGCACACGCGCTCCCTTTCCTACAGGAGACCGCTTTGAAGCCAGTGATCTTTCTTCGCATCGCTTCGGTGTTGACCCTGATTCACTGCGTCGCGCACACGATTCGGGGCGTGCTGAGCGGCCCAAATCGCGGCACCGAAGAGATCGCCGTAATCGAGTTCATGAAGTCGCATTCGTTCAACTTCGGGGGCGTTCCTCGAAATTATTGGGATTTCCACCTGGGCTACGGCTGGTTCCTCACGGTCATCCTGCTCGTGCACGGAATTTTGTTTTGGTATCTGACGCGACTACTCAAGGCCAATTCCCTTGCGATTCGGCCCGTTCTCGCCTTGTTCTGTTTCAACTTTCTGTTCATGGCGATTGCGGCCTGGAAGTTTTTCTCTCTGCGCCCGTTAATCATTGAGCTGCTCATTGCCGCATGCCTCGCTGCAGCTTTCGCGACCGCAGCGGCTCCACAGGCGCAGTTGTGAAAATCTAAGACCTTCCTGCCCACAGCGGCCCCGATGAGCTCGACCCATCTTCCGCAACCAGCCTCCCGAAGATAAGCGAGAAAAATATTTTTGCACCCACGTGGCGCGCTCGCAACATCGGGGAGGGGGCCAGGATTGTGGGAGGTGACCATATCGTCGCAGTCTGGGACGGGCCTGGAGTCGCCGGCAAAGCCTCAAAAAAGGTCGGGAAAGAACGGAAGAAATCACGTCAGACACGGTGGCGTCCGCGGCGCTGCTGGCCAATTCCTGATCAGTACCGACAACGGGCTAATCGGCTGCGCAGGCGGTCACTTCTACGTCTTGGGCGGCGATGTGTCCAAGTGCACCGGTGGGCAAATGCCGCTCCACTTGAGATCCATTTCAGATGTTTCCGAATCTGGTCGCGCTCGAGATGCACAGTCAGTAGCCCTTCACGGCGGTTAAGTGCTCCCAGTTGAGGACCAGACTTTGCGGAGCCGCGCTCCGCTGCCCGACTGGCCGGGTGGCCAGGATACGCTTTCCATCGGCCAGGATGGAAAGCAGATCCAGGTCTTGGGAGATGTTCATCCGCTCCTTGGGCGCCGAGAACTCCGGTTTGCTGCCATCGTTGCTCACTTCGACGGTGTATACCTTGCTTCCATAGCGGTAATGCAAGCTCTTGCCGTCAGGTGACCAGTCCACCACACTCGTATTATTGTCATTCTCGGCGACCCCGCCACTGGAGACTTGCCACTTGGAGCCGCCGCCGGGAAACGGCGTTACATAAAGTTCCGACTGCCCGTTTTCGTTGGAAACGTAGGCCAGCCACTCGTTATCGGGGGAGAGCTTCGCGTTGACCTCGTTGTACGGACTGTTGAGGGCCGGCACCAGCTTGCGATCGCCGCTGAGGTCCATGAAATAAACGTCGAAGCCGGTCTTCGCATCCTGTACAGAGAACAACGCGTACCGGCCATCCCTGGACTGGCTTTCCGCGAATGTATAGTTTTCCAGCTCTGCCAGCTTTTCTTCCTTGCCGGAAGAAATGAGCGAGCGCTGCGTCAGCATGCTCTGGTAGCCGGTGGTGGCACTCGTCAACACACTCTTGCCGTCCGCGGATACCACTCCTCTCTGATCCAGCGCTGAATCGGGAGTGAGGCGAGTGATTGTCTTCCGCTCGGTATCTGCCAGCCACAGACTGTTGCCGTGCCCGTCGGGATTGTCGCGGAACAGAACGGCCATGCGACTGCCGGGGGAAAAATTTCCACCAGAGTAAGGAGCCGGCTCGCCCCAGCGCTCCAATTCTTTCCCCGTCGGGTCCAGCCAGACTAGCTCGCGGTTCTGAATGGAACTCTGACGGTACACCAGGACATGCTGAGATACGGAAAAATATCCGACGTTCCGCGGATTGTAATATTCAATCGACTCCGCGATAGGGATGGGCTTCCCGCTGAAACGCAGTCCGGACAGATCAAACGGCTGCCCCATCAGGATTCCGTCCTTCACGTAAAAAAGGTGGCCGTTGCTATAGGCGACGTTGGATCCAAAAGGCAAAAGCGGCTTGGGTTCACCTCCTTCGAGCGATCCCGAATAGACGTTTCCCTGAGAATCTTTTCCAGACCGCTGCACGAAAAGGAAGTGCTTTCCATCGGGCAGGAAGTGGGGATTGCGATTGGTGAAGTCCTTGTCATCCTTGTGGGCCGGAGTGGCGTCCTCGGCCGTACCGCCGCCATCGGACACCCTCTGCAGCGGACCGGAAATGTTCGGCGCAAAGATGATAGTGCCCTGCTCGTTCCAGTCGCCGCCGCGACCGTCAGGGGCATCACAGAGCGCCTGCACTGGTCCGCCCGCAGCCTCGATTTTTCTCAGCTTGCCATTGGAAAAAAAGCCGAGGTACTTTCCGTCTGCAGACCAGAAGGGGAAGATGCCGTCTTCGGTGCCCGCCAGCGGCTCCGCCTTCCCCGTGCTGAGCCGTTGCATGAAGATGGTGGTCTTGTTCTCCTTCGATGCCACAAACGCGATCTGTTGCCCGTCCGGCGACACGACCGGCGCCCCCGACAAGACAAATGCGAAATCAAAACCCACGGGCCGCTCGATCTGGGCCCGCACCAGTTTCTGCGCCGAAGTCAGCCGGTTCGCATACATCGCGGCCAGCACCACTGCGGCCGCCGCCAACAGCCATCCAAGGGCATTCGCGACCGCCAGAACCTTCTGCCGGTTCTTGCGGTGTGACACCACCACCGCCGGCGCGCCCACCTGGCTGCCACCAGCCGTAATCCACTGCAACTGCAGCTTCAGGTCGTGCGCACTCTGAAAACGCTCGTCCGGCTCTTTCGCCAGGCAGGTTCGCACCAGGTGCTCCAGTGCCGGAGGCGTGAGGGGTTGCACCGCCGAGATTGCATCCGGCTCCTTCTCCAAAACCGCGCTTGCCACCGAGAGCTGGCTCATGCCCTCGAAGGCCCGTTTGCCGGTCAGCATCTCGTACAGCATCGCTCCAAACGCAAAGATGTCGCTGCGGGCATCGGCGTCCTTCCCTTGAATCTGCTCCGGACTCATGTACTGCACCGTGCCCACGATAGTTCCAGCAACCGTGATCGGCGAGGCCATGTCCGGCAAGGTAGCAACCGCGGAGAACGCCGGTGTACCCGATTGCGCACCGCTCGCATACGTCTGCAGCTTGGCGAGTCCAAAGTCCATCAGCTTGGCGCCGCCCTTAGTAAGCATCAGGTTCCCCGGCTTTAAATCGCGGTGGACGATACCGCTACGGTGCGCCTTGTCCAAAGCGTCGGCGACTTCGATGCCAATGCGCAAGGTTTCGTCCGGCGTCATCGCCTTGCGCGCCAGCCGCACCGCCAGGGTTTCGCCCTCCAGGTACTCCATCACCAGGAAGTCCACGCCATCCTGGCGGCCGACGTCGTAGAGCACACAGATGTTGGGGTGTTGCAGGCCGGAAATGGCCTTAGCCTCGCGCTCGAAACGGGCTCGCAAATCCGGGCTCTGACTCAAGTGCGACGGAAGTATTTTGATCGCTACCTCGCGGTCGAGCCGCGTGTCTCGCGCGCGATAGACTTCGCCCATGCCGCCAGCGCCGAGCGGTGTGATGATTTCGTAAGGACCAAGTTTTGTGCCAGAGGCGAGTGCCATGCGTGCGCGTCATTATAGTCCAGGCTGTACGTTTGCAGCGGATGCAGATTCCGGATGGTTTGGCAATACGGAAGCGATCCGTTTAGCGAACGGTAACCCTTGAATGCCGAGGCGGCGGTCTGAACAGTAATTCTGAATTGGCGTGTGTATGCGCATGGCAAGCTTTCAAAAAGGACCAAGGCGAAATGTCTGCGGATTTCCAAAAGAACGAGCTGGCACCCAGGTAGCCTGAATGCGCGGAGTCTGAGCCGGGATTCCTGGAATTGCAGGATTCGCCGAAGATGACAAGAGAGCAGACCTTAGGAATTGTGCATAAATAAACGCTTCAAGTCATTGTGGTGATATGGTGTAGTTCCAGTCACCGTGGAAGGCATGACGCACGAGCTGGATGGCGGCCAGTTTGGCATCGGAGATTTTCATGCCCTTGGGATATTTGTTTTCATCCAGTTCGGCGCGCACCGTGAGTCCGGTTGTGGTGGTCGTTGCCGCGATCAGTTGAACAATGGTTTTAAAGCTGCGTAGCGGCTTTCCGCGCCAATTGAGCGTGATAAAGGAAAACAGGCGGTGTTCAATTTTATTCCATTTGCTGGTGCCGGGCGGCAGGTGGCAAACCGTGATGGGAATACGCAACTCATTGGCCAGCCTTTGCAGTTCTATTTTCCATAGACGCAGACGGGGGCCGTTGCTGCCGCCGCCATCGGCGGTGATCATCAGCCGGCTGGCTTTGGGATAGCGTTTTTTTTCCATGGCCAACCACCAGCGGTGAATCGCGTGGACGGCGAAACTGGCGGTATCGTGATCGGTGCCGACACTGACCCAGCCCTTGTTGTCGGCGATGTCATAGACACCATACGGGATGGCACGTCCCAGTTTGGGGTCTATAAAGTCGTGCACATTGACCACTTCGGGGGCTGCTTTGGGATGCCATTCCCGGCCGTTATTTTTGAAATTGCCTACCAGTTCTTTCTTCTTGGTATCGACCGAAATGACCGGCTCATGCGCCGCCAGAAACGCTTTGGCCTGATCATTGATGTAGTGAAACTGGGCATCCCTATCCATATGGCTGCTGCCTTCCCGGGTTTTACGGTTGGCCTGCAAACTGTATCCCAGTTCACGCAGGCAGTCGGCAATCACGTGAGCGCAAACCGAATGTCCCTGACCGTGCAACGCCTCTGACAAGTGGCGCAGACTCTTGGATGTCCAGCGCAGCACCCGCATCGGGTCGCCACGGGTTGCCGGTTCCACTAGACGTTCCAGATCACGCAATAGGGTGGAATCCTCCGAGCGTTTCGCCTTGCGTCAGCCCCCAGGCTGGCGTATCCGCCCGGTTTCCACCGGCTCCTTCTCCTCAATAATCTCTTCCACGCCACGACCAATCGTACTGCGGGCCATGCCAGTGATCCGTGACACCACGCTAACACCGCCATAACCGTAGGCGCGGGCCTCAGTGGCGGCAAACCGCCGCCGCCCCCGTTCATCCAAAACCGGCGACAATTCCTGGTAACGTCGTCGAATACCGGATGCCGACCCGACCATCCACAAACGCTATCCTATTGCAATCCTTAGTTGGAGTACTTATTTATGCACAGTGCCTTAGTCAAGTATAGAGTCGCTAGCTTAGCTAGGATAGGCGCTCACACATCCGGCTTGGCAGGCTGCGTCGGTGCGATGTTTTGCGCTACTACCCATGCGGCAGACGCGATGGCCCATGAGATGAAGAACGCCGTCCACGGCAGCCGTGTCGTCGGGGCGGCCAGAATCGCAGGACCCCAAACGAGAAGCGTAAACAGGCTTATCATGCCCGCCTCCGCGATCGCAGCCACTCGCGGAAAGATCGAGAACAGCACGCCGAGACCGCAGGCGATCTGCCCGGCGCCGGTCAGGTAGGCCCAGCCAACACGATCAGGAAGCCACGCCGGTACCAGCTCGGCAGTCTCTTTCACATACACAAGGTGTGAGAGTCCGATCGGTATCAGAGAAACCGCAAAGAGCATCCGTGCAAGGTGGACGCTATTCTCATCCGTGGCAAATGTCAGTGGCGATCCCTCTCGCAGCCCGGCGAGCTTGGCAAACAAAATCCATCCTCCGGCCAGAAGCACAGCAAGCTCGCCAAAGCCGAGCCAAACAGCTTCCATCTGCGGCGCCACCAGCAGAGCGGGCACCTTCAGCAGGAGCCAGACGATTAGATATGGGAACAGGATGCGAGCCGACCATGCCGCCGTGGCTCTCAAAAGTAGGCCAACACCTCCTAGCAGCATGATGACGCCCGAAGCATACGCGAGAACCGTCCGGCCTGGGATCCATGAGGCGACGGGCTGCCACACCAACGCGAAATCGCCATAGACCAGAGCGAGAATGCCGAGGCCGATCATTCCGACTGCAAAGCTTGTCAATGCAGGTTGCTGGCTTCGGGTCATCGGATTCCAAGGCTATTAAACGGCCCGATTCATGTCAATCACATGGATGCTACCAACGCCCCGTGAGCGGCAAGCCGCGCGGAAGAATCGAAGATCAAGTTGATTCCTACCAAAACCAATCCATAGTACCCGACTTGCAGGGGCTTGGTTAGTTGGCGTTCGACGGGAACGTGATTCCCCAGAAATTACTTGCTTTATCGTCCATTTCGACAAACTCGATTGCGTACGTTGAAACTCCCTTAACAGCGGCCAATTGTGCGACGACACGAGCAGAAACCTGAGTGCCACGCTTATTTCGCACGAGGACAATAGAACCAACCAACAACTCACGATTTAATGGCACGGCGGCTCCGTGCCTATTCAGTTTTGTGGCTTTAGCGGGCATCGCAAAGGAACACTTTTGGCGATCCTCCCCTGACAGCTCTATGGGAGCGTAGAGGGCCATCCGACTGGTCCGACGCCTTGCTGGCTGACTGCGATTAACGCTTGCACTGGTCACTTGGTCTGTGCGGTGGGATTGCGGGCAGCGTTCCGAGGGTTTTGGGTTCATACGAGATCGGAGGAGATTAGACTGAGAGGATGTACGTCGCAATGTACCTAGGTCACCACCACTAGGTTACTCACAGAACTCTGGATCAATCGAGCCTGCGGACGTGACGGACAGGCCCGGGCGGATCCATCCACGAGATTGGAAGGCCTTCGATTCGGGTTCCAGATACATCCCGCAAGCTTGCTTGCTATGGCTTTGACACTCCTCGGTCGATAATCAGTTTCCATTCTCAAATGCTTAGAATGGCGCCAGTGTTGCAGCCCCTCACCTAAGAGCTGGTCCCCCACGGAGTACGGCTGGTCTGAAGACAAGGAATTCCACGGGGCGGAGGGCGTCTACGATCGCTTCCGTCAAGGAAGAGAGAACGCGGAAAGCAGCATCCTCTCAAGCTACTTTGGATTTGCCGTCGGATTTCTCGAGGTGTCCACCAAATTGATACCGCATCGCGGATAAGAGCTTGTTGGCGAAGTCACCCTCGCCCCGAGAACTGAATCGCTCGTAAAGCGCGGTGGTGAGAACTGGGGCTGGTACTGCTTCGTCGATCGCAGCTTTGATCGTCCAGCGTCCTTCGCCAGAGTCGGAGACATGGCCGGCAAACTTTGAAAGATTCGGGTCTTGAAGAAGGGCGCCGGCCGTCAGATCCAGCAGCCACGAGGCGATCACACTTCCACGACGCCAAACCTCCGCGATGTCTTGCAGATTCAGGTCGTACTGATAGTGGTCGGGGTCGCGCAACGGCGTAGTCTCCGCGTCGACTGCGCCCTTGGCTTGCTTGCCGACGTTAGCGCTACGCAGAATAGCGAGACCCTCCGCGTATGCCGCCATAATTCCGTATTCCATTCCGTTGTGGACCATCTTGACGAAATGACCCGCGCCATTTGGGCCGCAGTGCAGGTAGCCTTGTTCGGCCGTACCGTTGATCTTGTCCCGGCCGGCGGTGCGCGGAACATCGCCTATTCCCGGAGCGAGGGCAGCGAAAATTGGATCGAGCTGCTGGATGACCTCGGTCTCGCCCCCAATCATCATGCAGTAACCGCGCTCCAGACCCCAAACGCCTCCGCTGGTTCCGACGTCGACGTAGTGGATCTTTTGGGAAGCGAGTTGCTTTGCCCGCCGGAGATCATCGACGTAATACGAGTTGCCGCCGTCAATGAGGCTGTCCCCCGCCTCAAGATGAGGTGAAAGATCGGCGATGGTATCATCGACAACCGCGGCCGGCACCATCAGCCAAATCGCTCGCGGTCTCTCAAGCTTCTTCGCGACGTCGGCGAGCGACGTGGCGCCGATTGCCTTTTCCTTGACGAGTTCGTTCACCGCTTGTGGTGACCTGTTGAACACCACGCAGTTGTGACCCTTGTGGAGGAGTCGCCGCACCATGTTGGCCCCCATCCTTCCAAGACCGATCATGCCTACTTGCATCGTTGTCTCCTTATGTGAAAGCAGAAAGGTATTTGACAGAGCAGTGACTTATTATGCTCTTCTCCGAGTAGCGTGTTTACACCTGGGCACGATCACCGTCGACACAATAATACGATTCCCGTGCTGAGACCCTATCGTCTGAGCTTCGAATCAAGAGCATCGCTGCTCATTCCTAGCTGGCACGCGCCATACGGTCCAGTTCCTGCATTTTGTTTGCGTCAATCTTTAACTCCGCTGCCGCCACATTTTCTTCGAGATGTTCGACCTTGGAAGTTCCTGGGATCGGCAGCATGACGGGAGATCGAGCTAGCAGCCATGCCAGAGCCACCTGTGATGGGGTAGCTTGCCATCGCGCTGCTGTACGGCTGATTGGACTCTCAGAACCTGAAATGCGACCGGCCGCCAGTGGGAACCACGGAATAAAGCCCATTTTCTCTTTTTCGCAATACTCCAGAACATCTTCCGATGCGCGGTCGGTGACGCTGTAACGATTCTGAACGCTGACGATCGGAACAATCGTTCGCGCGTGCTGAATCTGCCGCACGCTCACTTCCGATAAGCCGATATGTTTGATTTTCCCTTGCTTTTGCAAATCGCTCAGAGTACCGAGCTGATCTTCAGCCGGAACCTTCGGATCGATTCGATGCAACTGATAAAGATCAATTCGGTCCAGGCGCAACCGGCGCAAGCTCCCTTCACAGGCGGATCTCAGGTGTTCTGGTTTTCCATTTTCAACCCATTGGTTGGGACCTGGCCGCACATAGCCGCCCTTGGTGGCGACCACCAGCCCTGTCGGATACGGGTGCAGCGCCTCAGCTATGATTTCTTCACTCACACCAGGGCCATAGGAGTCCGCGGTGTCAATGAAATTGATTCCCAATTCGACAGCACGCCGCAAAACCCGGACGGCCTCAGCCCGATCTGCAGGCTGGCCCCAAACTCCATCTCCGGTGATTCGCATCGCGCCGAATCCCAGGCGTGTAACAGGAAGATCGTCTCCGATCAGGAAGTCGCCAGACTGTTGAGCGAGTGCCTGGTTTCGTTGCACTGCGGACTTGTGATTCTGCATGTGTTCTCCCTTTCCAACGATGAACATTGACGTGTCGAACTGCTCTTCCCCTTTGGAGTAACGCGACGCAAGCGGCGTCGCAAAAAAAAACGCACGCCCACTTGTGTCTCCTGCGACTCTCCGGGAATTATCGGGTTTCTACGCCAACCGTGCGGACCCCTTGTGCATCCTCCCCTTCACGGATCGGGACGAAAAGCGATCTTCTCCGCATCAGACTTCGACTTGCGCGATGCCGGCATTTGAGTGTAGGTAACGACAACGGTGATCAGTAGCAGGAAAGCAGCAGTCTTCCTCAAGATTCCCCTTGTCAATGAGGACTTGGTCACGTCCGTGGCAGAGTACGCCTTCTGCTTTTCAAACAAATCTTGAGCAGAAACCTCTCCCGTCCTCACCTGGGTCGAGATTGTGTTCATTTTCGACTCTATTGCTGTTGATCTCGAAGACTGCTCGTGCATCCGCGTCCTTGTGTTTCCTCTCCTGCAGTACGCAGATGGCGGACGAGACCGCTCGGTCGCAACCTTAGATCGAAGGTACCTTGCTTTATCTGTCACCGTCCTTTGTAACCAGTACCATGCGGAAGCGGGCTTTGCCTTGCATCATGCGAGCGTAAGCATCAGCAGCCTGTTCGAGAGGAACTGTCTCGACCATCGGGCGAATATTCTCTAGGACGCTGAAGGCAAGGGTATCCTGGCCATCAATCGGTGTGCCCGTCAGGCTCCCGTAGATCGAGCGTCCCCCAAACACGAGCGGGAACGCATTCAATTGGATCTGGTCCTGCGGCACACCCACCACGATGAGCTTGCCGCGGGCTGCAAGACCGAACAGAAGTGATCCCATGGCATTCCCGCTGGTTCCTGTTGCAAGAATCGCTCTCGCTCCGCCCATACGCTGCAGTACTGCTGCGGTATCCTCGACTGCGGTATTGATGTAGACGTGCGCGCCCAAGTCTTTCGCAAGCTTTTCCTTGTCGCCTCCACGTCCGATTGCGACCGTACGGAATCCCAAGTGCCGCGCAAACTGGATACCAAGATGGCCAAGTCCACCAATGCCCTGCACGGCGACTAGATCTCCGCCGCGCAAGCCGGCATTGCGAAGAGCGTTGTAGGTCGTAATGCCCGCGCAGAGCAGAGGAGCGGCTTCCACGGATGTGAGCTCATCTGGAACAGAAGCGAGGGCGCGTGCTTCAGCGATCATCACTTCCGCATATCCTCCATCCGCGGTTACTCCCGATACCACCGGGTTCTGACAATTCACGATATCTCCGCGTCGGCACGGTTCGCACACCCCGTCTTCTCCGGCGATGAGGCCGACACCAACCCGTTGACCGATTTTCCATCTGGACGCTCCGCTACCGATGGCTTCAATGCGGCCAACCACTTCATGTCCGGGAACACGGGGCAGAGTTAGGCCGGGATAGACTCCCGTCACCGTGGCCGCATCGGTGTGACAGATTCCGCACGCTTCTACCCGAATGCGAACCTGACCCGCCCCGGGCTCGGAGATTTGCCGTTCCACGAGTCGAAGCACGCCCGGTGTGGAGACTTCGACTGCCTTGTATGTGCCTTTCATTTGTATGTACCTCTCTTTTGTATTTCAATTTTGGCTGAACCACCAGCGTGTCACTGCCGCGTCGATGCCTACCCTCAATCTTTTTCTCTTTCCATCCATTCGCGAATATATGGAGCGCAGTTCTCAAGCTTCAAGCCATCCGCTTCGCAGCCCACAAAAAAAAGCAATACGTCGCGATCGACCACGCTAACGTCTTTCAGATCTAAAACGATGTCGCGGCAGTCCGTTTGAAGTTCAAACAGTCTCTTCAACTCGGCTATCGCCGGTGTTTCGATTCGGCCGCTTAGGACGAACACGGTGAATCCCCCTCGCGCGGTACTCTCAATCCTGAAAGTCATCGATCAGGCCACTTGACCCACACCGCAATTGCGGCCCTGCTGCGCTGCATTCCTTCCCTCCGAGCACTGATCACGAGTAGTGCAACCGAGCGCCCAATTGGATTTCACTGAAAACAGGGCTCGAAAAACAAATTGGAGTGACAGAATGTGAGGAAGTGCCAGAATTCTGGGAGTCGAACCAGGGGCCTTACCGGTTCGTGTGTCTCTTTATGTTAAGTTGCTTGATTTTCAAATCTAGGGTCGACCGTGGAATGCCGAGTTTGGAAGCCGCACCATTTGGCCCAGCAACTTTTCCGTTGCTTTCCGCAAGAGCCACTTCGATGAGTTCTTTCTCATAGCTCTGGAGGTTCTTTGTGAGAGAACCTGACGACTCCCGGCGAGGTGCGTTCTCACTCGAAAACCAGGCCTCATCGATCCAAAAGCTATCCCCCGAGCAGAGGATTACGGATCTCTCGACGATATTTTGGAGTTCACGGATGTTTCCCGGCCAATGATAGGACTGGCATCGCTTGAGGGTATTCTTGTCGATCTTGCTGATTTGCTTCCTTGCCTTGTCCGCATAGCGCTTCACGAAATACTCGACCAGCATCGGAATATCTTCTTTGCGTTGCCGGAGAGGCGGCACATCAATCGGGAAAACATTCAGCCGGTAGAAGAGGTCGGCGCGAAATGTTCGTGCAGCAATGGCTGCCGCCAAGTCGCGGTTGGTGGCGGCGATAATTCGAACATCGGCGGGAATGACGCGGCTCCCCCCCACCCGTTCAAATTGGCGCTCCTGCAGCACTCGAAGCAATGCAATCTGAGTTTCCGCGGGAAGCTCGCCGATTTCATCGAGAAAAATCGTGCCCGAGTGCGCCAACTCAAAACGACCTTGTCGGCGCTGCAGGGCGCCGGTAAATGCCCCCTTCTCGTGGCCAAACAATTCTGAGGCGATGAGCGAAGAAGGAATCGCGGCGCAATTCACGCTAATAAAAGCCTGGCCAGCACGCTGCGAACCCTTATGGATGGCGCGCGCAATCAGTTCCTTCCCGGTGCCTGTTTCGCCCGTAATCAGCACCGTAGAGTCGGTGGGAGCGACTTTCATGATGCTAGAGAGGACAGTTTTCAAGGCGTGCGAGGAGCCCACGATCTCCTCAAACATGAAGGCCTGATCGATTTGCTCCCTGAGGACCACGTTCTCGTCATGAAGGCGGTCTTTCAGCCGCTTGATTTCTTCGAAAGCCTTTTCCAAGTCGGCTCTAGCCTGCCGTTGTGTGGTGACATCCATCACCGCCCCAATGAACTCGGCAATTCCTGATTCATTTTTTGATGCATGAGCCACAATACGGACATGCTTGACCGAATCGTCAGGCAATAAGAGGCGACATTCGACATGACAATCTTTTCCATCGCGGTACGCCCGATCGATGCGCTCCTGAACGAAAGCCCTGTCTTCCGGGTGAACCCGTTGGAGAACACGCTCCACCGCGGGTTGGGTGGATCGGTCGTATCCATAGATTCGGAAGGTTTCTTCTGACCAAGTCATCTCGCCTGTGGAGACTTTGCAACCGAAGCTGCCGGTGTGACTAAGTCTTTGGGCTTCAACCAGGAACGCCTCGCTGTGCCGCAGCCTCTCTTCCGCTCTCTTGCGCTCGTCAATGTCGGTCAACAACACGTACCAGCCGGTGATACGACCTTCCGCATCTCGCGCGGGGACGGCGCGAGATTGGAACCAGCGGTACACGCCATCGGCCCGCCGCTGGCGGAGCTCAAGATCATGGGGCTGCCCAGTTTCGACCCAGCGCCTCCACGCGCCGACCACGCGAGCAAGGTCATCCGGATGGACTGCGTCGAAGGTGGCCCAATTCTTCAAATCTTCAGTCGTCTTGCCGAAATATTCCAAGACTTGGCGGTTGAGAAGTTCGACCTCGCCTGCCGCACTCAAGGTAAACACGAACCCGGGAATGGTGTCGACGATGAGACGAAAGCGTTCCTCACTCTCCCGGAGCGCCGCCTCGTTGCGCTGGCGCTCAATCGCAACCGCCGCGAGGTGCGTAATCTGCTCGATGATTTTTTGATCCTGATCAGTTGGGCTGCGCGGCTCGCGCCAATAGATCGCGAAGGTGCCCAATACAAGGCCATTCGAGGACAGTATCGTGGTCGACCAGCACGCTCTTAGACCGTGCGTCAACGCGGCCGTGCGCCATCCATACCTGTTCCACTGCGTGTCCGAAGCCACGTCCGACACGATCACTTGCGTCTTGTGGCGCGCCGCCTCAGTGCAGGGGCCTCCTTCGCGATCCACCGATATACCTGGAAACCGGTTGTTATAGCTGGATGGAAGGCTCGGCGCAACTGCCTGCTGGATTTTCGAGCCACTGGGATCGATCAATACGACGCTGCAGTAACATCCGCTGGCGGCCTGTTCTACAACTCGGCATAGGGCTTCGAGGATGGATTCCAGCGAATTGCCCTTGGCAGTCATTTGCAAAACGAGATTCTCTCCGGCGAGCAAGGATTCCGCGCGTTTTCGGTCTTCGATGTCAGTGTTTGTTCCGAACCATTTGACAACTCTTCCATCGTTGTCGAACGACGGGGTCGCACGGAAGAGAAACCAGCGATGCACGCCATCGAAACGGCGTAGGCGTCCTTCAATTTCACCTGGCTCGCCGGAAGCCAGAACCGATCGCCAGTAATCTACAAGTCCGTTCAGGTCGTCCGAGTGAAGGGCGGCCGTCCAGCCCCAATCACACGCCTGTTCGGCCGAAAAGCCTGTATAGTCGAGCCAGCGCTGATTGAAGAAGTCGGCGGAGCCGTCCGAACGAGCGGACCAGGCGAGGCTGGGAATCGTGTCAACCACCAGGCGAACGTCCTGTGGCTGCCGGGCCTGCGCGGTGCCGTGCTCTGGGGATGCCATCACGTTATTATAGGTCGCTTGTGCGTTCGAGCTGATTCGGGCGGTGGCGGGCTCGCTCGGCTAAATGTCGGCCCCTCTCGGTGAAAACTCAACGATCCGGCTGCGCCCGTCTTTCGGGTCGGCTTTCCTCCGGAGTCGTTTTCCCGATTCCAGGCGATCGACCGCGGCAGTGATCGAACCGCTTGTGAGTAGAGCCTTTCTCCCTAGGATATTTACGATTGTGGTCCCTGGTGCGCAAGCGCCTTCCAAACCGCGAAGTCTGCCGCGCGTCACAAACACGTCCCGGCTCTGAAGGTCATTCATATCGCTCTCAGCTCCTTAGATCACAGACAAGACCGAAGATCACAGACAAGACCGATCGGTCGCATAATAATTGGGCAGGCGGCAGTTTGTTCAGCTACTCCATCTCTACCAGGCATGGTTTCACGGAATCCATTGGGGTCGGTGGCGTCAAGTAAATACCTCTAATCCTCAATGTGTCGCCTCAGCTCGTGCCAGCACCTCGGCAGTCGCCGACGGCATGGACTCGTAGTAGCCCACGAACCGGCGCGTCTCCATAGACTCGTACGGAATCAGGTTGTGCGCCCAGCGAAATCCGATGGGCTGATACCAAAGCTCGACCTTCACCTGAAACTGTCCCTGCGCGCCGTCCAGCGAAACGGAATACCGCAGCAGGTCCCCGCCTGCGGTGAAGTTGGGGTCGTCGGCCGCTTTGCCGACCACGGCAATATCCTTCTCTGCGGTCTTCTTCTGAAAGCCCGAGGGTAGGAGCCGGTTGTCTTTCAGATATCCCACCCCGTCGGCCAAACCGGTGGTGACGTGACCCGACTCATCGCCGAGAATCGGTTCGTAGATCTGCACTTCATCCCTGCTGGTGATCTCGCTATAGTGCGGTTCGAAGCGCAGTGGATCGGCGTCGTTGTCGTTGCCCTCGATGGAGCCGTCCGGATTCAACTTGCCGGACTCGAAGACCGTACGCCCATTGCGATCCAGAACTTGGAAATGCAGCCAGGCGCGACGCGAGGGAAAAGCAGTCGGCAGTTTGTGGCCGGTCAGATTTTCCACGAAGACCTCGGCATTCAGCCGGTCGTTGCTGGTTTCAATGCTGCGAATTGTGACCCGGGCAGCCTGCGATCGCAGAAAGTCTACCGTTCTGTCCGCTTCGGCAGTCAGTTCCGCCGGCATGGCCGTAACGCTGAGATCCCCACGATGCTGGTTCAGCAGCCTCAAGATCAGGAAGTTTGCGCCCACGAACGTGTGTTGCCGAAAACCCGTCCGGGGCACGCCGAGAACGCTGGTGATTGCGACCTCCTCATGGACCTCCGGCATGTGACAGGACTGGCAGGTTTGTCGGGCGGGATAGTCGCTATGCAGCCATTCCAAGTACACCATCTGCTCCGGGAAATATCCGAGGTCCTTGCCTCCGGGTCCAAGGGATCTGGTGTACAGCGTGTGGCAGGTCGCGCACAGAGCCGCGTCACGGATATGCTCAGCCTCGGTCGGGCGGAAGCCTCCCGTCGAGCTTTGCATGATGTGCGCATGACCTTTATCAATCGCATATGGCCCAAACTCCGGATGATCGTTCTTAGCCGGCGGATTTTCGACGACAAATCCACCGTTGAAGCTCTCCCGCGTGCCCAGTTTTTCCTTCGAGATCTGGTGACAGACGGAGCAGGAAACACCGTCCGCAGCGGCAGCATTCTTCTCGGGATCGCTGTCGAAGGGGAGATGTGCGAACACCTCACCCAGCTTGCCTTGCAGCTTCGCCTCATAACGGGCGGCGGGCATGTGGCAATCTGCGCAACCATCTTCAATCTCGGCTCTTGATTCGGGATGTTCCATGTCTTCGCGGCGGACGCTGGCCTGCCAATAGGGATCCCGGGCGGAATTCGCCATGATGCTGGAGCGCCAGTCGAGACCGATGGAGATGTCCTTGCCCGATGGCGTTGTCAGTTCGTTATGACACGCCAAGCAGCGGTCGGAGGTATGGAATTGGGGTTTCAATCCCTCTTTCGCTTCGCCGCCCCGCATCAATATCGGCGAACCGAGCAACGAAGCTATCGCGACAACGAGATATACTCTGCGCTCTCTCATTACCAGCCCTTTGTCAGCTTTCCGTCCTGCCAGTCCCACAACAGATAAATCATGAGCTGCTTCTGGCGACCGGCGGTATTCGTTGCCGGAATGCGAAGGCCAATATCTCCGCGGATGTGCTGGCGCTTGCTGATGGTGACTTGTATCTGAGGCAATACATCCCAATCAGTTTTGGCTGCATCCACCAAATTCCGGTTGGCGATGAATTCGCACATGGGGGTCCAAAGTCGGCCTAGACCGTGATCAGCGGCAAAACTCTGGCCGATGGCGGAGTTGAAGAACAACGATTGCGGCGCCACAGATGTTCGAAACGGGAGTTCGGCTCCCAGTTGCAGCTGGAAGAAAGTGTCAGTCCGGAACAGTTGATCGAAGGAAGCGAAGGGCTCGAAGATAGTCGTGCCCGATCCAAATCCCCTCGCACGATTGCCGCTGGGAAGAAGAAACCCGCCTTGCAGGCCAAGAATGGAACCCGTCCGCAGGCTTGAAAGCATTACCCGCTTCACGGCTAAGGTGGTGTCGCCGACGCCACCATACCAAACATGATTCTGATCCTGAAACGTGATCGGAACATCCACTTCGATCTGATTCTTCAGGCCGAAGCGCTGTTCGTGAATGATGTGGGTTTCATTGCCCGGCACACCCTGCACATTCACAGCCGTGGAGACGACCTCTTCATCTTCGGGATAAGCTTTTTCCGTAACCAACGCTCTCGGCAAGTTCAGTTCCCCCCTAGGCCAGTGAGGATTGCTGCAGAACTGCCGTAAGTAACCGATGACATCATCGATTTCCTGTGAACTGAGAGCCTCTTCGAATGAGGGCATGATCTGTGAAAATCCGCGAGTCGGCCCGCCGTGCTCAATCACCGCCTTGTAGGCGGCGTCGACCTCGGCGGTGGTCTGGTCGCAACGTGTGAAGTCAGGAAACGAATCCGGCTGCGTGAAAGCGCTGATTGAATTCGGGGTCCCTCGGCCGTCGCTCCCGTGGCACGCCACACAGGCAGAGTTGTAGATTCGCTTGCCATTTTTTGCGTCACTCTTGAAGGAGTAGGTTAGGAATTGCGCGTGCAGCAGGCATGGAAGCAAGAGAACAATTGCCGTGTGACGAGACAAGAACCGGATCGCGTTTATCATGCTGAAGGCCTTTTCTCCGAAAGTCTGCTCAATTGAAGAATCGTGGTGTACACGACTGCTTCATTCCTGGATAGAGAGGCTGCATTCTTTGTAACACGTTTGCGAGGACAGCCGCGGTTCACGTTTCTTGTGTTTTTGAGTGCATCACGGCACTGTTCACCATCGCTTGCTTTCTCCTCTGCGACCTCTCGAGTCCCTTACCCTGGCGCACCGGCTAGCTCGTGCGACGAAGCTGTGGGGTCATTGTTCCCCTACACGGACTTCTTCACGGAACAGAACTCGATTACTTTTGCGCGGTGAAACTCCGGAACAGATGTCGCGGGTTTCTGGAAATTCGCTGGTATGTAGAACGCGATTACCTTTGCCCTAAGGATTTCCCTTCATCTGGTAAATGCCCGTGCCTAGGCGACCCGATCGCTGTCAGTTCGGATGGCCTCCCACTCCCCCGACCCGTAGTGACAGCGCATTGAGTCCTGCAATCGCAGTTTTGTCATAATTGCCTTACGGACTGCGTACCCATTCCTTGCCCGCGTCTTATTTTCTGAACGTGCACCACATCACTCCGCGCAAAAGTATGTGGTGGCGGTCCGTGTCTGGCTGCTTCTCTCGATCGGTGGGGAACGTGTTCCGTACTTCCAGCACGCTATTTGGACGAACTCTTCCGCCGTCTGGCTGCAATCTTGCTGCCAACCGCAGCCGTTGAACACCGACCGCGGTTGCCTGGCGCCCAGGTCGTGGCAGTGTCAATTTACGGACACTCCGTGGCCCCGGGCCGTCTCCGTTGTTCCTCATTCAGTCGGGTCTCCGAATGTCCGGCTGTAATGGGTCCTTACTTAAATTTTTGGGGTAGAGATTTGGCACTGGAAGTGCTTGATAGTGCGGAAGGATGTGCCAAATGCCAGCAATTACACCCAAGCATGATTCCCTCGACTCGGACAAGGGCGAGGCTCGCAGATCGTGGCCAGGAAAGGCTACGGCTAAAAGGTCCGCCGGAGCGACCCTGATCGAGCTCGGCATGACTCTCGCTGGCGCTGAATTCAGCGCCGGGATACCGGAATTGTGCTCCCGTTGCCGGAGCGCTCGAGACGCGCAGAGTTCCACCTCGCGCTATCCGAACGTTTTCTGCTCGGAATTTTGCGAGCGGGAATTCATTTGCACTGCGCTTGCTTCGCTCACTTTGGAAGACTGCATTCGCATGCACGAGCGGCTGGAAGATCTGCTTGTGTACGCCCGGGAACCTGTCGCTTGAATCGCCCGACGATTTGTGGACTGAAATGTTGCAGCTGATCGCGGAAGTGCAACAGCACGCAGAACTGTGGGACGCCGACAACCCGGATTTCTCCCTCGCGTTCCTCGACTCGATCGCCCTGACAAAAGTCTTTTCCACAACACCTCAGGGGTGCGCGTTAGCATGACAGACCCAACAGGCACGCGCATCTTGGCAATTTTCTCCCCTCTCCCGCACCAGCGTGTGATCGAGCGCTTTAGCATCGCGCTGGGAACGGCGGCCCTCGCCATCCTGCTTCGGGGACTTCTCGACCGCGTGCTCGGGCACGTCGCATTTTATGTCACGGTGTACATGGCCGTGGCATTTTGTGCGGTGGTGTGTGGCTTTGTTCCATCGATCTTGAGCACCTTGATCGGATCCTTGGGAGTTTTTTATTGGTTTGTCGACCCGCGCCACTCGCTTTCAATAGTCCCATCAGAAATTCATGGCATGGTTGGCTGCTTCCTTGTTTGTAGCGTTCTCATCGCCCTTGGAGAAGCGAACCGACGCAAGCAGCTGAGACTCAATGAAACGATCACAGCAATCACGACCGAGGCGAGCGAGCGGAAACGCGCTGAGGACGAGCTTCGCAAGGCTCACGATGAAGTAGAGCAGCAAGTGGACGAGCGTACCAGGGATCTTGCTCAAGCCCTGGCCAGTTTACACTCCGAAGTAAAAATGCGTGAACAGACCGAAGAGCAATTGCGCCGTTTATCGCTTCGTTTGATGACGCTTCAGGACCAAGAGCGCCGTCGAATCGCTCGTGATCTACACGACAACACCGGCCAAACGCTCGCTGCGATCAAGATGGCCGTGGCTGGACTCCAACAGATAGGCGCGGGCGTGGCTGGGTTTGCGGAACTGGTTCATGACCTGAATGCCCTGACGGATGCAGCGGTGCAAGAGGTACGCACCACATCGTACTTGTTACACCCACCGCTGCTTGACGAATCAGGCATCGCTTCTGCGGCGCGATGGTTTGTCGAGGGCTTCGCGAAACGCAGCGGCATTCAGGTGACTTGCCACATACCCGAAAGATTCGAGCGTCCGCCCCGCGACTGTGAACTCGTGCTGTTCCGGGCACTGCAAGAGAGCCTGACCAACGTTCATCGCCATTCTGGCGCCTCAGCTGCAAAGATCAGGCTTGTCCTCGATACTGACGACCTCACTCTGGAAATCGGGGACAACGGGAATGGAATGCCCGAAGAACGTCTCAAGCGTCTTAGTGAAGCCGCCGGAAGCGCCGGAGTGGGCATCACTGGCTTGCGGGAACGGGTGCGCGAATTGGGAGGCAGTGTCGATATTCAGTCGGACACGAACGGCACAACCGTGAGGGTTAAGGTGCCCGTCCCGAAAATGGCCGAGGAAGCTCCCGGTGTCAAACCCCCAGTGTCTTCTCGGCATATCTCCGGAAAATGTAAGGTCGATGTGAAACATTCGAATAACCTTGAGCGCACGGGCTTCGATCCTCAAAGGGCGCCCATGCTTAAAAGCATCGAGTCTCGATCATTCGGTTTTCTTCCCCTCCCAAGGGTGTGCCTATCCAGAAACGGTCGCACTAGAGCAGGAGTCGATTCCACATTCCGCCATACCTAATTGCACGAACCATTTCTTTCTCGTAAAGACTCTGGGGGGATCCGTGTTCGATTCGGCTTGCTCCATCGAGGGATTTCAACTGTTCAGCGGAGAGCGCGAGATCCAAACTGGCGAGATTGTCCTGGAGTTGGGATACTTTCCGCGCTCCAATGATCGGGATTGCTGGTACCATTTGATGGCGCAGCCAAGCGAGCGCTACTTGGGCCATGCCGCGACTGACCTGCGCGGAGACTGACTTCACCGCCGAGATGATCCGCGCCGCGCGTTGTTCCTCGGGAAGGAAGGCCTTCATTCCCTCATTGCTCATCCGCGCGCCATCGCCTTGCCCTCACCGTGATATTTCCCGGTGAGCACGCCGTTCGCTAATGGAGACCAAGCGATAACGCCCAAGTTCAAGGCTTTCGCCATAGGAACAAGTTCGCGCTCGACCGTCCGCTCCATGAGACTGTATTCGATCTGCAACCCAATGAACTGTGTCCAGCCTCGAAGCTCCGCCAGAGTATTTGCCTGGGCGATCCACCAAGCGGGAGCGTCCGAGATGCCAACGTAGAGAACCTTACCTTGGCGAACGATATCGTCCAGACCGCGCATGACTTCTTCGACGGGGTGATCCCATCCCAGATGTGCACCCAGTACAGGTCGATGTAGTCGGTCTGCAATCGTTTCAGACTGGCTTCCACTGCTTGCATCATGCTCTTGCGTTGGTTCCCCGCCGCATTCGGATCACTGCCGAGCGCAGCGTTCGAGTATTTCGTGGCTAAAACTACGCTCTCGCGATGGCCATGAATGAACTCTCCCACAAATTTTTCGCTCGTGCCGTGGGTGTAAATATTCGCTGTGTCAATGAAGTTTCCACCTGCCTCGCGGTAGGTCTCATAGATTTTTTGGCGCTTCGTCCTTCGGTGATCCCCATCCCCAATCCTCGCCGAAGGTCATAGTGCCGAGAGCCGCCTCGGAGACCCGAAGTCCGCTCTTGCCCAGCAATCTGTATTTCATAATCGTGCTCCTTTCATTCGCTGTATCGCCGCAATCGACACATACCTCGCCTCTTCTCTGACAGCATCTTGGCGATGGGTGTCTCGGAAAAATCGACCAAGCCATCGAAGTCGGTAGAGACGCTGAGGTCCTTCCACTTTGCATCTTCGTTTGCACGCTGCGCTGAGAAGAGCGAGGCGAGGAACAGGGCATCCGATCCCAGGAGCAGACGGAGAGGTGGGCGTTTTTCCGAGGCTAGCCGCAGAATGGCCTGCGCAACCTTCGCCGGATCGCCGCGCATGATGTCGGCATTCGCGCTGTGTGCCTGGATCATTGCTCCCACAGCTTTCTGGTAGTCTGGCTGGACCGCACCCACACGCATCGAGGATCCCGCCCAATCAGTGCGCATACCGCCGGGTTCGAGGACCGTCACCTTGATGCCCAGAGGCCCGACCTCCTTCGCCAGCACCTCCGAGAATCCTCCGACTGCCCACTTCGCGCTTTGGTACGCCGAGAGACCGGGCGTCGCGCCGCGTCCTCCGATAGAAGAAATTTGGATGATGTGACCGTCGCGTTGTGTGCGCAAGACTGGCAGCGCTGCACGCGTGACGTTCACCACCCCGAAGAAGTTGGTTTCGACCTGTTCGCGAAAGTCTTCTGCTGCCATATCCTCGATCGAGTTCACGTTGGCGTAGCCTGCGTTATTGACGAGCACGTCGAGCCTGCCAAAGGCATCTACGGCGCTCTGGATGGCATACCCTGCTGCGCGTCCGTCGGTCACGTCGAGTGCAACGGCGCGAACTTGACCGCCGTAGCGGTCCACCAGATCAGCCAATTGTGCAGCCTTACGAGCTGTGGCCACGAGCTTGTCTCCGGCGGCGAGGACCGCTTCGGCCAGCACCCGCCCAAGCCCGCGGCTGCTGCCAGTGATCAACCAAACTTTCTCCATGAATCCTCCTCAACCATTTGTATTTTGACGGTCTGTTTTCCTTCTTTGATATCTGATTACTCACTCATCATTTGGATGCACAATTATTTCCGCACGATCCCCGCCCAATAGATTTCAAATCCAGCGCCGCGATACTTGTTTGCCATAGCTGGCTTCAACTACGATCAGGTCCATAGTCGCTTCCGCCAAAGCCCCCAACATCTTCGAAATAAACTCAATCGGGAGATCCACTTGCAGGATGTGCTGCTCAATCGCGTCGTGAGTCATGTTCTGGATTTCAACGAAGGGCGCGCATCTTTACGCGGGTCGCGGCATCGAGGATCGCATTTGGCTTGTTTTCGCTTTGTGGAAGAGCCACTGAGCTCCTCTATAGCTGATTATATACTCACTACTACCTAGGATGTAGGCTGATGGCAAGCCGAGTCGGCTGGCCGAAACACAATGAAGGACGCCCAAGTCTCGCAGGCACCTTCTATTCCCTGACGCTCACATTCACGCTGCGCATCATCCCGCTCCGCTGCGTGCGTATTACTGTCGCTCGGTATGCGGCTCGATTGAGGCAGCTTTTAATTTTGCTCCGGCGTCGTTCTCGAAGCCATCGCGGGAAGTAACCATACGACGCAGAATCCGCCATTTCCTCGACCCAAACGTCCTAACCGGAGGAATCGTTTCTCGCCGGGGACTCGACAAGGACACGTTGTCAGTTTGTGCCGCCAAGGTCTGTCGGTTGGTTCTGGCCGAGGGTAGTCCGCGATGAAGGCGAAGGAAACGTACTCCTCCACGCAGAACGTCCGCCGCCCGTCGATGCCGACCAATTGATTGAGGATGACCGACACCTCATCGAACTCCCCAACCCCGAAATCGTTCCCTACCCCGACAAGGACCTGGTTCGTTTGAATCGGCACCTGATCCGCCACGCACCCGACGTCAGCCACGGCCGGCAAACCAGATTGGCGGCTTACCCCACAATCCGAAGCACTTCACGAACGCTGCGCATTGCAACGCCAGCCGGGTTCTTTCGGGCGCTGTCGGCATTATTCCGGTAGACGCAAAGGCAACGTTACCGAATAGATTCAAAGGAGGATGCCGTGCGAGAATGCTTTGGAACTGAACCACGCCGTAGTTTCCCTCGCACATTCGGCCGGCAAGCAAGATCGTCGTTTGCACTGCATCTATCGTAACTTCTGTCTGCGAATAATCCCCGATCCCTCTCGAATGGTAACGAGCTGATCTGCTGCGACGTTTGGAATCGTCTCGGTGGCTCCGTTGGTCCAGCGGATTGTCAGGTCTGCAGTGCTTTCCGTGCCGAGCCCGAAATGCAGACGACGGTCATTGGCCGAGTAGAAACTTGACTGGGCGCTCACTTCCTGGACCTGCCGGTGGCCTCCATAGCGCGCCACTAGACGCGTGCCGATGGCGCTACGATTTGTCTGGACACCGACGAGAAGGACCTTCAGCCAGTGGTGGCTGCCCGAGACATCATTGCGCAGAAGCGACGGCGGTTCGTTCATGTTCATCACCAGAATGTCCATGTCGCCGTCGTTGTCGAAGTCTCCGAACGCACAGCCCCGGCTCGCGTGCGGTGCGCTAACCCCACTTCCAGCTTCCTCTATGAGTTCCTCGAATCTGCCATCACCCAGGTTGCGAAACACCAGGCGAGGAGTCCGGAAGGGATAAGCCGGGAGTCGTCGCTCCACCTCGGGATACACGCTTCCAGTCGCAACGAACAGGTCCGGGTAGCCGTCGTTGTCCAGATCGACGACGCCGGCGCCCCACCCCACGTATCGGGTTTCGACACCCAGGCCTGTACGGATGGTGACGTCGTCGAAGTTTCCTTTTCCGTCGTTGTGGTACAGCACATTGGTATCGTCGGCAAAGTGTGTCTTGAAAATATCCAGGTTTCCGTCGAGGTCGTAGTCGCCAACGCCAATACCCATTCCGGCTTGTTCCAACCCGTCTTCGCTGAGGGCCACTCCGCGCTCCAGACCTTCCTCGCGAAACGTGCCATTGTGTTGATTGCGAAAGAACCAGCTCGGCGTGGAATCACAGGCGACATAAATGTCAGGCCAGCCATCATTGTCGTAGTCGGCTGCGACGACGGTCATCGGGTATGCGCCAGAGGCCGTCGAGACCCCCGAAGGTTTGCTCACATCACTGAACGTTCCATCCCCATTGTTGTGAAATAACTGGACGAAACCGGGGGGAAGACCGCGAGGACCGCAGTTCACGGGAACACCTTTCCACGTACAATCCGAATTCTCGCCTGGCTTCGGCAACTTCTCGAGTGTTGTGCTGAGGTAATGAGCGACAAACAGGTCCAGTCGCCCATCGCGATCATAGTCCACCCAGGTGCAGCCGGAACCGTAGCGGATGACCGACTGGCGCAACCCAGCGTGCTCGGTCACATCCGTGAATGTGCCGTCACCGTTGTTGTGATAAAGCACGTTCTGGCCGTAATAGGTAACGAATATATCGTCGAAGCCGTCGTTATCATAGTCGCCCACGGTCACGGCGGACGCCCAACCCGTGCGTTGCAGTCCAGCCTTGGCGGTGACGTCGGTAAACGTGCCATCGCGATTGTTCTTGTAGAGGCGATTGGTCGCATCGGGAGGCGCGCTGTCCAGGCGAGTGCCGCTGAGAATGAACAGATCCACCCAACCATCGTTGTCGTAGTCGATGAACGCCACTCCGCATCCGACCACCTCGATAATGTAACTCTTGCTGTCCGTGCCCCCGTAAATAATGGGTTGCGTGAGACCCGCTTGCTTGGAGACGTCGGTCATGCGGGACAGAAATGGACGACCAGAAGGCTTCCCGCGAGGTTGCGCCTTCACACCGCGCGACGAGACGCCCTGGCCGAAAGCTGCGCCCGTCATGGCGGTACCGGCCGCTGCCACCATAGTCGCGATCATTTTGCGACGGCTGATCATGGGACTGGCTCAGTCACTTTCAACATCTGGCCCGCCTTGACATTCTCGAGTCTCTGTACGATTCCTGACGGCCATCGAAGCTCAACTAATTTTGCCGTCGAATCGGCGCCCAGACCGACGATTAATCTCTTGTCGCTCGCGGAAAGGTAACCGACGGCGGTGTTGACGGTGAAATACTGCGTCAATCCGGAGGCGGACACGACCTTCACGCGGCTGCCAATCCCGTCGCGATTGGATTTCTTCCCGATGGTCATGATCCCGAGCCAGTTGTTGCGATTCCCGCCATCATTGCGCAGCACCGCGGCCTTCTGGCCAACGTTACTCATCACCACGTCGACGTCGCCATCGTTGTCAAGATCACCGAAAGCAGCACCGCGGCCGGCCCATTCTGTCTGAAAGGCCGATCCCAGAATCACTCTCTTGAACAGTCCCGACTCATTTCGCAACAGGAGAGGGGGCTGCATGTACCTCAAGTTAGGAGAGGTCAGCTGAATGGTGTCCATCACGTGTCCCTGCGCGACGAAAATATCCTTCCAGCCGTCGTTATCAAAATCGAACAGATGCGTACTCCAGCCGGAGAAGGCAAGCGTCGCGCCGCCCAGGCCAGACACGTTGGTCACATCGCGGAAGGTGCCGTCGCCGTTGTTGCGAAACAGCATGTAGCGCTCGTTGGAGAGATCCGTCACGACAATATCGGGATGGCTATCGTTATCGAAGTCGGAAAAATCGGCGCCCATCCCGGCAAAGGCCTTGCCGTCCTCATTGTATCCAACGCCTGCGAGCAGCCCCACTTCGCTGAACGAGCCGTTGCCATTGTTGTGGTACAGGAAACACTGCACCGAATCGTTGGCGACGAAAACATCGGTGTAACCGTCCCCGTCATAATCGGCGAACGATACTCCCAGTCCCTTGCCATTGGGGTTGGCGATGCCGGCCTTCGCCGAAACGTCGGTGAACGTGCCGTCGCCGTTATTGTGATACAGGATGCTGGTCGCCCCATCATAGTTATCGGGATGACAGTAAGCCCGGTAGCCGGGTTTCTGTTCTCCGCAGTAGCGGTTGGTCTTGAAACTCCAATCGAGGTAGCGAGTGACGAAGATGTCCAGCTTGCCGTCGTTGTCGTAATCGAAGAACCCGGCACTCGCGCTCCACCCACCAGCAACAACGCCCGCCGTTTTGGTGACATCGGTGAACGTGCCGTTTCCGTTGTTATGGTAGAGCACGTTGCCGCCGTAGCCGGTCACGTAGATATCTTCAAAGCCATCATTGTCGTAATCCCCGACGGCCACACCCATTCCGTAATAGCTCTGTGGCATTCCCGTCAGGCCGGCCTTCTCCGTCACATCAGTAAACGTCCCATCGGCATTCTGATGATAAAGGCGGTTCCAGAACTTGCGGTCAGACTTGTCGGGCCGTTTGCCGTTCGGCATCGGGTCATCAATCTTCGCCCCATTGGTGAAGAAGATGTCCAGCCGGCCGTCATTGTCATAATCCAGCAGAGCTACTCCGCCGCCCATCGTCTCGACCAGGTATTTGTTTGAGGTGGCGGAGTTTTCGTGCCTGAAGTCAATTCCGGCAGATTGGGTGACGTCAGTAAACTGGACTTCCGGAGCGGGCGTGGCACCCATCAGGCAACCGACCAGCCCGAACGCAATGATCGAGCGGCACGCATGTAGAGCTCTCCCCATGATGGGCTCTATCGGAATTTCCGGCGGTCGAGTATTCCCTTGGTTTCCCGCAGGACGAACAAGTGATTGGCGGGCAGATTCGCGAAGCTTTCCTTCACTCCAGAAGGCCAGGCAACCTCGACGCGATCCGCCTTTGTAGCACGACCTAAGCCGAAGTGGAGGCGGAAATCATTTTGGGAGTAATAACTCGACCCACTCATCACTTCATCGATCTGGCTGTGCTCGCCGCTCGTCACTTTCACGCGAGTCCCGATTGCTGACCGGTTCGAGCGTGTGCCCTCGCACTTGATCATGATCCAGTTATTTTTGTTTCCACCATCATTGCGCAGCAGCGTGGGAGGTCCGTCCAGGTTATTGACGATTACATCCACGTCACCGTCATTGTCGACGTCCCCGAAAGCACAGCCGCGGCCGAGGTTCTCCGTCCGGAGCGCGGATCCCGCTTTCCAGGAAACATCTTCGAAGCGCCCGTTCCTAAGGTTGCGATACAGAACCTTCGGTTCTTTGTACGAGACATGTAATTTTCGGCTGGCAATTTGAGAGTACACGTGACCGTTCGCGAGAAAGAGATCTTTCCAACCGTCGTTGTCGAAATCGAAGAAGCCGACGCCGAAACCGAGATACTTCCGGTTCACTCCCAGCCCTGCCTTGATGCTAGCGTCTTCAAAGGCGCCGTTTCCGTAGTTGCGGTACAACGTGGTGACCTGTTCGGAGAAATTTGTTCGCGCAACATCCAGCCAGCCATCCCCATCGTAATCCGCTACGGCCACGCCCATTCCCGACAAGGCAACACCATTCTCGTCCAGGGCGCATCCGGCGGGGACCGCAATTTCGCGGAATGTCCCATCATGGTTATTGTGGTAGAGCAGACTCGGAGCGCTGTCGCACGCGACGTAAATATCCGTCCACCCGTCGTTGTCAAAGTCCGCCGCGGCCGCTCCCATACCGTAAGACCCCGTGGGCTGCCAATTTCGGCTAAGGAAAACCATCGAGGAAGGCCCACTGGGACGAGCGATACCCGACTCTTGGGAGACATCGGCAAACGTGCCGTCCCCGCGATTGCGATAGAGGACGTTGGTGCCACCTGCGAAACCCTGGGGGCCGCAGGGAACCGCAATGTCATTGTATTTGCAGTAAATCGCTTGGCCCGGCTCGGGAGCACGAGCCAGGTCGAAATTCACGTAGTTGGCGACAAACAGGTCGAGGTGACCGTCGCGATCATAATCCAGAAAACAGCATCCTGCTCCCCACGAACTTGCAGGTCCGGCAACACCGGCTTGTTCTGACACGTCGCTGAACGTTCCGTCGCCATTGTTGTGATACAGGACATTGTGTCCCAGGTAGCTGACGAACAGATCATCGTAGCCATCATTGTCGTAGTCGCCGACGCAACATCCTTGTCCCCAGCCCGAACGGGTCAGACCTGCCTTCTTCGTGACATCGGTGAACGTGCCGTCGCGATTGTTATGAAACAGGTAACTCGTGGGGTTACGATCCCGCTCAAGCGGCGTAAGGCTTGTTCCATTCACCAGAAAAATGTCGAGCCAGCCATCGTTGTCGTAGTCGAGCAACGCAACGCCGCAGCCCATCTCCTCCAGGAGAAACCGCTTGTTCAGAGCGCTGCCGGAAGTGTTCTTGGCACGCAACAGACCAGACTCAGCCGTCACGTCGGTAAAAACAACGGGAAAGGGCGCATCCACTGCGTCGACACAGTGAACTCCGGCCAGCACCGCTGCCCCGGCTCCACCCAGCACCTGTAAGAACTCACGACGGGACGGCAGGCGGCCGGAGCCGCTACTCATGCTCGCCCCCGGGTCTAGGCGGGCTCCCGCCGGGACGGTTTGCGCTGCGCCGCATCTTCTCCAATTCGTTCGTTTCTTTTTCAAGGCGAGTGAAGGCGTCGAGCGCCTTTCGACTGTCTTCCATCTTGCCGAGCCGGCGGTAGAGACCGGCCAGAACGTAGTAATAGGAAGACGCCCGAGGGTTGAACGAGATGGCTCGGTTGAAGGAGTAGACCGCGTCGTTCAGGTGCCCCTCTCCTTCGTCCGCCTTCCCTTTCTGAAACCACGCCCGGTCGGACTTGGGATCGAGTTCGAGCGCCTTATTCGCGTATTCGAGGGCTCTCTCCGGTTCGCTCTTGCGGTTGTAGTAAGCACTCAGGTTCACGTGCGCGGAGGCGAAGCTGCCCTTTCGCGCCTCGTTCAGCGCGATGGCCCTTTCATAATTCGCGACGGCCCCGGAATCGTCGCCCAACGCCTCCAGCGCGAGCCCCAGGGCATCCAGATCCTCTACGTAGGACGGTTCCATCCGGAGTGCCGCTTCGAATTCCTTCCGCGCGTTCTCCCAGTTGTCCTGGATGGAAAACAGCTTCCCCAGATCGTAATGGATTTCGGCAGACCGCGGACTGTAGCGAATCCCCTGCTCGAACTCAACCTGCGCCGCACCGAATCTTCCGACAATCATCAGGTCACGACCCAGAATCTTGTGCGCCTCAGCGTTTCCGACGTCGATTTGAAGGGACTTCGACAAGGCCTGAATCGATTCGCCAATCTTCTGCCGTGCAAACAGGCAGTAGCCCAGGGCGTACCAACCCCATGAGGACTTCGGGCGCTGCGTGACGTATTCGGTCAGAAGTGGCTCGACCTCCTTGAACCGGGTTCCTCGAATGTAGTCTTCGAACTCCGAAATCTTTGCAGGATCGTCACCTTCTGTTGCGTTGAGCTTGTCGAGTCTCTGGCGGGCATCTATGTCACTCGGGTTGAGATCCAAGGCCCTGCGAAAAGCAGCAGACGCATCCTTATTGTCACCCTGCTTCTCAAGAGCGACCCCAAGGTAGTGTTGCGCCTGCGCCGACTCAGGCTGGAGGCTGATGGCGTGCCGGAATTTGGCGACGGCCTGTTCCATGTCGCCCTTTTCGAGCGCAGCTTGGCCTTCGGCGATGTCCAGATTGGCATTCTGGTTCCGGCCGTCAGCGGAGGAGAGTTCTCGACCTTTTTGCACTTCAACTGCCGCCTCGTCTTTGCGTCCCGCCCGCGCCAAGGCCAGCCCCAACTGATAGTGGGATTCACCGCTCTGCGGCTCTAGCCGGGCGGCGTCCTGGAGTTCCTGAACCGCTTCCGGAATTTTGCCGTCACGCACAAGAGCCTTGCCCAGAACCAGGTGGGCCCGCGCGAAGGTCGGTGCGATCGCAATCACCTTGCGCAATTGTTCGATCTCTTTCGCCCCTCCACTCGGGCTGGCGCCGTAGGCCACCGCCAGGTTGAACTGAGCTTTCACAGAATCCGGTGCCAGTGTAACCGCCTTTTCCAGTTCGCGGACAGCCTGCTCGCCATCGGTGGACGTCAGGGCTGCGCCCAGGTTGGCGTGGGCATCTGCGTAGTCGGGCTTGATGCGCACGGCCTCACGGAACGCCGTGATGGCTGGCTCGTCGTCACCGGCCTGCGTCAAAACCAGGCCAATGTTGTTGTAGGCTTGGGCAAAGTCCGGACGCAGGCGAACCGCTTCCCGAAATTCGGCCACCACGGCTCCGCTGTCGGCGCCCTTGCGTCCGAGCAGAAGGCCGAGCATGTTGTGCGCGTCTGCCCGTTGCGGGGTCTTGGCCAGGGCTTCTCCGAGGCTTGCAATCGCAGAATCCCAATCCGGCTCTGGAGGCGACGGCGAGGGAACGTTCAGCCCGGCTTCGAGTTGTCCGAGGGCTTTATCGAGATCGCCCAAGCGCAGATAAACGATCGCCAGATCGACATAGGTGGCAGGCATAGGCGGCAGGAGGGCAATAGCGCGCTGCAAGCTCTGTCGCGCCGCGGGCAATTCACCGGTTTCGCGCAAGGCGGTTCCAAGAAACGCATGGCTGGCGCCAGCCGCGGGATCGAGCCGAACACTTTCTCTCAGCTCAGAGATCGCTTCCTTCCTGGAACCGCTGTACCACAGGGCAACGCCCAGGTTGTAGCGGGCGTCAGCGGAATCCGGCTGGAGCGCGACCGAACGCCGTAAATGAACCAGGGAGGCGGCCAGGTCTCCCTGCTGGCCGAGAATAAAACCCAACAGGCTGTGTGACTCGGCGTGACTCTCGTCTAGGCGAAGAGCCTCTGTGACCTGCTCCCGAGCCGCCTTCAAGTCGCCTCGCGCGACGGCTTCCTGGGCGCGCTTGCAAGGTTCGGCTGCCGGGCTCGGCGCGCTCGCGAGAGGCTTGTGCACCGCCGCGCTCTGTTGCTTCAACGCCAGTCCGAGGCCGTAGTAGCCCTCGCGCAACTCAGGCTCGATCTGTAGAGCTTTCTCGAAAGCTCCCATCGCTCCCCTCAGATCGCCGCTCTGGCGCAGGGTCTGGCCCAGCTCGAACTGAATGTGGAAGTTGTTTGGTTCGGCCTCCGCAACTCGCCTTAAATGCACCAAGGCCGCTTCTGCATCCCCCTTCTGACGCAGAGCGATACCGAGATTCAGATGTGCCGTTATGCTGTTGGGCTCCAGCGCGAGCGCCTTCTTGAATACCTCGATCGCCTCGGTCAGATCTCCGCTGGTGGAAAGCGAGGAACCCAGATTCGCGTATGCACGCGCGTACTTTGGATTCAGCGATACCGCCTTTCGCAACTCGGCGATTGCTCCCGGCAGATCCGATTTTTCCATTAAGGCGACACCCAGCCAGTTGTGTGCCTCCGCCGACGATGGTCCTACCTTTACTGCCTGCTGAAAGGATTCGAGGGCGTGCTGAGAATCATTTTTGTCCCAATAAGCCAAGCCCAGCTCAACATAGAGCTTTGGATTCGCGGGATCGCGCCCAATCGCCGCCTCGATCTGGTCGACCGAGAGCGGAGCACTCCCGCTTTTTTGGGCCACGGCGGCGAGCGTCAGGCCGGCAACAAGGATGACACTGACCCAAGTTTGAACCAACGGATGTTTATGATTCATGGATTGGGATCCAACAATCGCAGCTGCAGGCGCGACGTCTTTTCGTCTTCCACACGAAGCGACTTCGCCAATTCGAGTTGCTTGTCGGCCTCTTCCTTTTTTCCCATGCGCGACAGTAGGAGTCCCAGCTGGTAGTTGGCTTTTACGGATTTCGGATTCAACCGGACAGCCTTTTCAAGACTGCTTTCCGCTTCGGGATACCTGTGGGCACTCATGAGCAGCTCGCCCAATACCTCGCAGCTGGGCGCGTGATCGGGATATTGCTGGAGCAATTTCTCCAAGTTTTGGATGGCCTCGGCTTCGTGGCCTTGGTCTCTCGCAATCAGAGCGAGGTAATAGTAGGACGCGAGTTGGTTGGGCTGCAAACGAGCACTTTCCGTCAGATGAGTTGTCGCCCCCGCGAGGAGCCCTTCAAGATATAGGACCGAACCGAGCGCGTACTGAAGCTGGGAGTCTTGCGGTTGTTTCCCGACCAGTTTTTCAAGGATGGTCTGGGCAGCCTCGAACTGTTTCCTACCGACCTTGGCTGAAGCCAGTACGTACTGGTATCTGGCTTCATCCGGGCGCAGACTGGCGGCCGCGGTCAGCGCGGGTTCAGCGTCTTCGAGAAGGTCCATCTTAAGGCAGACTCGCCCAAAGCCCAGCAGAATCTCCGGATTCTCAGGCTCGATCTTTTTCGCGCGCATCCAGTAGGAGAGAGCCCGCTCGAGTTCGCCCTGCCCTTCGGCGATCGGAGCGGCCTGCTGCAGCGCTGGAAGGGCTTCCGGCTTGAGGCTCAGCGCCTGGTCGTAGGAGTCGAGCGCCAAGGACCAGTGCTTTTCCAGCAAATAGACGCCCGCTAGATTGAATGCCAGTTCGTACGAAGGAGGCCCTTTCTGCCTAAGGCCCTCGAGGATGTCGGCTGCTTCCGGAACAACGTCCTCCCGTGCGAGAAGCAGGGCAAATTTCATCGACCAATCCGAGGGCGCATCCGGCAGTCGCATCCAGTCGCCCGCCAAGCCCGCTGCCGCATTGCGGTCACCCGTTTTCAAATAATCGGTCGCCAACACGAACAAACCGTCGGGAGACTGCCTGAGCGCGGGCAAAACAGGCCGTGCCATTTCCAGCGCTTGCTTGTAATTGCCCTTCTCGGTCTCCGAACGCGCCAGCTGCAGTCTGGCGGTTGCATTCAATGGATTCAAAGTCAGGACGTGGCGGTAGAGTGGAAGGGCCAGCTCCGGCTTTCCCTGTACCGTGTAGACTTCCGCAAGATTAAGATGGGCGCCCAGCAAGTGGGGCTCCAACCGGATCGCTTCCTTGAAGAGGATCGCGCTTTCCGAAAGCCGCTTCTGCTGAAACCGAATCGAGCCGAGCACCGAACAGGCGCCCGCACGGGTCCGGGGATCAGACATCGCCAGCCGAGCCTGCTGATCCGCTTCCTCGAGCTTTCCCTGCTGAATCAGGCTCGCTGCTTTTTGCAAGGCCTCGCGGGAATCGGCCGCCAGAGCGGCGCTGGCGCACAGAAAAGCAAGAAGGCAGACAAGCGGCGCCCAAGCACACCTGCGCCGCTGCCGGTCTGTGCAGTTCCTGTCACATCGAACAATCACCGATGGCCGCCGTGGCTCCGCCCTCGGGCGCGGAGCCGGGTAATCCCGTTTTCTTCCTAGTAAGTCAACTTCAAACCCAACTGGAACGAACGCGGCTGATTGCATTGCGTGCTGATCGCTCCGAAACTGCCATCGCTGAAATTCTGATCCGGATCGCAGAAGTTGGTGCGGTTAAAAATGTTGCCACCCTCCACAGTGAAACGCAATTTCAACTGCTCTCTCAGCGTGAAATCCTTGAACACGCTCAAGTCCTCATTGTAGTTGGGCCAACCGCGCACTGATCCGTCGCGGCGCGGCGTGGTGCCAAAAATCCCCGCCGGAGGTGCCCACGCGCTACCTTTGAAGTAACTCTCGTTCAACGGATTGAAGCCGCTGCGTGATACTACGCCGCTGACCCCTTTCACCCGGTCTGGGCGCAACTGTCCGTTAAATAGCAAACCGCTGAGGGTATTGGTCATGAAGATGTTCAGGGGCCTCCCGCTCTCATAACGTAGCACTCCGCTCAGGTTCCAGCCCCCAAGCAGCGCACCAGTTGCACCCCTCCACCGGTTAGCTCCCGGAATTTCATAGGTATAACCTAGGAGGAACACGTGGGGCGTGTCATCTCGGCTGAGTCCCCACTCGCACTTCTGGGGGCACGCCGGATTTTGGACCTGTCCATTTGCGTTAGCATCCCCGCCTTGCCCGGTTTCCGATCCATCATTGTTCAGCCTGGAGTAGGTGTACCCAAGACGGAACTGAAGTCCATGGGACACTCGTTGCTCCAGCACAACCTCCAGAGCGTTGTAGATGCTGCTTCCGAGTGGAACATCACGCCATAGGACATTGCGGTATTGCGGGTAGAGACGCAGCGCCTGCGCAACGTCGCCAGAAAAACAGTTTGCGGTTACCGTTGCCGAGCAGGGAGTATAGGGGGCGGGAACAACGCTTTGAGCATTTATGTCCGTTTGCAAAAGATTGGCGCCATAAGTAGTCAGCACGCTCGGATTGTTCATATTGGCGCCAATGCCCATTTTCTGCCAATCGGAAGTCAAGCGTGTCCCGCGGTTCGCTATGTACGAGACATCCAGCCGCATGTTATTCGTAAGCTCTCGCTCAAATGTAATCGACCAGTTCTGGTACCGCGGCAGTTTCAGGCCATTCTTCGCCACGGCGATTACATCGGTGTTATTGGCAAACGCAGGATTAATGAACGGTGGTTTGGTGATGCAAGCGTTGCCGGGGTTTTGAGGACACAGAGTCGCGGATGTTTGGGGGAAGCCCGCGTCCATGAAGAATGCGGGAGTCTTTCCGTTGTTGGGGCTGACGACCGCCGGGTTCGACTGGAATCCCTGTGTCGGCTGGCCAATGAACTGGTCAAATGAGATTCCTGAGTAGTAAATCCCGTAGCCGCCGCGGATGGCGGTTTTATCTCCAATTCGGTAGGCAAAACCTAAACGAGGACCCCAAGCATCATGGCCGGGTTTTTCAAACGTTCGTGTTCCTGCGCGCCCCGCGCCACTTCCCGCAAAGATCATCGCCCCGAGAAGACCTCCGGCCCCGGGATTGGGAGTATTGGCATCGAAGGTAGAGTATTGATTGTGCATTTCCGTACGCGGGAACTGGTAGTCGAAACGCAGCCCTGCCGTCAACGTCAGCCTGCTGGTCGCCTTGAACTCATCGTTGATCCAGGGTGCCAGATACGCCTCGTAGAACGCCGGGTATGCTGGGATTGTCTGGGTCGAAAAATGCACCTGCCCAAGCAGGAAGGAAGCGAATGATTCGCCAGTCTGCCCACTCAGGTTGTTTCCCGTGGAGTCGTATCCGGCGGTTTCCAGATTATTGAAGTCGAACTGGCCGCCAACGGCGCCTGCGGCCCAGCCTTTGAACGGAAACTGATGATGGCGGTACTCAATGCCGAGCTTGAGCGTGTGCTTGCTCTTCACCCACGACAGGTCGTCTGAGAACTGCCAACGGTTGTTGGTCAGGAAACCAAATCTGGGCCAGCCGTAATCGCCCAGTTCATTGTAAGGAATGCTGCCCCCTAAGAACCGGATCTCTGGGGGGCCGGCATCCGGAGTGACGAAACCTCCGCCCGACAGCACGCCATCTCCAGCAGTGCCTGTCCATAGTCTCTTTGGCCACATCGCGCCAGCAGACATGTGGTTGCCACCCATGAACCAGCGGTCATAGGCGATCGTGGTATGGTTCAGCAGATTGTTGCGGACAACCCAGTCGAACTGCGTGTGCGCGTGGTGCGTCGCAATTCTCTGGTAAAACCCGTTCCCATAGTAGCTCGTGTTCTTTTCCGGGGCGGTCTGGGCATTATTCAGCACCTCCGCCGTGCACCGTCCGCTCTGGTTGCATCTGCGTAGGGCTGGACGATGGCCCCAGAAAAAGCTTTCGCTCATGCGGAAATTGGGCGTGAACTGGTGGTCGACGCGGAACTCGATGACTCGAGCGTTCAGGACCCAAGTCTGGTCGCCTGCAGGATTGCCTGCTACGTTGAACGCATTACCAGGCCGATCCGGGTGGTTCATCAGAGCCGCTATTCTAGCCGCCACCGTGCTGAATGCGGCAGTGGACGGGATGATGTTTGCTTTCCCAGCGATCGGCAGTCCCGTCGTCGGGTCAAAGCCAAAGCCGTCGCGAACCGTCACACCGCCAGGCCCCGACCTCGTGGTGCTAGGGTCAAAGATCTCTCCCTGAAACACCGGACGCCCAAGCGCATCAGTTGCAACCTGATTTGTCGTCAGCAGAGAACTGAAATCGCCGGCTCTAAACGCATCCGTCGGCGTGGTGTTGCCGAAGCCGGGGAGCACCCCTTGGCGCATGCGGGTCCAGTCGATATTCGTAAAGAAGAATGTCTTGTTGTGACCGTCATAGACGTGGGGGATATCCACAGGTCCCCCTAATGTGAACCCGAAAGCATTGTTCTTCAGCGGGGATTTCTTGCGTGGCGTGCAGCTGCCCTGCACGCAGTCTGCATCAAAAAATCCGCGCGCGTTGAGCGCCTCGTTCGCCAGAAACTCATATGCGGTTCCGTGCAGTTTGTTGGTTCCGGACTTGGAGACGTACTCAATAAACCCGCCGCTGGTATGACCGTACTGCGCCGAGTAGGTCGTTGTGATGACCTTCATCTCCTGAATGCTGTCGGCCGGCGGCGCGCTCTCATGACTCTGCTGGTGCCCGACCGCGTACCCAAACGCGGCGCCGTCGAAGAAATTCTCGGTCGCCATGGACTGGCCGCCGTTAATACGCGAGTTGAACTGGCTGCCACGGAACATGGGGTCGCCATTCGGCCTCATCGGAAGATAGCCGGGTTGGATCTGCAGCAAGGACTCAGCGAGGCGAACATCGGAAGCAGTGATGATGGGTAGATCCTGATAGTACTTATTGTCCACCACGTGACTTACGTCCGGGGTAGTGACGTTGAGATCCACCTCGGCCTTGACCTCGACGGATTCGGTCACGGCGCCAAGGGTCAAGCCGATATCCCTGCGGACCGTCTCAGCGCCCTGCAACACGATTCCGGAACTCACGGAACGCTTGAAGCCGGCGTGGTCGACGGTGACCGTGTAGGTGCCAAGCGTCAGCGGCGGAGTCGTGTAGGCCCCGGCGCTATTGCTGACGAGGGCAGTCTCGACGCCGGTGCCTTCGTTGCGGACTTTGACGTCCGCGCCGGTCACGGCGGAGCCGGAGGGATCAGTTACGATGCCGGTGATGATTCCGCGGTCGGCCCGTTGTGCGAGGAGAGGACAGCTTAGACATACAGTACCGAGTACGACACACAACCCCACAACCAGGTAGGATCTCATGGTACGCCCCCATGTGCGTTTCCCCGCGACCGCGCGAGTAAACGCTTGCTGTATGGCCGCCTACGCTACGCTCGAATCGAACCGACTGTCAAGAAAAATCTAATCGTTTTCCACTATGAGGGCGGGGCGCACACCTGGTAAGCCATTTGTTATGCCGCTCTTATGACGGGCCTTGGACCTGCGGAAAAGCCGGACAAGCGGGCTTTTCGAAGCCGATGAGGAGGTCCTCGCTCCCAACCCAGACGTCGCCAGCCAAAGAGAAAGGCGTAAACGATTTCTACGCTTCGCTTCGGAGGGCCTTCTTTCGCGCCTACGCAGTCGGCCCGATGGTTTGCGGCAGCAGCCTGGCCAGACCATGTCGGACTCCCGCTGGGAGGATATATTCCTCGTGACTCTCGCTTGCAGACTTTTTTTGCACGAGGCTTCAACCACCACCACGACGCCTCTTCAACGCTCTCGCTCCGGACCGAGCCCGCGCAATTACCCGGCCCACTCAATCACAGTGTAGGAACGTGCGGGCACTTCAAATTTCGTACGCCCGCTGGCCGTCGAAGGCTTGTCCACTCCCTGGGGCATAACCCGCTGGGGGGCATCAAAGCTGTTGAAGGCTTTCAGGTCGCCACCGGTCAGCGTCGTGGAGCTCAGTACTTGGCTGGGCGCTTTATCTTGCCAATTGATCTCAACGGCACGAGCCTTATTCAGGTCCCGATTCAAGATAAAAACTGAGACCTTGCCATCTTCGGGGTTCAAGGTTCCAGCCGCATCCAAGTAGGGGACCTGGCCCATCTGAGAAACGTCGTAAGTGGGTGACTCTACCAACAAGTTCAGCACGGTGCCGCGCGCAAACTGCAATGCGAAACCATACGGATGGAAAATTGTCTGGCGGAGTGAACCCTTTGGGTTCGTCATGATGGGAGCAATGACATTGATGAGTTGCGCCAAACAGGCGACTTTCACCCGATCGGCGTTACGCATCAGCGTATTCAGGATCCCGCCCACTAGCAGGGCATCTTCGAGGTTATAAACCTCTTCCAAGAGATGCGGTGCCTCTTGCTCGTGACCATTCACCGCGTCGCCGCTACGGGCGCGGTACCACACATTCCATTCGTCGAACGATAGCCAGAGCTTTTTGGGCGATCGCTTGTGGCCCCGCACTAAATCACACACCGCAAGCGATTCCGCAATCTGGCGCTCCATACTCAAGTTCATGGCCAAGTACTTCGTGCTGTCGCCCCCGGTCTCTTCCTGGGTGTTACCAAAGTAGCGATGCAACGACAGCCCATCGACATGCTCATAGCACTGTTCGAGAACCTCACGGTCCCACTCCAGATAGGTCGGCATCCCAGGATGACTCGATCCGCAAGCGATGAGTTTCAGTGAGGGATCCACATAGTGCATCTGCCGGGCGGCGTCCTGCGCTTTCATGCCGTACTCGGTTGCCGTCATGTGTCCGATTTGCCACGGACCGTCCATTTCGTTACCCAGGCACCAGTGCTCGACCTTGTAGGGCTGAGCGATGCCGTGACTGCGCCGCAGCTCGCTCCACTTTGTGCCTTTCTCCACGTTGCAGTACTCCACCAAGGCCGCAGCTTTCTCTGGAGTTCCCGTTCCCAAGTTGAGTCCCATCAGAGGCCGGGCCCCGACCAGCTTGCACCACGCCATGAATTCGTTCGTGCCGAACTGGTTGGTTTCAATCGTGTTCCATGCCTTGTCGAGCGTGCGCGGGCGGTCTTTCTTTGGCCCGACACCGTCCAGCCAGTTGTAGCCGGACACGAAGTTACCGCCAGGGTAGCGAATAATCGGAACCCTGAGCTGGCGGACCTCGTCGATCACGTCCTTGCGGAATCCGTTGCTGTCGGACAAGCTCGAACCCGGATCGTAGATACCTTCGTAGATGGCACGCCCCAGATGCTCCAGGAACGAACCAAACAAGTTCGGGTCGAGAGGCGAAATCGTACGGCGGGAGTCCAGATAGATACGTGTCACATCGCCCGAAGCCGCCGAGGACGTCTGAGCGAACGAGAGACGGCCGAGGAGGAGGTTGGTTGAGCAAGCCATCCCGGCACCGGCGACTTGCTGCAAGAAGTGTCGTCTTTTATCGGAAAACATCTTTGCCATTCTCCTGTAGGTTTGCAGCAGTCGAGGACGCGACAGTCATGGGACCGGGGCGGAATTATAGCGCGCTTTCAGCAATCGTTTACTGACATTTGCGTGTTTACGTATCATCGATGCAGTTTTTGGATCCCCTTATGAGCAGTCCTGACGGTCCGGAAAATGATTGCTAACGGACCTCGGAGCTCGAACTGGAGGGCTTTCCTCGGCCCGTTAACTCACGTATCAATTTAACTTCGGCTTCGCGATAAGGTTTTCCGTCTGGGTGGAGTACTTCGTGGAACCAGACAGCCGGTTCATCCACGATGTACGGGTGCCGCCAAGAATCCCACGGGTAATAAGTTTGCGTCTTTCCCGCGACGAAGCCCCAATTGATCGCCCCGACCTGATACTTCTTCGCGAGGGGCAACACCGTGTCAAAGGTGCTGCCTGCGCCGCGCGCCATGTACTCGGTACAGAACACCGGGCGGTTCAACCTCTGCAGGAACAGAACTTCGTTCTCGAAGCTTTCTGGCCATCCATAGTTGTGAAAGGTGATCACATCGGAGTTCTCCAACTGGATCTGCTGGGTCTTCGTGGGTGGCGTGCCGGTCGCGAAATCGATGTCCCAAACGCCGCTGGTAAGGGGCTGTGATGGATGCGCCTGCCTCGCCCAGGAGAAGACCTTCGGTAGCATTTCTTCCACAAATTGCGCTTTGTTCTTCAGTTCTTGCTTACGATAGCTGCCATCGTTGGTGTTCGAAGGTTCGTTCCATACGTCCCACCCGAGCACGCGAGAGTCGTTTGCGAACGCTCCAACTACTCCCACCACGTACGCCTTCAGCCTCTCCTGCTGAGCAGGGTCTTTCAGGGCCGCCGCTCCTGGGGATTGCACCCAGCCTGAATTGTGGACACCAGGGACAGGTGGATGCTGCAAGCCGAGCTTTGGGTTTGGATCCCAGCACGAATCAAAGAGCACGAACAGGGGCTTGATGTGGTGCCGGGAGGAAATTTCAAGAAACTGATCGATGCGCTGCTTGAAACCTGTCGGGCTCTCTTGCCACACCAGGTCATGCAGGAACACGCGCATCGTGTTCATCCCCACGTCCTCCGCCCACCCCAGCTCTTTATCGATTTCACCCGGGTCGAAGGTCGGCGCCTGCCACATCTCAAGTTGGTTGATTGCGTCCGCAGGGATGTAATTGCTACCGACTAGCCAGGGCTGCTGTCCGTACCAGGTTCTGGCTTTCTCCTCCGTCCAGCGGGATGTCTCAGCAAGCAGGGAGGTTGAGGCCACCAAAAGAATGGAAACGACGAAAATGAGAGCCGGGCGGACAGCCGGGCGTAGCTTTGAAACCATGATCCACCTGTCCAGTCGATAAATGCCTGCGCGTTCGAATGCCATCGCGGATCTGCAAGTGATTGTGTGCGCCATGCAACTTACCACATGCGGTGGGCCCGAAACAGGGTGTTGAAAGAAACACCCATTCGGGTATAAACGATTACACTTTGCTACCCGCCGGTGGGGTTGCGGCTCTGCCGTAGCCCAGGCACCGATCGATGAAGCCGACTCAAGGCGTTGAGCTGGGCGATAGAGTGGTGAGTCGCCGTCCGATCAGTCTGAACGTGGAGCTCGTACAAGAACAGTGAGCAAGCAAACAAGTCATTGGAGGATCTTGCCCGTCTTATTGCTCTGTTGGCTGTGTGTCCGTGCGCCTGCACAGGCAGGGATGAAGGCATCTCTCGCTATTGATGCGGCCAGGATCGAGAACGTCATCAGTCCGACGTTGTACGGGCAGTTCGCCGAATTCATGTTCGAGGATATTAAAGCCGGCCTGCATGCGGAACTGGTGCGCGATCGCGGCTTCGACGAAGCGCCAAACGCGCTGGGATTGCCGCGGCACTGGGAGCGTGATCCCGACGATCGAGACGACGATGACGCCTTGCATTTTGCCTGGGATGCCAGCGTCTACAGTCCGGTGCGTAGCGACCCAAACACGCTTCCCGCGCAACATTCCCTTCGAGTCGACATTGAGCGCGACGAGGAGCGTCGGCGCGGCATTCGCCAGGGATGGATCCCAATTCGCCAGGGACTCGAGTACCACGGCTATCTGTGGCTGAAGACCGTGGAGTATACGGGCACCATGACCGTCGCTCTGGAAGCCGACCAAACGGGCGGCGAGCGATATGCCAGTGCCACGCTAGCGAATCTCGGCGGCGATTGGAAGCAGTACCCCTTTACGTTGGTTCCAGCGAAGTCCGATCCGTTGGCGAAGATCACGATTCTGTTCAATGGTCGGGGCCGACTGTGGGTTGATCAGGTGTCTTTAATGCCAGGCGACGCCGCAGATGGAGTTCGCCATGATGTTGAGCAGAAGGTTGCGGCGCTGCATCCCGGGTTCATTCGTTGGCCCGGCGGCAACGTCGCGCAGGATTATCACTGGGCATGGGGCGTCGGCCCACGTGACCAGAGACCGGTTTGGGTCAACGCGGCTTGGAGCAACGAACTGGAGCCGAGCGACTTTGGAACGGACGAATTCATCCGATTCGCTCGGCGAGTTGGAGCTGAACCCTCGCTCACCGTGAACGTGGAAGGCCGTGGGGCGACCGCCGACGAAGCGGCCGAGTGGGTTGAATACTGTAACGGATCTCCGCAGTCCAAATTTGGGACTCTACGCTCGCTAAACGGCAGTCCCGAGCGGCTTCAGGTGCACTACTGGGAGATCGGAAACGAGATATGGGGGGATTGGGTTCGCGGCCACAGCGATGCCGCGACCTATGCGAACAATCTGAATCGCTATGTTGAGAAAATGAAACGAGTTGATCCTTCCATCAGGATCATTGCCACCGGCGATAATAATCCAGAATGGAACCGCACTATTTTGACGATTGCGGGCAAGAACATCGACTTCCTGGCTGTCCACCATTACTACGGTGACGCTGAGACGAAGGGCGATGTCAACAACCTTTGGGCTCGTCCGCTGCACTACGAGCGGTTCTATCGCCAAATGCAGCAGATGATTCGGGAGCTGGCGCCCGGCCGGGACATCAAGCTGGCGGTCAATGAGTGGAACACGACGCTTCCCCTGCCGCGGCAACACTCGATGGAATCGGCGCTCTACGCAGCACGTTTGATGAATGTCTTCGAGCGCACCGGCGATGTGGTCCACATGAGCGCGGTTTCCGATATGGTGAATGGGTGGACCGGCGGCGTCATTCAGGCCAGTCGCCACGCAGTGTTCATTACGCCGACCTACCTGGTGAATGCGCTCTACGCCTCCCACCTCGGACGTGATCGCTTGTCGAGCACACTTCTGGGGCCGACGTTCGATTCCACGCTTGAAGGTAAGGCGATTCCAACCGTTGACGCTGTTGCGAGCCGCTCGGCGGACGGCAGGCAAATTTTCATCAAGGCCGTCAATACCGACCCGGCAAGCGCCATCCCTACCGACGTGTCTCTAACGGGAGTTCTTGTCGCGCGGCAGGCACAAATAGAAACCGTAAGCGGCGAAAGCCTGGCGACCTCCAATGACTTCACCCACCCAGACGCAGTGCACGTCGCGATCAGCAAGATTGGTGCGGGCACGTCGTTCACGGTAACACTCCCGCAGCATTCCGTGTCAGTGATCACGCTGGACCTAGTGCAATAACGCTCCGCCCATGCTCGGTCCTCGGTCCCAGGTGACGCCGGTATGGCGAGTACAGTCACTAGGACCCCTTTGCGCGGCGCACATTCCCTTGGCACGAGCGCTTAGTTTTGGCTGAATCCACTGACTACGGACCTGCGGGCTCGGTGGTTCGCCCAGGAGCCTAGGAAGATCCATCAAGGCAGTTCCCACGCTAGAGTGTCGCGAGCTCGTCCACGCATGAAAGTTTGAGGCGACGAATTCTATCCCATCGACTACCTGCGGAGCGCTTACAGGAAGTTGGCTTTCAAAAAGCACAGCACTCTCGCGGAATTGTGTTCTCACCCCCGGATCGTGAATCCGCCCGGAGTTCTAAGAGCGCCGCATCAGCCCTGTTGGAAGAGGCCGATCACGTTTCCAGCCGGGTCCTGGAATCTGGCAGTGATCTCAGGCGCATCCGCACCGACCGGCTGCACGATCTCGCCCCCGTTGGCCACGATGGCGTCAACGGTCGCAGCCACGCTGTCCACCATGATGTAAACCATGAGACCGGGATTGCCTTGAGGCGGTCTCTCTTTGACCCAAGTGCCGCTCACTTCGTTCACAGTGTCATCAAAAGCGATGCTGCCGTCGCCGCGTTTCCGAATGTTCCAGCCGAAGACCCGTTTGTAGAAATCGGCCGAACGTGTAACGTCGGTGGAGGGCATTTCGATATAGCAAATCTTACCGTTCGCAAATGTAGGAGGCATAACCAATCCTTTCCGAGGGGGTGTCCAATCGTTATAGAACTTCTGCGTGCCGCCGCAGCAAATCGCGGACCGAATCGCTGGCTTCCAGATCGTCGGTCACTTCCGGCGCCTTCGCTCCCGCGCTAAGCAGCGCCTCGACCGTCGCGACATAATCTCCTGTATCGCGATGCCAGCTATTCATGGAGCCATGCAGGGCTGAGCCCAGGGCCGCGATCTTATGCTGGTTGTCGTTCAATTCGAGCCGGGGATGATAGCGCAGAATCTCGCGGACCATCTCCGCGTTGCCATGCCACGCCGCCCACTGCAGCGGCGTCATGTCATACTCGCCCCTGGCGTCCACAGGCCAGCCCGCCGCCAGCATGAGCCGCAGCGCATCAGTATTGTTGTTTTGGGCAGCATCCGTGAGGCGACGGCGGTCGACATCGGATAGTGTTGAGATGAAATTCGGGCGGCTGGCCAGCAAGGCGCGAAATATCTGCTCGTCGCCAAGATCACAGGCTTGCTCCAGTTTTACGTCTTCAGGGCTGCGCTGCATGAGAAATTGGAAAAGCTCCTCATGGCCGAAGTCGCGGGCGACTTGGTGCGGCGTTCTACCTCGTCCCAAAAGGTAGTTGTAGATCGTGCCGCCGCTTTGAGGATTCTGCTTGGGAAAATACGCCTCAGAGACACGCGTTCGGATGCAGACGGGGTCGGTGTCGAGATGCCGACGCACCAATTCGAGATCGCCGAGAGCGGCCGCCATGAGGATGTCGGTCCCGCAACCCCGGGCTACGAGATGGCGAGCGATCTGCTGGCGGTCCCGAGGGTAATGTCGAGCCTGAGCGACGCGCAGCATGTGCTGTGCCGCTGTAGATTCATGCTGCACATCGCGCGCATCGATGTCTGCGCCATGTTCGAGCAAGTAGTCGGCGATCTCAATGGTTGAAGCGCAATGCAGCGGGGTTTGGCCGTTCACGCCGCGGAAGTGGACGATGGCAGCATCGGCATTTACCAGTTCCTGCAGCTTTTCGAACATACCCAGGCGTGCGGCTGAGTGTGCATCTACGACCGCGCCATGCTCCATCAGGAATGCGGACATTTCAGGAGCACACTCGTCAAGAACCCCGATGCCTCCGGCCCACCACCGGCTTCTCGCATTGATATCCGCGCCCGCCCGGAGCAACACATCGATGGTCTTTCGATCACTCCTCTGCACGGCTGCAAGAAGCGCCTGCATGCCGGCGCCATAGTTAGTCATGGGCTCGTTGATCTGCGCCTTCAATTCAGGATGCTGCTCGAGCACTCGGGACACCTTATTACCATCGCTAGCACAGACTGCCGCGGACAGCAGTTCCTTAGGCTGCAGCATGCGTGTCGCAGCTTCGACGTGCTCCTTCAGCTTCGGCCAACTGGCAAAGCCATAGTCGCGGGCAATGACATGTTGGGCGTCCGCAAGTTTTGGAGCGGCCGATGCCGACCGCGAAGCCAGAGAACGGAAGCGCTCAATAGCGGCAGGCTCACGCAGCTCGAAATCGTGCAGGAGTTCTTTGACTTGTTTTTTGAGATGTTCGAGATTGGGCTTTGTGGGTAATTGGCGAGACATCACTCCTCCTTCTTGTCGCCCCGTGTCCGCTATGACGGGCAGAAGTGAGGTTGATGTTCGGAACTGCCAAACAGCTCAGGTGGGATCGTCCCTTCCCGCGGACGGGATGCACCCTGCAATGCGCGAGTGAGTATATTACGAACGACCGGAATACTCAACGTCTTGCTTCCCAGCTCTTCCCAGCTCCGCGTAGGCTGGCCTCCTCCCCGTAACGCGGGCGCGTCGTTTTGTGTTGAGAGAAGTCGGGCAGCCAAGGCGAGACAGAGGAAGGAAACATCTAACAAACGCTTCATTGTGTGTAACCTGGGGGCCGAATAGCCAAACGCCGGTTGTTGAGGCATCTGGCATTCGGCTCCCTGGACTGATAGCACGAACTCTGCTGGCGCAGCATGTCCAGGTGGTTGGTTAGCACAGCCAGCTCTCGAGTGCAGCTCGCGCGTGGGGATTAGGGCAGCCGCAGTTCGGTCTTCTCGTCGACGACGATGTTTCTGCGGACGCCCTCATAGAGATACAGAATGCGCAGCCACTTGCGAGTGCCCGGCAGCGGATCTCCTCCCATGGTCGTGTTGTCCACGCGAAGATAGAGCTTGCCATCATCGATGCGACTCCGCAGGGCGTCGGTTACATTCATGAACTGGCCTTCAGCACCGTAGTACGCACGCACAATCCGCAGCCCGTGTTCGCGTCGCTCATGGTCCTCGTGTCTTTCATCAGCATCGCGCCGCTCATAGCCGCCCTCCGGATCCAGTTCCAGGTTCACCGTACTTCTTTCCGGGTAATTGTAGTCTTTGACATCGCCATCCCAATGGCGCACACGAATGATCAGATCTTTGTTTCGGTGCGGCGCTGGGTCGATCCCAAGGTTGAAACGCGTAACCTCAAACTGCAGCACATCGTCGTGGATGAATGTCCGGACGCGGGCCGTCACGTCCACCCGGCTTCCCGGAACTCCCCACTCCGCCGCGACCAACTCTCCACCCCGCGCCATGGCCGAGCCAGCAAGCAGCCACACGCAGGCAGCGGCGGACAGGATTCTTACTGCGAATGCGAATTTCATCGGCACCCCCTCTTTCGGAATCATAAGATCGATGCACAACAGAATCAGCGCACGGAAGGCCATCAACTAGTGGTTGGAGCGGTTTTCTGCCTCCAACGAGCAGCTCTCCGGCGCGCCATCGAGAGAACCAGCACCGTGGTTCAAGAGCGGATTACTGCACCTCGGGCACTCAGGGCCGCAGCGATGGTCAACCGAAATTGGACGTAGCCCTCGAGGAGCAGAGATGGGCAAGTTATTGAAAGGAATAGTGGCCAGGGACGGAGTTGAACCGCCGACACCAGCTTTTTCAGAACGCTACCTTTGAGTATTTACAACGCTTTAGGAGACGCCGAGGACTGCCTTAGTACCTCTGAATACGCGGAAAACTGAAACGCCACAGGTGATTTCTGTGTGGGTCGTGCCTAGCAAAAAGGATGCCAGCTTTCCGCAGCGAGCGTTGTACTCGTCTTCATCTTCGGCTTGATCCCACTTGGGAAGTGTGAAGCCGGGAGCTTTGATTTGCGACGTCAGGTACTTGTGGACGCGCAAAAGGAAGTCAGCATCGACTTCGTACCAAACGCCGGAGGACAAAATGTAAGGTCGTCCGTTGAGTGCGAGTTCGTAACCAAAACAATCGTAAACTCGATAGTTCTTGATCTCTTCTTTGCCTTCGTCCAGAAAATGGATTCGGTTCTCTTTAGCTTCCGAGGTCGATGGAGTCTTATCCTTACCCTTCACAAAATTAAGCCAACTTCCGACCATCATAATATATGGACTATAGTGGCGGCCTTCTGGGGCATTCGTCCGTTACACGTATGAATGCGCCACCTGCAAATCCTCATTGTGTCGATGCGCGGGCGTAAACAAGACAAGTTTCTTTCTGCATTGGCTGACTCAAACTCGCAGTCAAGACGTGCATTAAGTTTCTCAGCCAAAGTGACGCGAGCCGCGCCCTGCTGCTCACGGAAGAAAAGCAGCTGACTGGCGCGAATTCGTTCGAGTCGTTTGGTCAGTTCTGGGCGCACGCTCGTTGCTTCTCGCGGATGCCAAACCGCAGCTCAGCTCACAATGCCTTTATCGCCACTCAAGTTGATCGCAGAGTCCATCGAGGTCTGGAAAAGCGAGAACCGATTCGCCCGCATAACGTCTAGGTGTTCCCGAATGTGAGGAAACGTGGAGGAGGCGACTGCGGATTTTATGAGCCGTGAAGACAAGCGGCAATTCCTGTTTAGTGGAACGAAGCTCACGGCTTTTCGGCAAGGTTGTACTGCACATCTGAGCTCCACTTCCAATTGACTTGCCTCCGAAGGCCAGCACGATTTGACGCCGCGGTGATGGTCATCGACCCCTGCAGAAAAACATAGGGCCAATACTGTGGTTTCGGCGGTTTTCAGAAGTTCGTGATACCTCTACCGTTTGAATAGGTGGCGAGCAAAACCGCAACCGAATTCAAGGAGAACAATACAGATGTCGATTAAGAATCGTAACGTGTCGTTGCCCGCGACGGCATTGGTCAGCGTCGTTCTATTAGTCTCGGTGCTAACGCGCAAAGCCAATCAGATGTCGCCCGATCTGGCCAATGGCGAATAGCTGGACAGAATCTTAACAACACCTGGAGCCAACCGGCGGAGCACTCAATCAGTCTGGCCAACGTCAAGAGTCTGACACCAAAATGGGTTTTCACAACCGGTGGCGATGTTTCCGCCACTCCGTCCGTCGCCGGTGACGCAGTTTACTTTCCCGATTGGGGTGGCAATCTCTTATCAGTCCAGAAGGACAGCGGACGACTCATTTGGTCTCGCAAAATCTCCGAATACGACGGCGTCGCCGGAGCTTTCTCTCGCGTTAGTCCTGCCGTAGATCATGACCAGTTAATTATTGGAGATATTCTCAGTACCAACCAAGTGCACAACGGCGCGAACGTGATCGCAGTAGATAGGCAAAGAGGAACGCTCCGGTGGATTACCCAGGTGGACAGTCATCCGGCGGCAATCATTACGGGATCCCCCGTTGTTTTCGACGGCGTAGTTTACATCGGGGTCTCTTCGAGCGAAGAAGGTCTGGCAACGAATCCCGCATATCCGTGTTGCAGCTTTCGCGGGAGCGTAGTAGCTCTCGATGCGAAGAACGGTGCGATGCTTTGGAAGACCTTCGACATGCCCGACAACGGCGGCCGGACGGACCAATAGAGCGGCGGCGCGGTATGGCAACCGCCTGCGATTGATCCCAGGCGCGGCACCCTCTTCATCGGTACCGGCAACAACTACACCACACCGCCAGAAGTGGAGGCTTGCCAAAACGCAACTCCTACCGCGAACTGCGCTGCCGCTGATGATTTCTTCGATACCGCTCTGGCGCTGGATTTAAAGACGGGTCAGATCAAGTGGGCGAAGAGACTGCAAGGCCTCGATACCTGGACAGTAGCATGTCTTACTCCCGCAGGGCCAAAGGCGAACTGCCCTGTTCCCAGTAGTCCGGATTTCGATCTCGGAGGAGCCGGGCCTAATCTCGTGGGCAATATCGTCGGCTTTGGCCAAAAGAGCGGCATCTTTTGAGCGCTTAATCCTGACAACGGCAACATCGTTTGGAGCACTCCAGTGGGACCAGGCAGTTCGCTGGGAGGCATCGAGTGGGGCGCAGCAACTGACGGCAAGCGCATTTATGTCGCGATCGCGAATAAGGATCATCTCCCTTACACCTTGGTGCCCTCGGGACAGCAGATTACGTGGGGAGCATGGAGCGCACTTGATGTCGCCACTGGGAAGATCCTTTGGCAGACGGCGGACCCCACTGCAGGCGCCATTGACAGGGGCTCGGTGAGTGTTGCGAACGAAGTCATGTATGTGGGCTCGAATTCAGGACAGATGTATGCCCTCAACGCGACAACTGGAATCATTCTCTGGAGTTTCGCGAGCGGAGGCTCAGTAATCGATGGGCCATCAATCGTAGACGGCGCCCTCTATTGGGGATCGGGTTACAGGAATGTCGCTGGAACCGGAAACAACAAGGTCTACGCGTTTACTCTAGCCGGCTCGGATGACCGAGGCAAAACCTCCGAAGGCGAGCAGAAGTGATGGCTTGCGTTGAATGCATTGCTAATATCGACGATGTTCCATGTGATTCTCAGTGACAAAAGCGTGACATCCTGCCGTCATTCAGATGGCAGGATGACGCACTAACTTAGTGACACAGTTTAAGCGTCGGCCCTTGAATCGGTACCTGCGCGTAAACGTTCAATGGGCAGCTTCAGAAGGGCGCGTTGCTGTGACCGGGCTCGTTGTGTGCCGGTTGTGTGTGCGCTGTAAATTGGTTCGCATATTGGCACGGCGACACTCGTTTCAGAAAAAGCCCCCACACTTCTCTGGTTGGGAACACTTGGCTCACAGCGGCGTAATTCGGATCTATGCTCCTGAGTTCAGCGCCCCACGGAACCCTCCCGAGCACAATCCCGCCCGGTGCGCGCAGGAGGATCGCCGCTCTGGCTACCGAACTCCGTCAGTTTTGCACGTATTACCGCGCGCTGTAGCAGCCGCAGCACACAGTCTTAGCAATGGTAGTGGGTCGGTTCGCGTGGGCTGCGCTTTAGCACGTCCTGCATGCCCATGCCCTTGATCATGCCGGCGAAGTCTTGACCGTAAATCTCACCTCGATCACGGCCCACATTGCTGGGTGCCGGGTCCGAAGGAAACGCTTCTCGATTTGTTGCACCCGTCGTATCAGCTTCGCTGTCAAGCCGCGGTCGCCGGACCGGTCGGCGGGCACATTGACAGCGGGCGCCATTGACATCGGACGCTAGTCCGTTGTAACGTTCAACCATATGGTTGACTATTTCCAGGCGGGGTTGGACCTCGTTTCCTCTCCCGTTGCCGATTCCACCCGACGGGCCATTCTCGGCACAATCGCCGTCACATCTGCTACCGTCACGGAGATCGCCCGGCCGTTCCCGATTTCTGTCAATGCCATTTCCAAACACTTGATGGTGGTGGTTCGCGCTGGACTGATTCGGCGCGAGATCATTGAGCGCAAACTTTACTGTGCTTTGGAGGCCCCACCTCTGCCTCAGGCCAGCGCATGGCTCGAACACTACGGTCGGTTCTGGGAACTCCGCCTGGACAAGCTCGAAGAGTTCCTGGTCGGCAAACAGCAAAATTCTGCTGCCACGGTTTTAGGAGACAAAACATGACATCACCAATGCACTCGATTTCTTTCCCCGGCGAGACTGCCCCATATCGACAAGCACGGAATGAGTTATTGGAGGTGGAATCAAGCTGCGCAGGAACCTGGAAGACGTAGCGGCGTTGAGACGCAAACTCCCGCTCGGCGGAGTACTAACGTGGGATTACGTCTTCGATGAGGGTGCTTTCGATCTCGAGGACTCACAAACCGTGCGCAAAACTCTCTTATCCGAATTGTTTCAATCGGGCAAAGAAACGTTGGCGATTTACAGCTTCATGGATGGCCCGGAGATGCAATCAGCCTGTACCTCCTGCACTTCAATGCTGGACGGCCTAAACGGAACAGCTCCACACGTGACCCAGCGGATCAGTTTCGCAGCAGTTGCGAAATCTTCACTGGAGAGGATCCGAACTTTCGCCCGCGGTCGTGGTTGGCGTAACCTTCGGCTGCTTTCTTCTGCCGGCAATAACTACAACCGTGACTACCATGGCGAGACACCTGAAGGAAAGCAGATCCCGTCACTGAACGTCTTCGTGCGGCGTGACGCGAGAATTCACCATTTCTATAATACCGAGCTTTTGTTTGCTCCTCGCGAGGCTGGCCAGGATGGTCGCCACGTCGACTTGATATGGCCGTTGTGGAACCTTTTCGATTTCACCCCTGAGGGCCGTGGAGCCGATTGGTATCCCAAACTGACATACGGCGGGCCAGCCGCAACAGAACTGAAGTCTGCGTAATTCGCGGACCGGAACCCGACTAGCGATTGCCGCAGCAACCGCACGTTGGCATGAGCGGTACCGCGGGAATTCAGCAGATCGAAGCTCAATCAAGGGGCGGATTCACCGAAGGATGGGCGCGGGCCCGGGTCGCCGATCCCCATATCTTTCCACAGCTTGCGCGTTGGATAGGCTCGCCCTCGCGGCGTCTTCCTGCCCCTTCGAACTCAACAAGCGGTAGAAGCTTGCTCTCACGTGCGGTATGCCGGCTGCCTGCGGGAGAAAACGTTCCCGCAGCCAAATTGAAAAGCTCCGCTCCTGCCAAAAACGTCCTGTCCAACCCCGGACTCACGGCTACGAGAACTGTTCGGTCCTTCAGCAGCGTTGCTGTTTGAAGAGTGCGAGGCGTCGAGAGGTCGCCGGTAAGGGTAAACATCTGAGAGGACGGGTCATAACGCTCCGCAGGAGCGGGCCCTCCTCCGCTAGTACCACAGTTCTCAAGCTAACCGGCCGGATAGAATCGGGAAATCTCGAAGAACTGAGCGCACAGATCGCAAGTTGCGCAACCCAGGTTGTGCTCGACCTGGAGGGTGTGACGCTTGTGGATGCGGACGTGATTCGATTCCTGGGTGCCAGCGAGAAGGAACAAATCACAATTCTGCGTTGCTCGCTGTACATCCGAGAGTGGATCCGAAGAGAGTCGGAAGAGAGCAGTCGCGAATGAACGACTAGCGACTGGAGTTCTGAACGGTTAGTCAGAAGGGACGCATTGGTTGGCTAAGCTACTTCAATTCGTCGGCACGCTGACCCTCTTTTCGGCGCTTCCTCGGCGGTTGGAATGACAAAACTATGCCCTTTTGGACCTGAGTTTTCTGGTCTTCGGCCAGCTTCCTGCACGCTGCCTGCACGATTGTTACTTCCAATCCCAGCCACGCAACTGCATCGAGCATAGAGCGGAACACCTTGAATTGTGCGCTGTCCACAATCGACTGATACATCCGAGCCAATCCAAAGTTAGCCTCGCTACCGAGTGCAAGCACTGCGCGTCTGCCTTTGTTGGAGAAGGGATCGTGTACGCGGTGGATTGCGTCCATGTCTGCGAAGCGCAGGTCAAGATGAGACACCTGCGACAGATCCACGAGTTGACAGAAGTCACGTCCGAAATCTGGATGCTGGTGCAGCGCAGTCAGGCTCGTCTCGACTTCCGCGCGAGACACCTCACCCGAGCACATGGTGATCACCAGGCGATTGGTGGGATCGATGAAGTGCAGAACAGGCACCGAGAGCCACCTTCAGACCGAGCCTAACAATTCCAGGAAGTATCGATTGCGAAACTCCGTCGTCACATCATTGCCTACTCCGCCAATGTTCGTCCCATTCAGTGGAAATACTCTAACCCACCCGCCGCCCCCGCTGTAACGAACTCACGGCGACAGGCTACTACTAACACAACTCCGAAGACTGGGCTACAAAAAGAAACTTACCCCACTTCTTCCCAACGTGGAGGCATGAGGAAACATGATTTTCGAGGATGTGGCAGAGGAGTCGGCGCGACCCGTTCCCCAATGCCGATTTCCGCAGATTACTCCGCAAGATGGGATTGCGGTGAGCTGTAGTGTGGCCAAAGGATATGGACAGCCGATGCGATACCGCGCCGATTGCGGCCGACAGGACGTTCCCGACGAACTGAACGAGACTGCGGAAGGTTTGCTATGAAACTACCGGAGCGAGCTGCGTCCCACGACTTCATATTTGCGGGAACTCCTGGAGCGTAGCGGGACGCCACGCGAGGACGAAAGGATGCCTGTTTGGTCAATTACTTAACTTGTCAAGGTGGCCACAGTTTTGTGACCACTCTGTGATTAACGCCGAAGTTCGCCTAAGCGTCGGCCGTAGACCGAGGAGTGTGACAGTACCCGCGTACGACAAAAACGAGTGCCAACACTAAAGGAGTCCTGCCGGTTGTCCCACTTTCGATTTGCCCAGACGTTACCGATCCAGAAAAGCGAGTCTATTGCTTCATCCCCTGTTGACGCAGCAGCTTTACCGGTCCGAGCAAGCCCGACTCTGTCAGGGGAGAGTCTGACTTGTACGCACCGTAGACGGTAAACGTGTATCTGTCTTTCGCGTCTGGTTGCAGGTCGCCGATGATGCGATTCGGCCAGAGATTGGTGATCTCGACCTCAATGCGATTGGATCCGGTCTTCAGAGTTGACGTCACATCCACAGTAAATGGCGGCTTCCAAAGGATGTCGGGCAGCTTGTGTCCGTTTACGGTGACCTGCGCAAATTCTCTAACCCTCCCGAGATCCAGAAGAACCTTGGAGCCAGAACGATCCCAACCGTTTGGCAAAGAGAATTGATTCATATACGTCGCCGTGCCCGAGAAGTACCTCACACCTGGATCTGTGGACGCGGTCCATGAGGACAAGGAACGAAGCTCAATTTGGGCTGGAGCGCCCAGGTTTGGAGGGAATGCAACCCTCCAAGTGCCAGTGATGGTCAACAGATCTTTGGCAACGGGTACAGATACTTCCTGCCGAGGTGCGCCTCCCTCGTGGAGAACGACAAAGAGGGATTCTTCCGGATCTAGATGGAGCACGACACTCGTCCTGTTCCCTTCCGAGGTATAATTCGCCGGTTCAATCAGGCCGGTATCCGGATGCCAGAGTTCTGCAGTCTTTTCCTCGACGCGGAAGTGAACCGTGAGGTATTCGGTTCGCATGCGCTGATTCGCCACAAAGTAAATATCGTTGCCTGAAGTGCGGCGATGATTCCATACGATCTCCGCACTGGTCTTCGGTGAGGGGTAATCGTATGGAACGACATTCGTTGGTGGCTCAAAGGCGAAGTCCGGATCAACATGTTCAGCGGCCAGAACGGTCTCCAGGGGAGTTCCCAAGTAGACCTTACCCTTACCGAAGATATGCGATCCATGCGTAGCTGTATCGGATCCCCACAGCGCGAGAGCCAAGGCTTGAAGCTCGGAGGAAGCGCCCTTGTCTGCAAGACTGGGCGAATTCTTTACCCGCGGCGCGACCAACGTCACTCCGGCGTTCACAAGTTCAGAGAGCTTGCGAACTAACGGAACGCTGAGTTGGTCAAACTCATCGGGCACGACGAGCACGCGGTATTGCATGCCACTCGCTAAGACCAGCTTGCCTTGGTCTCCCGTCGCGTGATTCAAAATGATGTGGGAGTTGACATAGTCGCGCGAAAAACCGTCCGGAACAGAGGGCGAGAACTCCTTCCAGTACGGCACGGTGACGGGGGCGCCCTCCCCGTAGAAGTAGGCAATGTCAACGACAGGATGTCCAACCTGCTCCAGATAAGAGCAGCGCGCCAGGTATGTGTTCCAGGCGATTGCCTGCTCAGCCCAGGTAATGTTGCGGGTGTAATGCTGGCCGAAGTAGCCTAGCGTGATGCCGGGCTTGTGCTTGTCGTCGGTAAACGGCTGATGGTCAGAGGTATGAAAAACAATTCGATTCACACCGCGGGCAAAGTTCTGATCCGCAAGCTGCTTCAGGTAGAACGGCGTTTGTCCCCAGCCGGGAGTGGAAGGCATGGAAGTGAAGGACTCGGTGGCGATGATGTTCTTGCCGTAGATATGCCCCGCTGAGGTCGCCTCAAGCACATCAGCTTCGCGTGCTGGAGTGTCGGCCACACCCGCGACAGGCGTCCAAAACTCACCCATAGGAATGGTGACTTGGCCTTTATTCAGGAGACCATCACCAGTAGTGGGAAGCGAAATGCCCATTGCCTCGGCATAGAGACCAATTTTCTGCTTGGCCAGGAAATCCGTCGCGAGCTTGTAGTGATTGTCGGCCAGCATTTCGGCTATCGTTCTGCGATAGTCCCAGAGAAAAGCGTCACTCTCTCTGGAATTGCCGATGATCCGCCCGGTAAGGGTGAGCAGATATGGGGTGGCGTCGTACCCGCGACGCCGCTTGAACTCCGCCAGCATGTCTTCAGTCCAATTTTCCTGCCCCGCCTCCCAGCTATCCATCAGGAAATAGCGAAAGCTCTTGCTGTAGTTTGGAGCAACTACTTTGGAGATCATGTCGGTATATGTCTTCATATAGTCGCTGACATGGCGGCTGCTTATCTTGTCGACTTCGAATCCTGTCGTCTCCGGCGTCGCAGGATGGTTCTTCTTCCCGGTCAGAGAGTAGCCCATGCGAACCACAGCCCAGTCACCGGCGGGAACCTGCCAATTTAATGTACCGTCGAGCTGCATCTTCCCGGTGAGATCGATCACTGAGCTCAGAGGAACTGCATCGGCAGGCGCTACGTCCGGCGTTGTGGTATCTGCTCCCGCGACAAACGTGCCGAAGCTGGCCTTGTCTTCGAAGAACGCTATGCGTGGAGAAGAATTCAAGGCGATCTCAGCGATGCGGAAGGCGTTCATAGGACTGGTGCCGCGAAGGATCTGGTCCGCCGTGAGTTGCACCCGCTCCAGCGTCAGACGAAAGTACCGAGCCGATACCGGTGCGAATGTGAATGTGCGCACACCGAAAGTACGCGCGTACCGCGGCGAATCAGGAAGAGAAATCAATTTTGTCCAGCTCTGTCCATCCTCGCTATAGGAAAGGTTGCCCGTCGGAAGCTGAGGGATCTGGCGGCTGGTCGGCTGCGGCATTGCGATGGTGAAGGATCGCAATGCGATGGAACGCGGGTACTCCCATTGAACCCACGCAGTGTTTCGACCCTCCACAAATGTGAGCTCTGACGATGTTCCGTAGTCGCCATCCATCAGCCCGGCGCTGGAGAATAATACATCACTTGCAGACACCTTCGGGGTTGGATCGGCAGCAGTTGATTCACTCCCCGGTAGGCGATAAGCCAGGACAACTGTGTCCGCATAAAACGTTGGTTCCGGAGGAGATTCCGCATGCGGAGGCCGAGGGATGCCCGGCGCTCCACCTGCCATTGGGGGAGAAGGAAGATCTACGATAGAAATGCCTTGGAATGGGCCGTTGACGCGCGGTGGCGCCGGCAGTTTGCCATCAAAGATCGAGGGCCCGCTGACACGCGCCTCGCTCCAGACCACCTTTTTCATAGCGGCCTCCGGCTTGACCCACGGACCGGCCGTCTCACTCCACCCACCCGAAGCGGCCATCGACATCTCCAGGCCAAGACGATCGGCTTCGGCTCCAGCGTGATGAAACGCGTCCTTCCATTCTGGCGTCATCCAAATGACGGGCTTATCAAGGTATCGGGCTACACCGAGGTCCCCGTCGAACATTTGCATTCCGCCGATGCCGACGCGGTGCATCCATTCAAGGTCGGCGGTGATCCCCTCCTTGCTGACATTGCCGCTCATCCAATGCCACCACGCCCGAGGCTTTGCTGCCTCCGGAGGATTCTGGAAATCTTTTTCCGCCAATACCCCTCCCTGTGGTTGTGCGGATGCGCAGAGCGCTAGTAAAGACAGGGCAATGACCGAGACTCTACGAAGAAGAAGAACCGCCATCAGGGCTCCTTGCGTTGGCTCCGAACTGGTATCGGTTATTCCTCGCGGCCAAGGCGGCCCTTGCAGACAGCGGTCCGACCTTCTACAGCGCAAACGGGATGTACCCGGAGAGACATTTTGGACTGAGCAAGAAGATTTATTGCCTGCCGCAAACTCGTTGTCAATGGAAACCTGATTTCGGTGGTTGGCTGTTTTGACAGGCGAAACGGCCCACTCCCCGATCTCCTATGTGAACCCTATTCACAAAGAAATCTGCGGGCGTTTAGGTGAGCGAGTAGCCAGTCAGTCTGTCACCCGGCGGAAATCGGCAGGTTTTGCTCTCTTTGCATATGAATGATCGGGTCAGCGCTTCAACGGTGTATTATCTACGTCTTCGACAGGCACTATCTTCGTCCGCACCTCACGAGAGAGGGAGTCATGAACCGCAACACTCTCATCTTGATCGTTCTATTCACGCAGGCAGTTTGGGCCCAGGATTGGGCTCGCACTCAGTTGGACAAGTCGCCGCGGCATCGCGAATGGATCACGGTGAAGCATGATGGCCGCTCGGTGGAGACCTTCGTCGTGTATCCCGAGTCCAAGGACAAGAGGCCGGTCGTTCTTCTCATTCACGAGATCTTTGGCATGTCGGACTGGGTCCAGGATCTTGCCGACCAGGTGGCTGCAGCCGGTTACATGGCGATTGCCCCGGACCTGCTTTCCGGAATGGGCCCCAATGGGGGACGCACCTCTGACATGACGCAGGATAAGGTCACGGAAACGGTGAGCCATCTCAATCCGGATCAGGTCACCGCTGATCTCAATAGCGTTGCCGATTACGCCAAGAAACTTCCTGCGTCGAACGGTAAGTTGTTTGTAGCAGGCTTCTGCTGGGGCGGTGAGCAAACCTTCCGCTTCGCGACCAATCGTTCCGATCTTGCGGGCGCGTTTGTGTTCTATGGCCCGCCTCCCGACAAGGATGCCATGGCCCGAATCAAGGCTCCGGTTTATGGATTCTACGCGGGCAATGATGCACGAATTGATGCCACGCTGCCCGATACCACGGCACAGATGAAAGCTGCAGGCAAAACCTTTGAGCCGGTGATCTACGACGATGCCGGACATGGTTTCATGCGTGCCGGCGAAGCTCCAGACGCCAATAATGGGAACAAGAAAGCGCGCCGGGACGCTTGGGTTCGATGGAAGGATCTCTTGGGAAAATGATTGTCGGCCGGCAACCTCCGGCTGGTTATCCTCGCCGCAACGCTCGGGCGGGCGACCCGGTGTGTCCGCCCATATAAATTGCGACGGCATCCACCGTCTTGCCATCGACTCGCGCCTTATCCGCGAAAGCCGATATCCGCTGCCTGATGATTCCCGCATCCAGCGGGGCAACCCGACCAGTGCAAGCTCACCGCGCGGCCCACGGTATCCAGCTTCTCGTCCAGTCGGCGCGACAACTCTGCCGCTTGCCCCTTCGTATCGATCTGTGCCAGATTGCAGTAGTCCGTCCTCGCGCAGGCCACCATCTCTCTACGAAAACGACTGGGATTCAGAGAAAGCTCCGCCCGCAAATCTTCCTCCAGCAGCGCATCCAGGCGGTCGTCGTGCACGTTCGCGAGAATCGCGTTCTGCCCGGTCGTCAGCCGGATCTCTCCGTTCCCATACTCATCCGACAGACGTGCCATCTCGTCCATTAGATCCGGATACAATCGCCCCATCGGCACGCACAATCCCACCGATCGGTGGCCGGGCTGTTTCTGCGGAGTGATTCTCAGATGATCGGAGTGATACTGGCTGCGCACGTCGCGTCCCGCCGGTTCCAGGTAGTGGTCCACGCGCCGCGCTAGTTCTTCACGCAGCCGGGGCACACCCCACTCTTCAATCAGGAAGGCAAAGCGGCACTTCGAGCGCGCGTCCCGCGGCCCGTGATCGCGGAAAATGCTGACCAGCGCCGCCACCAGTTGAGCCGCCTTCGGAATCCATACAAACACATCCAGCGGAGAAGCAATCGTGAACCCACCCGATCCCATCTTGCCGCCAACCAGCACATTGAACCCGACGCGATCCGGTCGGATTGCCGGCACCAGCGCGACGTCCTGCGACTCGTCGTGCGTGCAGTTCTGGACGCAGCCCGTGACGGTTACGTTGAACTTCCGGGGCAGGTTGGTGAACTCCGGATTACCGTTTTCCCCGACCAGAGTCGCATCCAGTTCCGCCACCACCAGCGAAGCATCGAACAACTCGTTGTGCGTTAGACCGGCCAGCGCGCAACCATTGATGTTGCGTACGTTGTCCATTCCCGTCTGCAGCGAATGCAGGTCCACGCCGCACAGCTTCTCCCAGATTTCCGGTACGCTGCCTAGCTCAAACCCGCGCAGCCGAATTTGCTGCCGCGTCGTGATGTCGAGCTCGCAATTTCCCAGGCGGCGTGAAACATCCGCGATTGCCCGGAGCTTGCGGCTGCTGGTGAACCCATTCGGCATCCTCACCCGCATCATGAACTTCCCGGGCGTAGGCCTGCGGAAGAATACGCCCACCCATTTGAGTAGATCCTTTTCCGCAGCGGTCAGCGACTCGAAGCCTTGCCCGATCAGCCGAGGCAACTCCTGACGAATGCGAAGGGCATCCCCACCCACGGATACCTTGGTCGCCTCAATCGTATTGCTGCCAGCCCCATCGCCACTCCCTCGCTAAAGGTTCGTCGGTTCGAGATGCCCATGATCCAGGCACACACCCTGAGTGCAACGGATTACACATAGCGAAGTCGTGAGGGGAACGGAAACGCAAAAAAACGGTGCGGCATATAAAGCAAGCAACAAGCCGCTTGAACAATCGTCGAACCGCTAGTCTTGACAGGGGTATACTCGGCCGCGATGGTTCTGCTGATACTGCGGATCACTTCTTTGCGTCGGATTCTGGGCCAGAAGCATGTTCGAACGATCGCTGGTCCGCGGTGCCGGGTTTGCCCGCGACCATGATCCGGCCCGCTGCGTTCATGGAGATTTACTACATCGACCAGGTGGAACTCGGAATTTCGACGGGCAAACTAACAGACCCCATTCGCGGAAATAAGCGATACCAGACGATTGCCACGGATGATATCGGAGCTTTCGTAGCCCTGGCCTTCGAACGCCCAACGGAATTCATCGGAAAGAACTGGAGATCGCTGGAAGCGAGTTGACGAATCTGGAAGCCGCGGCGGTTTTCAGCCGCTCCTTAGGCAAGCCGGTGAAATTTAAAAAACTTCCACTGCCTATCGTACGGCTGGTCTTGGGCAAAGAGTTTTATCTGACGTTTCGCTGGTTCAATGAAGCAGGCTTCAAGGCAGATATTCCCGCTCTCCATCGGTATCCGAAAATTCACCTTCACACTCTAGCAGGCTACGCGTTGAGCGACGAATGACAGCTAGAAGCGCTTGATCCAGCCTGGCTCACGCACATGTTCCTCCTCAAGGCGGCGCAAGCGTGCAGCCATGATGCCGGGCCTGCCCAGATAACCAACCACTCGCCCGGAATCGCCACCATCTACGACAGGCAAGCGACCAATACCATTGCGCAGCATCTTGGCAGAAGCCTCGTGTAACGACTCGTCAGGGTACGTAACGATGACATCGCGTGTCCCTGCATCGAGCACGCTCAACGTGCCCGATGGATCTCGTTCCAGTGCCCGCATCAGATCCCCACGAGTGATGACGCCGACCAGCTTGCCATCGGAGTCTAAAATGAACATCCCCTGGTGCCTACACACTCCAGGGTCACGGCGTGCGATGCGGTCCGCCAATTCGCCGACGGTCATGTCGGGCGGGAGGCTAGGCACATCTTGATCCATAGTTTCCGATACCCTCACCTGATGCATGACGTCGGCTTCGTAATCTTGATGAATGTGCAACCCACGCCGAGCCAGCTTTTCCGTCATGATGGAAGCCTTGGGCATCAGCACCATGGCCAACCCGTCCGCAATAACACTGACTAGCATCAGCGGTAACACGGAGTTGTAGTCCCGAGTGATTTCGAAGGCGAAAATAATGAACGCGAAGGTGGCCCGTGATGCCGCTCCGAACACCGCCCCCATTGCGACCAAGGCAAACGCCCCGGGCGATAGATTTGCCGCCGGAGAGATTCGATCTATCCCGAGGGCGAAGACTCCACCCAACGCCGCGCTTGACATGAACATGGGCGCCAGCAAGCCGCCAGATGTTCCCGAACCCAGAGAGATCACCAGGGCCACTGCTTTGGCGATCATGACCACGAGCAGCACCTTCCAGGCCAAGTTTGCGTTCAGAATGTCACCGATGGTGTCATATCCGACTCCCAATGTTCGGGGCACCAAATAGCCAATGAGACCAAGACCCAGAGCGCCAATCGCCGGCCACCAGAGTTCGTCCACTGGCAACTTTTCAAACTGGTCCTCGGTCCAGTACAGCAGTCTGCTGAATCCAACTGCGGCGAATCCGCAGACCACTCCCAGGATCAGGTAGAAGGGTAGTGCATGCGGAATGCCGAAATCCATGGCTGTAACCTTGAACATCGGTCCCGCACCCAGCAATTGCATGTGGACCGCCGTGGCGAGTGTGCTGGCAATTACCAGAGGAATAAACGATCGTGCCTTGAATTCAAACAAGAGCAGTTCAATGGCGAGGATCACGCCGGCAATGGGAGTATTGAAAGTTGCAGACATGCCGGCGGCCGCACCGCAAGCCAAGAGTACTTTGCGTTCCGAGGCGGTGGTATGAAAAACCTGGCCGACCATGGAACCGACTGCTCCACCGGTCTGAATGATCGGGCCTTCCGCGCCGAAGGGACCACCGGTACCAATGGCGATAGCTGCTGAAATGGGCTTAAGGACCGCGACTCGGGGCTGGATGCGGCTGCGATTCACCAGCACCGCTTCCATGGCTTCAGGAATACCGTGTCCCTTAATTTTGGACGTCCCATATTTGGCCATGAAACCCACGATGATTCCGCCAACCACAGGGGTCAGGATCACCCACGGACCCATCTGGTTGTGGCGCGCGCTGACAAAATCGGTAGCGAAGCGATGATAGAACGCGATGTTGGTGAATAAGCCGATCAGCTTGTAAAGCAGAAACGCAATTAGACCCGCCAGCAGACCAATGCCGCCTGCCAGAAACGACACTAAGACCATGCGGAACTGCGCCGGCTCTCCGAGCCTTACGTCTCCAACCTGTGCTCCAGTAGCCCCAATCGTGACGGGGCGCTTACCGTCCGGCATGCTTTTCACCCCTTCCCACTGTTCCTTGGCGCAGTTTAGTTGCGAGCGCGTTGCTACTCTTGGTCATTGTTATTGCGCGTCTTAGTGTCGCGATAAGGGCGGGCCCTTGCGTGCGAAGTTCGGCCCGGTGATAGAGTGAAAGTGTCCGTAGGATCTTCTCTCCCTTTGGGGTTAAGGTGAGCAACACCTCTCTGCGGTCCGCGCCGCCCCGATGCCGGCGGATATAACCGCCCGCCGACATCGATTGATCAGTTCGACTGCGCTATGGTGCTTTATCTGTAGGCGCTCCGCTAGTTCTGCGACCCGCGGCCGTGTGCCCTTGGGTAACCCCTTTAAGGTCAACATCAACTGATGCTGCTGCGGCTGCAGACTGGTGGTGCGGGCCACTTTTTCGCTGAAATGCACAAAGCGGCAGATCTGGTAACGCAATTCCGCCCGTGACTCATAATCGGTCAAAGCGACAAGGCTCTCTCTTTTATGCGAAGTATATCGCATCGCGACTCATTTATCGATATATATCGTATTACGATATCACATGTACTTGGAGAAGCCGTTGCACTGACATTTCGATTCCGGGCGGTGCGCCTCTAGACTAGACTAGAACTCTTCCGACCGGACTCTCTTCCCTGCGATGGTCATAGCGCTCGGTTTGATCGTTCGCGGATAGTGATCGACAAGCCATTCTGCAATCTTGAAGCGGCTCCCATCCTGATAATCGGAAGTGGCAGGCCGATCAACCCACCGACTGGATTCGACGCGAACCGCAGCGGGTGCAGGAGGAGGCGTAGGAACTCTTCGACCTAGGGGCGAAGACCGGCTGTCCAGTTGATGACCAGGGTGATCGGTGCGGGGTTTTGTTCTGCGGGCGGAATTGTATTGACAAGGAACCGCGAGCCGTCGATGGAAACATCGTAGGGGTTACCCACAGACATCCTAACCACCCTCTGGAAGAGCGATCGGACTGCCCGCACTTCGAAGTTCGCCCCCCTCGCATTAACCTCCGCTGCCGTCAAAGTGCTGTTATCGAGGCCCACATAGAAGAGTGCCGTTCCATCGCGGCGCCACACTGGGTATAGACCTCCAGTGGCTGAGACCTGCCAGGTCGCTCCTGGGCCTGGAAATGGAGCTACATAAATTTCGTATCGGCCCGACTCATCAGAGGCGTAAGCAATCCATCGACCGTCGGGAGAGAATTGTGCACCGCCCGCCTCAAAGTTGGTTTGGAGGAATGGAAATGGCTTTCTAGCTCCGAAAAGCGGCAAGATCCATGTATCTCCCCGTTTTCTTCGCTTCAGGTTGCGCGAAGAGGAAGAATAAGAGTAATAGGCAATGAACCGCCCGTCGGGAGACCACGACATGGGATATTTATCATCGTTCGACTGGAGGAGAACTTCTTCAGTGGCGGCACCACTCGAAGCCTTTTGGTACAGGTCAAAATGTCCGGTTCGGTTTGAGGCAAAGACGATACGGCGACCGTCGGGCGACCAGACTGGGTTAGCATCAATGAAGGAGTTAAAGGTAAACCGGGTTCTGGTACCTCGCGACAACTCGTAGAGCCAGATGCTCGCATTTTGGCTCTGCCGATTGCTGATTTGTACTGCTAACTTTCGCCCGTTAGGCGACAAGCGAGGGGTAAAGTAGAGCGCCAACTCACTTACCGCACCGATTGGCTTGCCGGCCTGGTCGAGCCAGAGAAGTTGGGTTCCGACCTGCCCAATTCCTCCCCCCTGAAAGGCCAGGATTCCATTCTGCGAGGCCGAGAAGACACCCCTCCACATGAGGCTATCGTATTGAACGTACTCCGCCACAGGGAAGGCGTCGCCGGTGAGTTGCAAGCGCTTGGCATCTAAAGGCTGGGCCATGAGCGTGTTGTCGCGCGAGAAAAGCAAATAGCCCAGCGCATAGGCGGCGTTCGAGCTGGCGCGGAGCAAGAGCCTGTTCACTCTAAAGTCAAGGGTGGCGACATAAATGCCGTCCCTTTCGGTGTCACCACCGGGATGAAGTGCGAGGTAAAGAAAGTGACGACCGTCAGGGAGGAAGTAGGGCCAGCGGTGAGTAGTTTCGGGAGGATCAGCCTCGAATTCAGTGACGGGAGTGGCTGGACCGCCAGCCGCGGAAACGCGATAAATGGGAGAACGGAAATTGGGCGTGAAAAGAATCACTCCGCCCGCGCTCATTGTGCAACCGCGACCAAATGGGGCCTCCGCGAGAGTTTGAGCGGGCCCACCCGAAGCTTCGATTTTTTTGAGCTTTCCGTCAGCGAAGAAGCCGATGAAGCGGCCGTCGGGTGACCAGCACGGAAACGAAGCCCCATCGGTGCCACGAAGGGGCAGGGCGTCCAGCGCATCCAAGGAGCGAACCCAGAGGAGGCTTTTCCCGTCAGCAAGCGTGGCGACGAAGACCAGACGGCGACCGTCAGGTGAGACAGCCACAGGACCGCCGCCATAGCCCATGAAGTAGAAGAGGGATTTTTCGGGTGGAAGGATGGAGGAGCGAATGCAACGCGCGTCAACGGAAGCAGCGCGGAAATAACCGACGACACCTGCGATAGCCACAAAGAGGGTCACTGCTGTTATTCCCCAGGTGAAGGCGTCGCGCCACTTGCGGTGGGCAACGACCGGTTCCGGAACGTCCGCTTGGCGGCCAGTCTCGGCAATCAGCTTAAGCTCGAGCATCAGATCGTACGCGGTTTGCCACCGCTCATCGGGGTCTTTTGCGAGGCAGGTCTTAACGACGCGATCGAGTGCCAGCGGGACCGTCGGCTGGAGAGTTGAAATCAGCGGTGGGTCTTTAGAGAGGATGGCGGCAACAACGCTGGCTTGGCTTTTGGCTTCGAAGGCCTTGCGGCCAGTAGCCATTTCGTAGAGCACGGCACCGAAGGCAAAGATGTCGGTGCGGGCGTCTTCTTCTTTGCCCTCAAGTTGTTCGGGCGCCATGTATTGCACAGTGCCGACGATAATTCCTTTGGGTCGGCTCTCGGTTAGCACCTCCGAAAGATTACGCACTCCAACGGCATACCTTGCACTGGGCTTGGCGAGGCCGAAGTCGAGCAGCTTGACGCCAGTCTTGGTCAGCATGATGTTCCCAGGCTTGAGGTCGCGGTGAACGATGCCGCGTCGGTGGGCGTTGTCGAGGGCACCGGCAATTTGAGTGGCGAAACCGAGAAGTTGTTCGGTGCCAAGCGGTGCTTTCTCCAAGCGCTCGGCCAAAGTTTGGCCTTCGAGATACTCCATCACCAGAAAGTCAGCGCCTTCGTGATGGCCGATGTCAAACACGGAACAGATATGAGGATGCGAGAGACTTGAGATGGCGCGCGCCTCGCGCTCGAATCGCTGACAGCGTTCGGGGCTGGCAGCTAGGTGGGCAGGAAGGACCTTGATGGCGACCGTGCGGTCGAGCCGGGTGTCGCGGGCAAGATACACTTCTCCCATACCGCCTGCGCCCAGAGAGGAAAGAATCTCGTACGGGCCGAGACGCGTACTGGGAGGAAGTGGCATTGCTTTTGGGCATCATAGTCCACTCCCTTGCGCGAAACCAAGCAAACTGGAACAGGTAAAAACTCGCTGAAGGCCACTGAATTGGGGCTGTCAAATCTACGCCCTTTCGTCCTGCGGTCGAACTGACGCCAGAATTAACACCCGGCCGTAGCCCGTCGCTACTAGCCCGGTTTTCAATTCACCAACTCCGGTCGAACACCCACCGTATCGAGCTTTATGCCCTGAGCCGCGCACTGCTGGACTTCATTCACAGTCTCCACGCCGTGCACAGAGTTGAGAGAGGGGAACGGCCAAATTGCGGCGCTGCCAGCGAACCAGCACGAGCATGTCGCTGGTACACGCATCTTCAGATGCCATGCCGCGGACTTCGACGGTTTCTCCCTTCCGGAGAGGTGACACCAGCTTGGACGCGATGCACCCCACCGTAGACGAGCCAACGGCGGAATGACTCTAAGCTCCTAATCAGCGCGGCCAGCCAAGCACAAAAGGCAGTCGATCACAAGACAGGGCGCCGCGTTTGCCTGTCCTTTCGAGTTGCCGCCAACCCCCCGGCTTTCATTGACTTGCCTGCGCTTCCGCCATAGCATGCTTGCGCCATGATCGGGCAGACCATTTCGCATTACGCGTCATCGAAAGGATCGGCGGTGGCGGCATAGGTGTTGTTTACAAGGCGGAGGACCTTAAGCTGGGCCGCCACGTCGCCCTGAAGTTTCTTCCCGACGAGATTGCCCATGACGCGCAGGCTCTTAGCCGTTTCCAGCGGGAGGCCAAAGCCGCGTCGTCTCTGAACCACCCGAACATCTGCAGAAGTGAAGGTCTCCTCAGCGGTCACTCAAAACCGGCCACCGAGAATGAGGCCTGGGACGTTGATTCCGGCGTGAGGCGCTGTAGCCTTTGTCGGCATGAGCAACGTCTTGAGCGAAGAAAAACGACAACAAGTGATCGCCCTGGGACGGCTGGGATGGCCTTTGCGGCGCATCGAGCAAGAGACCGGGGTGCGTCGGGAGACAGCCGGAGCCTACCTGAAGGCGGCAGGGATCGGATTGCGGCCGCCGGGTGCGTGGGGCCGGCGACCGCCGGCAAAACCGGCCAACGAGGTGACCACCGGGTCGGACGTGCCATGTCGGCGATCCCCGACCCCAAACGCAACCCCGAAACTCCTTCCCATCAGGAACAAGCAAAAACCGAAAGCTCAAAACCGGCCAATGGGGTGACCACCGGGTTTGGCGTGGACTTGAGAGGCTCGGGAGCGAGAAATCTCAAGCCCGTTGTGTGCGCCAGTGCCTGCGAACCGTTCCGTGAGGGGATTGAGCTGGGTCTGCGCCAGGGCCGCAATGCGACGGCGATCTGGCAGGACCTGGTGTCTGAGAGTGGGTTCGCTGGGGGCTATCAGACCGTCAAGCGCTTCGTTCGCAAGGGGTCTGCGGAAACCCAGCAACCGCAGCCACGGGCGGTGATTCTCAACGCGCCCACAAGGCCGCCCGTTTGCCGCTGGGAGAGCTCGACTGAGTTTCGTTCCCGACTACACTACCGCCTATCGCTTCATGCCACGCCTCCAGCACTGGACCTTTCTTGCAGCGGGAGTCCCTCTCTCCGAACACCGAGAGCTGCGGCGAGCACGCGGTGCGTGACTTCTTGCAGAGCATGCGTGTTCTGTTCGAGTTTGACCCGTTCTGACCATGGAACTATCACGTTTTTATCACAGCACTTCCTCGGTGGCAGGGGTCCCGATTTAACGGCACCCTTCAACCCCTGGATACGGGTCGCTAGCTGTCCCGGTCGCGGAGAAATTGCTGCAGGAGTGCTTCCCTTTCTTCAGAATCGAGGCAGCGCTGCAGTTCTTTTCGGCGGTGATTTCCAGCCAGATCTTATGCAGCAGTTCTACGTCGCTGGGACGGAGGCGGGGTTCATGGGGGCCGAGGGGATATTCGTGACGGTGGCGGTCGGCACCCATGATTTCCATGGTCAGCCGGGGCTTGGGTTCCGGGAGCCTTTCCCAGGCATTCCCGGTCAATTTGGCCTGTTCGTCGGCGGTCAGTTTTGTGGACAAGCCGGACACGACGCGGGAGGATTCCAGCCGCTGAGCGGTCAATAGAATGGCGTCGAAGACGTCGGTGCCGGGCACTACTAATAAGGAGACGCGTTTGCCTTGTTTCTCGGCCAAGGCGACTACCTTGGAGAACAGCTCTTGCTCGTAGATGTCGAAAACGTCGCGCGCCTCGTAGCTGGTGTTTCCGCTGAACGAATGACGGCCGGGAGAGAGTCGGGCGCTGAGGACGACAACATCTTGATGGGCCGTATTGGTCCGGCTCAGGACGTCGCGGAGGTGATGCAGACGGTTCGGGTCGCGCACGGTTACGAGAATGTTTCCGGGACGGATACCGACCAGTGCGTAGTCAAGCTCCGGGTTGTCGAAGACGCGAAACTGTTCGAGCGATTCGGCTTCGCCGGATGGTTCGCGCTTGGCGTAACGCTCCGACACGGTGAGGATGCAATAGAAGACCCCACTGAAAACCACACCGGCGATGGTCGCCTCCTTCTTGGTCACCAGATTGGCGATGGCGATAAGGAACAACAGACCGGTGATCAGGGCGAGTCCGATGGGTATTTCACGATTTCCAAGCTTCAGGTTGCCAGGCACTTTCCATTCGCGGTGTTCCGGGTATTTGTAGCGCAGGATGAGAACCGCGAGGCCATTGAACGAGAAACTCCAGACGACGCCAAACGCGTACAGGGCGGCCAGCACGTAGAAGTTGCCGCGGCTGAGAACAATCGTCAGCACCTGCAGCAGGGTGATGAGATTGATGGTCCGGTAAGTTGTGCCATACCTTCGGTGAGGGCGCTGAAACCAAGAAGTGAGGACGCGCGTTTCGCAGAGGCGGTTGAGCACGCCGTTGGCGCCCAAGATGGCCGTATTGGCAGCACCCGAGAGAATCAGAACACCTACGAGCACGACGAAGGCATGGAAGAGCAGCTTCGCCAGGGTCGGCCCAACCAGATACATGGATAGTCCGCCGATGAGGTTCGCGAAGAAGGTCGGCCGAACCGCATCCGGGATGATCATCACGGCCAGGAATGAAACAAAAGAAGTGAACACGAGGCTGTAAACAAAAATTACCAGGCCGGCGCGCTGGAGATTCAGCAGCTTCGGACTTTCAATCTCCCGGTTGACCTGGGCGAGAGTTTCTTCGCCGCTCATGGCTAGCACGGAATGGCCCATGCCGACCAGGGCTACGATCCACATGATGTGGCTGAGGCGAGTGCCGGTAAGCCAGCCGAGAAACTCGTGATCGAGCTTCATGTTTTCGA